>Ga0075435_100000610_pt1 | contig 21959 bp, 24 predicted proteins | sample RhiMethybrSRZTD4_FD_75302 | JGI IMG/M metagenome (GOLD analysis project Ga0075435, IMG submission 75302) | Populus rhizosphere microbial communities from Tennessee, USA - Rhizosphere MetaG P. TD hybrid SRZTD4 | ecosystem: Host-associated > Plants > Roots > Rhizosphere > Soil | place: USA...
CTACGTCCGCGATCCGGACGGCAACCTGCTCGAGCTCTCGGCAGGCTGAGCGCGCGTCCGCTACTCGGTGCGGTCTTCCTCGGGATCGCGCCCTGCGTTGGGGACGTTCGAGCCCGCTCGCGTCGGCGCCGTCTCGGACCCGTGCGGCTGCACGTCCTTCAGCGCCGCCACGAGGTCTTGCTCGACCTTCGGCAGGTCGGGCCACTTATCGATCTCGCGGAGTAGGTCCTGCGCCTCCGCGTCCGTCATCGAGACGAACACCCCGTCGTCACGCTTTCGTGCCTGCATCATCAGCCTCCCGAAGGATCGTGGTCCGTGGTCTCAGCAACTCGCGCACGGCGACGAAGAACCGCTCCGCGGATCGCTCCCACGTCGGGAGCGTCTGGGCGCGACGTCGCGCGCCGGCCGCGAGGTGTTCGCGCACGCCGGCATCGGTGACGACCGACCGGAGCGCGGCCGCGAGCCTCCGGCCGTCGCCGGGTGGTGCCATCAGTGCCTCCCTGCCGTCCCCGGCCAGGCGGGGCAGGTTCGCCGCGCGCCAGCCGACCACGGGCAGCCCCGCCCGGATCGCCTCCGCCCACGCCGTCCCGTACGCGTCGACGGTCGAGCACATCGCGAACACGTCCGCGGACCGCAGGTAGCGACCGACCTGCTCGATCGGCAACGGCCCGGCGGCCGCGACGCGCGGAGACAGGTCGGGCGAGGAGATCCGGCGGCGGACCCGCTCCCTGTACGCACGGTCGGCGTCCTGCGACCCGACGAGCCACAGCGTGGCCGCCTCCGCGGGCAGCGTGGCGAAGGCATCGAGCAGCTCCAGGATGCCCTTGGCCGGGAGCCAGTTCGCCACGCACAGGACGGCCACGTCGCGACCACGACGGAGGTCGAGCCGGGGACCTGGTGCGACGGGCACGTCGCACCCGGGATGGACGACGCGGATACGTTCGTCCTGGACCCCTGCGCGCCGCAGGTCGTCGACGAGGTCATCGCTCGCGACGATCGCGCCCGCCGCACGTCGATATGCGGATCGGTCGACGGCCGCGAGGAACCGTGCACGGATCCGTCCGTGCCCCACGCCGCCGGGCCGCTGGTGCACGACGGCGACGAGCGGCGCGCTCGCCCGGCCGAGCCACGGCGCCGCGCGCGCGGCCGCGATGCTGTCGAGCAGGATAGCGTGGGCGCCGACCGACGCCTCGCGCACGGCCCCCGCGACACCGGTCGGCCATCCCGCCGGCGGGATCGAGGTGAACCGGATCTCCGCTCCGTGGTCGGCAGCGGCATCCGCCATCATGCGGTGGTAGCGGTACCCGCCGGTCCGCTGCTTCGGATCCCCGAGCGTGAGGAGCGACAAGCTCATGAGATCGGCCGTGACCTCAGAGGCGCGCACGGATCCCTCCGAACTCCTCGTCGGATTCCCAGACCCGGATCCAGAGGCTTTCCGCACCGTCCTTCCGGAGCGGGGCAGCCAGCTGCCCGTGGATCCACGCGGCGAGGACCTCGACCGTCACGACGTCGCTCCCGCAGACGTCCTCCAGGTTCCTCCCGCGGACCCGGTCGGCCGCGTCGCTCAGGCTGGACCTCACGACGTCGAGGTCACAGACCATGCCGCGATCGTCGAGGTCCTCGCGTTCCGCCACGACCTCGACCCGATAGTCGTGGGCGTGACGCTCGTTCTCGGGCGGCGGCTGGGACGGCATCACGTGGAACGCGCGGAACCGCGCCACGGCGCCGACCTCGAACATCAATACCTCAGCGCGACGTGCATCATGCCGGGCTCGGCACGATCGAGCGCGGCGTACGCCTCGGCGGCGCGCTCGAACGCCACCTCGTGCGTGGCGAGGAGCTTCACGGGAAGCTCTCGGAGCAGGTCCATCGCGGCCGCGCGACGGCGCGCGACGTCCCACCGGCCGGCGAGGTGCGACGGGATCGTGGACACCTGGGTGCTCCGGATCCGCAGACGTCGCCGATGGAACGCGCCGCCGAGCGGCAGCGAGACCGCCTTGGTCCCGTACCAGCTGCACACGAGCACCTCGCCCTCATGGGCCAGGAGGTCGAGCGCGTGCGCGAGCGCGGACGGGTGGCCGGAGGCGTCCACAACGAGCGGCACGCCGGCGCCCGAGGTCATCGCGCCGACGACCTCGTCGGCCCCGTCGACGTCGAGCGCGAGGATCCCGAAGCCGCTCGCCGCTTCGCGCCGGTCGGCACGTGGATCGGTCCCCACGACCGTGGCGCCCGCCCGCTGGAGCATCGCGGCGACGAGGATCCCGACCGGCCCGAGGCCGGAGACGACGACCGGCTCTCCGAGCCGAGGGCCGGCATCGAGCGCGACCTGGAGGGCGGTCTCGACGAGCGGGAACAACGTCGCGACCCGCTCGTCGACGTCCTCGATGCCGACGACGTCCGTCCCCGCGACCGTGAACACGTCCTGATGCGGGTGGAAAGCGAACACGGTCATCCCTTCCGGGACGCGAAGGAACCGCGACGTGACGACCTCGCCGACGCAGCTGTAGCCGTACGCGAACGGGTACTCGAAGCGACCATCCAGCGAGTCGATCGTCTCGTCCCGTGGGGTCTCGGGATCGAGCTCGCCACGGTAGGCCAGCATCTCGGTGCCGCCGCTGATCCCCGACCAGCGCGTTCGCACCAGGACGTCGCCGTCGACGGGCGCGCGGACATCGGTCGCCTGCAGCTCGACCCGTCCCGGAGCGACGAAGCGCTGGACGCGCGCTCGCACGAGTGCGTCCTACCCCCGATGCACCCGGCGCAACCGCCTGGATGGTTCGGGAACGGTGGTTCCGGGGAACAACGGCACCGTGCCCGCCGCGACCGTCGTTCCCGCCGAGATCGCTCGGCTCACCCTGCCGACGCCCTTCGGGGAGTGGGAGACGTGGGCGTTCGACTGGGACGGTGCGGTGCACCTTTGCATGTGTCGTGGCGACATCGGCGACGGTGAGGACGTGCTGGTGCGTCTCCACTCCGAATGCTTGACGGGCGACGCCCTCGGATCGCTCCGATGCGACTGCGGGGTGCAGCTCCGGGAGGGGTTCCGCGCGATCGCGGCGGAGGGCCGCGGCGTGCTCGTCTACTCCACGGGCCACGAGGGGAGAGGGATCGGCCTGGCCGACAAGCTGCGCGCCTACATGCTTCAGGATGAGGGCCTCGATACCGTCGAGGCGAACGAGCACCTGGGCTATCCGGTGGATCGACGGACGTTCGTGGACGCGACCGAGTGCCTGCGCGCCCTCGGCGTCCGATCCGTCCGGCTCCTGTCGAATAACCCGGACAAGGCACGGGCGCTCTCCGGCGGCGGCATCCGCGTCCTGCGGGTCCTCGGTCTCAGGACCGCCGGACATCTGCGGAACGTCCGCTACCTCTCGACGAAGCAGGATCGGATGGGGCACGCCGAGCCGATGGGTTCACCGCTTCTCGACGGCGTGGGGCCGGCGGCCGACGTCGGCGCGCTCCTCGGAGACGTCCGCCCGTCCGGGTCGAAGCCCCACGTGGTGCTCAAGTACGCGCAGACGATCGACGGGAGGATCGCCACGTCCACGGGCGACTCCCGGTGGATCAGTGGCGCGGAGGAGCGCCGGATCTCGCACGCGCTCCGCGCGTCGTGCGATGCGGTCCTCGTCGGGGTCGGCACGGTGCTGGCCGACGACCCACAGCTGACCGTGAGGATGGTTCCCGGCGCGTCGCCGATCCGCGTGGTGCTGGACTCGACGCTCCGGATCCCGGACGACGCTCGGGTGCTCGCCGACGAGGCTGCAACCGCGGTCGTCACGACGAGGGCGTCGTCGGCGGAGCGCCGCGACGACCTGCGTCGTCGCGGCGTCTCCGTGCTCGTCGTCCCCGGCGCCGACCGGGGTGTCGATCCGGTCGCCGCGCTCGAGGCGCTGCGCCGGATCGGCGTCCGGTCGCTGCTCGTCGAGGGTGGCGCCGGCGTGATCACGTCGCTCCTCTCGTCGGGCCTCGTGGACCGACTGATCGTCGGCATCGCCCCGCGCCTGCTGGGAAGCGGAACCGACGCGGTTCGGGACCTCGGGGTGACGGAGGTCGCGTCGTCGCTGAGGATCGAGCGCCGGACGGTGCACGTCGCCGGCGATGACGTCCTCATCGCCGGCGACGTCACGGGGAGGAGTTCCGATCTCCCGGAGGGAGGCGTGGGATGACCGACGTGATCCTGTTCAACCACGCACTCGGCGTGACCGACGGTGTCGTGGCGTTCGCCGACCGGATCCGGGACGGTGGTCACCGTGTGACGGTGGGCGACCTCTTCGACGGCGCGACGTTCGACTCACTCGAGGAAGGCGTCGCGCACGAGGAGGCGATCGGCTGGGAGGCGATGATCGGACGGAGCGAGGCGGCCGCCGCCGCCCTCCCTCCCGACGTCGTGTTCGCAGGATTCTCGCTGGGTGCGGTCTACGCCCAGCGCCTCGCCCAGACCCGCGCGGGTGCGCTCGGCGCCCTGCTCTACCACGGAGGTGACAACCCCGCCTCGGCGTTCGAGACATCGTGGCCCGCCCAGGCCGGCCTGCAGATCCACGTGAGCGAAGACGATCCCTGGTTCGATCGCGACGGCGGCGAGAAGCTCGTTTCCGAGGCAGGCGGCGAGCTGTTCCTTTATCCCGGCGCAGCGCACCTGTTCACCGACGGATCGTGGGCGGAGTACGACGAGGCGTCCACCGATCTCGTGATCGAGCGCTCCCTCGGATTCCTCGATCGCCTCGCTCAGGAGCCAGCCACGGCTCCTTCGGGATAGTCGATCGGGTCGACGCCCGCGGGCGCGATCATCGCGAGCCGCGAGCCTCGGCGTTAGGGTCTGCCGGTGCGCGTGCTCGTGACGGGAGGGTCCGGCTACCTGGGCGCGCACACCGTCTCGGCGCTGCTCCAGGCGGGCCACGACGTCCGCGTGTTCGCGCGCTCGGCCGATCGCGTGCGGACGGCGCTGGAACCGCTCGGCGTCGAGGTCGGTGACGTCGCCCCGGGTGACGTGACCGATGCGGCGTCGGTGGAGGCGGCGATGTTGAACTGCGACGCGGTCGTGCACGCCGCGTCCGTCTACTCGCTCGACCCGCGGGACGCGAGAACGATCGGCCGGACGAACACGCGGGGGACCAGGGTGGTCCTCGAGGCGGCTCGAGATGCGCGCCTCGATCCGATCGTGGACGTTTCGAGCTATGTCGCGTACCTGCCCGCCTCGGCGACGATCACGCACGACAGCCCGCTCGGCACGACGCGAGAGCCCTACGCCAGGTCGAAGGCGGCCTCGGAAGCGATCGCGCGCCAGATGCAGGTGGACGGCGCCCCGGTGACGATCGTGTCGCCGACGAGCGTATGGGGTCCGAACGATCCCTCTTGCGGTGAGTCCTGCCGATTGGTGTCGGTGCTGCTCCGGAACCGGGCCCCGTTCCTGATCCCCGGTGTGCTCCCGATCACCGACGTCCGATACGTCGCGGCGGGCCTCGCCGCTGCGGTCGAACCCGGGAAGGGTCCGAGGCGGTTCCTGATCGGCGGACACGACACGACGTGGCGCGACCTGATCGCGATGCTCCGTCGCCTCACGGGGAGGAGGTTGCCGGCGATGCCGACCCCGAAGGTCGTCGCGCTCGGCACGGCGCGCGTCCTCGACGTCGTGCAGCGGATCGTTCCCGGGCGTGCGCCGTTCGGCCGCGAGGCGATCGAGATCGCGACGCAGGATGTCCGCACCGACGACTCCTTCGCCAGGAGCCAGCTCCGGATCGAGCCGGTCCCGCTCGAGGAGACGCTCACGGACATGATCCGGTGGATGATCCAGGCCCGCCGGATCCGTCCGTCCGCCGCCGGCATGCTCGTCTGAACGGCGGGTGAACTCCCGCGACGCCGCGGGCACGTGGCGTTTGCGCTTCGCGACGGTCGGGTGTACGACGGGGGCGACGCGCACCGTGGGGGGTCTGGCGACGCATGGGAACGTCCGCACCGACCGTCATCGACCTCGTCCGGTCACGGGGGCTCGGGCGGTGATGTCCATGGATGCGTAAGGCGAGCCCGGTTCCGGCACTCGTACCACTGGGAGGGCGAACATGGCATTGGACACCTTCATGCTGATCGCTTCGGAGTACGCGCTCGAGGAGGACGCTCTGGCGGACTACGACACGGTCAGGTCGCTGTACGAAGACATGGGCATCATCGACACGTACGACGCAGCCGTGATCACGAGGAAGAGCGACGGCAAGGTGAAGATCGTGAAGAAGGTCGAGGAGCCGACGCGCCAGGGCGCGATCGGCGGTCTCGCGGTCGGCCTCGCCGTCGGCGCGCTCGTGGCGCTGTTCCCCGCGGTCGCGATCGGCGCGGGCCTCGCGATCGGAGGCGCCGCGGGAGCCGCGCTCGGCGCGACGGCCGGTCACGTCGTCGCGGGGATGAGCCGATCGGACCTCAAGGAGATCGGCGAGCTCCTGGACTCCGGCACGAGCGGGCTCGTCGTCGTCGCGGCGACGGACGTGTCCGAGCGGGTCGAGGAAGCGATCCAGAAGGGCAAGGAGATCGTGAAGAAGCAGGTCCAGGTCGACGCGGACGGGCTGAAGGCCGACATCGACTCGTTGTGAGCCAGGGAGGAGACCGGATGGACGACGTCCGAAGTGAGCGATTGGCTCGGGTCGAGGAGGGCCTCGCCGAGGCACAGGAGGTGCTCGATCAGGCGAAGCGCGCCGTCGACGCCGCGGACCGGGCGGAGCACGCCGCTCACGAAGCGGCGGGGCACGCGCGCTCGATCGCGAGGGTCGCGGTCACCGTCGCCGTGATCGTCGCGGCGCTCGCCCTCTTGGGCGGGGTGTTCCGCCGCCGCGACGCGTTCTGAGGGGCACGCGGCCGGGGGCGAAGCCCCCGGCCGCGCCCCCCTACGCGACTTGAGGCGGGAGCCCGGCGGCTGCGTCCTTGCCCGCGTGGCGGACGGTGAAGGCGAGCATGATCTGGGAGAAGCCCTTGAACAGGGCGAAGAGTCCGACCCAGAACAGGATGAGGTACGTCCGCTGCGCCAACGCGTAGACGCGATCCGATCCCGAGACCCAGAAGGCCAGCACGATCAGCAGGATCCCCGCCGCCAGCCCGAACCCCCAATAGGGGTTCACGCCCCGCGATGCGATCGATCGGATGATCTCGAACGTTCCGTAGAGGACCAGGACGAGTCCCAGGACGGACGCCAACGCGAAGAACGTATCGATCGGGTCGATCAACGCCCAGATCCCCGCCAGGAAGAAGATGAAGGCCATCACGTAGTACCAGACCTTCCAGCCGCCGGAGAGCATGCTTCCCAACCCGGCTTCGTTCACGCCGGCGGCGATGAACACGATCCCCAGGAGGATCCCGACCGTCGCGAGCGACGTTACGTTCATCCGAAGCACTACCCATCCCACGACGAGCCAGGCGATCCCGGTCAGCAGGAATACCCACCAGTTCCTAGCGCCCTCACGGACGATCATCCGTTCTTCGGTCAGCATCCCGTCCCCCTCCCCACAGCGGTCTGACGACCGTATGACCGACCGATGCACGACGCAAATCCGTGGGGCCGAAGAACACGAGGGTCTGGTCGAGGGCTAACCCAGGGCGCGGCGGAGTCGCTTCGCACGAGCGGCGTCCCACACCGCGGGCCACCGCTCGCGCGCATCCGACCCCATGTTTCCGATCGCGCACGCGAGCTTGCCCGCGGCGAAGGCGGTCATCCCTTCGACGCGGCCCGAACGGACCAGGGCCGTCAGCCGCTCGTCCGCGACGACGCTGTCCTGCAGATCCCCGAGGACGTCCTGCACGTCGGCGAGCCTCTCGGCCAGCTCGTCCGTGTCCTCTCCGAGGGCGGCCGCCGCGAGCTCCGCGCCGTAGCGCGCGCGCTTCGCTCGCTTGCGGATCTCGTGCAACGCGGCGTCCTCCGGATCGGGGGCCAGCCCCTTCACCGCGCGCGAGAGGCGCCGCCAGTCCTTGCGGACGAGCTTCCGGACCGTCGGCCGGGCGCGAGCGTCGCCGTCGATGCCGTCGGCGAGCGGCGGATCCGACGCGGCGGCGATCAGCTCGCCGATCAGGGCGACGTAGCGTCGCGAGGCGAGCGCCTCGACCAACGCGGCGTGACCCTCGTGACGATCGTGTTCGAGCTCGGCCACGATGGAGCGGCTCGCGCCTCGTTCGAGTCGGAGTTGATCCTCCAGCTCCCGAACCCGGCCGATCATCACGTCGCTATCTCGGACCGAGCCCAGGAGCTCGCCGACCCACCGGAGCTCGTCGCGGAGCCACTCCACGGTCGTTCGGTCCAGGAGCGACTGGAGGGTCTTCAGGTCCGATCGGAGCCGGCGCGTCGCGACGCGCGCCTGGTGGATCGCTTCGGGGTCGGCGCCGATCCGCGCGACGGGATCGTTCTCGATGAGCCTGGAGCTGCCCGATCCGATCGCGAACCGGAGGACGTCCCGGATCGACATGTCGGCATCCTTTGGTGGGATCTCGATCTCGGCCGGGGGTGTGTCACCGAGGACCGTCGCGAGCTTCGAGGCATCGGTCGGGACGGCGCCGGCGCCCACGAGTGCGGACGCGACCTCGTCGGTCAGCCCGTCTCCGTCGGACCCGACGGATTCGACCTCGATCTGACGGAAGGCCGGCCCGCGACGGAGACCGAGGACCGAGGAGACCCGATCATCGCTGAGCTCGACCCGCTCCGCCGAGGCGTCGCCGGCGAGCTCGACGCGATGTCGTTCGGTGACGATCGTCGCGATCGGCGCCAGGACGGCCCGCCGGAGGACCGCGCGCGCGAGCGCACGGATCGCCGGAGGCGGGTAGAGCCCGCCGCCGCGCACGTGGGCCTCGATCCGCCGCAGCTCCCCGTCCTTCTTGCGTGACGGGACCGACAGCTTCAGCGTCCAGCGGTCCTCCGATCCGTCGGAGGCGCGGCGATGCCGCAGGGTGTGCCCCCACCGGAGCAGACGGCGCTGGACGGTGTCCCAGTAGGTCGCGGTCAGACGGACGTCCGACCGGCTGACCACCGAAGCGCCTGGTATATCGGGGATCTCGATGCGCTCGGTCGCCTCGAACTTGCGTTCGCGTTCGACCGTCTCGGTCGCACCGGGCATACCACCTCTGATACCCATCCGAGTGCCACGCAACCGCACCGGGTAGGCGCTCACATCGCTCACATAAGGTGTCGCCGGCACCGCCCGAGGGGTATGCCCGAACCGACCGGCGATCGTGCCGGCGAGCCAAGGGAGGTCAAGCATGGGACCGCGACCGGATCGGTGGACGGACGAACGTGAGATGGGCGATGCGATCCCGGCGGACGCGCCCGTCGAGACGCCGGAGGCGGATCCGAGGACGCTCGGAGCGCCGGACGGCATGCGACCGACCCCGGACCAGGACCCAACGGAACGGTGGGGACGCCCGGAGGAGCCCGCGAGGACGCCGACGAGTTCGACGAGGCGACCGCCGACCAGGAAGCCGACGGCCAAGCGCGGCGCAGCGAAGAAGACGACGGCGAAGCGCTCGACCGCCAAGAGGGCTGCGCCCAAGCGCTCGACCGCGAAGAAGTCATCCGCGAAGAAGTCGATGGGCAAGCGCTCGACCGCGAAGAAGTCGACCGCGAAGAAGTCGATGGGCAAGCGCTCGACCGCGAAGAAGTCGACCGCGAAGAAGTCGATGGCCAAGCGTTCGACGGCCAAGAAGTCGACCGCGAAGCGTTCAACTGCCAAGCGCTCCACGGCGAAGAAGGCGAGCGCCAGCCGATCTACGGCGAAGAAGGCGACCGCGAAGAGTCGCACCGCCACGAGCTCGAAGCGGTGAGCGCGATCCGCCTCGGAGCGGGACCGACGTCAGATGTGATTGGAGAACCGCACCGACCATTCCCATGACGTGTGGTCGGGCGTGTTCGACCATGCTGTGAGGATCCCCACCTCGCCGCCCGGCAGGATCACGGGAAGGCCGAGGTCGTCCTCGCCAGGCCAGATGTCCTCGCGACGGATGCGTTCGTCGTCCATCGTGAGCTTCGTGATGGGCGTCGCCTCGCCCTTCCGAACCAGGTCCTGACCGATCGCCACGAGCCTCGAACCGTTCTCGTACACCTCCACGGTCAGCGCCTCCGGCGCGGCGTGTGCGAGCAACACCGTCGTCGGATCCAGGCGGCCACGAGCGTACTCGACCCCCGTCGCTGCCGCGAACGGGTAGCGAAGGCTCCAGACGTGCACGGGTCCGGTCACGTCCCGAGCCTACGTCGCCGCTACCTGGCGGCATCTCTTGACAGGTGACCGTAAGGTCACCTATCGTCGCGAACGAGATGGGCGACGACGCGGTGTTCAGGGCGCTGGCCGACCCGAGCCGCCGGCACCTCCTCGACCGGCTCTTCGAGCGCGACGGCCGCACGCTCGTGGAGCTGACCGAGGACCTCGAGATGACGCGCTTCGGCGTCATGAAGCACCTGCAGGTCCTCGAGGACGCCGGGCTCGTCGTCAGCCGGAAGGAGGGGCGACGGAAGCTCCACTACCTGAACCCGGTCCCCATCCAGCAGATCCACGACCGGTGGATCGACAAGTACCGATCTCGGCACGCGAGCGCGCTGGCCGAGCTGCAGCAGGATCTCGAAGGAGGCTGACATGGAGATCGCGACACTCGCGAAGGAGACGCTGTCCACGCCGACCCAGGTCTATCAGGTGTTCATCCGGTCTACGCCCGAACACATCTGGGAAGCGATCACGGATCCCGAGTTCACCACGAAGTACTTCCACGGCTCGCGGGTCGAACTCAAACTCGTGGCGGGTTCGGAGTATCTCAGCACCTCGCCCGATCGCTCCGAGGTGTGGGTCGAGGGTGAGGTGCTCGAGGTCGATCCGCCGAAGCGGCTCGTCCACACCTGGCTGGCGCGATACGACGCCGAGACCGCCGCGGAGGAGCCGAGTCGCGTGACTTGGGAGATCGAGGACCGCGGCGACGGGATGTGCCTGCTGACGGTCGTGCACGACCAGCTCGAGGGTGCGCCGAAGACAGCCCAGAGCGTCAGCGGCCAGGGCTGGATGTACGTGCTGTCGGGGCTGAAGACGCTCCTCGAGACGGGCGATCCGCTCCCGGCGTTCTCGCAGTGAAGGGGCATGGGCCGGGGCCTTCGGCCCCGGCCCACGCCTTCGAGCTCCCGAGGCGGAGCCCCTCCATAGACTGACCGCGTGGAGCGCTGGGCCACCTTCGACTGCTACGGCACACTGATCGACTGGAACGCCGGGATCCGCGCCGCACTCGCGGGGATCTGGCCGGACGAGGACGCGGAGGAGTTGCTCGCGTCGTACCACCGAGCCGAGCCCGTCCTCGAGGCCGACGGGACGCGTATGTACCGCGAGGTACTCACGCGCGCGGTCGATGAGATCGCGCGCGAGCGGGGGTTGACCCTGCCGGACGGATCGCGTGCGGCGCTCGCGGATTCCGTGCCGTCGTGGGAACCCTTCCCCGAGGTACCTGCGTCGCTCACGCGGCTCCGCGACGACGGGTGGCGCCTCGCGATCCTGTCCAACACCGACGCGGACTACCTCGACACCTCCCTCCGAGCGATCGGCGTCCCGGTGGATGAGCGCGTCGTCGCGTCGGACATCGGGTCGTACAAGCCGGCGTTCGGCCACTGGGACACGTTCTTCCGGCGGACCGGCGCCGACCGGGCGCATCATGCGCACGTTGCGGCGTCGCTGTTCCACGACGTGGAGCCGGCCGCCGCGCTGGGCCTCCCGTGCGTGTGGATCAACCGGCTCGACGAGACGAGCGAGATCCCGAGAGCGGCGGAGCTCCACGACCTGTCGTCGCTGCCCGAAACGCTGGCCGCGCTCGTCCCGCAGGGATGATGCTCCTCTGATGGACGACGACGTCCGTCGGGTCGTGCCTGCGATGCGAGCGGTCTTCGTGATCGGGTCGGTGCTGGTCGCGCTCGCGGCGATCCTACTCTTCATCCTGACCGACCACACCGCGTACTTCTTCGCATGGACGATCTCGCCCGGTCTCTCGGCGGGATCTTCGTGTTCGTGACACTCACGATGATCACGACGTTCCGACATCTGGACAAGTTCCACTTCCATGCGTCGGCGTTCCCGAGAGGCGCGGCGTGGCTGTGGACGATCATCTACGTCGTCGCACCGATCGGCGTCGCCGTCGCGCTGGTGCTGCAGGAGCGCGCGCCGGGCATCGACCGGCCTCGCGTCGCGCTCCTGCCGGCTTGGTACCGCGTCGCGGTGCTCGCGCAGGCGGTCGTGCTCTTCGTCGTCGCCATCTCGCTCTTCGCGTCGTCGTCGGCGAACTGGTGGCCGTGGACCCTGACGCCGCTCGTCGCGCAGGCGATGGGGTCGTGGCTGATCGCCCTCGCGGTCGTTCTGGTCACGGCGGCGTGGGAGAACGACTGGCAGCGGATCCGCATCGCCGCCCTGGCGTACGTGGTGTTGGCCGCCGCGGACCTGATCGCGCTCGCGAGGTATCCGAACGCTCTGCACGGGGGCACCGGCCAGGCGCTCTACTTCGCGTTCCTCGTCCTGGCCGGCGCGACCGGCCTGACCGGGGTCGTCATGGCACGTCGCGAACGATCCGCCCGCGCCACGGAGAGCCCGAGCCTGACGTGATCGCCGACGGGACCTGCGCCACGGAGCATCCGGCCAGGTCGGCTCGCTCAGCTCCAGTCGACGGTCACGATATCGATCGGCTCGGACGTTCCCCGGAGCGTCACCGTCCGCGGTTCCGAGGTCGGGAATCGGCCGTCGATCGCCGTCACCCTGCTCGCCACGATCTCGCTTCCGTCGGCGATCGCCGCGATCCTCGCCGCCTCGTGGACGCCCTTGCCCGAGAAGTCGGTCCCCACCTGCGTCGCGCCCGAGGCGTGCAGCCCGATCCGGACCTTGGGAGCGAACCCCGCCGACCGGCGATGCTCGTCCAGCCTCCGCTGGATCGCGACAGCGCACGCCAGCGCTTCGTCCGGCGAGTCGAAGCCGACGAAGAACCCATCGCCTGTCGACACGACCTCCTGGCCCTTGTGCTCGGCGAACAGCGCCCGCAGCGTCTCGTTGTGCCAACGGAGCACGCCCTGCCACGCCTCGTCCCCGAGCGCCTCGACGAGGTTCGTCGATCCCTCGATGTCGGTGAACATGAACGTCTTCTCGACGCGGTGCGGGCCCTCTTTACCGCGGAGCTGCCACGGCAGGAGCTCCTCGACCTCCTCGACGGTGATCGCGCCGGTCGGGCAGGCGAGCGCCGCCTCGCGCAGCAGCTCGTCTTCGATCGAGGCAGGGTCGACGACGCCGGACTTCGCGAACTCGCCCTTGTACCAGTCGAACGCGGTCGGGGCGATCGTGATGCACGTCCCTGCGCCGACGCACCGATGACGGTCCACGCGGACGTTCAGGGTCACAGGATGTTCTCCCGGAAGGCGAAGGCGGTCGCGTCGGCACGAGAGGAGACGCCGATCGTCGTGAAGAGCTCGCCGAGGCGTCTCGTCACCGCCGCCTCGTCGATACCGAGGTCCTCGCCGATCTCCCGGTTCGTCCGTCCGCGCACGAGGCTCGCCAAGAGGAGTCGCTCGTCCTCCGACGGTCCCTGACCGTTCGCGTCGGACCCTCCCGCGGCCGCCAGATCGATCGGACCGGCCAGCTCCGCCATCTCGGCGCCGAACGGACCCCGGAGCCAGCGGACGCGGATGTCTTCGTCCATCGTGCGCTGCGCGATCATCGCCAGGGAGATCTGCAGGTACGGACGGACCTCCGACTCCCACGCGGGTGAGCCCGTTTCGCGCAGCACGCGCGAAACGGGCAGGAGCACGTCGAGGTTCAGGTCCTCCTGGCGCGCCTCCTGCAGTGCCTGCCCGGCGGCGAGCGCGAGCTCGGCCGCCTCCGCGGTCGATCCGCGCGCGAGCGCGACGAGCGCTCGCGCGGCATCGGCCTGGGCACCCCACGGCGGGTGACCGGGGAGCGTGTCGGCGAGCTCGGACGCCTCCTTCGCCGCGCGTTCGGCGAGGTCCATCAGGTCCTCGTCGCCGCGAGACGTCCCGAGGCGGGCGGCCTCGACGGCGAGGCGCGCGAGCGTCCGGCAGCGCGGCGCCATGTGTCCGGCGGCGGTGGCCTGCTCCACGGCCTGTTCGAGGTGCCGGCGCATCCCGTCGGCGTCGCCCGCGGCCGCGTCGACCATGCCCCTCCACGTCTCGAGCTTCCCGGCGCGGTGCGGGCTGGGATGCTCCGTGGCCACGGCCGCCGCGCGATCGATCCATGCCCTCGCCTCGTCGACGTCGCCGATGTCCAGGTACGCGAGCCCGGTCCCTCCGGCGGCGAGGAACTGCAAGGTCTCGTCGCCGATCTCGCGCGCGTACCGGAACGCGTCTCGCCCCTTCTCGAGCGCCATATCTGGGATCACCTTCGCGCGGCCGAACACGTGGGAGCCGTAGAGCATCTGCCCCTCGAGCGCGGCGCGTTCGCTCTCGTTCGTGAAGGCCCGGAGCGTCGACGTCAGACGGCGGATCTCCTCGATGTGCCGCGCGGCGTTCGAGCCGATATGGATGTCCGGCGCCCAGGCCAGGTAGGCGAGCGCGATGATCGTGGACATCGCGCCTCGCCGGTCGCCGAGCTGTTCGTAGAGCTCCAGCGCGCGTTGGAACAGCCCGAACGCTCCGTGGAACATCGATGCGATCGGGAGCTCCTGCGCGATCTCTTCGAGCGACTCGCCCGCGGCGACCCGTTGCATGATCGGGACGTGGTTGCCGAGCTCGACCTGCTCGACGAACCAGGCCCGGATCCGGCTCAGCAGGACGACGCCGACCTCACGGCTCGCGGCGGCGGTGACGGACGTGTCCCCGAGCTCCTGGGCCAGGTCCATCGCACGGACGAACGCCTCCTCGGCGCCGTCCAGGTCCACCTCGCTCGCGGCCGCCGTGAAGGACTCGCCGGCCGCGGCATGGAGGAGGGCTTGCCCGAGCTCCATGCACGCGGCGAGCTCGCTGGCCGTGTCGCCGCGCGACACGGCCAGCGAGCGCACCTCGCGCGCGAGCTCCGCCGCGCGGTCGTACTCCTCCGCGGTGCGGAGCGCGGCCGCGCGGCGGAGCCGCACATCGATCTGGAGGGTGTCGTCGCCGAGCGCGTCTGCGAGGGCCGCCAGCTCGGCGAGCCCCTGCATCCGGTCTCCGGATCGCCGGAGCATGTCGAGCGCCTGGTCTCGCGCGTCGAGCAGGCTCACGCGCTCCTGGGGCGTGGAGGCCGACGGGAGCGCGAGCTCGACGACGCGGAGGACCTCCTCGGGGGCGTTCGCCGCCAGGGCGTTGCGACTGGCCTCGACGGAGAACCGGACGCAGACCGCTCCGTCGCCGGCAGCTTTCGCGTGGCTCGCGAGCAGGGGCAGGCTCGCCGGGGACGGCTTGCCGGACGTGAGGAGCGCGACGATCGCGCGGTGCACGTCGCGGCGCGCGGGGGCGGACAGCGTGGACGCGGCGAACTCCCGAACCTGCTCGTGCTGGAACGCGTAATCGGCGGCCGACGCCTCCGGCTGCTCGATCAGCAGCCCGGCCGTGACGGCCGGGGCGAGCGACTCCGCGAGCTCGGCCGCTTCGGGCGCGGATCCGTCGACGCGGAGCGCGACCTCTCGGAGGTCCTGGAGGCTGAAGCGCCGGCCCAGGATCGCCGCGAGCGCGAGGGGGCGCTTCGTCGGCTCCGGCAGCTTCGCGGCGCGCCGCGAGATCAAGGTCTTCACCGCCGACGGCACGAGCCGCTCGGCGTTGCTCGCGAGGGTCCAGACGCCGTCGATCCGCTGGATCATCCCGGCCTCGCGGTAGGCGTTGGCCATCTCCTCGACGATGAACGGGACGCCTTCGGCCTGGGTATGCATCACGGCGGCACCCGCCGCGTCGACCGGGCCGCCGAGCGCCTGCGCGAGGAGGTCGCGCGTCTCCGTCTGGGAGAAGCGCTCGACGCGGAGACGACGCACCACGCCCATGCGACCCATGTCGGCCACGAGGTTCACCGCTTCGCTCACGAACGCGAACTCCTCGGGTCGGATCGCGAACATCAGGAAGATCGGGCTCGCTCCGTCGGTGCGGACCACGTACCGGAGCAGCCGGAGGCTGTCCTCGTCCGACCACTGGAGGTCGTCGATCAGGACCGCGAGCGGGCGGACGGCCGCGAGGGCCCGGAACGCGACCGCTCCCAGGTCGAAGGTCCGGAGCAGCCGCCGGTCGGGCTGGAGCGACGCGAGGCCCGGGTCGTCCTGGCCCGACATCGAGTCCAGGCAGCGGCGGAGCGCCTGGGACGTGGCTTCGTCGGTGGCCGCCCCCATCGCGTCGGGCGAACCGAGGATCGAGCGGGCGACGAGGAACGGTCCCTGCAGCTCCTCGTCGGCGGTCACCGCGACGACGGTGCATCCGTCGGCGGACGCGCGCTCGGCCGCCGCGAGCAGGAGACGGGTCTTCCCGATCCCGGGTTCGCCCTCGAGGGTCATCCCGACGAGCCGGCCCGACCGGGCGGTCGCGAGCTCCTGCTCGATCGCGCGCAGCTCCGCGGGGCGGCCGACGACCTCTCCGGCGGCCCGGTGGACGTCGAGCGCCATCGGCGAGAACGGCTCGAGGTGGTCGTCGGCGAACACGATGCTCCAGAGGTCGGGCCCTGGAGGGTAGCCGCGCCGGGCCCGTCGGGTCACGCCCTCCGGCCCGGCGTCACGCGATCAGCATCAGGGTGGGGGGCCGGCGGGCGCGGAGCGCCCGCCGCCCCCCCGAACGTCAGCCCGTCGTCGCCGACCAGACGTCCATGTTGCCCCACGTATCGGGGCAGACCGCGAGCGGCCACGGCGCCGGCAGCACGATCGAGCCCTGCGCGAGCGACGCGGCTCGCCACTGCTGGATCGCCGGACACACGGCCGCGTTGCGCACGTCGATCCAGAGTCCGACACCGTAGTCACGGCTGGCTGCCGCATAGACGTAGTCGCCCACGCGTTCCTCGCGGAACCGGTGACCGGGGAACGACGATCGGAGATCCGCGGTCGGCCCGTCGTAGACGACGTCCCACGCGCCCGGACCGCTGTTCCCGATCGGGGCCGACAGGAAGACGCCGTGCCACGGCCGAGGGGCGGTCACGTTGTCGCCTCGCCACGGCGACGTGACGGCTTCGTACACGACGTAGGCGCGATCGCCCGAGGGTGAGATCGCGGGCGCCGCATACATCGGCCGGTCACCCGGCAGCGAGACGGCCGTCGGCCCGTGCCAGTTCCGACCGCCGTCGGAGGACCACGCGACCCAGGTCTTCTCGTGGTTGAGGCCGAGACTCGCGTCGGCCCACGAGTCGATGATCAGATCCGTGGCGTCGCCCCCGGTGGGCGCGCCGTTCGCGATATCGACGCTCGGCACCGCCGCGAGGTCCGTCCGCGCGCCGGTGTAGCCGTCCATCACGCACCGGCCCGAGAGCGGGTCGACGAAGAAACAGGGGTCGGTGATCGTGAACAGCGTCTTCGCCTTCGACCAGTGCGCGCCGCCGTCGGTCGACTTGAACATGACCTGCTTCCCATGGGTCGGCAGACCGCTCAGGGATGGATTCTCGAACTGCTCCGCGAACACGTAGACGTTGCCCGCGCTGTCGGTACGGATCGTGCAGCCCGACGAACCGAAGCCACTCTGCCCGTGACCGCCCGCGTCTGCGGGCTGGATCTGCTTCTTGCGCCAGGTGTTGCCGCCGTCGGTCGACGTCAGCACGGTCAACGGCGCGATCTCCGTACCTGGGTTGTGGTGACCATTGCTCCGGAACTCCGCGTAGCAGACGTACGTCCGGCCGAAGAACGGGCTGGACGACGCGTTGTCGGCCCAGATCTGCTCCTTGTCCGTGAACGCGGTGTTGCTCTGCTGCTCCGACGCGATCACCGGGCGGTACCAGTTGTTCTTGTTCTGCACCCGTGACGGCGTCGGGTCGTCGAGGCGCGAGACGGCGACCGCCTCGGCGCCGCGGGGGATCCCCCGCATGCCGGGGAAGTTCGCGGTCAGGTTCGCGTAGTAGACCCGTTCACCGTTGTCCCACGAGAACGTCCCGTTCACGGGCTTCGGCCCGATCGCGACGGCGGGATCGCCGTCGTCGGTGAGACCGGCCTCGTAGTACCACGGGATCCGGCCGATCGGCCCGAACGAGCCGGGGCAGACGGTCGCGGTGCCGCAGTTCCGCGCCTGCCAGCCCGTGTACGTGGGCTGCATCCACGACTCGCCGCTGTCGAACGAGAAGTAGACACCGCTCAGGCCGATCCCCGCCGAGAACTCGTCGCACTGCGCGATGTCGTGCGAGATGTCCTCGGGACACGGCTGCTGATCGATGTAGTCGTTCGACCCCGCCACGAGGATGTTCGGGTGGTTGGCGTCGATCGCGACCGCGGGCTCGTTCTGATGGCTCCGAGGAGCGATGTTGTGCGGGCTCCCGACGCTCACCTCGGCGTCCGTGACGGCAGATCCGGCGCCTGCGGGCGCGGAGACCGTCAGGAGACCGGCGAGGACGAGCGCGGATACGAAGACCATGACTCCGACACGTCTCCGCGATGATGCGGCCACGACATCCCTCCCTTGACTCGTGCGTGCGGAAGCGACGTCGCGCGACGGTGTGAGAAGGACCGCCGGGGGGCGTCGATCCCGTCCTTGGAGCTTCGACCCACGCGGAGCCTTCTGTCAAGGGCTTCGCGTGGGATGAGCGACGACGGCCTCTGAGCCCTACGCGGTCGGGCAGAACCATCGGTCGTCGCGGTCGATCGCGACGTCCGGATCTGGCGGCGGGAACGGCTCCTTGAAGGTGAACGCCTCGGCCGTCGGACCGAGTCGCTCGAGCACGTCGAGTCGACGCTTCGCGTCATGAACCGTCGGCGTGGTGCCCGCCGGCACCCACCACAGGGCGAGGATCGGTGTGGACATCTGAGCGAACCAGTCGCGGCGCCGTCGGAGCACCTCGAGGTGTCGCGAACCGTAGACGAAGGCTCCGAGCGCCTCGACGCTCTCCCACACCGACATGTTCACGAGGATGCGGTCGTCGTCGAAGGGCCGGATCGCGGTCGCATCACCGTCCTCGGTCTGGAGGCGCCAGACGAAGCCCGGCGCTCCGTCAGCGACCGCGTTGATCTCGTCGAGCCGGCCGACGAACCCGGCGAGCTGGGGCGACGCGAGCGGCGCGAGGAGCGTCGCCACGTTCACCTGAGCTAGGTGCCACACCGGCGCAGTCATCGCAGCAAGCCTACGATGCACCGGTGCCGGCCGATGTCTCCGACAGGAAGCGGGGTTGGTTTCGGGCGCCGTCCGCCTAGAGCCGCTCCGCGGCGTACCGCTCGGCCAGCTTCGCCTGCGCGCACGCCAGCCAGCCGTCGATCAGGGCATCCTTCAGGGCTCGCTTCGACACGCTCCGGAGCTCGATCAGGACGGCCGCGAAGCCGTCGAAATGCGGGATCGTGAACACGCCCCTGGTGCCGGCGGCGAGCACCGCGTCCTTCTCGATCAGGTTATCGACCCGCACCGCGAGGATCGGCTGCCGAGGCGGCGTGGCATCCGCGAACCGCACGAGGTCCGCCTTGGTGTACGGCCGTTCCCACGCGAACGTCTTGCCGGCGACGGACCACGTCCGCGTTCCGCGCCGCTCCGCCTCGACGACCTCGGGCAGGGCGAGAGCGATGCGCGCCGCGTCGTCGAGGGTGGCCATCGATCCGAGCCTAGATCGCCCGACGGCTGACGGTTTGCACGCACCCTCGGCGAGGCGAGACGATGCCGGGAACGACCGAGGGAGGGGACCCGTCATGCGTCATCGCTCGTTCATCGTCCTCGTCTGCGCGCTGCTCGGGACGGCGGCGATCGGCTACCTCGCGGGGTCGGCGTCCGGCTCGGGCGCGGGCGACGCCGGCCGCACGATCACGCCCACCACACCCGCGTTCTCGCACGCCGTGTTCCTGAGCCACCGGAACGACCCGTCACATATCCCGGTCTTCCCAGGCGACCCGCCCTTCCGGTTGTCGACGGCGTTCACCGTGAAGGACGACGGCTTCTACCTTCAGTACGTGAAGGAGGGCGAGCACACCGGCACGCACTACAGCGCGCCGTGTCACTTCCACGTGCGGGCACGCTGCGCCGACGAGCTCGACCCGGCGGACTTCATCTTGCCCGCGGTGGTCGTGGACATCCGGAACAAGGTCAAGGGCGACGTCGACTATCACGTCACGGTGGCCGACCTGAAGGCCTGGGAGAGCGCGCACGGCGCGTTCCCGGCGCAGAGCGCGGTGCTGCTCTGGACGGGATGCGACCGGTACTGGGGGCCGGAGATCGGCCGGAACATCCCGACGTACTACAACTGCGGCAGCGCGGACGGTCGGTTCCGCCAGCCGGGCTTCTCGAAGTGGGCCGTCCGCTGGCTGATCGGCCAGGGGGTCCTGGGTCGCCGTGGAGCCCTCGGAAGCGACACCTTCGGCCCCGATCCAGGTGACGATCCGAACTTCGTCGAGACCTGGCTCACGCTCCGGAAGCACCGGTTCACCCTCGAGAACCTGACGCACCTCGGCTCGATGCCGACCACGGGTGGATGGGTGGTGATCGGCGGTCCCCGGAACGAGCACGGCTCGGGCGCGCCGAGCTCGATCTTCGGGCTGATCCCATGACCGACGTGAGGTCGCTGCGCGTCGGCACCACGGATGTCGCTCGGATCGGTCTGGGGTCGAACCGTCTCCGGAACACACCCGACAACATCGCTTTCATCCGGCAGGCGGTCGAGCTCGGCGTGGGGATGATCGATACCGCGTACCTCTACACGGGCGGCGACAGCGAGCAGACGATCGCCGCCGCGCTCGCGCCGTACTCGGGCGCCTACGTCGTGGCGACGAAAGGCGGGTACGAGCCGGGCGAGGGCCGTCCGGAGATCCTGTGGACCCAGATCGAGGAGAGCCTGCGCCGCCTGAAGACCGACGCGATCGACCTCTACTACCTGCACCGCGTGCATCCGGACACGCCGCTCGAGGACAGCGTCGGGATGATCGCCGCGTACCACGAGGCCGGGAAGATCCGTCACGTCGGCCTCTCGCAGGTCGGCGTCGATCAGATCGAGAAGGCTCGCGAGATCGTGCCGATCACCGCGGTCCAGAACCACTACAACCTCGCCGAACGCGGGTGGGACGACGTGATCGACCACTGCGCGAACGAGGGGATCGTGTTCGTGCCGTACTTCCCGTTGAAGGGTGGTGCTGCGCCGGCGTTGGACGCCGTGTCGGAACGCCACGGCGCCACGCCGGCGCAGATCCGCCTGGCGTGGCTGCTGAAGCGATCTCCAGCGACGCTGCCGATCCCGGGAACCCTCTCGCTCGAGCACCTGAAGGAGAACCTGGCGGCGCTCGACATCGAGCTCACCGACGACGAGTTCGCCGAGCTCTCCGAGGGGTGACGCGAGGCGACGCTAGAAATCGATGATCGGCCAGGGGGCGACGTCGGTGCGGAACATCGCGTCCGCGCGCTCGACGGCCTCCTCCGTGTGTGCCTCGAGCCGACCGGCGCTCGCGAGCGTCCCCCACGAGACGCCCCCGAGGTACGTGCTCCCGATGGTCTGGATCGTGCAGGAGATGTCCGGCTCCTCGTCGGAGCGGGAGCATGACCCCTTGCCGTCCTCGACGATCAGCTCGTATGTGCCGGTGTTCGTCTCCCGGAACGCGTCGCGCACGTCGAGCACCAGACGGCCGTCCGCCGCGAAGCCACGCGCGCTCAGTGCGGCCGAGACGTCCAGCGGACAGACGTATAGGTAATCCCCGACGGTCGCGCGCAGCGCGCGCGGCTCGGCCATCTGCCACACGAGCGGATCGTCCAACGGCCGCCCCCACGCTCGCACGCGCGAGACGAGGTCCACGTCGAAGAGGTACCGCCAGATCGCCGTCGAACCTCCGGGCGTGCAGGCGACGAGCTGCTTCACGGTGAGCTTGTTGCTCGGTAGGCCGCTCGGCCACCGATGCTTGATCCGGTACGTCGCGTAGGCGTCGGGTACTCCGTCGTC
>Ga0075435_100000611_pt1 | contig 21933 bp, 17 predicted proteins | sample RhiMethybrSRZTD4_FD_75302 | JGI IMG/M metagenome (GOLD analysis project Ga0075435, IMG submission 75302) | Populus rhizosphere microbial communities from Tennessee, USA - Rhizosphere MetaG P. TD hybrid SRZTD4 | ecosystem: Host-associated > Plants > Roots > Rhizosphere > Soil | place: USA...
GCCATGGCGCCGTTTCTGGTCGCGATGCTGGTCAGCCCGACACGCTCGCTCGACGTCTCGCCGTTGTTCCTGGTCGTCTACCTGATCCTCCTTTCGGTCCAGGCCGGGTTCGTCGGCCGCGAGAGCAGCGTGCCCCTGGTTCCGGCCGCGGCCGCGATCTCCGTCTTCTCGCTGGTCTTTCGAGTCGCCCCGGACCTCTTTCCTTCGCACCGCGATACGACGCTCCTTCTCTACGAGCTCATCCCCCTGACCTTCCTGCTGCTCTGGCTCCTGCGGCGCGACCCGGAGGACGCTTCCGGCGCCTGGATCGGCGCCGCCGTCGCGCTGCTCGGGTCCCTCATCGTGGTCTTCCGCGTGATGGACGTCGAGCCGCGGACCGAGCCGATTCTCACGCTGTGGCTCTACGCCGCCGCCCACGCCATGGGCCTCCTCGTCCTGGCCGGCGTCCTTCGCGCCGGAGGCTGGGTCCTCGCCTCGCAGGCGTACATGCTGGTGACGCTGCTGACACTGACGACCCGCTACACCAACGGCCGTCTTTCGGAGTTTCTCCCGCCGATCCTCGTTCCGATCGTCATCTACTGGGCCCTTCCGTTCGTGTCCGACCGGTTCCGCGGGGATCGGCTCGCATGGCTGTCTGCGGGGATCGCGCCCGTCGTCCACTTCGTGTTCCTGTACTCACTGGCCCGGCCGGTCTGGGGCACGACCCGTCTCGGAATCGCGTCGGTCGTGCTCGGCGCGCTGGCATTCGTGGCGCTGCGCCGCGTGCTGACGATGCCCGGCGATCCGGCGCAACGCCGGTTCACGGCGGCCCTCTTCGGCGGCGTGACGCTTCTGTTCCTGACCGCCGCGATTCCGATCCTGCTGGACAAGGAGTGGATCACGGTCGCGTGGGCTCTGGAGGCCGCGGCCCTGGCCTGGCTCTCGACGCGGATCCGGGAGGACGGACTGCTCTACGCATGCGGCGCGCTGGCCGCGGCCACTTTCGTGCGCCTGGTCGTGAACCCGAGCCTCTGGAGCTACCACCCGCGCGACCCCACGCCGATCTTCAACTGGTACCTCTACACCTTCGGCGTGCCGGCCATCGCGTTTCTGCTCGCGGCGCATTGGCTGCGCAACGAGACCTCGGCTAAGGAGATGAAGCTGCCGACGCTCTTGAGGCTCTTCGCCGGCGTCCTCGTCTTCGTGCTGCTGAATGTCGAGATCGCCGACTTCTACTCGACCGGCACCACGCTCGACTTCCGCCTGAGCGGAGGCGGGCTCGCGCAGGACATGACCTACTCGCTGGCGTGGGGTCTCTTCGCGCTGGTCGTTCTGCTCCTCGGGATCACCCGCAAGTCGAAGGCGACGCGGGCGGCGGCTCTGGTCGTCCTGCTGCTGACGATCGGAAAGGTCTTCCTGCACGATCTGTGGGACCTGGGTTCTCTCTACCGAGTCGGGTCGATCGTGGGCCTCGGAGTGGCGCTCCTGGCGGTGTCGTTCCTGACGCAGCGCTACGTCTTCTCCCGGGAGGAATCGTGAGGCGCGTCTTCCTGGCGGCGCTGCTCGCCGTCGCCGCCACCGAGGCCGCGCCGTTCCGCTACTCGCGGCCGATCGAAGCGCCGCCGGGCTGGGCGCGGCTCGCGCTTCCTGACGACGTGCTCGATGCATGCCGGCCGGGGCTTCCGGATCTGCGCATCGAGGACGCGGCGGGCAACGCCATTCCATATGCCTTCGAGCAGGACGTCGCGGCGCGCGAGCGTGGGTTTCCGGTTCTGGATCTGGAGGCGGTCGAGAAAGAAGAGACGACCGGCCTGGTCGACCGCGGCGACAGCCCGGGCGTCGCCGACGCCGTGAGCTTCGAGATCGCCGGCCGGGATTTCTTGAAACCGGTGCGCATCCAGACCTCCGACGACCGAGTCTCCTGGAAGGACGCGACGAGGGGCTCGATCTTCGCGACGGCGGACGTCCAGATGCTGACGCTGTCGATTCCGCCGACCGACCGCCGGTACCTGCGCTTCAAGCTGGACGACCGCAACAGCGATCCGGTCCGGCCCGAGGCCCTTCGCGTGCGTCCGCGCGTCGGCGACGCCGGAACCGGAACCGCCGCGCAGGAGCGGCCGCTGCCGCTCCTCGCTTTGTCCTCCGGCGGCGAGACCTTGTCGCGCTATTCCGCGACGCTTCCCGCCGCGAACCTCGAGATCGAATCGTTGCGATTCCAGGCCGGCGATCCGGCATTCGCGCGACGCGTCCGCGTTTTCGAGCGCATTCTCTTTCGGGACGAGGTCTGCCGGCGGCTGATCGCCGAAGGCGAGCTCTCCCGGGCGCCGGGCAGCGTGGCTCCCATCGATCTCTCCGTTTCGGGCATCGCCGGCCGCGCGCTGGAGATCGAGATCGAGAACGGCGACTCTCCTCAGCTCGCGAACCTGTCGGTCGGCGCGGTCGCCGCCGCAAGGACCCTGCGCTTTTTCGTGCCCGAACGCGCGCGTCTCACGCTCCTCTACGGATCCGCGAACGCTCCGGCACCCCGCTACGACCTCGAACGCGCGCTCTCCGCGGGAAGCCCGGCGAAGGTCGCGGACGCCGCGCTTGGCGCCGCCAGCGCCGAGGCGACCTCCCAGGCGACCGTCTCCCTTCCGCCGCGCGCCCCTCTCGCCGACGCCGACGCCTGGACCCGCCGCCGGCCGATCGAGCTGCCCCCTTCCGGCAGCGTCGCGTACCTCGACTTCGACCAGCTCCCCCGCGGGTTCGCCGACCTGCGGATCGTGGACGAAAACAACGGTCAGGTCCCCTTCATCGTCGAGAAGGGCTCGCACGAACACCGCCGGCAAGCGCGTCTCGCCGTTTCGAACGAGGGCGCGCTGACACGGGCACGGGTCGAGGACGCCGGCCCGGCGGCCTCCATCGACGCCCTCGAGCTCTCGGCGAGCGCTCCCGACTACTTTTCCCGCGACGTCTCCGTGGTCCAGGAGGAACGGGACGCGCGCGGAGTCACCGGCACGCGCCGGCTCGGCGGCGCGAGGTGGGAGCGAAAACCGGGTGAGCGCGCTCCGGTCATTCGAATCCCGATCCGCCGGCCGGCCGCTGACCAGAGCGTTCTGCTCGTCGAGGTCGAAAATGGCGACAACGTGCCGCTGACGCTGATCGGCGTCGATGTCCTTCGCGCCTCCTCGCGGATCGATTTCGTCTTCCGGCCGGGCGAGCGCCTCGTTCTTCTCTCCGGCAACCCCGAGAGCCGCCCCCCTCGCTACGACTTCGAGCTTCTCGCCGGGGCCGTCCTGGCGTCTCCGGCCGACGCCGCCCGACTGGGTCCCGCGTCGCACACCGTGGTCGAGAAGCCGGCGTCCGGCTCGGGCTGGCTCTGGGCGGCGATCGGCGTCACCGTGATCCTTTTGCTCTTCGCGCTGGCGAGAACCCTCCGAGCCAATCCCACCGGCGTCTGATTTTCCGCCGTTCACGCCGCATCGGTAGCCCGGCACGGTGCTTGCTGCGAAAAAATCAATAGCAGGCACAGAAAGGAGTCCCCGATGCCCGCTCACCATCCCGTATCCGCCGCCTCGGCCAGTCTCCTTCTCCAGCCCCGACAGGAACGCGCGCGTCTGGTGGCCGAGATCTGCGACCGCTTGAGCGACGGGCTGGATTCGGACGTCGCCACGCTTCGGGATCTGATGAAGGAATGCGATTCGCGGCTCCTCCATCTCGGACGCCGGTCCGACCGCCTCGAGCACTGAGCAGACACGGGTTCGGGGCAAAAAAGAACCGGCGCGGTCCCGCGAAGTCGCGGCCGCGCCGGTAAAGCCGGTAAAGACTGTCGGGCTGCTACTTAGTTCTGCCCGGGCTTGTCCCCCTTGTCCGGCTTGTCGTTGTTGGGTTTCTCAGGCTTGGGCTGCGGCTTCGGCTTCTGCGCCGGGCGCGGAGGGTTCTTCGGCTCGGACTTGTGCGCTTCCTGGACAGCCTTCGACTCACCCTCCGGACGAGGCGCGCGGGCCTCGGTGCTCGGATGCGAAGGCGGGGCCTCGCGAACCTGCTCGGGCGGCGGCTGCGGCTTTTTCGCCTGGTGCTGCTCGGGCGGCTTGCTCGGCTTCTCGGACTTCTTCGGTTTGGCCTGGGCCTGGTTGTGCTCGGCGCTCTTCTGCTCCGGGGTCTTGTGCTGGACCTCGGCGTTGCGCTCGGGCGGCTGCGCCTCACGCTGTGGACGCGCCTGCGTCTGCGCCTCTCTCGATGGCGGCTGCGCCTGCGCCCTGGTTTCACGCTCGGCCTTCGGCTGCGCCTTGGCGGATTTCTCGGCCTTCGGCGATTTCTCCGCTTTGATCGCCTGCGCGCGTTCGCGCTCGGGCGCTACGACGGGGATGGTCTTGCCTTTCTGCAGACCCGCGCGCTCGACCGAGGTCGGCTGCGTCCGCGCCCGGTCGATGGAGACCCGCTCGATCTTGTGGCCGGCCGCCTTCTCGACCCGCTCCGGCGGAGGTCCCGCCGTCCGAACGATGCCGTTGGAGACCGGGAAGCTCGTGACCTTGGTCGCGCGGCGGAAGATCACCGTGTTCTGCTGCGGCGCGACGCGGACGCTCTGGATGGGCACGCCGACGAATTGACGCGTGGGCACGAAGACGTACCGCGTCTGTGCGACGACGACCGGCCCGCCGACGTATCCGCTCACCGAGAAGGCGAACGACGGAGGCACCGGAGCCCAGCCGATGTAGTCATCGGTGTAGGCCCAGGTCACCCACGCCGGCGCCCAGACGGTTCCGGGAACCCAGACCCAGCCGTAGGGCGGGACCCAGGCCCACGTCCCGTAGTGGTACGGGATGTCGCCCCAGGGATCGCTGGACGCCCACGTCCATCCGTAATCCGTGTAGAGCCACTGCCCTTCCACGTACGGCGACCACCCCGCGGCCACGCCGCCGGGAACCCAGCAGTTGCCGTAGGAGCCGGCGACGACCCACTGCCCGTAGGGCGTGAGCTGCTGGTGGAAAAACGAAACGCTCACGGCCACGTCCGCCCGTGCGGCGGACGGGGCCGCGAAACCGCTCAGGACCGCGGCCAGCACCCCCATGGAAAGTAGTGTCTTCAATCGCATTTGTTGCCTCCTTATGTCTTGGCCCGTTCCGGGCTCATCTCCCGGACGCGGGCTCGAGGACCGCTTCGCGATCCCTGGCTCGTTCGGCTCCGCGCGCGAATCCGTGCCGGAACGCCGCGTGGTCCACGGCGTCGCCCCAGCGCGACCGCAGCTGCGGCAGCACATCGGCGTACGCGCGCCCGCGGAACTCCGGCTGGAGCGCGGCCAGCACGCCTTCCCTGTAGACCTCCTCAGAGCTATCGAAGTCCCCTTCGAGGGCGTCGTAATGGGCCTTCTCCGCTTCGCGTATTCCGACCCACCATGCATCGCGAGCGGCTTCCAGCGACTCGGCGCCGCCCTCTTCCAGCGTCTTTCTCGCCGCGAGCGCCTGGTCATCGGTCTCCGGGTGCGCGAAGACTACGCTCTTGCCGTGCGCCAGCGCGTCCTCGTAGAGGTACAGCTCGTCCTTCGGGATGCCGTGGCGGGTTTTTTCCAGAGCGCCTCCGGCTGTCGCGCCGCCGACGGCTCCCGCGACTCCCAGAAGAGCCGCGGCCGCGAGGCCGATCGCCGTCACGGCGCCCACGCCCGGCACGAGGAGGCTCGCCGCCAGGACTCCCGCGGAAGCGCCCGCGGCGCCGCCGACGACCCCTCCGATGGCCTGGCCAACTCCCGACTGTTCGGCATCTTCTGTCGGGGCCTCGGCCTCGACGGCGCTCGGCGGCTCTCCCGGCAATAGCATCGAGATCTGGTCCTCCGCGAATCCCCGGCCGCGAAGGAGCTGCGCCGCGTTTTCCGCGGCGGATCTTGACGAGAAAATTCCCACGGTCGGTTCCACAGCCACCTCCCTGTTCGAGTAAGGAGCAAGATGCGAGCCAGCTCGCACGTCGCGGCCGAGTGCGAAACCATCGTTTGCGCGAAATGCGAAGTCGGTGGTCCGAGTCTTGCACTTTTTGGAGATGGAGGTGAACCCATGCCCAAGGTGTCTCGGCGCGGTGAGCACGATCCCGAGGCCACCGAACGCCGGGGAATGAGCACGGAAGGCAAGGAAGTCGACGAGGCCGAGACGATGGCATCGACCGGCAACGAGTCCAACGCGTTCCAGGAGATCGCCTCGGGAACCGCAACCGGTTTGGGCGTGGACCGCGGCGAGGCGGTCGGCACCGGAGGCTTCGCCGCCGATGAGGATCTCGAGGCCGTCGCCGAGGGCGACTGGTCGCGCCAGTGGTTCCTGCGCGAGCCGTTCAAGCCGCGCGAAAAGCCCTCCGACCGTTACGACCTCGCGGAGCACGGACATCATCGATTCGGCTGGGAGACCGGCGCCGATCTGGACGAAGGAGACCTCGACTTTTTTGAGGAAGACGAAACCGAAGGAGAGGACTAGAGGAGGAACCATGGCTTCCCGCGTGAAAGACGTCATGACGCCCAATCCCGTGTGCGGCGTGCCCGGCACGCCGCTGCAGGAGGTCGCCGTCATGCTTCTGGAGAACGACTGCGGAGCGATACCGGTCGTAGAGAGCAAGGACACGGGCCGACCGGTGGGCATCGTTACCGACCGCGACATCGCGCTGCGCGCCGTCGCCGCCGGAAAGAACGCCCTGGACCTGCGCGCCGTCGATTGCATGACGACGCCCTGCAAGACCGTTTCTCAGGACATGTCGCTGGACGAGTGCGTCGCGATGATGGAGGGCAACAAGGTGCGCCGCATGGTCGTCGTCGACGACTCCGGCGCCGTCTGCGGCATCGTTTCGCAGGCCGACCTGGCTCTGAAGGGCGACGAGCAAAAAGTCGCCGAGGTGGTCCGCAGCGTGTCCGAGCCGGCGAAGGCCGCGCACGGGCGGCCGTCCGCGGCGTAGTAGGGGCGGGGCTCGTCCCCGCCCTCGGGCGGCCACAAGGGCCGCCCCTACGCCAATTCGCCTCGGGCCACCGTCACGGCGTGGCCGCCGAGGAAGACGCGCTCTCCCGCCAGACGGACGCGCACCGTGCCGCCGCGCGAAGAGGCCTGAAACCCGGAGAGCTCGGTCTTTCCCAGCTTATCGCCCCAGAACGGTCCCAGGCAGCAGTGCGTCGAGCCGGTCACGGGGTCCTCGTCGATCCCGGCGGCGGGGGCGAAGTAGCGCGAGACGAAATCGTGCTCGGGGCTCGCGCTCTTCGCCGTGACGATCACGCCGCGGCCCGAGCCGCAGGCCGCGGCAATCGCCCGGAAATCCGGGACAAGCGAGCGCACCGTCGCCTCGTTGTCGACCTCGATCAGGTAGTCGAGGCGGTTGCGCCCGGTCGAGCGGGCCTCGGTGACCGAGAGCGCCGCCAGGAGCTCGGCGGGCGCAGGACCCGCCGTTGCGGGCTCGGCCGGGAAGTCGAGCTCGATCATCCCGCCGCGGGCGGCGGCGCTCAAGAGGCCGCTCCGGGTGTGAAACGCGATCGTCGTGCCGGGCTTCGCCATGCCCTGTTCCCAGAGGACGTGCGCCGAGGCCAGCGTCGCGTGGCCGCACAGGTCCACCTCGACCGTCGGGGTGAACCAGCGCAGGGTCCAGTCCGAGCCGGCCCGCTCCAGAAACGCCGTCTCGGCGAGGTTCATCTCCGCCGCGATGCCCTGCCTCCACGCGTCCTCGCGCGGCGACGACAGCAGGCAGACCGCGGCGGGATTGCCCGCGAAGGGCCGTTCAGTGAACGCGTCGACGTGAAAGATCGGATCGCCCAGGGGAATCCTCCGCCCTCGCCTCAGCTCCTCCGGTACACCCATGCAATCGCGACGCCGCCGAGAAGGCCCGACGGTCCCGCCGTGTACTTCGCCTCGAAGGCCTTCTGTTCTTCGGGCGTGGGCCGGCGCGACAAGTCCAAGCCCGGAAAAACGTAGAGCCCGCCGGGATCGAGGCCTTGAGCGCGGCGACCGTCGCTTCCTCCTGAGGAAGCATCTTGACGCCCATGTGACCGAAGGGAAGGACCATGTGGTCGATGGCGGACCAGACGAACACGACGATCCCGGCGAGGATGCCCGCGAGCACCAGGCGTTTCATACGCTCACCTCATTGGTGAAAGCCCGTGGGGTCGATGCGGTGCGCTGGCCGGAGCCTATCCCAGAACCTTTTTCAGGAATGCGACGGTCCGTGGCCAGGCCTCCTCCGTCGCCTTCTTGTTGGCGCCGTCGCGGCTCTCCTGGTCGCGCAGGAACCCGTGGCCCGCGCCCGGATAGATGTGCGGCTCGTAGGTCTTGCCGAGCTTCTTCATCTCCGCTTCCGCCGGCGGGATCGTCGCGTTCACGCGTTCGTCGTCGCCGCCGTAGTTTCCGAGGACCGGCGCCTTGATCTTCGCGAGGTCCGGCGTGTCGGGCGAGGTCCGTAGTAAACGATCGCGCCGTCGAGCGCCGGCTGCGTCGTGGCATAGGCGAAACTGCGCGCGCCTCCCCAGCAGAAGCCCACGGTCGCCGACTTGCCGTTGGAGGCGGGAAGCTTCACCGCCCAGTCGCGGACGGCGTTCAGGCGCTTCGTGGCCTCCTCGGGCGAAATGCCGCGCACCAGCTTGACCGCGTCGTCGCGGCTCGCGACCGAGTCGGTGCCGCCGCCGTTGGGCCCGAGGCCCGAGATCATGTCCGGAGCGACCGCGATGAATCCTTCTTTGGCGAGGGCGTCCGCGACGCTGCGGATCCAGTCGGTCAGGCCGAAGACTTCCTGGATGACCATGACCACGCCCGCCTTGTCCTTGCGCTCGGGATAGGAGATCCACGTCCGGATCGGCACGGTGCTCCCGGACATCTTCACGTCGATGTACTCGCCGTGGCGCGGCGATTTCTCAAGGGCCTGCTTGGCTGTGGCCTCGGAGGGCGGTAGCGACGCCGGCGGGGCCTGCGTGAGAAGGGCGGACGCGAACAGGACGGCGGTCAGCATGAATCTCCCCTTTCGCTGAGGCGGAGATTCTAGTTCGGCGCGCTCTCTACGTCCGCCTTCGGCCGGACCGGCCCTACCGCGTCAACGGCGTTTCCGGACGGAGCGCGGCTGACAGGTCTCGCACGCGAACATACGCCGGCCCGAGAGCGGGAACTCCCGGATCGGCGACGCGCAGCGGCGGCAGATCTCCTGCTGGTAGACGTAGAAGGGCTCCTCCGGCACACGGCCGGACAGGGGATGCACCGGCTCGCGCGCGTCGGCCGTGCGAATCTCGGCCTGAACGACACCGCGGCGCATCAGCCGGCGCACGGTCTTCCAGAGGACATCCCACTCGGCCGGTGTCACCGTGCCCGCCGCGCGCAGCGGATGAATCGCCGTCAGGAACAGCGCCTCGTTACGATAGATGTTGCCCACGCCGGCGAGGATGCGCTGATCGAGCAGCGCGTCGCCGACGGCACGCTTCGGGCGCTTCTGGAGCGTCTCCCAGGCGAGGCGCGGATCGAAGTCGCGGCGCAGCGGATCGGGCCCGAGCCGCTCGAGCACCGCGCGGCGCGCAAACTCCGGGATCAGCTCGCAGGTCGGAGGGCCGATCAGATCGGTCGTGACTCTTGCCGTCGAGAGGCGCATGCGCACGGTCGGCCGCGGTTCCCGTTCCGGAGCCCGGCGCCGGTAGAACCATCCCGCCATTCCCAGGTGCACGTGCACCACGAGACCGCCGCTCCAGTGGTGGAAGAGATGCTTGCCGTACGCCTCGGCGCGGAGGAAGCGCCGCCCGGCCAGCCGCTTCGCCTCTCGCTCGAAGCGGCCCTGCGGCGAGGAGATGCGGACGCGCTTTCCCCCGAAGTCGCGCGTGTGCATCCGCGCCAGGCGGTGAATCGTGTTGCCCTCGGGCATGACGCGGACTCTAGCGCACGCACCCTGTCGCCCGCATTTGTCATCCCGAGGAGCACAGCGACGAGGGACCTCTTTAGGAGCCGCGGTTCGACTCGAAAAGAGCTCCCTCTGTTCATTCGGGATGACAGGGTGGAACGACGCTGCTGTGTCGTGACAATGAAAGAAGTAGGTGGGTGAACGTCACTTCTCCGTCTACATCATGGCAAGCTGGACCGGAACGCTGTATGTCGGCGTGACGAACGATCTCAAACTGCGAGTCCTGGAACACCGGGCGGGAACGTTTCCCGGGTTCGCCTCACGATATGGAGTCCGAAGGCTGCTCTATTTCGAGGAATACGCCGAGATACTCGACGCGATCGCAAGAGAAAAGCAGATCAAGGGATGGAGCCGATGGAAGAAAGTCAGATTGATTGAGTCGGTCAATCCGCCGTGGCGCGATCTTGCAAAGGACTGGAAATCGTAGAAGCGAGTCCCACAACGAGGAGTTGCAGCGGTACTCGAAAGGGGTCCCTCGCTTCGCTCGGGATGACAATCCCGCTGCTATGCCCCCGCCCGACTCTCCTCGCGAGCCGCGACCGCCCCTTCTTCCCGCCCGACTCCGCCGGGCCACCAGTTCCAGCGCCCGGCCAGCCGCAGGAGGGCGGGACCGATGACCATGCGCACGACGACCGCGTCGATCAGGACCGCGACCGAGAGCGCGAAGCCCAGCATCTTGATCGGGAGAAACGCCCCGAGCGCGAAGCCGGCGAAGACCACCACCATGATGGCCGCCGCGCTCGTGATCACGGTCGCCGTGCGCGCGACACCCTCGGCGATGGCTGCCGATTCGTCCAGCCCGCTGCGCCGCGCCTCGGCGACGCGGGCGACCAGGATCACCTCGTAGTCCATCGAAAGACCGAAGACGATGCAGAACACCAGGACCGGGATGATCGGAAAGACGCTCGCGGTGGGCTCCTGCAGTCCCAGCAACGATCCGAAGTGTCCGTCCTGAAATACCAGGACGAGGGCGCCGAAGGACGCTCCGACCGACAATAGATTCAGCAGCACCGCCTTGATCGGCACCAGCACCGAGCGGAAGCCGATGAACAGCGCCAGCAGCGTGCACCCGACGACGAGGAAGATGACGCGGTGGAAATGCCGGCCGACCGTGTCCTCGTAATCCGCTTCGAAGCCGGGCCGCCCTCCCACGCGCATCGCCACGCCCGGAAGCTCGGTCAGCTCCGCCGCCTTCCACGTTCGGAGCTCGCGCGCGAAGGTGACCTGCCCGCTCGGCGACACGCTCTCCGCGGGAATGACTTCGAAGAGCGTCGAGCTCCCGTCGGCCGCTGCCAAGGTCTGGCGGACCGCCGGCGGCAGCAGCGGCAAGAAGCGCAGCCCGTCCGGGCGGTTGAGCATCCCGAGGCCCGGGAGGCACTGCACGCGGGTGACGCGCGGATCCGCTTTGAGCTTCTCGAAGAGGCGCTTCGCGGCGTTCCAGCCCTCAGGCGTCTCGATGGTGACTCCCTTGGGAAAGTCGAGCACCACGCGCAGCGAGTGGATCAGGTTCTCGCGGCCCATCGCCTGCAGCCGTTGGTATGCGCGCACGGATTCCGACCCTTTCGGCAGCCAGTCGCCCCTGGGCATCTGCGTGTCGAGTCGCGTCGACTGCCACGCGAGCAGCAGAAGCGGCGCGCTCGCCAGCACGAGCGAGATGAGCGGATGCGCGATGACACCGTGCGCCCACCGGCGCCACGTCCCCGATCCGCGGGCGCGGAACTTCCGCCGCTTCGGCCGCACGCGCAGGAAGTCCACGTGCGTCCCCAGCATCGCCAGAACCGCGGGGAGGAGCGTCACCGAGAGGAGCAGCGCGAAGACGGTGACGGTCAGGCCGGCGAAACCGACCGACCGCAGCTCCGAGAGCGGGATCGTCAGGAGCGCCGCAAAGCTGATCGATACGGGAAAAGCCGAGAGAAGGATCGTCCATCCCGCCTGGCGGGTTGCTTCCTCGGCGGCCTCCTTCGCGCCGCGGCCGGCGGCCAGGGCCTCGCGAAAACGGCTGACGGTCAACAGCGCATAGTCGATGCCGAGTCCGAGGCCGATCATCGAGGCCAGGCTCTGAATGAGGATCGAAAGCGTGAAATACTCTGCGACCCACGCCGCGACTCCCATCGAGAGCGCGATCGAAAGTATCCCGACGCCGATCGGCAGGACCGCGGCCACGATGCTCCCGAACGCGAGCAGCAGGAGCAGCAGCGTGTAAGGCAGGACGCGCAGCTCGGCCGAACGCGCATCCTGCGTCGAGGCGATCCGCAGGTCGTAGTTGAGCGGGGCCTCGCCCGTCCAGCCCAGCCAGGCCCCCGAGTACTTGCGGTGGAGCTCGCGGACGAGGCTCTCGGTCGTTTGGCGCAAGCGCGGCAGCAGCGTCTCCACGGGCGCGTCGCCGGCATCGAGGCCCACGACGATCAGGAAGCCGTCGTCCTGCCCGCGGAAGATCGGATCCTGCGTGTCGATCGAGGACAGCGTTCCGGCGACGCCCGGCACGTTGCGCAACGCCCCGACGATGCGTTCGAGGGCCGCCCGGCCTTCGGGAACGGCCGGGCTCGGAACACCCTCGGCGACGAGAAGGACCCGGTAGGTGAATGGCGAGCGGAAGCGCCGCTCGAGGTCGGTCCGGACTCCCTCGGCCTGGCCGCTCGGCATGCGGGCCGAGACCTCGAGTTTGCCTTCCAGGTGGCGCGCCAGCGGAATCAGGCCGAGCGACCCGACGAGCCAGACCGCCACCACGAGCCAGCGATGGCGAACGACCAGCCCCGCCCAGCGGTTCCAGGTGGAACGGAGGAGGCCTTCCGAGCGGCCATCTCGTGACATCGCACATTGATGATGTCACGAGCGAGAAGAGCACTCCCTCTCCCCCGCGCCGGGGGAGAGGGCTGGGGTGAGGGGGCGCCGTCCTTACTCCTGTCGCAGCGCCAGAATCGGGTTCACGCGCGTGGCGCGGCGAGCGGGGACCCAGCAGGCCAGCAGGCCAGCGGCGAGCAGAGCCGCCGCGACGGCCGCGTAAGTCCACGGATCCAGCCGGCTGACCTCGAAGAGGAGGCTGGAGAGAAAGCGCGTCAGCACGAACGCTCCCGCCAGTCCCAGGGCGAGTCCCGCCGCCGACAGCACGAGGCCTTCCCGGAGAACCATGCCGATCACGTCGCCTCTCTGCGCCCCGAGCGCGATCCGGATGCCGACCTCGCGCATGCGACGGCCCACGCTGTAGGAGAGGACGCCGTAGATCCCGAGCACCGCGAGAAGCAGCGCCGCCGCGGCGAACAGACCCAGGAGCGTCGCGCGCAGGCGCGGCTGCGCCACCGACTCCGAGACGGTCCGCGTCATCGGCTGGATGTCCTCGATGGGGAGCGTCGGATCGAGGGCCCGTACATGGTTGCGGATTGCCGATGCGAATGGCGCCGCATCGCCCTTTGCGCGGACGGCGACGTACGCGGCCCACCACGGATCCTGGGCGAACGGCACGTACATCTCGGGCCTCGACACCACACCGAGGCCGTCGCGCCGCACGTCCCCCGCGACGCCGACGATCTCGCGCGGCACGGGCTCCTTGAAGCCGAAGATCAGGCGCTTGCCGACGGGGTCCTCGCCCGGAAAGAACTGCCGGGCGAACTCCGAGGAGATCAGGCAAACCTTCGGATGCTCGGCGGAATCCGAGTCGGTGAGGAAGCGTCCGCGGACGAGCTTCAGACCCATCACGCGGAAATAGCCGGGCGTGACGGCGGTGTAGTTCGCGGAAAGGTCCGATCCGGTCTCCTCGGTCTTGCCTTCGATCTTGAATGCGAAATTCAGGCCGCCTCCCATCAGCGGCAGCGGCAGCGCCGCCGCGACGTCCTCGACACCCGGCTCCGCCTTGAGCCTCTCGACCAGGGACGTGTAGAAGCCCAGCCATTGCCCGGGCTCGACGTACTGCGCGCGCGGAAGCGACATGCCGGCCGTCAGGACGCGCGCCGGTTCGAATCCCAGCGGGACTTCCTGGAGGCGCACGAAGCTCTTCACCAGGAGTCCCGCTCCCACGAGAAGGACGAAGGAGAGCGCCGTCTCTCCCACGACGAGGAGCCCTCGCAGCCGTTTCGCGCCTCCCCCTTCGCCGGTCCCCGCGGCGCCCTCCCGCAGAGACGCCCAGAGGGTCGTGCGCGACGCCTGGACGGTGGGGGCGAGCCCGAAAACGACTGCCGAGACGAGAGCGGCGCCGAGCGTGAAGAGCAGGACGCGCCGGTCGATCGCGATCTCGTCGAGGCGCGGCAGATCCGCGGGCAGCCAGCGCCGCAACGCTCCCATCCCGGCGTACGCGAGAGAGAGGCCGAGGAGCCCTCCGGTCAACGCGAGCACGAGACACTCGGTCAGAAACTGGCGAATGAGCCTCGCCCTCCCGGCGCCGAGCGCGGCGCGGATCGCGACCTCGCGAGCCCGCGCCGCGGAGCGCACGAGCAGGAGGTTGGCGACGTTGGCGCAGGCGATCAGGAAGACCAGCGCGACCGCGCCCAGCAGCACGAGCAGCGCCGTACGGACTCCCGAGACCAGGCTCTCCGCGAGAGGTACGAGCCGCACGCCCCAGCCTTCGTTCTCCTTGGGGTACTTCCGCGCGAGCCCGTCGACGACCGTGGCGAGCTCCGCCTGGGCCTGCCCGAGCGAAACTCCCCGCGCGAGCCGTCCCACGACCGTCAGGTAGTGCCCTCCCCTCTTCTGGCGCAAGTCGGCGAACACCGGATCCTGGGACAGAGGCGTCCACAGCTGCGCCGGCAGATCTCCCGGCGTCTTGAACGACGCGGGCATCACGCCGACGATCGTGTAGGGACGCTGATCGAGCGATACCGCCTGGCCGATGACGGACGGGTCGCTTCCGAATCGGTCGCGCCAGAGTCCCTCGGAGAGGATCGCCACGGGGGCGGCACCGGGAGCATCGTCCGAGGAGACGAAGGCGCGCCCCGCCAGCGGCCGGGCATCCAACAGCCGGAACATCGCCGACGTGCCGGTTCCCGCCACGACGAGCGCGGGCTCGCCGCGGCCGGTCAGCGTGTAGTCGTGGAGCCGGATCGCGCCGAGATCCTCGAAGGAGCGGGTTTGGCGTGCCCAGTCTTCGTAGTTGAGGTACGAGGCTCCCGCCGTGGAGACCTTCTGTTTCGAAAACGTCTGGTAGACACGGACCAGGCGCTCGGGCTCCGGGTGCGCGAGCGGGGCCAGCAGGACGGCGTTAACGACCGAGAAGATCGCGGTGTTGGCCCCGATTCCCAAAGCGAGCGTGGCCAGAGCCACCGCCGTGAATCCGGGAGTTTTCGCGAGCGTGCGAACAGCGTAGCGAACGTCTTGCATGAGAGTGGACACGTCGGCCTCCGGCCAAGATACGTCACGGCGCGAGAGAAGTTACCTCCGCGGCGCGGCCGCTTCGCGCTCCTGGAAAAACACCTCGACGGCGTCGGAAAGGCGCTGGAGCGTGATCGGCTTGACCAGGTGTCCGACGAAGCCGGCGTCGCGCGTGTTGCGGAGGTCTTCGGCCATCCCGTGGCCCGTGATGGCGATTCCCGAGAGCCCGTGCTGGTCCCTCAGGGTGCGCATCAGATCCAGGCCGTTCCCGTCGGGCAGCCCGAGGTCCGAGAGAACCAGATCGAACGGCCCGGTAAGGGAAGCGTCCAGAGCGGCCCGGAGCGTGTGCGCCACGACGACATCGCAGGAGAGGACGCCGAGCAGCTCCTTCACGGCGGCGGCCGAGTCCACGTGGTCCTCGACGAGAAGGACGCGGCGCACGGCGCGCTGTCCCGACCGCGGCGTCGTGCCGGTCGGCAGGGCGGGCTCGCGCCGCGGTGCGACGGATGGAAACTCGATCCGAAACGTCGAGCCTTCTCCGGGACCGGCGCTGTGGGCCGACAGCGTCCCGCCGTGCGCCTCGACGAGCCCGCGCGAGATCGTGAGGCCGAGTCCCAGGCCCCCCTTCCCGCGCACGCCCTGTTCGAAGGGTTGAAAGATGCGGTGGAGCTCCGACGCCTCGATTCCGGACCCGGTGTCGGAGATCTCGACGGCGGCGAACCCTTCCTCCGCGGGCACGCTTCGGATGAGGACCTTCCCTCCGCGCGGCGTGAACTTGATCGCGTTCTTCAGGATGTTCCAGAAGATCTGCCGCAGGCGCGCGGGATCGGCATGCACGAAGGCTTCCTCTTTCGTCGCCACCCTCGCGAGCGAAACTCCGGCCGCGTCGGCGTCCTGGCGGCAGATCTCCATGGCGTGGTCGATCGCCTCGTAGAGACCGACGGTCTCCTTGTGCATCTCGAGCTTGCCGGAGGTCACGCGCGTCAAGTCGAGCAGATCGTCGATCAGGCGGGCCTCGAGCTCGGCGTTGCGCCGCACGACCTCGGCCCGGCGCCGCGTCTCTCGGTCGAGCGAGGAATCGCGCTCCAGGATCGAGCTGTAGGCGAGCACCGGCGTGAGTGGCGTGCGCAGCTCGTGAGACAGCGTGGCGAGGAAGCGGTCCTTGGCCCGGCCGGCCTCCTCGGCCGCCTCCTTGGCGCGGCGGAGCTCCTCCTGCCCTGTCTTCAGCGCGTGCACGTCGGCCGCTGCGCCGAACCAGGCCGCCACGCGGCCTCGGGCGTCCCGGACCGGCACCACCCGCGCGAGCATCCACCGATACTCGCCGGACCGCGTCCGGGCGCGCATCTCGGCTCGATACGGCCGTCCGGAGGCGATCCCGGCGCGCCACTTCTCCATGACTTCCGCCAGGTCGTCCGGGTGGACGACATCGGCCCATCCCATGCCTCTGGCTTCGTGCACGGGGCCGATGACCTTCTCCCAGTGCTTGTTGAGGAACGTGACGTTGCCCTCCGGGTCGCTCATCCAGAGGAGCTGCTCGACCGAGTCCGCGATGTTACGGTAGCGCGTCTCGCTCGCCTCCGACGTCGCCTCGGCTTCCCGGCGTGCCGCATCCGCCCGCCGGCGCTCGAGCGTCGTCGCGCCGAGGACGAGGAACGTCGCGGAGGTCAGCAGCATGAACGACTGGAGCCGCAGGAGCCCTTCCGCGACGACAGGGCTCGCGAAGGGACCGCGGCCGTGCGCCGTCGCCCAGATCGCGATCGCGGCCACGAGCATCGTCGCGAACGCGGCGCCGCGCACCTCGAAGCGCAGTGCGGCCCAGATCAGGACGGGGGCGAGCACCGCCGTCGTGCCGTTCTGCGTCACTCCGAAGAGGAAGTAGCTGGCGGCGCAGATCAGGAGCGTCAGCGCCGTCTTCTCGATGAGCGTGCGCGGGCGCCCGGCGGGCGCAGTGGCGGTCCAGGTCAGGATCAAGGGAGTGAGGATCAGGATCGCGATCGAGTCGCCGAGAAACCACGCGCGCCAGGTCGTGACCCAGACATCCGGAGGGACGAGCCCTGCGACCGACAGGCTCGACACCCCGACGGTAGCGCTCAAAACCGGGCCAAGGATCCCGCCGAAGACGACGAGACCGACCACGTCGCGCAGACGGTCCAGCTCGGTCCGGAATCCCGGGATTCTCCGCAGTGTCCACGCCGCAAAGACCGCCTCGCTGGTGTTGCCCGCGGCGATCGCGAGGGCGACGGGGACCGGTGCGCCGGTCCAGACGTTCGCGAGAAAGGCTCCCAGCGTAATGGCCGGCCAGAAGCGAGAGCCCAGCAGAAGCAGCACCGCGAGCGAAACGCCGCTCGGAGGCCACACCAGCGTCGCGAACGAGCTGACCGCATGGAAGCTCAGCCCGATCCGGGCGAAGAGGACGTAGGCCGCGGTCAGCGCGAGGCCGACCGAGGCATCCGCGACGAGGCCTCGCGATGCGGGCGCACGGCCGGTCTCGAGTCGATCGGCTTCTTTCGACATTCCGGGGATGCCAAACATTATTTTAGGCTCGGGCGCTGTCATCGCAGTGACAGTGACGAGATCTTAAGAATCGCTTTGTTTTCCGATAGATGCAGGCTCAGACGCGGGCGGCCGGACTCTTGGTTTCGGCTTGGACTGCGGGTGGGGCCGGAGGCGCCGCCTTCCCAGCGGCCGCGCGCCAGGCCGCTAAACCGCCTTTCAGAACCGATGCGTCGAAGCCCATCTTTCGAAGCTGCCGCGCCGCACGGGCGCTGGTGGCTTCGTTGGGTCAGGTGCAATAGGCCACGATGGGCCGGTCGCGGTTGCGCTTCATGGCCCAGGCCTCGACCTGGTCGGGCGGAACGCGTATGTCGCCCGGGATGCCTTCCGGGTCCTTCTCGAAGCTCGACCGCGAGCGCACGTCGAGAACCACCGGCGGATCGGGACTCTCCAGCCGCCTCACGAGCTCGGGCCCGTCGAGCATGGGCACGTCGTCGATCTTGATCGCTCCCGACCGCAGCATCTCGCTGGCCGTGCTGACGCGCTCTTCCGCCAGCGTCCGCTCGGCGACGGCTTTCACGTACAACGCCGTCAGAGGCGTGGCCGTGATCCCGTGAAGGACGACGGACACCGTCACGACCACACCCGCGAAGGCCAGCACGGTCTCGGCGCCCGGAACCCCGGCGGACACCGCCAGGAGGGCCAACAGCAGCGAGGACAGCCCGCGCGGACCGAACCACGCGATGAACCCGCGCGCCATCGGCGAAAGCGCCGCCCGGCGCAGCACGACGGCGACCGCCGCCGGGCGCGCGACGAAGAGCGTGACGGCGGCGAAGAGAAGCGTGAGGCCGAGGGGCACCGTTCCGACCAGCGTCGTCAGGACCGCGCCGAAGAGGATGAACGCGAAGAGCATGATCATCTCGGACGTCGCGTCGCCGTATTCGAGGAAGCAGTCGCAGAGCTCCAGGTCCAGAGCCGCGATGGCCGCGCCCGCCGCGAAGGACGCGAGGAACCCGTCGCCGCCCAGCGCGACGGCGGCCGTGTACGACGCGAACACGAGCCCCATTCCGTAGAGGGACTGATACTCGCGCCGGATCCCGAAGCGCGCGTCGGCTTTCGACATCAGCCATGCGCCGAGCGCTCCGATTCCGAACCCCACCGCCGGCCCCAGGATCAGGAGCTTGCCGAGGATCAACGCCCAGCCGCCGAACGTCGTGGCCTGCGTCTTCGCGACCGCGATCGCGATCAGGACGATGGGCAGGACCACGACGTCGTTGGTCGCGGCCTCGGTCGTCAGCCCCTGGCGGATCGCCGAAGGGATCCGCTTGTCCCGGACGATGTCCCGCAGAACGACGGGATCCGTCGAGGACAGGATCGCGCCGAGCAGGACGGACGTCAGCAGTCCGGCGCCCAGGAGAAAATGCGCCGCCGTCGCCACCAGCGCGACGGTCAGGAGCGTCCCCGGCCCCAGGACGAGCGACGGGACCAGCCACTCGCTCGGCGCGCGGTCGAACTTCAGGCGCACCGCGTCCAGGAAGAGGACCAGCGCGAGGGTCACGGTGGCGACGGCGGAGAGAACCGGGGAACGCGGATCGGTCGGAATGACGCCGTGGCTCCCGAGCCAGTACCCGAAGCCCAGGAAGAGGATCGGAAAAGACAGCGGCGCTCGAGACACCAGGCCCTCGGACAGTCCCGCGAAGATCAGCACGAACGCCGCGAGGGCCAGGATCGTCAGAAGGTCGGGCAGCACGGATGCCCTACCGTTTCGGCGGCTTCGACGGGCGCAGGTCGATCCGCGACGCGATCGCACGCTCCGGGAAGCGGACGAGATCGGCCACGGCCTCGGCGACGTCTTCGGGACGGAGCATCCAGGAGGACTCGCGCGCACTGGTCGGGTGCCCGAACTCGGTGTCCACGGAGCCGGGGAGGACCGTCGCCATCCTGATGCCCTCGTGCCGAAGGTCCAGCATCGCCGCCTCGGAGAAGCCCAGCAGACCGAACTTCGACGCGTTGTACGCCGAACCGCCGGCGAACGCGTTGACGGCCGCGAGCGAAGCGATGTTCACGATGAACCCGCCCCCGTTCTTCTTCATCAGCGGCGCGGCGTAGTGGACGGCGTAATAGGCGCCGAAGAGATTGGTTTCGAGCGTCTCGCGAAATTGCGCCGGCGTGAGCTTGTCCACCGGCGCGAAGTGGCCGAGTCCGGCGTTGTTGACGAGGACATCGAGCCGTCCTCCCTCGCGCGCCGCGGAGTGGATTAGCCGCTTCTGGTCGTCTTCTTTCCGCGCGTCCGCCGGAAAGCCATGAATGTCCAGAAGCCCGTCTTTCGCGTACCGCTGCAGGGCGGAGCGCACCGACTTTTCGGTGGTGCCCGAGATGTAGACGCGGAAGGAGTCGACGGCCAGGCGTCGGGCGATCGCCTCTCCGATTCCCCGTGTGCCTCCCGTCACGACCGCGACGCGATTCGCCATCGTCCAGACCCCCGGCGCCGTACTGTATCGTCTGCTCACAGCGTCGGTTTTTCGAGATTTCCACAGTTCTGCAACGGCGCGTCCTTTGCACGCGTTCCTGCGTATATGGATCTGAAAGGAGTCTCTATGCCGACGAAGAAGTCGTCCTCAGATGAGGACTCGACGCCCCGCACGAAACGCCGCAAGCACGGGTATCGCGGTTATCCGAATTCCCGCTCCGGTGGTGATGTCCATACTGGAAGCGGCTTCGGCGGCGCGGGCTCGCTCTCCGGGTCCGGCGGCGGCGGGATCTCCGACAAAGGCATCATCACCGAGCGCACGCGCGAGGCCGTCGAGGAGACCGAAGAGGAAGAAAAAGAAGAGTAGAGATCTCTTGTCATCCCGAGGGCCGACCGGCCCGAGGGACCCCTTTCTCCGCTGCCACGTGACTCGAAAGGGGTCCCTCGCTTCGCTCGGGATGACAGCAGAGCACGTGGTAGGTTCGCCTCGATGTCCCCGACCGGCCGTCGGCTGCTTCTTATCGCGGCGATCCTCCTCGGCGTCCTGATCCTCGCAGCCCTCGCACTGCCCTACGTCGTCTCGCTCGAGACGGTGAAGGTCCGAGTGATCTCCGCCGCCGAGGCCTCGCTCCACCGCAAGGTGGAGATCGGGAAGATGCGGATTCAGATACTGTCGGGGCTGGGCGCGGGGGTCGAGAACCTCGCAGTCTTGAACGGCCCGAACTGGTCGACGCACACTCTGGTGTCCGCCGATCGCGCCTCCGTGAAAGTCGCTTTCTGGCCCCTTCTCTCGCGGCGGGTCGAGGTGCGGAAGATCGTCCTCGACGGCGCCATCGTCACAATCGAACGCGACCAGGACGGCAAGAAGAACATCGACGACTTCCTGTCCGCGGGACAGAGGGAGAGCGCCCCGGCCTCCCGGACCGCGGCGGCGGCCCTGCTGGTCTCACGCATCGAGATCGATCGCGGACGCCTCGTTTTCGTGGACCGGAAGACAAATCCGGACCAGCCGCCCACGATCGCTCTCGACGACCTGACGGGACGCATCACGGACATCGGCCCGAGGACGCCGGCGCGGTTCGACATGGCCGCCCGGCTTCTCGTGGACAACGTTCGCAATCTCTCGTTGAAGGGAACTGTCGGCCCTCCTCCTCAGGAGGGCGCACCCGTCGGCGAAGCACCCGTGCAGGCGACCTTATCCGTCAAGCGCATGGAGCTGAAGCGCCTGGCTCCGTACGTGGCGGCGTTTCGTGAAGCCGACCCGGGCACGCTTTCGATCGAGAGTAAAGCCGAGGGCGAGCTCCTCGGGGCGCTGAAGCTCACCGGCAACGTGGCGGTGGACCCGGCGGGACCGTCGTCGCCGATTCCGACGACCGACGGCACGTTCGCCTTGACGCTCGATTGGCCGAAGGGCACTCTGGTGATCGGCCGCTCGCTCTTCGACGTGGCGAGCCTGGCGCTCGCGGTCGAGGGCCGCGTGGACGATCTGAAGAAGACGCCCCGCGTCGACGTCCGCGTCTCCACGCCGGGAGAAGTTCCGATCGACGACGTGACCGGGTTTCCGGGACTGGCGGGCCGGCTTCCCGAAAACGTTCGGCTCGCCGGAAAGCTGAAGCTCGACGCGCGGATCGAAGGCTCGCCGCCGGATCTCGAGACGACGGGAACCGCGGACGCGGCGCCCTTCAACGTCACGATGAACGGGGAGACGCTCTTCACGGCGCCGTCGGCCCAAGCCACGCTGGGCTCGCGCGGCCCGGCGCCCCTGTCGGGACGCCTGACCGTGCCGTCGGGCAAGCTGAAGAAGCTCGACTTCGAGAAGCTCGTCGCGG
>Ga0075435_100000616_pt1 | contig 21880 bp, 19 predicted proteins | sample RhiMethybrSRZTD4_FD_75302 | JGI IMG/M metagenome (GOLD analysis project Ga0075435, IMG submission 75302) | Populus rhizosphere microbial communities from Tennessee, USA - Rhizosphere MetaG P. TD hybrid SRZTD4 | ecosystem: Host-associated > Plants > Roots > Rhizosphere > Soil | place: USA...
CACTTTGGAATTCCGCAGGACGCCGTGGAATATTTTCTGAGATTGCTTCCTGAAGAAGTAGACCAAGTCCTAAACTTCCCGCCGATGGACGTGCCTCATCATCAATTAGCACGCGAGGATTTTAGAATTGCCGCAGCCATGGGAGGCTTAGGATAAGCCGCCCTCCTGTTCGTCGGTGCAACGTGGCTATGCGTCCGGCTGCTCGCCGCACACCGTGGAGAATTACATTGAGCGATTCAAAACGAGACTACGACTTAAGAGTCGAAGCTCTTTGGCATGCTCTTAATTTGAAGGATGCAGAAACAGCGGGCCACTGCACGCGAGTGAGCGCGTATGCGTTGTGCATCGCACGAACCCTAAAAATCCCCAGTGAGCAGGTCAGCATAATTGGATGCGGAGCTTTCTTGCATGACATGGGAAAGCTTGCGATTCCAGATGCCATTCTACGTAAGCCGAGTGTGTTAACGACGGAAGAAAATGGCTATCATGCGACAGCACTGCCACCGAGGGTACGAGATGCTGGAGAAAATTCGTTTTCTTGCGGAAGCTGCTGAAATCGTTCGTTGTCATCAAGAACACTACGATGGGTCAGGTTATCCGCGAGGACTCTAAGAGGCGAACAGATACCGTTCGGCGCAAGAATTGTGGCAGTGCGAACACGCTAGGTGCAATAACCTCTGACTACCCTTATCGCCCAGCTCAGACCGTAGGTGTGGCTCGTCAGGAGATTGAAAAGTGGTCAGGCCACCAATTTGACCACGTAATTGTTCAGACTTTTCTTTCAATGCCCTACGACCTTTGGTTTGACCTGCGAGTCCAGATTGACAGGAAGATTCACTAGCAACTGCATAGCAACCCAAGTCCACGCACCGAAGCCCTGGTTGCCAGCGCCGTCCAGTGGGCTGAGCGAATCATGCGGAAGATTGATAGTGTGTTCGGGAACTCCTAATCTCAAATTGGTTCGAAAAGAGCCGTCGTGTCAGAACAATCACCCGCCATAACACAAGGCTGTTCTGAAAATATTGTCGTACCAAGGCTGGCATTCCTAGGCAGCGCGCTGAAACGATTACGGAAGGTCACGTAATGTTTTGGAGAGTGAATATGCTTAGATATGGGGACAAAGAAAGTGTCAAATAGAATCCCTCCTCTCCGCCATTACTAGGATGATCGCTGATCTCCGCAACTTTGTAGCTCGTACAGATCTAAGGGAAAACGGATTTCAGCGCCGGATAAATTCGCTGGTACGCGGCATAACTGGCGTGCATAGTCGCCGCATTCTTTTCTGCTGGGCGCAGCCGTTCCGGCACCCGTATGACTGAGTCACATGCGGCATCCGCGGACTGCCAGATCTTCGCCCCCACTCCGGCGAGAATGGCGGCTCCGTATGCGGCTCCTTCCTCGGCTTCCACAATTTCAACTTCGTGTCCGTACACATCAGCTTGAATCTGCCGCCAAAGAGGCGATCTCGACCCTCCTCCGCCGAGCCGAATCTCTTTTACCGGGACATTCATTTCTGTGAAGATCGAGAAGGTATCCTTCAAGCTGAAAGCCACACCCTCAAGAATGGCCCTAATCACATGGCCACGAGTATGAGACGCCGTCAGTCCAACCAGGGCTCCGCGCGCATTCGGATCCAGATGTGGTGTGCGCTCGCCCATCAGATACGGCGCCCACAGGAGGCCATCAGAACCAGCGGGAACCCCAGCAGCCTCAGCGGTGAGCCGCTCATACGGATCGCCGCCATCATTCGCATTGTTGCCGATGCCAAACTGATCGCGGAACCATCGCAGAGAGAGTCCCGCGGCCTGAGTTACACCCATTACGTGCCAGCGCCCAGGAACAGCATGACAGAAGGTATGCAACCGTCCTTGTTCATCGAGAGCGGGACGATCCGTAGCCGCGAAAACCACCCCCGATGTTCCGATCGTAGCGCTCACAGCACCGGGAGCAACAATGCCCATGCCCGTTGCCCCTGCCGCCTGGTCGCCCGCGCCGGCGACGACTGGCGTTCCCTTCAATAGGCCAGTCGCTTCGCTCCCCGCTGAAGAGACCGCACCGCAGATCGCCGCCGATTCATACAATGCTGGCAGCAGGGAAGGATCAATTTCCAACGTTTTCAGGACCTCGCTTGACCATTGCCGCTTTGCGACGTCCAACATGAGAGTGCCGGAGGCGTCAGCCACATCGGTGGCTCGCTCACCAGTGAGCCGAAAGCGCACGTAGTCTTTGGGAAGCATCACTGATCGAACACGATTCCAATTGTCAGGTTCGTTTTCGCGAATCCATAAGAACTTGGTCAGTGTGAAATTTGGCAGCGCAGGATTGCACGTAAGTTCGATGAGCCGTTTCGCTCCAATGCGCTCGTTGATCTCCTGGCACTGTCGCTCAGTACGTACATCACACCAGATCAGCGCGGGCCGTACGGGCTCGCCGGAACTGTCCAGCATTACCGCCCCGTGCATTTGTCCGGAGAATCCAACGCAGGCAACCTGCTCGCCTTTCAGCTTGCCCGCCGCCAAGGCCTTGCGCACCGCAACTCCGGCAGCTCGCCACCAGTCTTCGGGCCGCTGCTCCGCCCAGCCGATTTTTGGCGAAGCGAAAGGCTCGTGCTCTTCAGTTGCGGAACCCACGATGCCGCCGTCCTCAGCCATGATCACGGCGCGGGTGCCGCCAGTGCCCACATCTATGCCAAGAACGTATTTCTGCATGATTGTTCTCAGTGCTCCGAGAAGATTAGCTGCCCGGCTCGCCAACGTCGGCTCGCTTGGCTCTCAACATAGGTTCAGAGTATTGCGCTCTGACCTTCCATTTCACCTTTACAAGCCGCAGCAGCAGCCGCACCACCCCGTCTATATAGCGCGTCTCCCTAGTTGCGAGATGTAGGCTCGCCAAAAGAAAACTCAGGATTCCGCGCAAGCCATAAACTTGGTAATAGAGCTTTCTGTGTTTCCAACACAGCCTCATGTGCGTGAAATACATTCGCACGTGGCGCCTGGTCAAGCGGGCGTGCTGTTCCCGGCGCAGTCGTGCCAATGGCTCACTGATACCTTCAATGCTGTAACCGGCGACGCAGCATCGGATTACAAAGTCGCCGTCCTCATTTTGTCGAAGGCGCGGGTCGAACCCTCCCATAGCCCGCATTGCTTCCGTGCGTATCAGCAGCGTCGAAGGAATCACCCAAATATCATGAGTCAGTGCCTCTGCGAGCGTGAGCGGCTGTGGGCCAAAAAACTTCCACAGTTCGTCCGCCTTGTTTGAAAAGAATGCCCATACGGCGCTATGGACAACATGGCAAGCAGGGTGTTCTTCCATGTACCTGCGTTGAACTTCCAGTCTTTTGGGTAACCAGACGTCATCATCGTCCAGAAAAGCGATAAATCGCCCACGAGCACGGCGCATACCTTCATTCCGGGCTGCGGCCAGACCAACGTTCACGGGCAAGTCGATGATCTGGCCAACGTTGCTGTAGCGATCCAAATATCTGCGGGAAGACTCTCGTGAGCAATCATTGATGATGAGAATTTCGAGCGGCTTAAGCGTTTGCGCCAGAACGGACTGCACCGTTTCGTCGATGTATTGCTCGCGATTGTAATAGGATACGACGACAGAAATATCGCTGGTCCCAAGCATAATCGCGAGGCGCGGTTGACGATCGCATCATGATAACAGAGTGCGTTGAGCGGCAGTTCCAACCGGGACTGTGCCTGGAGTTGCGCGTCAACAGTGCGTTTTAGGCTGCTCCGCCGTCTCAGATCCTTTCGTATATGATAATGCCCACTGTAGTTCAAACACCCCATTCAGCTGCGGTCATCAGAGACTGGAATCGATGCCCAAACTTTATGTTCTTGGCGGGAGACAACGCAACCCCGGATTAAAGGAACAAGAATTCTGGCGGTGGTACGAAGCAGCTATCATCCTCGAAGTTGATACCGATCTAGATTCTGCGCGAGTTTGCGTCGAGTACAAGAGCCCGAAAGAGGCTCGAGCCAGCGATGAAGCTTCAATCAACTTCCATAGCGGAGAGTTGGTCGGTAACACCCTCTACACCTGCACCACCACTGAAGTGCTCATCTATCGGGTTCCCGAATTCAAGCAAATTGGATATGTTTCCCTCCCCTGTTTCAACGATGTCCACCACGTGACCCCCGCTTCGGACGGCAATCTCCTGGTCGTTAGTACGGGACTGGACATGGTAGTGAAGATCACGACTGCAGGTCAGGTGTTGGAAGAGTGGAGCGCTTTTGAGGAAGATGCCTGGACGCGATTTTCGCGCGACGTCGACTATCGGAAAGTCGAGACTACAAAACCGCACATGTCGCATCCCAATTTCACCTTCCAGTTGAATAACGAGCTTTGGGTAACCCGCTTTAATCAGCGTGATGCCATTTGCTTGAATGACTCCCGAAAGCGCATTGCTATCGGGCTTGAAAAGCCGCACGATGGGTTGTTGCGAGGTGATCGGATCTTCTTTACCACCGTCGATGGCAAGATCGTCATCGTAAATCGTCATACTTTGCAAAAACAGGAAGTCGTTGATCTCAGGGCAATTCAAGATCGCGACCGGCAAGTCTTACCCGCCTGGTGCCGCGGGTTGCTGCCCGTCGATGACCGCAAGATCTGGGTAGGATTCACACGGATCCGAAAAACTGCGTTTCGCGAGAACGTTCGCTGGGTCAAGACTATCCTGCATGAGGGCACCGTGGTTAAGCCAACTCATATTGCCCTTTTTGACCTGGTGGAAAACCGATGCCTTAAGGAATTTAATCTTGAGCCATACGGTATGAATACTGTTTTTGGTATTTTCCCGGCTGTCGCTTAGCAGGTCAAAGCAGGAACGGCAGCTCCGTAATGGACCCAGAGCGTGCTTCAGAGGCGAAGGGCTGATTCGTGCAACCCCAGGATCTGGCTCGGCATAGAATCTTGTGTCACGGTTGCGTCCAAGTCCACAAGACTGTAACCGTAATGACGGAAATCAGTTTCGTACTTCGCAACCAAGTGATTCTTCAAGACAGCCAGCCGCATTTGTGACAGTTCTCGCCAGATCGCAAAATATCTCGCATTGCCATCACGGTTTAGCGAAGGACATGGCTGCGGGCACACGGATAAAAAGCGGTAAATCAGATCCACTGTTGTCTGCGTGTTGTTGATGAGTTCCTCGTACTTGACTACCAATACCCGCTGCAGGAAGCCGCGGTCCATTTCAGACAGGCGATGACAATGTAGCCAATGTTGAAACAAACCTTCCAGACTGATGCGGGCCCATTTCCAGGTCGCAAGCGATACCGCGATCGGATGACGAGTTATCACAATGAAGTAGCTGTTCGGAAACATAGCCTGCAGGAAACGCCCGCGAATCAGGTTTGGCGGTGACTTCTCCAGTAGGCAACTTTTGGCCAGATCCCAATGTTTTGACCACTCCTCGAAAAGTCTCTCTCTGTTCTCTCTTGTGATGAGTTGGGAGTTCTCTGTGAGATGAGCCTCAGGGCACCATCCAAAGCGACCGAAGCCGCCATACTCCCTAGCTGTCGGCATCACTGTTTGCAGGTGCTGACCTTCATCCTCGAACACATTCGTCTCACGGAAGCCGCTTATTTCTGGGTGGTCGCGTAGAATTCGGAACAGTGGAGAAGTGCCACTTCGGTGCAAGCCGCAAATGAAGACGAACTTGTGGGTGAGATCGGCCGCAACCTGTGTTGTAAGCGCGGCTGATGGTGGCTCAGGAATATCAAGCTCACCATTTAGGGTAGTGCTGACCTTACTCCATACCAGTGCCCTTCGCAGCCTAGTCCACGACACGTTCGCCCCTTGGTCTCGTGCCTACTGCGATACCCGAGTTGCAGGTATTATATTGTGAGTACCGACGTCTTTTCTGTATTTTTATCGGGAAGAATTGCCTAAGTGCAAAATCCTGCACAGTTGCAATTTTTGCGTATTACACATCAGCGAACGCGCAGTTTGCGCTACCGGGAAAAACCTGCAAGCGGTGGAATTAACTTATTAATGCAAAGCTGTAACGTTTCGTAGCACTGCCGCGTTCCCGCCTCATGGCCATAATAAGGATCTTCAATCTCCACGGATCTGCGCCCATTTTCGGCATAAGCGCCGAGCATGTAGACCTTCCGTTTGGCGCTAGGAAATTGACTTACAAGCTCAACCACGTTCCGGCAATCCATCGCCAGAATGGCATCTGCATGAGCCACCATCTCAGCGGTAAGCAAACGAGCCTCGTGATGGCTCAAATCGATGCCCATTTCAGATGCTGCGCTAATCGCCCATGGATGCGCTTGTCTGCCGGGAATCGCATGTATGCCGGCAGAGGTAACTGTGATGTCGGATCGCGGTTGTCCTGCAAGCGCCCGCTTGACGAGGGCTTCACACATCGGACTTCGGATTATGTTGCCGAAGCAGACAAAAAGCAATGAGCGGCTTGCGCTCGGAACCCGCAGTCGTCCCATGGCCCTGAAACCTAAGCCGTTCCATATCCTCAGGCGAAGGTACGTAGCCCGTTCATTTCGCGGATTCTTGCGGTATTCCCGTATTTCGGAAAGCAAACTCTCAGGCAGTCTCTTCTTTAGGATCTCTTTGAAGTATCGCAATCGGCCTCGGGCGTTACCTTCGTTGCTGCAATCTCTAGGCTGGCTGTCCCTTGGCTGAGCTGCGTCCCTCATTCCGTGATTTTGCCACAACCCGCGCTTCAGCGATGCGGGCAATCGCTTCGGCGCTTAAAGATCTGCTCTCTTCGCCTATTCTGCGCACTTCGGAGTTACTCTTACTCCGCACATCATCGTTTCTATTCGAGTATCCGTCCGACCCCCATGATCTTGCTGTCAGCTCGAAATTTCTTGTAATCACGAAAGGTGATTTCCAGTGACATGTTCAGTCCTTTGAGTAACGCAATCCTTGCATCCAGGTTCAGCAACACGTGTTTGGGCAGCCAGACTTCGTCATTGATCCGCGTTTGCTCAAGTTCGAAATGAGATCCCTTATGAATGCGCGCCAAGAACAGCCCGATTGACACTGTATCAACGCAATGAATATCCAGCTTGACCCACTGCATTTCCGCTTTATCCACCCATGCGCGAAAGCGGAATTTGGGCAGAAATCTGGCATCCTTCAGCCGCGGCTGGTAGCCCGGACGGGGAGCGGCATCGATCACATAAGTGTCATGTGCGTCGAGCTTTTCCTCGCCAACAAAATGAAAGTTGTATGCGTCGGCGATTTCGCGCACGAACGCGCGTCCTTCTTCTTGGTCCTTCTTCTCTTTTTCCAGCCGCTTGCTGCGCTCACCTTCGCTCTCGTTCTTGGCGTTTATTAATGAGGCAGCATCCTTTTGCGAAAGCGCCTTGTCATCCTTTGCAATCAGCCGCTCCACGTGCTCGCCATAAATGATCATGACTTCGCGCGTTCGTGATTGGGTGGACTTTACCTCTCTCTGTTCCCATCCAGCTTGTGCTGGTTCTCGCGCTGCACATAGGTGTATTCCCGCTGGCGCTTATCTTCTCGATATCCTTGTCGGCGGCCTGGCGGATCAGTTCTCGGATTTGGTCTTCCGTGAGTTCTGCTTGCTGGGGCTGCGGGTTCTCCTTCCTATCTTGGGCAGAGAGGCTGCAAAGCAACACAAGGAGAGAAACGAAGCCGCCGACGCATCGTAGTCTCATACCGATAGCTACGCAGCTAAAGTCGGGAGAGTTCGCGCAGGATGTCCTTTTCAGCGCGGGCATCAACGTGGAGGGCACAAGCTTACTTCACTGCCCTCCCCAGGCACTCCGCGCGAAACAATCGTTCATCTACCCGATGCAGGCGCTTGGCCATGTGGCGCGGCAGGAGCTTGTAGTGATGGATCCCAAACAAATAGTCCACCACGAACCAGAGCGGCTCTTCCGTGGTCATCCAATGCCTGTAATCGAAACGGGCCAGATTTACTGGACGGGAAAACGTACGCAATGTGCGCTCCCGGCGCAGATTGCAATACAGATTGAAGTAGCTCATGGCCAGTTCGCGCAAGGACCGGTACACAGGTTCTCGATAGCGGCAGCCGGCGAAATTGGACTTGGCAATCGCTCCCCAGTGCCCGTGCAAACGATAGATGGCCACCACGTGGTCTGTATCACGCTCGGCTTCGAAATCCAGAATCAGCGGCGGAAAGCCATTGGCGCGCAGCGCCGATGCGGCGAATATGGCTGCTTCCAGGCAATGCGAGATGTTTTCTCGCAGCACTATGCGTGGAGACCACGAGGTGTCCGCAAGATGATAAGGCATGTCATCGAGAAACCTCTGAATGCCGTGCGGGTCCTTGAGACTACGAAGCTTGCGTAGTTCAGATGCAGAAAAGCTGCCGTCTGAGGAATTTTTCATTTCGTTCTGTTTCAATCAGTCCGCGGCGCTGGCGTCGACGGCCACTGCCGCAGCCGGCAGCGGTATTGAGACCCGAACCGTTGTTCCGCTTGAATCTGAGCCGATTTCAAACTGCCCGGCAAGTTCTCGTACGCGCTCCCGCATTCCTGCCAGACCCACGCCGCTGGCATCGTCCGTGTGGAAGCGCTCAAGCACCTCGGGCGGCACCCCGCTCCCAAAGTCTCGGATTGAAAGCACGGCATTCCCCACCACGAGTTTCAGCGCGACTTCAGCCCTGGTGCTTTTGGAATGACGATGGATGTTCGTCAGGCTCTCCTGCAACACACGAAAGAGCACCAACTCAACGTTGGCAGGCAGACGGCCGGGAGTTTCAGCGAGATCGGTTTTCACCTCAATCCCACTTCGCTGCGAAAATCCCTCCACAAACCACTTGGCTGTGATCGCGAGCCCGGCAACATCGAGCATCGGTGGGTGCAACAAATGGGAAATGGTTCGCGTTTCCGCAATGCATTGTTCCAGCAGTTGCATACACTCGAAATAACGGGAGTCGTCGGCGTGATTCGACGCCAGCATACTGAAGCTCATTTTCAATCCCGCCAGGTATTGCCCCAGGCTGTCGTGCAGCTCGCGGGAAAATTTCCGCCGTTCTTCATCCTGCAACCGCATTAGGTGAGCGCTCAGCGCCCGCGACGCGTGTTCTGCCCGCTCCCGTGCCTTTAGTTCAGTCGAGAGCAATCGGTAGTTGATAGAGAAGAGCGCCAGCGCAATCACGAATGTGAAACCCAGGATCAGAATCGTCAGCTTCAACCTGTGGGCGGACGCCTTTTGCTGCACATCGAGCAAAGCGTCCTCGGCCTCGCGCATCTGTGCCGTGGTCTCGGTCGTGATCGACGAAAACGGAGCTGTCTGTTGACGTATGCGGACCTGAGCGGTTTCGTCGTTGGGGTATTTCTTCTTCAGCTCAATCGAACGCTGAAACAGAAGCATTCTTTGTTCCGTGGCTTTTTGCAGTCGCTCACACAGGGCTTGCTGGCTGGGATTGTCTCTCGTGAGGTCTCGAAGATGCTCCATCGTTGCCGGAACCTCATCCAGGTACGGCTGGAAGTCCTCGAGGATTTCTTCTTTCCCGGTCGCGACATAAGCGGTGGCTACACGCCCGACTCTCGCGATCGCATTCGTGAAGTCTCCCAATGCGGATTGAACCCGCAGCGTATGTATAACTAGCTCTTCGCTTTCCAGGAGCCGGACGATTGACACGTAGGCCGCCACTCCGCTCAAGGCAAGCAGAGTCACGGCAGAGGCAAATGCGATCTGTGCCTTTTTACGTGGGGACATGAAAAGTGTCGGCCGCTGGCTGAGAAAGATGATATCGCATCGGAGAAGACAGGAAGCCGCGACGGCAGAGCATGTGAAAGAAAATGCAAGTTAAGGCGGTGATAAAGCCAAGGGCAATCCGGGGCCTGTTTTAAGCATCTCTCACGCAGGGTAACCTTAATCTGCGGCCCAGAATTTCGTAACCTTTTTGCGGTTTGGGCATCTTAAGACGAGTCATACCCGTCTGTCGCCCAAGAATGACCCAGGAGGTCCAATGCTCGCGACGGAAAACCACGTTCAAAGCCGCGTGCTGCGTGATCGTGTACACAGCGCCCGTCAGGTTACCGATCAGCTCTTTGACGTTGTCAAGCCCGCTTTCCTGTATGAGAGGCCGATACCGGAACGACATCGCATCGTCTTTTATATGGGCCATCTCGAATCCTTCGACTGGAACCTGCTGCGCGACAGAATCTTCGACCTTCCCACTTTCCATCCTGAATTTGATCAATTATTTGCTTTCGGCATAGACCCGGTTGGCGGAGGACTGCCCACAGACGTGCCTGGTGATTGGCCTCCCTTAGACAAAGTGCGCGACTACGCGCGCCGCATCCGCCAGAATCTCGATGATGTCCTTGAGCAGGCAACTGCTTCCGCGCATTCTTCCCGGGAGTTTTCGTCTGAGATGCTGCTCAACGTAGCAATCGAGCATCGTCTGATGCATGCCGAGACGTTGGCCTACATGTTTCACCAGTTGCCGCTGGAGCAGAAGGTTTCCGTTCCTCCCGCTGTGCGAGTTGCCGACACACCCGTTCAGCCCGCCATGATTGAGATCCCCGCTGGTCCTGCCAGATTGGGACTCTCCCGTCGCGAAGAAGACCAGTTCGGATGGGACAACGAGTATGAGGCACACGAAGTCGACGTTCCTGCTTTCGCAATCGACAAATACAAGGTCACCAACTCGCAGTATTTGGAATTTATGTCGGCAGGCGGTTATGAGCAGCCTGATTACTGGCGCGAAGAAGATTGGAACTGGCGCATGCAGCACGACATTTCCCATCCGGTTTTTTGGAAGCTGGTAAACGGCCAGTGGCATTACCGGACCATGTTCCACGAGATCCAATTACTGCGGAACTGGCCGGCATATGTAAGTCACGCGGAAGCGAGCGCGTACGCGCGCTGGGCAGGGAAGTCGCTGCCGACCGAAGCGCAGTGGCACAGGGCCGCATACGGCCCCTCTGCGAACTCGGTAAAACTGTATCCCTGGGGCAATGACGCTCCGCAACCAAAATTCGGCAACTTCGATTTTCAAAGCTGGGATGCGGTTGCGGTCGACGCGTCCCCGGACGGACAGAGCTCTCTCGGCGTGGACGATCTGCTTGGCAACGGCTGGGAGTGGACGTCGACAGTTTTTGCACCCTTTCCGGGCTTCCAACAATTCTCGTTCTATCCTGGTTACTCGGCGAATTTCTTCGATGGCAAGCACTACGTGATGAAGGGAGGCTCTGCCCGCACTGCCGCCTGCATGCTCCGCCGTTCTTTCCGAAACTGGTTTCAGGCGCACTATCAATACGTCTATGCGGGATTCCGCTGCGTGAGCAACTGAGATTGCGTGAGCAACTGAGATGAAGACCAAAGCAAAATTCATGCTGACTCACGCCATCAGTGCCGATCCCAGGTGCGAATTTGCCTCCGAGGTCCGCGCGGGCCTGACAAAAACTCCGCAAAGAGAGCTGCCTTCCAAGTACTTGTACGACGAGGTTGGTTCAGCGCTATTTGAGGTCATCAGCGTCCTCCCCGAATACGGTTTGACGCGGGCAGACCAGCGCCTGCTGAGACGCTACGCGCAGGAAATTGTCGACCAGCTCCCGGGGCCCGTCGCTGTCGCCGAGTTGGGAAGCGGGAGTGCAAAAAAGACGCGCTGGATTCTCAAGGCACTCTGCCGGCAACAGCACACATCGTATTTTCCGATTGAAATCTCGCGCACTGCGCTGGCCATGTGCGAGCGTGAACTGGGCGACATCGATGCCATGAGCATCGTCGGATTCGAGCGCGAATACCTTGATGGACTTCTGGAGGTGGCCGCGCGGCGTCGCGATGGTCAAAATTTGCTTGTGCTGTTTCTGGGCAGCACAATTGGGAATTTCGACCGTCCCGCCGCTGCAAAATTCCTCACAGAAGTACGGCAAATCTTACAGCCCGGAGATTCCCTGCTGCTCGGAACTGATCTCGAGAAGCCGATTCCCCAACTGCTCAGCGCCTATGACGATCCACTCGGAGTCACGGCAGGCTTTAATTTGAATATTCTGGCTCGCATCAATCGCGAACTTGAAGCAGATTTCATGCTCTCTGATTTCCGGCACATTGCCCGCTATGACCAAGAAGCCCGCCGCGTAGAGATGCACTTGCAATCGCAGCGAATGCAGCGCGTGACCATACAACGAGCGGGCCTGGCTATCGATCTAGAGGAGGGAGAAACCATCTGGACCGAGAGTAGCCACAAATACGCTCCCGGCGAACCGTTTCAGGTCGCGAGGGCTGCAGGATTTCATTGCAAAGCGCAGTGGATTGACCATGAATGGCCCTTCGCTGAGAATCTGTTTATCGCGGAATAACTGAATTCGGAGTTATGAAGTCAGGCGGCGGCCGATGACGAGTTGCTGCTGATTGGAAGTTGAGCCACGACGGTTGTGCCATCGCCGTCAGAATTGATGTCGAGTTGGCCACCTAACTGACGCAATCTCTCACGCATTCCCCGCACGCCAACGCCTGGCGTTCCCCCCGATTCCATAGCAATCTTCTTCTCGGGGGCGATCCCTCTACCGCGATCTTTCACTTCGACGCAAATATCATTCGCAGAACAGGTAATTCGAATCTTGGCCGAGGGACTGTCGGAGTGACGGTGAATATTCGTTAGGCACTCCTGCACCACCCGGAAAATTGCGGTTTCCAGTTCGCGTGAGAAGCGGCCAATGTCCGCAGGAATCTCCAAATCCACTTTGATCTTGCTGCGGTCGGCAAATCCATCCACGTACCAGCGCAGGGCGGATGCCAGGCCGGCCTCGTCCAGCAAAGGCGGATGAAGCAGATGGGAAATGGTGCGAATCTCGCTAGTGAGATTCTCGACGAGCAAGGTGCTGTCCTTTACCGTGCCGGCCGTCCTGGCCAGCCGCTCAATGTCTGAGCCCAGAGCGGACAAATTCATGTTGAGCGCCACCAGCATCTGACCGACGCTGTCGTGCAATTCGCGTGCGATCCGCCGTCTTTCATCGTCCTGCAGCTGGAGCAGCCGCGATGTAAGGTCGCGCAGGCTCTGATTAGCGGCATTGAGTTCGACAGTACGTTGCTCGACCTGGATCTCAAGCTCGCCGCGGGCGATGCGCAGAGCATGCTCGCGACGGCGGTGAACTTCGGAGATGGTGATCAGGATCCCCGAAACAAACAAGAAAGCAAGAATGCCAACAAATTGTTCCGTTCCCGCAACTCGCAAGGAGTGCATTGGCGGTACAAACCAGTACTGTGCTGCCAACAGAGCCAGAATTGACGCCAAAGTAGAAGGCAGGATCCCGCAATACCATGCGCAGAATGCGACCGCAGGGAAAAACGTAATGTAGGGGAGATAAGCGCCGAGCAGGGGATTCAACAAGGCCCGTACAAAAAGCGCTAGCGTTGTTGCCAGCACCGCGAGCAGGTACTTTGCGGCCGTAGTCTGCAGCGATCGCTCGAGGAAAGAGCCCTGTGGAACCATCATACGACCTTAGTTTGCGGATTACACAACCAGCAGCAACTTACGTAGACATGTTATATCAGCACCCTTGCTGGAGCTAATTATTTCAGTCAACCACTTTAGTTTGTATCAGATAGCGGTTCTGTAACTTGTAAAAAGATTGTCAACATTGCAGTCCGCCTGCGGGTAGCCGCACGAATTGGTAGTAAGCTTGAGCGGGTCACTTTAGCAGTCCCCGACAGAAAATGACGAGGCTAGAGGAAAATCGAAATTGGAGCGCTGAACGTCTGGGAGCGGCCTCGCCACTGGTTTTTCCCCGCCCCAGCAGCGGTTCTATGGAACGAATTCTGGTTGTGGAAGATGATCGTGCCGTGCAAAAGGCGCTGCGGCGGCTGTTTGAGGCGGAAGGATTTGCTGTGGAGATCAGCGCAGAGGGCAAGTCCGCCCTGGAAGCTTTTCGTGCGGCGCCCCCGGCGGCTATCGTGCTTGACCTGCGCCTGCCGAATATTCCCGGACGCGAGGTGTGTCGCGAAATCAAACAACAAGCGCCGAATGTGCCGATTATCGTCCTGAGCGCTGCCAGTGATGTGTCTGACAAGGTGCTGCTGCTGGAGCTTGGCGCCGATGATTACGTCACCAAGCCATTCAGTCCCAGAGAACTGCTGGCTCGCGTACGAGCTGCCCTGCGGCGTACCGCCAGAACTGCCACCGGTGACGTGGCTGCTTTCGGTGCCATTACCGTCGACTTCACAAAAATGGAGGTGACGCGCGAGGGCCAGCCAATTACTTTGACTGCTCAGGAATTCAAGACCCTGAAATTCATGCTGCAAAATGCGGAGCGGGTGATCTCCCGCGATCAGTTGCTGAACGAGGTTTGGGGTTACCAGAACTATCCTTCCACGCGCACCGTGGACAACCACATCTTGAAGTTGCGCCAGAAGCTGGAGCGAGACCCTGCCAACCCAGTGCACTTCCGGACGGTTCACGGTGTGGGTTACAAGTTTGTCCGTTGACACCCCGCGATTCTACCGGAATCAGGGCGTGAGGCAGAGATTATGAAACTTCGGATGCGCACCAAGTTTCAGCTCTCCATGCTCCTGATCTCGGCCAGCCTCACTTCCACTAGCTTGCTGCTCGTTCGCCACAGCATTCAGCGGCAGGTGCGGAAAGAAATCTTTGCAGATTTGCAGAGCTCGGTTGCCACCTTCCGCAACTTCCAGCGCGCACGCGAGCTCACCTTGACTCACGCCGCCGATTTGCTGGCTGATCTGCCAAATTTGCGGGCGTTAATGACCACCCAGCACGAAGCCACAATTCAGGATGCATCTCGCGATCTCTGGCGCCTCGCGGGAAGCGATCTGTTTCTGCTCGCCGACCGCACCGGCCGCGTGGTGGCTCTGCGCACGTCCTCACCCGGGCTCTCTCGCGAGACGGCCCAACAAGCTTTCACCAGCACTCTGAATGAAGATTCGCCCGCGCACTGGTGGTTGGGCAGTCAGCAGCTGTATGAAGTTTTTCGCCGGCCCATCTACTTCGGTGCTCCGGCGCAAAACCGCCTGCTGGGATTCCTGGCAATCGGTTACGAAATCGACGAGAAAGTTGCCTCACAGGTCAGCCGCATCGCCACCAGTCAGGTTGCTTTTTATTACGGAGATCGCGTCGTAAGGAGCACACTGGCGCCAGCTCAGAAATCCGAACTGGCCGCTGCGCCGGGTGTTCTAGAAAAAGGGAGCTCCGAACCAGAGGAAATCCAGCTCGGCAATGAACGCTACCTGCTCCGCTCCGTTCAATTGGCGCCGGACGGGAACCCTCCTGTGCAATTGAGCGTTTTCAAGTCTTACGACGAAGCCACAGGATTCCTCGAAAGCCTGAACCGTCTCTTGCTGGCTCTCGGGCTGGTCGCCGTGCTTGGGGGCAGTGCTCTGGTATTTGTGATCTCCGATACCTTCACGCGTCCCTTGGGGAGCCTTGTCAATGGTGTCCGGGCCTTGGAAAAGGGCGATTTCACATACTCTCTGGAAGTCCGCTGCAGTGACGAAGTGTCTGAGCTAACGGCGGCTTTTCAGCGAATGCGAGACAGCCTCCTGAATACGCAGCGGGAACTGCTCGAAGCGGAGCGCCTGGCGACGATTGGCCGCATGGCCAGCTCAATCTCCCACGACCTGAGACATGCACTCGCGGCCATCGTCGCCAATGCCGAGTTCCTCTGCGAGAGTCGTCTCTCATCTGAACAGCGGGAGGAGCTTTACCAGGAAGTCCGGGTCGCGGTAAATCAAATGACCGATCTCCTGGACTCGCTCCTCGAATTCTCGCGCACGCGCGAATCTTTACGCCCCGCGTACAGCGATCTGCGGACCTCCATTGAGCACGTGGTACAGACGATCCGCAGCCATCCGGAATTCCATCAGATCGCAATCGCGATTCGCCAGGAAGGCGATGCCAGCGGCTGGTTCGATTCCAAGAAGCTGGAACGCGCTTTTTACAACCTCCTCTTGAACGCCTGTGAATCGGTCGCACCCGACAACGGTAGGATCGAAATTGTGCTGCGTTCGATTCCAGGAGCGGTCGATATTCGCTTCTCGGATAATGGCCACGGAGTACCCGACTCTATCCGAAGGGAACTGTTCGAACCCTTTGTCAGTTACGGCAAGGAAAACGGTACCGGACTCGGGCTTACGGTGGTGCAGAAAATCGTTCAAGATCACAGGGGCGAAATTAACATCGAAAAAACATCGGCGCAGGGCACGATATTTCGGATGCTGCTGCCAACCGGCTGCTCCCCGAAATCTCCAGCCAGCCAGCACAAAGGCAGGGCGGATCTGCCATCGTTCACTCAACCGGAAAAGGCGCGATCGGAGTAGGATTGCCAATCAGCGCTGTCGCTGATTTTCGCGACTGAGCAATGAAAATCCCCAAGGTCTTCTTTGGAGGCGAATTGTGAGGCAGGGAAATGGTTTCTCTCGTTCGATCCAAAAGTCCGCCTTCACGGCGTCACTTCTGCTGTTTGTGACCGCTCCCATTTGGCCGCAGGAAAATTCCGCGGCGGCCAACGATGCTTCCATAAGCACTGCCGTTCAGCAGCTTCAGGAGCAGGTACGGGAGTTGCGCTCGGCTGTAATGCAGTTGCGCAGCGAAGCCGACCAATACCGCGCCGAGACCGCTGAACTGCGCAAGGCGTTGCAAGCCTCTCGAGCCCAGTCATCTTCTGAAGCCCCTACCGAGACGCAACCAACCACCGGAACCCTGGAGAACCGGGTCGACGCTCTGGAAGAGTCCTCGCAGCTGATCAACAGCAAGATCAACGACCAGTACCAGGCGAAAGTGGAGAGCGCCTCGAAATACCGGATGCGGCTTTCCGGCCTGGTCCTGCTGAATGTATTCAGCAACCACGGAATAGTTGAGAACCAGGATTTTCCAACCTGGGTCATACCATCGGCGTCAAAGCCAACAACTCGGGGCGCCAGCCTCCGGCAATCGGAAATAGGCCTGGAGGTATTCGGTCCGCATTTGCTGGGCGCAAGGACTTCAGGAAGTTTGCAGGTAGATTTTGCCGGCGGTTTTCCGAATGTGCAAAACGGAGTGAATTACGGATTCGTCCGCTTGCGAACCGGCAGTGTGCGTCTGGATTGGGAAAAATCATCGCTCGTCGCCGGCCAGGACAACGTGTTCGTTTCTCCGCTTTCGCCTACCTCATTTGCGTCCCTGGCCGTACCCGCATTCGCCTATGCCGGGAATTTGTGGGGATGGATTCCGCAGGTTCGCTTGGAACATCGGTTCACGGTTTCCGAAAATCAGAGCTTTTTGTTGCAGGGCGGAATTCTGGATAATCTCGTCGGTCAGCCGCCGTCCAGAGACTATGATCGCGACGCACAGGCAGGCGAGGCCTCAGGCCAGCCTGCATATGCAGTCAGAGCAGCGTGGACTCGTCCGCTCTTCGGACGACCAATGACGATTGGCACCGCCGCTTACTACAGTCGCCAGAGCTGGGGCTTTCGCCAATATGTGAATGGCTGGGCAGGAATGGCCGATTGGGAAATTCCTTTCAACTCACGCCTGAGTCTTTCCGGCGAATTTTATCGCGGCCTGGCCTTGGGTGGTTTCGGCGCAGCTTTGGGACGCAGTGTTCAGTTCAGTGCTCTCCTACCGCCACTGGCAGTTCGCCCGATCAACGCGGTGGGTGGATGGTCGCAACTCAAATGGCGGGCATCGGAGAAATTGGAATTCAACGGCGCCTTTGGCCTCGACAATCCCTTCGCGGCCGATGTGCGGGCATTCCCGAATCCCCAAAGCTACTTCGATCCCTTTCTGTTGCAGAACCGCAGCTCCTTTGTAAACTTCATCTACCGCCCGCGTTCTGATCTGCTTCTTTCTGCAGAGTACCGCCACCTGAGAACCTTCGATATTTCTGCTGAAAGTCCGACCGCAGATCAGGTCAATTTGATGATGGGGATCCTTTTCTGAAGATGAACCGCATTATCCCGGGATGTTGCGTGCTGCTCCTGTTTTCCACCCTGTCGGCTGGCCAGCAGATTACCTTGACAGCGCGCGTGACTCTGGCCAGCGATTCAAAAGCAAAGTCGTCAACAGATGCGCACAACATCGTTCTTTGGCTCACACCGGACGCAGATCCCGTGAAACCCAAGCCCGCGGAGCACCTGCGGCTGATGCAGAAGAACAAGAGTTTCGAACCTCACCTGTTGGTGATCCCGGTTGGCTCGGTCGTCGCCTTTCCGAACCGCGATCCGTTCTTTCACAATGTGTTTTCACTTTTCGAAGGCAAACGCTTCGATCTGGGACTGTACGAAACCGGAAGCACACGCGACGTGCACTTCGACAAGCCAGGGATTTCCTACATCTTCTGCAACATTCATCCTGAAATGAGTGCGGTGGTGGTTGTGCTGGACACGCCTTTTTATGGCATTTCCGACCAGCGCGGTCAGATCCTGATTCCAAACGTGCCGCCCGGCCGATACACGCGAAGAATCTGGTACGAAGGATCTCCGCCCGAAAAGTTGCGGGAATTAACTCGAGATGTAACGATTTCCGATAACACTTCCACTCTCGGCGTGCTGCGTCTCCCAGTCCCTGGTATTCCGCAGCCCCACAAGAATCTCTATGGACAGGATTACGCTCCGCCCAACCCCGATACTCCCGCCTACGAGCATCGCTAAGCCCTCATTTTCGTTTACAAAAAAGTGACAATTGTTTGAACACGTGATGACAATTACCGTGCGCCCGGTGTTTAGGCTTATCGCAATTAGAACGGGTGGCCGCTGCTGGCCCGTTCGAAGCGTGGTCCCGGGACCTTACTGAATTCATGTACGGGCGCGGCGCCCTCCAGGGCTGCGATAAATGCTTGGTGCGTAAAGGCAGGCCTTAGCCGCAGAAGTGTTTTGGGCAGCGTCTCTAACTTTTCGCCTCGGCCATCTGCCCATGCCCGTAGTACTCATACGCCGACATAGGTTTGCCCACCTCCTTTTTCCAGACGCGACTGTCCGCCGGTAATTTCCCGAGCGCCCGCGCCATCTCGTGTATGTGACTCGCCACCGCACCGCAGCACGCGCCAATGTAGTTGATCCCAATTTGACGCGCATGAGTTGCATACTCGGCCATCTCCGTTCGCGTAAGCTGCAGCGGATCCAGCGATGTCGGAAATTCAGGCAGGCTGGTGAAATCGGGCGACTCCTTGGGAGTCCGGTACGCAACCGGTTGGCAAGCGAGATAGCCGGAAACCGCTTTCCGCATCTCTTGCATCGGACGCAATAAATGTTCCGCCGGCCGCAGGCAGTTCATTCCCACAATGTCAGCACCTGCGTCGAAGAGTGCTTTGGCTGCGTACGCAGCGGATTTTCCTTCGCTAGTTTCGTCGCGATTCTCGAAGCAGATCGTCACCATGACAGGCAAGCCAGTCTTCCGGGCACATTGGACAGCGAGCAAGGCCTCACCCAGCCAGGAGAAAGTCTCGCCGATGATGAAGTCCACCCCTTCCTCTACCTGGATTGCAAGTTGTTCGTCAAACGTCCGGCGCACTCGGTCGGCCGCCGCCGAACTCTCCGGTTCGTACATCCAGGTCAGACTCAGATTTCCCGCGACCAGGCACTTCTCACCTGCGACCTCCCGCGCAATACGCACCGCAGCACGATTCAAATCCTCCAACCGATTCTCCAAACCGACGGTCGCCAGTTTGTCACGGCTGGCATAGAAAGTAAGCGCCTGCAGGACTTCGGCCCCTGCTTCGCGAAATTCGATGTGCAACTGGCGCAACGCTTCTGGGTTGAGCAGCGCCACCTCTGGGGTGAACGGACCCGCGCGCACCCATCCTCGCTTTTCCAATTCCAGAAGATACCCGCCATCGCCGAGCACCGGCCCTTCTTTCAAACGCTCAAGAATGCCTTTCTTCATACCTGCTCCTTAGGAAGCTGCTGCTGAATCGCGCTAGCTGCTCCACCTGTCCCGTTTCTACTTCTGGGACTCGCTCGTCTGAATCGTCCTTTTTTCCAATCACGTAATGCCTGATGAGCGGCATTGTGTCCCGGAGCCCCCGTAACGCCACCGCCCGGATGCGCACCCGCCCCGCACAGATAAAGGCCCTCGATGGGCGTCCGGTACTGCGACCATCCGGGCACCGGCCGCATGAAGAATAATTGCTCTAGCCGGAGATCACCGTGGAATATGTTGCCCTCTGTTAAGCCGTAAGAGCGTTCGAGATCGAGCGGCGTCAACACCTGTCGCGCAATGATCGCATTCGGCACATTGGGCGCGTATTCCGCAATCTTCCTGACCACCCGGTCCCCCAGCAATTCCCGATCTTCGTCCCATGTTCCCTGTCGTAAGCGGTACGGCACGTATTGCACAAAGCAGGTCAGGATATGCTTGCCCGGCGGCGCGAGAGAGTCGTCAGCATTCGAGGAAACAACGCAATCCACCCACAATTCTTCCGGAATCTCACCAAACTTAGCGATGTCATAGCAGCGCTCGGCAAACTCCAGCGAAGGCACTAGCGTATAGAAGGTACGCTGCAGAGCCGTGAAACTCGAAGGAGTGCCGGTGAATCGGGGTTCCTCCGCGAGAACCATGTTCACCTTGGCGCAGGGACCATCCATCTTGATCGAGCGAACTGCGTGCAGAAAATCATCCGGCAGTTCACGCGCCGGCAGCAATTTCAAAAACGTCCGCTTCGGATCAGCATTCGAAAGCACGATTCGAGTGAAAATCTCAGTTCCATCCTCCAGGACCACACCCCGCGCATGCCCGTCGCGAACCGCAATTTCTGCGACCGGCGAAGAAGTGCGAATTTCAACCCCGAGTTTTCTTCCAGCAGCCGCCAACGCCTGCGTGATCGTTCCCATGCCGCCAATCACATGGCCATAAAAGCCCTGCAGCTTATGTTCTCCGCCGCTCAGCAGGTGAAACAGCAATCCGATTGCACTGCCTGGCTGATACGGTCCCCCATGCTTGCCATACACATTGTTAGCAAGAAACATGGTTTTTATTTTTTCTGAAGTGTAGTTGTTGTCGAGAAATTCGCCCAGACTGCCAGTCAGGAATGAAACCAGTTGTACTATTTCGTGATTGGGGATGCTCCGAAATCGCTTTCCCACTCGCAACAGGTCCGACCAGCCGCCTACGCTGTGCGCATCGATTTCCGGCGGAGGCTCAAGAAAAAACGGCTGCAGATAGCGAGCCAGCCTTTTCAGTTGATCATCGATACGGACAAATGTCTCAGCGTCCTTGGCGGAAATTTTGCTGAAGTCATTTTTCGCCCGCTCACGATCCGACCACCACGAAACCACTTGTCCATCAGGAAAAGGAACTTGAACCGCGGGATCGCAGGGAATCATCCGCAGTCCAAATTCTCGCAGCCGCAGATCGGAGATCACCTCCGGTCGCAGCATGCTTGCGATATATGAAGTAGTCGAGGCGTGGCAGCCCGGGAAAATCTCTTCCGTGACGCAACAACCGCCGACAATTTCCCTCCTCTCCAGCACCAGCGTGGAGAGACCCGCTCGGGCCAGATAAGCGGCGGCCGTCAGTCCGTTGTGGCCGCCTCCAACCACGATCGCGTCATACACGTTTTGTGACGGAGGCATTGATGACTTTTGGTCAGTGAAACAGTTCGATAGCGAGCTTACATTAGCGCAAGCTGAACGAAAACAAAATTGAAATTACAGGGAATTTCTTGTAGATTACTATGACTTGAGGTCAGACTACATGGCTGGCATTCCAACTATCGTTTGTCCTCCCCGCTTTCGACAAGCAGCTCTCCGCCCCCGTTCCGAAAGCAAGCGAGCTAGGATCGTCGATGTCGCCATGCGGCACTTTGCCGAACAGGGTTACGAAGCCGCGCGTGTCGGCGACATCGCTGCCGAACTTGGCATCGCCAAGGGTTCCATTTTTCAGCACTTCGGCAGCAAAGACGGGTTGTTCTTCGAGGTCTACAAAAAAGCTGTCCGCTCCTTCCCGCGCTACCTGGATGCGCCCCCCGAG
>Ga0075435_100000622_pt1 | contig 21816 bp, 16 predicted proteins | sample RhiMethybrSRZTD4_FD_75302 | JGI IMG/M metagenome (GOLD analysis project Ga0075435, IMG submission 75302) | Populus rhizosphere microbial communities from Tennessee, USA - Rhizosphere MetaG P. TD hybrid SRZTD4 | ecosystem: Host-associated > Plants > Roots > Rhizosphere > Soil | place: USA...
GCGGCGTAACGGGTGCGCCACGTGCGATCGCTGAGGATGACGGTGGGCGGCGCGCCGGCGCGATCCTCGTCGTCCCCGAAAACACGACCGAGCGACGGCCGCTGGCCGAGGAGCGTGAACGCGTTCGGCGAGACGTATGCGACGGTGATGCGTTCTGCCGGCGACGCGTCGTCGCGCAGCGTCGCGGGACGCGTGGCGTAGGCGGCGAACGACTCGACGGCGGCGGGGCGCGCGCCGGCGAGGTCGGCGAACTGCCGCAGCGAGAGCGGCTGCGGCCGGCCCCTGCCCGGGCGGTTCGACACATCAATCAGGCGGTCCACGCCGGCGAACGGCAGCCCGCGTATGCAGATCGCGTTGACGACGGTGAAGAGCGTGTTGTTGGCGCCGATGCCGAGCGCGAGGGCGAGCACGGCGATGCACGTGAAGCGGCGGTCCCTGGCGAGAAGCCGCGCGGAGAAGCGCACGTCCTGCCCGATCTCGTGAATGGCCACGGCTGCCTCCGCCCGTTTCATACACCCGGGCCGGCGCCGCGCGCAAGCGGCGCGCCGCGCTCCAGAACGGAGCGGATATAATCCCGCGCCATGACCCGACACGCGCTCGTCGCCCTGATCATCTCGGCCCTCGTCGTCGCCGCGCCGCTCGCGCAGAAGAACGCGCCGGCAAAACCCGGCGGCAACGCGAAGCTCGACGCGCTGAAGCAGGAAGCGGTCGCCGACGTCGAAAGCCGCACGCAGTTCGCGCAGCAGATGGTCGACCAGATCTTCAGCTACGGCGAGCTCGGCTTCCAGGAATTCGAGACCAACCGCTACCTGATCGACATCCTCAAGAAGAACGGCTTCGCGGTGCAGGAAGGCATCGCCGGCATTCCCACCGCGTTCATGGCGACGTGGGGATCGGGCAAGCCGGTGATCGCGCTCGGCTCCGACATCGACTGCATTCCGCAGGCGTCGCAGAAGCCGGCGGTCGCCTGGCACGAGCCGATGATCGAAGGCGCGCCAGGGCACGGCGAAGGCCACAACTCCGGCCAGGCGGTGAACATCACCGCGGCGCTCGCGGTGAAGAAGATCATGGAGCGCGAGAAGCTGCCCGGCACGCTCCGCATCTGGACCGGCACCGCCGAGGAGCTCGTCGGCACGAAGGCCTACTTCGTCCGCGCCGGCTTCTTCAAGGACGTGGACATCGCGCTGTTCACGCACGTCGGCGAGAACCTCGACGTGTCGTGGGGGGAGCGCGCGGGCAACGGCCTGGTCTCGGTGCAGTACTCGTTCGTCGGCGAAACCGCGCACGCCGCGGCGAACCCGTGGCGCGGCCGCAGCGCGCTCGACGCCGTCGAGCTGATGGACATCGGCTGGAACTTCCGCCGCGAGCACCTGCGTCTCAGCCAGCGCTCGCACAACGTGATCACCGACGGCGGCGATCAGCCCAACGTGGTGCCGCGCACGGCGTCGGTCTGGTACTACTTCCGCGAGACCGACTACCCGCACATCAAGGAGCTGTGGGAGACCGGCGACACGATGGCCAAGGCGGCGGCGATGATGGCGGGCGTCGACCTGCTGCCGACGAAGGTCCTGGGCAGCGCGTGGCCGCAGCACTTCAACAAGGCGGTCGCGGAGACGACGTGGGCCAACATCCAGAAGGTCGGCCTGCCGCAGTGGAGCGACGAGGATCAACAGCTCGCCAAGGCGCTGCAGAAGGAGCTGAAGAACCCGCGCGCCGAGGGGCTGCGCACGAAGCTCTCGGACGGCCTGCAGGGGCCGGTGCGCGAGAACACCGGCGGCGGCTCGGACGACATCGGCGACATCTCGTGGAACGTGCCGACGGTGACGCTGCGCTACCCGTCGAACATCCCCGGCCTGCCCGGACACAACTGGGCCAACGCGATCTCGATGGCCACGCCGATCGCGCACAAGGGGGTCATCGCGGGCGCGAAGGTGCAGGCCATGACGCTCCTCGACCTGGTGTCGCGTCCCGAGCTGGTCGAGCAGGCGTGGAAGTACTTCAAGGACGTGCAGACGAAGGAGACGAAGTACGAGGCGCTGATCCGCCCGGAGGACACGCCGGCGATCTGGCTGAACAAAGCGACGATGGACAAGTACCGGCCGGAGATGAAGAAGTACTACTACGATCCGTCGCGCTTCAAGAATTACCTCGAGCAGCTGAACATCAAGTATCCGACGGTACGGACCACGGCGCCCTGACGGGCGCCGCTGTCAACGCCACAACTTCACAACTTCCAACTCCCAACTGACGCCCAAGGTTTCATTGATTTGGTTTTTGGGAGTTGCGGAGTTGTGGATTTGACAGCGAAGTAAACTAGAAGGATGCACACAGGCCCCGCGAGGGGGATGCGCGACTTCCTGCCGGAAGACGTGCGCCGCCGCCAGTATGTGATCGACGTCGTGCGGCGGGTCTACGAGCGCTACGGGTTCGAGCCGCTGGAGACGCCGACGCTCGAGAACATCGAGACGCTGACCGGCAAGTACGGCGAAGAGGGCGACAAGCTCTTGTACAAAGTGCTGCGTCGCGGCGAAGGGGAAGCGAGCGGCGGCACCGACCTCGCGCTGCGCTACGACCTGACGGTGCCACTGGCGCGCGTCGTCGCCGACAATCGCGGGAAGCTGCCGAAGTTCTTCAAGCGCTACCAGATTCAGCCGGTATGGCGCGCCGACCGTCCGCAGCGCGGGCGCTTCCGCGAGTTCTACCAGTGCGACGTGGACGCGATCGGATCGACGTCGCCGGTCGTGGAAGTCGAGATGATCGCGGCGGTGAGCGACGTGCTGCAGGCGCTCGGGTTCACCGACTTCGCCGTGCAGCTGAACCACCGGCAGCTCCTGACGGCGATGCTCGACACCGCGGGCATCGAGACGGGCAGGCACGGCGACGCGCTGATCGCGATCGACAAGCTGGACAAGATCGGACGCGACGGCGTGACGAAGGACCTGGCGGCGCGGGGGATCGACGAGGCGATCGCGCGCACCTGCCTCGACGCGTTCGAGGACGTCGCCGCCTTCGATCGCTTGATCGCGGCGAGTGAAGCCGGCGTGTCCGCGCGCGCGAACGTGACCGCGATCATGAAACTCGCCGACGCGACGCCGGCAAAGGGACACATCCAGTTCACGCCGCGCCTCGCGCGCGGGCTCTCGTACTACACCGGCGCGATCATGGAAATCACCGTCCCGGATCTCGCCGGCAGCCTCGGCGGCGGCGGCCGCTACGACGGGCTGATCGGCATGTTCTCGGGCGAGCAGATCCCGGCCTGCGGGTTCTCGCTGGGACTCGAGCGCATCCTCGTCGTGATGGGGGAGCGCAACATGTTCCCGGGCGACCTGCAGTCGTCCGGGCCTGACGTGCTCGTCACGGTCTTCGAGGAGGCGCTCGCGGCGGAGTCGCTCCGGCTGGCGACGGAACTGCGGGCCGGCGGCTTCCGCGTGGAGATGTATCCCGACCCGCTGAGGGGCGGGAAGGATCTCGGCAAGGCCTTCAAATATGCCGACGCCCGGCGGGCCCGCTTCGTCGCCGTGCTCGGCCAGGATGAGATCGCGCGCGGAGAAGTTAAGATCAAGGAGCTGGGCACGGGCCAGCAGCAGACCCTGCCCAGGGCCTCGGTCGCTTCCGCCGTCGCCCCTCGGACTTCGGACCTCGGACCTCGGACCCCGGACACCTCACATCGGACATCGGACGCGCAATGACAGTAGAACCGCTCGGATCGCTCGCCCGCACGCACACCTGTGGAGCACTCACGACGAGTGACGTGAACAAGGACGTCGTGCTCCTTGGCTGGGTGCACCGCGTGCGCGATCTCGGCGGCGTGCTGTTCCTCGACGTGCGCGACCGCCACGGCATCACGCAGGTGGTCGTGCACGGCGAAGCGCTCGAGGCCAAGGCCAAGCGGCTGCGCCCCGAGTTCGTCATCGGCGTGATCGGCCGCGTCGAAGCGCGCGCGAAGGAAGCCGTCAACCCGAAGCTGAAGACCGGCGAGATCGAGGTCAACGCGCGCGAGATCCGCCTGCTCAACGACGCCAAAACCCCGCCGTTCCCGATCAACGAGGACACGCAGGTCTCCGAGGAGATGCGGCTGCGCTACCGCTATCTCGATCTGCGACGCCCGAGGATCCAGCAGAACATGATCCTGCGCCACAAGGCGGCCTTCGCGGTGCGGCAGTACTTCGACGAGCAGGGCTTCCTCGAGATCGAGACGCCGATCCTGACCAAGTCGACGCCCGAAGGGGCGCGCGACTACCTGGTGCCGAGCCGCGTGCACCCCGGCGAGTTCTTCGCGCTGCCGCAGTCGCCGCAGATCTTCAAGCAGATCCTGATGATCTCGGGCATGGATCGCTACTTCCAGATCGCGAAGTGCTTCCGCGACGAGGATCTGCGCGCCGATCGCCAGCCGGAGTTCACGCAGGTGGACCTCGAGATCTCCTTCGCCACCGAGAACCTCGTCTTCTCGATCCTCGAGCCGCTGATGGGGCGCCTGATGGCGCTCATCGGGCGCGACGCGCCGCAGCCGTTCCGCCGCATGCCGTACGCCGAGGCGATGGCGCGGTTCGGCAGCGACAAGCCGGACCTGCGCGCGGGCATGGAGCTGAAGGATCTGTCGGCGCCGTTTGCCGCGTCGAATTTCTCGGTGTTCCGCGGCGCGATCGAGGGGGGCGGCGAAGTGCGCGGCTTCGTGATCCCGAAGGCCGGCCGCTACTCGCGCAAGGATCTCGACAACCTCGTCGACGAAGCGAAGCAGCTGGGCGCCTCGGGCCTCGTGTGGGCGCGGCACGGCGAGGGCGGCGTGCAGAGCTCCGCGCTGAAGGCGGCCGGCGAAGACGTCATCCGCCAGGCGCTCGAGATCGCCGGCGCGGCGCCCGGCGACCTGCTGGTGCTCGCCGCCGGCACGCACGCCGTGACGACGCGCGTGCTCGGGCAGTTGCGGCTGAACATCGCCAAGCGCGAGAACCTGCTCGATCCGAACCGCTACGAATTCCTGTGGGTCGTGGACTTCCCGATGTTCGAATGGCTGGAAGAGGAGAAGCGATGGGAGTTCATGCACCATCCCTTCACCGCGCCACTGGAGTCGGACGCAGACCGGCTGGAATCGGATCCCGGCAGCGTGCGCGCGCGCGCCTACGACATGGTCCTCAACGGCAGCGAGATCGGCGGCGGCAGCATCCGCATCCACGACCAGCGGCTGCAGCGGCTGGTCTTCAAGCTGCTCGGCATGTCGGACGAGGAGGCGAAGGCGCGCTTCGGCTTCTTCGTGGACGCGCTGGAGTACGGCACGCCGCCGCACGGCGGCATCGCGCTGGGGCTCGACCGTATCGCCGCGATCCTGTCGGGCGAGCAGTCGATCCGCGAGGTCATCGCGTTTCCCAAAACCGCGCAAGCCGTTGACCTGATGGCAGGTGCGCCGTCCGAGGTGGATCCGAAACAGCTGCGGGAGCTGCACGTCCGCACGGTTTGAAACGTGCTACGATCCTGAATTAGTTTTGCCAACCTCCGCGATGCGCAAGATTCAGATTCCCGACGAGGGCGCTGAATCCCTGTTCGGTACCTACGACGAGAACCTCAAGCAGCTCGAGTCCCAGTTCGGCGTACGGATTCGTACGTCCGGCAAAGAGCTCATCGTCGAAGGTGAGCCGGCCGACGTCGCCCGCGCCGAGAAGGTCCTGGATCAGCTGTCCACGTTGATCCGCGGCGGCTACCGCCTGGGCAAGGGGGACGTCCGTACCGCCGCGCAGCTGGTGGCGCAGGACGAGAACGTCGAGCTCGCCGACTATTTCCTGCGCTCGGCGACGAAGACCTCGGGCCGGCGGCAGATCGTCCCGAAGAGCGTCACGCAGAAGAAGTACCTCGACGCGATCGAGCAATTCGACATCGTCTTCGGCATCGGCCCCGCGGGCACCGGCAAAACGTATCTCGCGATGGCGCAGGCGGTGTCGTTCCTGCTGGCCAAGCGCGTGAGCCGCATCATCCTGGCGCGTCCGGCGGTCGAAGCCGGCGAGAAGCTCGGCTTCCTGCCCGGCGATCTGCAGGAGAAGGTGAACCCCTACCTGCGCCCGCTCTACGACGCGCTCTACGACATGATGGAAATGGAGCGCGCCGAGCGGCTGCTCGAGCGCGGCACCATCGAGGTCGCGCCGATCGCGTTCATGCGCGGCCGCACCCTCAACGACGCGTTCGTGATCCTCGACGAGGCGCAGAACACCACCTCCGAGCAGATGAAGATGTTCCTGACGCGCCTCGGGTTCGGATCGAAGGCGGTCATCACCGGCGACGTGACGCAGATCGATCTGCCCACCGGACGGACCTCCGGCCTGATCGAAGCGATGAAGGTGGTGGGCAACGTCGACGGGATCGCTTTCGTGCACTTCGACGAGAAGGACGTCGTGCGCCATGCGCTCGTCCAGCAGATCGTCAAGGCGTACGAAGCTTACAGTGGACCACCCAGGCAGTAGATCACGCATTTCGGTCACGCTCAGCGACGGGCGTGGCGGCCGCGCCGCTGCGCCCGGGCTGGCGCGGTGGCTGGCGCGGGTCGCGCCCTCGGCGGCGCCGCGCGACGTCGCCATCGCCCTGGTCTCCGACGCGCGCATTCGCGCGCTCAACCGGCGGTTCCGCCGCACCGACAAGACGACCGACGTTCTCTCGTTCGAACCCTCCGACATCGTCATTGCCACCGGCGTCGCGCGCCGCCAGGCGCGGGAAGCGGGACACCCCTACGGCGACGAGCTGAAGGTGCTGGCGCTGCACGGCCTGCTGCACCTGATGGGTTACGATCACCACGACTCGTCGGACGCGGGCCGGATGTCGCGGCTGGAAACACGCCTCCGGCGCAAGGGCGGCCTCAAGGCGGGACTGATCGAGCGCGCGCAAGCGCCTGCGGCCCGAGCGCGAGCGGGGGTGGGGCCCCGCGAGCCCTAAAAATGATTCCCTTGATGCTCTTCCTGCTCGGCGTCGCCGCCGTCTACGTCGGCACGATCGAGACCGCCTTCAGCTCGCTGATGAAGCTGTCGCTGCGGCTGATGGCGGAGCGGGGACGCGACGATCGCCTCGGCTACTACCTCGACGATCCCATCCAGCTGTTCGTGCCGGCGCGGCTGCTGCTCGGGCTGATCTTCTCGCTGGCGACCGTGCTGCTGGCGGTGGTCACCGGACGCTCCGGGATCAGCTTCACGTCGCTGACGACGCTGCTGGCCTGCGTGGCGGTCTACATCCTCCTCTGCGAGCACGTGCTGCCCTCGGTGATCGTGCGGCGCAACCCGGAGGCGGTGCTGCAGGCGCTGCTGCCGCCGTTCAGCGTGCTCGCGCGCGCGATGTCGCCGATCTCCGGCGGACTGGTGCGATTGCTCACCAGCGGCAAGTACGAGCGCCCCGCCGCGACGCAGGAGCAGGGCGAGGAAGAGCCGGGAGAGGTCGCGCACGCCTACCTCGAGGCCGGCGAGGAGCAGGGGCTGATCGAAGGGGACGAGCGCCGCCTGCTGCAGTCGATCGTCGATTTCGGCGACACGCTCGTCCGCGAGGTGATGACGCCGCGCCCCGACATCGTCGCGATCCAGGGGGACGCCAGCGTCACCGATCTGCGCGCGCTCTTCCGCGAGCAGGAGTACTCGCGGTTTCCCGTCTACAAGGAAAACCTCGACAACATCCTCGGCCTGATCCGCGTCAAGGATCTGCTGCAGATCGACGCCGCCGCGCTCGACCGCCACCCGATCGCGTCGCTCATCCGGCCGGCGACCTTCGTGCCGGAGACCAAGCGCGTGCCGGAGCTGTTGAAGGAGTTCCAGCGCAAGCAGGTGCAGATGGCGATCGTCGTCGACGAGTACGGCGGCACCGCGGGCCTGGTCACCATCGAGGACCTGCTGGAAGAGATCGTCGGCGAGATCCGCGACGAAGACGACGTCGAAAGCGAGCCGATCGTCGACGAAGGCAACGGATCGTACGTCTTCAGCGCGAAGGTGAGCTTCGACGATCTGCGCGAGCGGCTCGATCTCGAGATCGAGTCCGAAGGGTTCGAGACCGTCGGCGGCTACATCCTCAGCCGGCTCGGGCGCGTCCCGGCGGTCGGCGAGACGTTCGAGCTCGACGGCCTGTTCGTCGAAGTGCTCGAGGCCGAGCGCCGCCGCATCCACAAGGTCCGCTTCCGCAAGCCCGCGGTCATCACGAACTCCTGATGCGAGCCGGCGTCGTCTCGATCATCGGCCGGCCCAACGCCGGCAAATCCACGCTCCTCAACCGCATCATCGGCGAGAAGATCGCCATCGTCTCCGACAAGCCGCAGACGACGCGGACGCGGATCCTCGGCACCAAGAATTATCCGGAGGAGCCTGCCTCGCCGAAGCACCCGCAGGGTGCGGAGGCGGGGCAGATTGCCTTCGTCGACACCCCGGGCATCCACCGTCCGCTGCACCGCATGAACGTGCGCATGGTGGACGCGGCCGTCGAGACGCTGCGCGAGGTCGACGCCGTCATGTACATGCACGACGCCTCGACGCGCCCCGGGCACGGCGACGAGTACGTGTCGAACCTGCTGAAGCACGTCAAGATCCCGGTCGTGCTCGTCCTCAACAAGATCGATCTGATCGCGAAGTCGAAGCTGCTGCCGCTCATCGATCAGCTGCGGCAGTGGCGCGACTTCTCCGACATCGTCCCCATCTCGGCCGCGACCGGCGACGGCGTCGAGGAGCTGGAGCGCCTGCTGCTGGCGAAGATGCCGGAAGGGGAGCCGCTCTATCCGGAGGACTTCCTCACCGACCAACCGGAGCGCGTGCTGGCCTCCGAGACCGTTCGCGAGAAGGTGCTGCTGCACACCCGCGCCGAGCTGCCGTTCTCCACCGCGGTGGTCGTCGACCAGTTCGAAGAGCCGGATCGCCCCGGCGGCCTGATGCGGCTGTTCTGCACGATCCTCGTCGAACAGGAGTCGCAGAAGCCCATCGTCATCGGCCGCGCCGGCGCGATGATCAAGCAGATCGGCACCGAGGCCCGCCGCGACCTGGAGCAGTTCTTCCAGTGCAAGGTCTACCTCGACCTGCGCGTCAAGGTGAAGTCCGACTGGCGCAACGACGAACGCGCGCTCGACGACCTGGGCCTTCCCAAACGAAAGTAAGGCTCACAGCCGCGGGCGTGGCTAAACTTCTGGAACTTCGCAGACCCTCCAACTGAATATAGGCAGCGGGCGTCAAACCCGGCAGCGGTGGGGCGGCCCCGAGCGCCAGTGAATGACTGACGAGGACTTGATCGCGGCCGTGGCCGCAGGGGATCGTGAGGCGTTTGCGGCGCTGTACCGGCGGCGCCGGCCCGACGTCTACCGGTTTGCCCTGCACATGACCGGGCTGCCCGCAACGGCGGAGGATGTCGCGCAGGACGTCTTCCTGACCGTGATCCACGAGGCGCACCGGTATGCGCCGGGACGATCGGCCCTGGTGCCGTGGCTGCTGGGGATCGCACGAAATCATGCGCGGCGGCGGCTCTCGGCGCGGCAGCACGAGCCGCTGCCCGACGGCGGCCGCGAGCCGGGCGTGCACGCGGATCCCGCCGACGGGATCGCGCGGACGCAGCAGGTCAACGCGCTGCGTCAGGCGCTCGGAACGCTGCCGGTGGCCTACCGCGAGGCCGTCGTCCTGTGCGATCTGCAGGAGCTGAGCTACCAGGACGCCGCGACGGCGGCGGGCTGCGCCATCGGCACCGTCAGGTCGCGCCTGCACCGCGGGCGGCAGATGCTGGCGGCGAAGATGCGCGGCGAGCGACGGGCCTTCGCCGGCTGGCCCGCCGCGGGATGGCTGTGATGACCACAACTGACGACGACAGCAACATCGACGATCTCGCGCTCGCGCTGGCGCTGCGCCGCCTGGACGAGGTGTCGGTGGTGCCGCCGCCCGAGCCGGCTCGCGAGGCGGCGCTCATGGCGGCGTTCGACGCCCATCGACTCGCTCCGCTCGCTCAGGGCAGGCGGCGAGTCGAGACGCGAGGCCGATGGGACTACTGGGGCATGGCGGGACTTGCCGCCGCAGCCGCCGTGCTCATCGCGATCGGCATTGGGTCGCCTCCGAGATCGCCGGCAACGAGCCCTGCCCTGAGCGAGCGAAGCGAGTCGAAGGGTCCGTCGCCGAGCGAATTCGTCATGGTCCCCGGCGCCATGGCCTTGCCGGAGATCGAGAGCGGATCGCTCGTGCGGATCGACTTGCCTGTGTCCGCGTTGCCGGCGCTCGGCGTCATGCCGCCGTCGGGCGCGGTCGCGAGGGTGAAAGCGGATTTGATTCTGGGCCAGGACGGCCTGCCAAGGGCCGTGCGCCTGGTCAACTGATACAAGGAGATGGTCATGAAGATTGCAGGATTCGCGGCCGCCGCGCTGCTGATCGCGGTGGGCGCCTCCGCGCAGGACGACGCGACACGGCGCGCGGTGGAAGTCGCGGCGCGCATGCCGTTCGAGAAGGCGGTCAAGGGCGCCCCGTACTCGGCGGAGACCGTCATCGAATCGACGCAGACGCTGGCCGACGGCAACCGCATCAACCAGAAGACGACCGGCCGCGTCTATCGCGACAGCGAAGGGCGGACGCGCCGCGAAGAAGAGCGCAACCTCAGGCTGTTCACCGCCGAGCCGGACGGCAGAGGCAGCAACCCGAGAGTCGGGTTCACCAGCGCCAGGACGGGCGTGTCGATCGTCGATCCGGTGGCGGGTTATTCGTACTCGCTCGACGCCGAGAACAAGGTCGCGTGGCGTACCGCGATCGGCGTCGCCGGCACAATTCTCGGCAAGCTCGAAATCGCGGCGACCGAAGAGCGCAGGAAGATGGAACTCGACAAGGCGCTGGCCGAGAAGATCGCCACGATGAGCGAGGAAGACAAGGTCAAGGTGAAGGAAAAGATCGCGCAGGAACAGATGACGGTCGGCGCCGTGGCGGCCGCCCGCGGCGGCGGTGGCGCGGCGGGGGGCGACGGACGCGGCGGGATGATCGCGCGCGGCTCGGTGGCGCCGGTGATGCCGGCCGGCCACGAGCCGAACACGCCGCTCGAGCACAAGGTCATCGAGGGCCTGAACGTCGAGGGCCGCAAGACCACGACGACGATCCCCGCCGGGCAGATCGGCAACGAGCAGCCGATCACCATCACCTCGGAACAGTGGCAGTCGCCCGAGCTCGGCGTGCTCGTCTTCACGCGGCACTCCGATCCGCGCACCGGCGAGTCGATCTACCGGCTGCAGAACATCGTCCGCGCCGAACCGGACCGCTCGCTGTTCATGGTCCCGCCCGACTACGAGATCAAGGAGACCGGCATCAAGCGCATGGACGAAGCGCGCATCCGCAAATAACTCGCGGCGTCCGTCCCGCTCATCAGCGAGCGAGCGTCAGCGAGCGAGCCACGCGAACGGAGCGCGCCGGCGAAGCGGCGCGCGAGAGAGTGTGTAGGGGAGTCCGAGGGGCGAAGCCCCTCGGATTGGATAAAGATCCGCTCAATCGCATGGTAAATTGAGCGGATCTCATGGCCCAGCGCAAGATTGACGTCGTCCTCGATTCCGTCCGGCGCCTGATGCGCCTCGGCGCGACGGCGAATCTCGTCAATCTGCTCCAGAAACAGCATCCCGCCGACCTCGCCCAGGTCTTCGCCGAGCTCGCCGAGAAGGATCGCAGCGCCGCGTTCGCGGTGCTGGTCGAGCGCAACAGCAAGCTGGCGATGGAAGCCCTTTCCGAGCTCGGGCCGGAGGGTGGCGCGGCGCTGCTCGCCGATCGCTCGGCCGAAGAGATCGCCCGCCTGCTGCACGATCTGCCGTCGGACGACGCCGCCGCGATCATCGACAACCTGCCCGAGCCGGTGTCGGCGGCCGTCCTCGAGCTGATCGAGAAGCGGCCGGGCGACGAAGTCGGCGAGCTGCTCGAGTACGCCGAGCAGACCGCCGGCCGCATCATGAACCCGAAAGTCTTCGCGCTTTCGGAGGACATGACCGCCGGCGAGGCCATCACCACGCTGCAGGGATCGCGCGACGTCGAGATGGTCTTCTACCTCTACGTGGTCGACGTGCGCCGCCACCTCGTCGGCGTCATCTCGCTGCGGCGGCTGCTGCTCGTGTCGCCGGCCACGCCGCTCAAGCGGATCATGACGACCGACATCACCAGCGTCAGGACCGACACCGACCAGGAAGAAGTGGCGCGCCTGGTCGCGTCGTACAACCTGCTCGCCATTCCGGTCGTCGACGAAGAGAACAAGCTCGTCGGGGTCATCACGGTTGACGACGTCATCGACGTCATCAAGGACGAGGCGACCGAGGACGTCTATCGCCTGGCCGGCGTCGCCGGCGACGATCGCGTGTTCTCGACCGCGCGCGAGTCGCTGCGCAAGCGCGTGCCGTGGCTGCAGGTGAACCTGGTCACCGCCTTCATCGCCGCGTCGGTGGTGGCCATCTTCGAGGGGCGCATCAAGAGCGTGCCGGCGCTGGCGGTCTTCATGCCGGTGGTCGCGGGCATGGGCGGCAACGCCGCGACGCAGACGCTGACCGTCATCGTCCGCGGCATCGCGCTCGGCGAGCTGACCTGGGCGAACTCGCGCAAGGCGCTGTTCAAGGAAGCGGCGGTCGGCATCGGCAACGGCGTCGCCTGCGGCGTCGTCGGGGCGCTCGTGGTCTGGCTGTGGAAGGGGAATATCTGGCTGGGCGGCATCCTCTGCGCCGCGATGATCATCAACATGTTCGTCGCGGCGACGGCCGGGACGCTGATCCCGCTGGCGCTGCGCGCGCTCAAGGTCGATCCCGCGCTCGCCTCGTCGGTCTTCATCACCACGCTGACCGACGTGTTCGGCTTCCTGTCGTGGCTCGGTCTCGCCACGCTGTTCCTCAATCGCCTCGGGTCGACCGGATAAACCGATCCATCCCCATGCCGGTGTACACCTCAGAGGCGCTCATCCTGCGGACCTACAAGCTGGGCGAGGCCGACCGGATCGTGGTGTTCCTGACGCGCGATCGCGGGAAGAAGCGCGGCGTGGCGAAAGGGGCCCGTCGGGCGAAGTCGAAGTTCACCGGCACGCTCGAGTCGCTGACGCGGGCCGGCGTCGCCTACTACGAGCGCGAGCTGCGCGATCTCGTCCGCATCAACTACGTCGAGCCGCAGCGCAGCCCGCTGGCCGTCGTCGCGCGCAGCACGCCGGATGCCTCCGCGCTGGGGCATTCCGAGTATTTCGCCGAGCTCATCGACGAGTGGGCGCCCGAAGGACACGCCGACGAGCGGTTGTACCGTCTCGGATCGTCGATGATCGACGCGCTCGCCGACGGCGCGCCGACCGATCGCCTGGCCCGCTACTTCGAGTTCTGGCTGCTGCGGCTGCAGGGCGTCTACCCGCAGCTGTCCGCGTGCCCGGGCTGCGGGGGCCCGTTCGACGGCGGCGCGGTGATGCCGCCGCGCGACCATCACTTTTTCTGCCGCCGCTGCGCGGCGCCGGGCGGCACCAGCGTCTCGCTCGAGGCCCTGCGCTTCCTCCGCAGCGCCGCCGGCGCGGCCCCCGAGGCGCTGAAAGGGATTCCTCTCGACGATGGCGCCGGGCGCGAGCTCGAAACCGCGCACCGCCGGCTGATCCACCTGCACCTCGAGAAGGAACTGAAGTCCGCCCGGGTGCTCCGTCAGCTCCGCTGAGCTGATCGGCCTCGGCGCGGCGGCGCACGATATAATCTCCAGATCGCGTGACGTTACAGCAACTGATCTTCAAGCTGTCGGAATTCTGGGCGACCCGGGGCTGCCTCCTCCAGCAGCCCCTCGACATCGAGATGGGGGCGGGGACGATGCACCCGGAGACGTTCCTGCGGGTGCTGGGGCCGGAGCACTGGAGCGTGGCCTACGTGCAGCCGTCGCGGCGCCCCGCGGACGGGCGCTTCGGCGAGAACCCCAACCGCCTCTACAAGCACCACCAGTTCCAGGTGATTCTCAAGCCCGCGCCCGACGAAGTGCAGCAGCTCTACCTGCAGAGCCTGGAGGCCTGCGGCATCGACCTGCGCACCCACGACGTCCGCTTCGAGGAGGACAACTGGGAATCGCCGACGCTCGGCGCCTGGGGCATCGGCTGGCAGGTGCTGTTCGACGGCCAGGAGATCACGCAGTTCACTTATTTCCAGCAGGCGGGCGGCATCGACCTGGCGCCGATCTCGGTCGAGCTCACCTACGGGCTGGAGCGCTTCGCGATGGCGTTACAGGACGTCGATAACATCTTCGACCTGGAGTGGGCGCCCGGCGTGAAGTATCGCGACGTGCGGCACCGCGACGAAGTGGAGCAGTCGAAGTACGCCTTCGGCCGCATCGACATGCCGAAGCCGGAGCTGAACCGCATCCATCGCGAGCTGTTCGATCAGTATTACCTGCTCGCGCAGACGCTGCTGCGATCGGATCTCGTGCTGCCCGCGCTCGACTACTGCCTGAAGTGCTCGCACATGTTCAACCTGATGGACGCGAGCGGCGGCATCGGCGTCACCGAGCGCATGGCCTACATTCTCAAGGTGCGCCAGATGGCGGTGGCGATCGCCAAGAAGTGGGCCGGCGTCGACGGTGGGAAGGACCATAACGAGGGAAGTAATGGGTGACAGACGACGCACAGCGCGAGCGAGCCGCGGCGAGCGAGCCACGCGAACGGAGCGCGCCGGCCAAGCGGCGTGCGAGAGAGCGTGCTGGGGAGTCCGAGGGGCGAAGCCCCTCGGAGAGTAGATGGATCGGGAGCTCCTGCTCGAAATCGGCGTCGAAGAGCTGCCGGCCGCGTGGCTGCCGGCGCTGACGAAGCAGGTCTCGGAAAAGCTGCAGGCGCGGCTGAAGGAGCTGCGCCTCGTGCCCGACGTCCCGGTCGAGAGCTTCAGCACGCCGCGGCGCCTGACGGCGCGCGTCGGCCGCATGCCCGAGCGGCAGGAAGATCTCGACGAGACGATCAGCGGCCCGCCGATCTCGGCGGCGTTCAACGCCGCCGGCGAGCCGACGCCCGCGGCGCTGGGCTTTGCCAAGAAGCAGGGCGTGGCGATCGACGCGATCGAGCGGGTCAAGACCGACAAGGGGGAATACATCGTCGCGCGCCGGCACGTGCGCGGGAAGAGCACGGTGGACGTGCTGCCCGACGTGCTCGGCGGGCTGCTGCGCGACCTGGCCTTCCCGAAGCAGATGCACTGGGACGCGATGCTCGAGGACGGGCGCGGCGAGCTGGTGTTCGGGCGCCCGATCCGCTGGCTGCTGTATCTCTACGGCGGGCGCGTCGTGCCGTTCACGATCGGCCGCGTGCCGGGAGCCGCGGGCTCGCTGGTGCAGGAGATCACGACCGGCGCCGTCACCTACGGCCATCGGTTCCTCGCCACCAGCGGCCGCGCCGGCCGCTCGATCAAGGTGCGCACCTTCGACGAGTACCGCGCGCGGCTGCCGGAGCACTTCGTCATCCTCGATCACACCGAGCGGCGCGATCGGATCGCGCGCGAGCTGGAGGCGAAGGCGCGCAAGCTCGGCGGCCGCGTCCACCTGCGCGAGCACGCGGCGCTGCTCGCCGAGGTCGCCGACCTCGTCGAGTACCCGGGCGTGGTCGCCGGCTTCTTCGAGCGCGACTTCCTCGAGTTGCCGCAGGAAGTGCTGACGACGACGCTGGTGCACCATCAGCACTATTTCCCGGTGCTGAGCGAGAAGGGGGAGCTGAAGGAAGCGTTCCTCGCGATCGTGAACACGCAGCCGTCCGACGAGCGCACCATCGCCAGGAACACCGAACGGGTGGTGACCGCCAGGCTGCGCGACGCGCGGTTCTTCTGGGAATCGGATCGCAAGACGCGCCTCGAGGATCGCCTCGAGCGCCTGCACAGCCTGGTGTTCCACAAGAAGCTGCAGGCGAACAGCTATCGCGACAAGGCCGAGCGGATCGAACGGCTGGCCCGCCGCATTGCCGGCGACGTCTTCGGCGCCGCGGACGCCGCCGATCACGCGGCGCGCGCGGCGAAGCTGGCCAAGGCGGACCTCGTCACCGACATGGTCTTCGAGTTCCCGGAGCTGCAGGGCGTGATGGGCGGCATCTACGCGCGCGAGCAGGGGGAGCCGGAGCCGGTGTGGAAGGCGATCTACTCGCACTACCTGCCGATTGGCGTGGAGGCGGACGCGCCGCCGACGCGCGCGCAGCTCGGCGCCGCCGCGGTGACGTGGGCGGCCGTGTCGCTCGCCGACAAGGCGGACACGCTGGTGTCGCTCTTCGGCGCGGGGGAGAAGCCGACCGGATCGCGCGATCCATTCGGGTTGAGGCGGCAGGCGCACGGCCTGATCAAGGTCCTCGTCGATCTGCCCGAGCTGACCGGCGTCGATCGCCCTGTCACGCTGGGGCAGGTGATCGATCTGCAGGGCGAAGGCGGCGCGACGCTCCGGCCGTTCCTGCTCGAGCGGCTGCGCTACGTGCTCGAGCAGCGCGGCTTCGACGCGCGAAACGTCCGTTCGGTCACGCACGGGGACGTGGACGCACTCAGCCCGCTCGTCGCGCGGCGCAAGCTCGAGGTGCTGCCCGAGTTCACGTCATCGGCGGACTTCACGCAGCTGGCCACGGCGTTCAAGCGCGTCCGCAACATCGCGCGCGAGCTGGCGGCGGGGGCGAGCGCGGAACTGTCGGCGCTCACCGAACCGGCGGAGGTCGCGCTGCGGCAGGAACTGGAGCAGCGGGAGCAGGCGATCGCGGCCGCGGTGAAGACGCGGGACTACCGGCGCGGCTTCGCCGAAGCGGCGAAGTTCGGCCCCTCGGTGGACAAGTTTTTCGCGGACGTCTTCGTCATGGTCGAGGATTTGCGGCTGCGCACGGCGCGGCTGGCCCTGATGAAGCGGTTGGAAACGACGATTCTGACGCTGGCGGACATCTCGGAAATCGTCGCGGAGAAGCAGGCCTGAGCGGCCTGCGACAGGAGAATAGACGACGTAATGGCTAAGACACTCGCACGTAAGAAGTCGACCGCGAAACCGGCGCAGGCAAAGAAGCTCGCCCAACCGAAGAAGACGGCGGCCGCGGCGAAGGGCGCCGGGAAATACGTTTATCTCTTCGGCAAGAAGACCGACGGCAACGGCACGATGAAGCCGCTGCTCGGCGGCAAGGGGGCGAACCTCGCCGAGATGTGCCGCATCAGCCTGCCGGTGCCGCCCGGGTTCACCATCACCACCGAGGTCTGCACCTATTACTACGCCAACAAGCGCGCCTATCCGCCGGTGCTGCGCGGCCAGATGGACGCCGGCGTCGCCTCGATCGAGCAGCAGACCGGCAAGACGTTCGGCGACCTGAAGAACCCGCTGCTCGTCTCGGTGCGCTCGGGCGCGCGCGACTCGATGCCCGGGATGATGGACACCATCCTCAACCTCGGCCTCAACGACCAGACCGTCGAGGCGCTCGCCAGGAAGACCGGCAACCCGCGCTTCGCGTGGGACTGCTACCGGCGCTTCGTGCAGATGTACGGCGACGTCGTGCTCGGCGTCCAGAAGCGTCCCGACGAGGATCACGAGCCGTTCGAGACGGTCATCGAGCAGCTGAAGCACGAACGGCATCACCAGGCCGTCGAGGACACCAGGCTCAGCGTCGACGATCTCAAGGAACTGGTGAAGCGGTTCAAGGCGCTCATCAAGGAGCGCGCCGGCAAGCAGTTCCCCGACAACCCGTGGGATCAGCTGATGGGGGCGGTCGGCGCCGTCTTCGGCTCGTGGATGAACGACCGCGCCATCGTCTATCGCCGCAAGTACAACATTCCCACCGAGTGGGGGACCGCGGTCAACGTGCAGGCGATGGTCTACGGCAACACCGGCGACCAGTCGGGATCGGGCGTGGCATTCACGCGCAACCCGGCCAACGGCGTGAAGGAGTTCTACGGCGAGTTCCTGATCAACGCGCAGGGTGAAGACGTCGTCGCCGGCGTCCGCACACCCGAGCCGGTCGCCGAGCTGAAGAAGCAGATGCCGAAGGCATACGCCGAGCTCGAGCGCATCCGCCAGACGCTGGAGAAGCACTTCAAGGACGTCCAGGACTTCGAGTTCACCATCGAGGACGGCGTCGTCTACATGCTGCAGACGCGCAACGGCAAGCGCACCGCGATGGCGGCGTTGAAGTTCTCGATGGACATGTACAAGGAGAAGCTGATCGACTGGAAGACGGCGGTGATGCGCAATCCCGCCGACCAGCTCGAGCAGCTGCTGGCGCCGGTCTTCGACGCGTCGGAAGTCGCCAAGGCGAAGGCGATCGCCACGGGGCTGCCCGCCGGGCCGGGCGCCGCATCCGGCCAGATCTACCTGAATGCCGACCGCGCCGTCACGGCGGCCGAGAAGGGGCAGAAGGTCCTGCTCGTCCGCATCGAGACCTCGCCGGAGGACCTGCGCGGCATGATCGCCGCCGAGGGCATCCTGACCGCGCGCGGCGGCGTGTCGTCACACGCGGCGCTGGTGGCGCGGCAGATGGGCAAGGTCTGCGTCTGCGGCGCGGCGGCGATCGAGGTCGATTACCAGGGGCGCACGGTCAAGGTCGACAAGCAGACCTTCAAGGAAGGCGACTGGATGTCGATCGACGGCACCGCCGGCAAGGTCTACGCCGGGCAGGTCAAGACCGCGCCGTCGGAGATCGTCGCCGGCCTCATCCACGACGACGAGGCGGCGAAGAAGACCGAGAAGTTCAGGCACTTCCAGCAGCTGATGAAGTGGTGCTCGGACGCCTCGCGGATGGTCGTCCGCACCAACGCCGACACGCCCGAGCAGACCGCCAACGCCGTGGCCTTCGGCGCCGTCGGCATCGGCCTGACCCGCACCGAGCACATGTTCTTCGAAGGCGATCGGATCGACGCGATGCGCGAGATGATCCTCGCCGAGACGGTCGAGGAGCGGAAGGCCGCGCTCGCCAAGCTGCTGCCGTACCAGCGCGAGGACTTCGCCGGCATCTTCCGCGCCCTCAAGGGCTATCCCGCGACCATCCGCTTCCTCGATCCGCCGCTGCACGAATTCCTGCCGCACACCAAGGAGCAGCAGGCGGAGCTGTCCAAGAAGATCGGCGTGCCGGCCGCGCGCATCCACCAGCGCGTCGAGCAGCTGCACGAGTTCAACCCGATGCTCGGGTTCCGCGGCTGCCGCCTCGGCATCGGCTACCCGGAGATCTCCGAGATGCAGGCCCGCGCCGTGTTCGAGGCGGCGGCGCAGGTGCAGAAGGAAGGGATCAAGGTCCGTCCCGAGATCATGATTCCGCTGGTCGCGTTCAAGAAGGAGCTGGACCTGCAGATCGAGGTCGTGCACGCGGCGGCCCGCGCCGTGCAGGCGGAGCAGAAGGTGAAGCTCAATTACATGGTCGGCACGATGATCGAGATTCCGCGCGGCGCGCTGACCGCGGACGAGATCGCGCAGTCGGCGGAGTTCTTCAGCTTCGGCACCAACGACCTGACGCAGACCGGCTTGGGCATGTCGCGCGACGACTCCGGCTCGTTCCTGCCGCACTACGAGGAGCTGGAGATCGTCAAGAAGAACCCCTTCGCCACGATCGACGCGAGCGGCGTCGGCCAGCTGGTCGACATCGCGGTCACGAAGGGGCGGTCCACGCGCAAAGACATCAAGCTCGGGATCTGCGGCGAGCACGGCGGCGATCCGGCGTCGATCCACTTCTTCGAGAAGGTCAAGCTCGACTACGTGAGCTGTTCGCCGTACCGGGTTCCCGTCGCGCGGCTGGCCGCCGCGCAGGCGGCGCTGCAGGCCAAGGCCGGGGATTGATCCGGGTCTTCAGGCAAATCAACGGCAGAACGACCCCTGAAGAGCGGGTCGACCCGGCGTGGCTCGATCCGAAGAGCGGCGTCACGCTCTGGGTCGACCTGATGAACCCCACGCCCGAAGAGGGCAAGGCGATGCTCGTCGACGTCTTCCACTTCCACGAACTGGCGGTGGAAGACGCCATGAGCGCGCTGCAGTTCCCGAAGGTCGAGTCGTACGGGGACTACATCTACGTCATCCTGCACCGCATCGACTTCGCGGCGCCGGAGCACTGCTTCAAGACGCACGACGTCGACTTCTTCCTCGGTCCCACCTACCTGGTCACCATCCACAGCGGCGACTCGCGGTCGATCCAGCAGATCTCCGAGGTCTGCCAGCGCAACTCGCTGGCCCTCGGCGAGGGGCCGGCGGCGCTGATGCACCGCATCGTCGACTCGATGGTGGACAACTACCGGCCCGAGATCGAGGAGCTGAGCGAACGCCTCGACGCGCTCGAGGAGCAGGTGTTCGACGCCAACGCCACCAACCTGGCCCGCGACATCCTCGACTTCAAGCGCGACGTCGCGTCGCTGCGCCGCGTCGTCCAGCCGCAGCGCGACGTGGTCGGGCGGCTGGCGCGGCGCGAGTTCGAGGTGATCGGCGAGCAGGTGGCCTACCGCTTCCGCGACGTGCACGATCACCTGGTCCGCATCGCCGACGAGTCGATGTTCTTCCAGGACCGCATCACCAGCCTGCTCGACGCGAACCTGGCGATCGTCTCGAACCAGTTGAACAGCATCATGAAGATCCTGACGATCATCGCCACGGTCTTCATGCCGCTGACCTTCATCACCGGCCTCTACGGCATGAACGTGGACCTGCCGCATTTCGGCTTCGGCGGCGTCACCATGTTCTGGGTGCTGATGGGCGTGATGATCGGCGTGGTGGCGATCATGCTGGTGTACTTTCGCAAGCGCAGGTGGATATAGGCGATGGCCCGCATCCAGCGGCTGGCGCCGGATCTGGCGAATCAGATCGCCGCCGGCGAGGTCGTCGAGCGGCCGGCCTCCGTCGTCAAGGAGCTGGTCGAGAACGCGATCGACGCCGGCGCGACGCGCGTCGCCATCACCATCGATCTCGGCGGCAAGCGGCTGATCCGCGTCGAAGACGACGGCGAGGGGATGGAGCCGGAGGATGCGCGGCTGGCGATCGAGCGCCACGCGACGAGCAAGATCGCGCGCGCCGACGACCTCGGCGCGATCCGGACGCTCGGGTTCCGCGGGGAAGCGCTGCCCAGCATCGCCTCCGTGTCGCACTTCACGCTGCGCACCCGAGCCAGAGGGACCCAGAGCGGCACCGAGATCAAGGTGAACGCGGGCGCGATCGAGTCGGTCCGCGAGATCGGCGCCCCCGAAGGCACCTGCATCGAAGTCGCGGATCTCTTCTACAACCTGCCGGCGCGGCGGAAGTTCCTCAAGTCGGACGTCGCCGAGACGACGCAGATCTCGCGCCTGGTGACGCAGCTCGCGCTCGGCTACCCCGAGGTGGGCTTCACGCTGACTAGTTCAGGGCGCCAGCTTCTGCAGGCGCCGCCTGCCGGCAGCCTCCGCGATCGTTTCTTCCATCTCTACGGTGAACGTCCGGATCTCGTGGAGGTGAAGAAAGACGCCGCCGGCCTGCACATCGAGGGCTTCATCGCCGCGCTCGGCGACCAGGGGCCGGTGCGCGGATCGCAGAACGTCTTCGTCAACCGCCGCATCGTCAAGGACAAGACCATCGCGCACGCGATCATCGAGTCCTACAGCGTGGCCACGATCAAGGAGCGCAGCCCCGAGGTCCACCTGTTCATCCGCATCGCGCCGGACCGCGTCGACGTGAACGTGCACCCGACCAAGGCCGAGGTGCGGTTCCTCGAGCAGTCGCTCGTCCACGAAGTCCTGCGCCGCGCGCTGGGCGAGGCGCTCGGGCGGGGACGCGCGACGGAACTGCAGTTCCGGCTGGAGCAACCGCTGGGGACGCCGGGTGATCCGCGGCCGATGACCATACCGGGCGTGCTGGCCGGCGCGGCCGTGGGGAATCGCTGGGCGGAGAACGGCGATCGCGGATCGCGGTTCGAGGATCGAGGTTCGCCTTCAGAGTGGCTTCCGCCTTTAGGCGGAAG
>Ga0075435_100000623_pt1 | contig 21789 bp, 15 predicted proteins | sample RhiMethybrSRZTD4_FD_75302 | JGI IMG/M metagenome (GOLD analysis project Ga0075435, IMG submission 75302) | Populus rhizosphere microbial communities from Tennessee, USA - Rhizosphere MetaG P. TD hybrid SRZTD4 | ecosystem: Host-associated > Plants > Roots > Rhizosphere > Soil | place: USA...
TCGATGCGCCCGACGCTCGGCCAGTGCTTGTTGGCGCGGACGAACGGCAGCGGAAACGCCGCCTGCTCGCGCGAGTACGGATGATTCCAATCGTCGGCGGCGATCGCACCGGCCGTGTGCGGCGCGTTTTTCAAGACGTTGTCCTTCGGGTGCGCCTTGCCGTCGATCACCGCCTGGATCTCGCCGCGGATGGCGATCAGCGCCTCGCAGAAGCGATCGAGCTCGTCTTTCGCTTCGCTCTCGGTCGGTTCCACCATGAGCGTGCCGCCGACCGGGAACGAGACCGTCGGCGCGTGGAAGCCGTAATCCATCAGCCGCTTGGCGACGTCGGTCTCGTCGATGCCGCTGGCCTGCTTGAGCGGGCGGAGATCGAAGATCATCTCGTGCGCGACGCGGCCGTTGGCGCGGGTGTAGAGCACGGGGAAATGCGGCTCGAGCCGCGACTTGAGATAGTTCGCGTTGAGGATGGCGTAGCGCGTCGAGTCGGTCATGCCGTCGCGGCCGAGCATCTTCATGTAGGCGTACGAGATCAGCAGGATGCTCGCGCTTCCCCACGGCGCGGCCGCGACCGCCGGGCTCGCGTGGGTGCCGCCGGTCTTGATCACCGGGTGACCGGGCAGATACGGCGCCAGATGCGCGGCGACCGCAATCGGCCCCATGCCGGGACCGCCGCCGCCGTGCGGGATGCTGAACGTCTTGTGCAGGTTCAGGTGACAGACGTCGGCACCGATGGCTGCCGGGCTCGTCAGCCCGACCTGCGCGTTCATGTTGGCGCCGTCCATGTAGACCTGGCCGCCATGCTCGTGGACGATCGCGCAGATGTCCTGGATGCTCTCCTCGAAGACCCCGTGCGTCGACGGATAGGTGACCATCAGCGCCGCGAGGCGCTCCTTGTACTCGGCCGCCTTGGCGCGCAGGTCGTCGACGTCGATATTGCCCTCGCGCGTGCTCGCGACGACGACCACGTGCGTGCCGACCATGACCGCGCTCGCCGGATTGGTGCCGTGCGCAGAGGCGGGGATCAGCACGACGTCGCGATGCGCATCGCCGCGCGCGAGGTGGTACTGACGAATCGTCAACAGTCCGGCAAACTCGCCCTGCGCGCCGGAATTCGGCTGCAGCGACACCGCCGCGAAGCCGGTGATTTCGCAGAGCATCGCTTCGAGCTCGGCAAAGATCTGCTGGTAGCCCGCGGTCTGCTCGACCGGCGCGAACGGGTGAATCTTGTTGAACGCGCCCCACGTGATTGGCAGCATTTCCGACGCCGCGTTGAGCTTCATCGTGCACGAGCCGAGCGGGATCATCGACGTGTCGAGGCCGACGTCCTTTCGCTCGAGCGCGCGGATGTACCGCATCATCTGGGTTTCGGAGTGATGCGTGTTGAAGACGGGGTGTGTCAGGAAGGTCGAAGTACGCGCAAGGTGCGCTGGATACCCGTCCGGGTTCGGCGTTCGGCGTTCGGCGGTCTGGGTTCCGGGTTCCGGGGTTCTGGGTTCTCGGGTTGCGGGTTCTACGGTTCTGGGTTCTCGGGTTGCGGGTTCTAAGGTTCTGGGTTCTGAGGTTCTGAGGTTCGCTGCCGGGTCGGTGAACGCCAGCAGAATTGCGGCGACGTCCTGGTCGTCGGTGGTCTCGTCGAGCGCGATATTGATCGTGCCGTCGTCGCGGTAGCGGAAGTTGAGGCGCAGCTTTGTCGCGGCGGTCCTGATCCGTTCGAGTTCAGCGGCACCGCCGCCCGGTTGCAGGCGCAACGTGTCGAAGTACTGGTCGTTCAACTGGCGGACGCCGCGATCGGCAAGCTCGCGCTCGATCATCTTCGCGTAGCCGTGCACGCGGGCCGCGATGTGCGTCAGGCCCTTCGGGCCGTGATACACCGCGTAGAGGCCGGCAATGTTGGCGAGCAGCGCCTGCGCCGTGCAGATGTTCGACGTCGCCTTCTCGCGCCGGATGTGCTGCTCGCGCGTCTGCAGCGACATCCGGTACGCGGTGTTGCCGTGCGCGTCGATCGAGACGCCGATGATTCGGCCCGGCGCCTGTCGCACGTGGCGTTCCAGGGTTCCGAAAAATGCGGCGTGGGGACCGCCGTATCCGAGCGGCACGCCGAAGCGCTGCGAGTTCCCGTAGACGACGTCCGCGCCCAGCTCGCCAGGCGGCGTAATCAAGGTGAGGCTGAGCAGATCGCTGCCGACGGCCACCGCGACGTTACTGCGCTTCGCTTTCGCCATGAACTCGCGGATGTCGCGGACCCGGCCCGCTTCGTCCGGGGTTTGAATCAGCGCGCCGAACGTGCGGTCGGAGAACTGCACCGCGTCGGCGTCGCCGACGACCAGCTCGATGCCGAGCGGTTCCGCGCGCGCGCGCAGCACGTCGAGCGTCTGCGGAAACACCGAATCGGCGACGAAGAACTGCGCCGGCGCGACGACGGTGTCGATCCGTTTGGACTGGACGCGGGCGAGCATCGTCATCGCCTCGGCGGCAGCGGTCGCCTCGTCGAGCAGCGACGCGTTGGCCACTTCCATCGCCGTCAGATCGCGCACCATCGTCTGGAAATTGAGGAGCGCTTCGAGGCGACCCTGCGCGATCTCGGCCTGGTACGGGGTGTACGGCGTGTACCACCCGGGATTTTCGAGCACGTTGCGCAGAATCACGCTCGGCGTGATGCAGTCGTAGTAGCCGAGCCCCAGAAACGATCGGAAGATCTGATTGCCGGCGGCGAGCTCCTGCAGTCCCTTGAGGAAATGATGCTCGCTCTGCGCGTCGGGCAGGTCGGGCGGCTGCTTCAGGCGGATGCGCGCCGGGATGGCTTCGTCGATCAGCGCATCGAGCGACGAGGCGCCGACGGCCTTGAGCATCGCGGCGGTTTCTTCAGCGTCGGGTCCGATGTGTCGGGATTGGAATCGTTCGAAATCAAAAACCATGTGGCGGGACGCCTACTTTACGAGGTCCTGATACTGCGTCGCGTCGAGGAGCGCGCCGGCTTCCCCCGGGTTGGTCAGCTTGACGACGATCATCCAGCTCGCATGCGGATCCTTGTTCACCGTTTCCGGCTTGTCCTTCAGCGACGCGTTGACGTCGACCACCTCGCCGGTGACGGGCGAATAGAGCTCGGAGACGGCCTTCACCGATTCGATCGTGCCGAATGACTGCCCCTGCTTCAACTTCGCGCCGACCTCCGGTAGTTCGACGTAGACAACGTCGCCGAGCTGCTGCTGGGCGTAGTCGGTGATGCCGACCTTGCCGCGGTCGCCGGACAGCTCGATCCACTCGTGGTCTTTCGTGTACTTGAGGCCGGCGGGGTACGACGCCATCGAATCTCCTGGGCAGGCCGCGGCCTGCGCTACTTCTGTCGTTTGTAGAACGGCATCGGCACGACACGCGCGCGCGTGCGACGGCCGCGGATGTCGACGTCGAACTCGGTGCCGGGCGCGGCATGCTCGACCGGCACGTAGGCCATCCCGATCGCCTTCTTGAGATACGGCGTTTGCGTGCCGCTGGTGACGACGCCGGCCTTCGTGTCGCCGACATACACCTCGTAGCCGTGGCGCGCGATGCCGCGATCCACCATCTCGAAGCCAACGATCTTCCGCGTGACGCCTGCGGCCTTCTGCTCGCGCAGCGCCGGCGCGCCGACGAAATCGTCTTTCTTCCAGCCGACGATCCAGTTCAGATCGGCCTCGAGCGCCGTCGTCGTATCGTCGATGTCGTTGCCGTAGAGGCGCATCGCCGCTTCGAGACGAAGCGTGTCGCGCGCACCGAGGCCGCACGGCACCACGCCGGCGCCGCGCCCGGCATCGAGGATCGCCTGCCAGACGCGGTCGGCCGACTGCGGCGGCACGAAGATCTCGAACCCGTCCTCGCCGGTGTAGCCGGTCCGCGAAATCGTGGCGCGCACGCTGGCCACTTCCCCGTGCCCGAACCAGTAGTACTTCATCGGCGCGAGCTCGACGCCAGTGAGCGTCTGCAGGATCTCGACGGCTGCCGGCCCCTGCAGCGCGAGCAGCGCATAGCGCGAGCTGACGTCGACGGCGACGGCGTCGCCGGCCGGCTTGATGTGCTCGGCAATCCACGCGTAGTCGGTCGGGATATTGCCGGCGTTCACGACCAGGAGGAAGTGCGACGGCGCGAGCCGATAGACGAGCAGGTCGTCGACGAAGGTGCCCTTCGGCGTGAGCAGGCCTGAGTACTGCGCCTGGCCGACCTGCAGTTTCGACGCGTCGTTCGAGGAGATCCGCTGCACGGCAGCAAGCGCATCGTTGCCGGCAATCTCGATCTCGCCCATGTGGCTGACGTCGAAGAGCCCGGCGCGTGTGCGCACGGCCATATGCTCCTGGACGACACCACCGGCGGGGCCCGTGTATTCGACCGGCATGTCCCAGCCGGCGAACGGCACCATTCTCGCCCCGGCGGTACGGTGGCGCGCGTTGAGCGGCGTTTTCTTGAGAGGAGCTTCGGTAGTGGCCTGTTCCATGTAGGCTGCGCGTCGTTGAGCGGAACAGGTAACGTACTATGCCGCTTCGGGCCGGTCAATATCGGCGGTGCGGTCAGGTCGGCAACACGAGGCGGGATCCGGCGGATCCCGCCTCCAACGCTTACAACCGGGCGCCAACCTTCCGCCGAATGACCGCACCGGCCCAGGCGCCGGCGACGCTGCTGCAGAGCAGCGTCGCGCCGCCGATGGCGAGGACGATCGGAAAGATGGTCCCGGGGCCTGGACTCACGAAGAGCAACACGGTCATCGTGACGAATGCGCCTCCGGCAATCGCGATCCCGCGGACCGGCCGAGACGAGCGGTTGAGCGCCGCGATCGCCACGCTCGCCAGCGTCAGCACCGCCATCGTGAACAGCACGGCCCTGCCGGAATTCAGGAACCACGGTTCGTAGCTGCCCTGGAACCAATCCGCCCAGTGGCTCGCTTCAATCGCGTGTGCAGCCGCGAACGCAATTCCGCCGGCGATGAACCCGACCACGTGCCGCATCAGCACGCCCAGGCGTAACGGAACACACACGGGTCGCTGTAATTTCCCGTCGTAAAGCACTGCACCACAGTCACATTACACATGTCACAGGTCCAACTTTTCCAGAATTGCCACCACGACTTGTCAGAGCAGCCGCTCTTCGCGTAACAGCGATCGTGGTCGTCGCAGCAGCCGCGAAGAATCGTGGCATCAAACCAATGCAGATAGTCGCAGCCGGGCTCGTTTGCGTGAACAGTCGGGAAGAAGAACTGGGCGAGGCGGCCCGGTGGCGGCGTTTCGCAGCGCTTCGCGACAAGTCCTTGCCTGGCGACCAGCGTCTTGAAGTGATGCCCAGCAATCGTCTGCAGATTGAGCCAGGTGAGGTCCGGCTTGAACGGCCACCCGCCGTAGTCCGCCTTCAGGTGTTCCGGCCCGATCCAGACGACGCCGTCGGTGAGGCCTGCAAGCTGATACGCGAACACCTGGTCGCGTTCGAACCAGATACTGTGTCCGGCAACCACTCCGTCCTTCGTCAATGTCGTCACCCACGCCCTGCCTGACACGGTCCGGCCGGGCGCGAGTTCCTGCGGGGGGAGATCGCGTTTTTCAAGCCGCGCGACGAGGCCGTTGGCCCACACGGTCTCGAGCGCGTCGGCCTCTGCGTCGGTGTCGCGGGGTGCGGCGTGGCGCGCGCGCATGACGCCGTGGTCCCACACCAGGTTGGCCGCGCCGTCCTTCGAGAGCCCGTACGCCTGCCGCGCGGCCCAGTCGAGCGTGGCGGGCTCGCCGCTCTCGTTCTGGGCCAGAAGGACGTCACCGGATGGCGCGCGGTATTGCACGAGCGACGATGAGGAGACCAGATCGCCGTGGTCGTTGCCGCTGCGATCGGTGATTTTTGCGTGCAATTTTCCGTCGTTGCCGCGGTCCGCTACCACCAGCGTCTCGCCAAACCTGATCGTCGAGCGAGTCGCCTGGCTTTCGAGCCAGTAATACGTGTCGCCCTTCTTCCCCGGATCGCTCGAGAGCCGCGTGCCGGGCGGCATGGTCTTCACGGCTGGCGTTCCGGCCTGCGCGGCGGCGCTTCGGACTTCAGCCGTCGCGGTGCGCCTCACACCGACCATCGTCACAATCAACCCGATCGCCGCGATCGGCAGCATTCGCCCCAGGAAATGAGATGTCATACGTTCCCTCCTTCGGGCCCTGCCCGCGTTCGGCAGACGTGCGACCTCGCAGCGTCGTGCTGCCCTCGTCCTCCCCTGTTGCCGACGCGGATTTACAATTCGCCGCGGGACGACCGCGGCATGACGACCGCTTGGTGTGTGGCTCTCAATGCGCCGGTGTGACCGGCGCCATTGAGCAGATGTCGACGTGATCAGGCTGCGACTCGACGCGCCGGCTTATCGCGGCGATGGCAAATCGACAGCTGATGACGGGTTGAACTCGGCCGGCCAGGCGCTGCCCGGTTGATCGTCCGGCAGCGGATGCCGCAGATAGGCCTGCAGCGTGTGATAGCTGATATTGAGAACACGACAGGTTTGCCGCTTGTTGCCGCCGCACCGCGCGAGCACGAGGCGCACGTAGCGGCTCGCCCATATGCGGAGCGAGTCGTTGCGCTGCGCCGACGGCGTGAGCGCCACCGCATAGTCGCCGCGCACCGACGCCGGCAGATCGTTGAGCTCGAGCACCTCGGAGTTGGCGAGCGTCACGACGCATTCGATCAACCGCTCGAGCTCGCGGACGTTGCCCGGCCAGTCGTAGGCGAGAAGCGCAGCGCTGGCGGCGGGCGACAGCCGCACGGCACGGGTCGCGCGGTGACGCGCGAGGAAGTACTCGGCAAGCTCCACGATGTCGCGCCGGCGCTCACGGAGCGCGGGGACGCGCACATCGACGCCGCTCAGGCGATAGAACAGGTCGAGCCGGAACAGGCGGCGGTCGACGAGCTCGCGGAGACTCTTGTTGGTCGCGGCGATGATCCGGATGTCGACTCGATGGGTGGCGCTGCCGCCGACGCGTTCGACTGCGAGATCTTGTATGGCGCGCAGCAGCTTCGCCTGGGCGGACAGCGACAGGTCGGACACTTCGTCGAGGAACAGCGTGCCGCCGTCGGCCGCTTCGAACTTGCCGCGACGCCCGCGCACCCCGGTGGCGGTCCGTTCCTCGATGCCGAAGAGCTCCGCCTCGAGCAGGGTTTCGACGAGCGCCGCGCAGTTGATCGCCACGAACGGCCCGTTCGCGCGCCGGCTGATGTCGTGGATCTGCCGAGCGACGAGCTCTTTGCCCACGCCGCTTTCGCCTTCCAACAGGACGGTAAAGTCGGTGGCGGCGACACGTTCGATCCGATCGCGAAGGGCGCGCATTTCAGCCGTGGAACCGACCAGCGGCGCGACCGCGTCGCGGCGAGCCGGGCGACTGGCGACGACCAATCCGGCGCGAACGAGCTGCAGGCGCGAGCGCTCGATTTCGAGGACCAGCGCGCCGATATGCGCGGCGATGCCGAGCATCTGAAAATCCCATTCGCCGAGGCCGCACGCCGGATCGAAGGTCGCTTCGAGCACGCCGGGCCTGGCCGGATCGGGACCCGGCACCTCGATCGCGACCGATTCCGGCGCCGCCGGCACGTCGCCGCGGCCAGTCCATCGGCTTCCCGGTTCGCGCAAGTGGACAGTGCGCAGCGGCACCGTCCGGCGAAGCCATTCCTCGAAAGTTCCCCGCATCAGCGAGATGTCGTGCCGCCGATCGAGCGAGCGCGTCAGCGCCGCCACGAGATCGGCGAGCGCCTGCCGGCGATCGCGCTGGCGCGGCGTGAACGACACAGCGCCGCGCGCACCACACGCGGCGCCACGCGGCTTCGCGTCGGCTGCGCGCGGAGTGTCTGGAAGACTTACCGCTGGCATCGCCATGTCACACCACCTCCGGTGTAGCGGCGACCCGTCGCGGGTGCATCGTGCGCATCCCGTGGTAATCGGTGGCATGCTCCGGGTCGGCGACGTACCACGGCAGGTCGCGATCGAAGGCGATTGCGCCGCGATAGCAGACTGACGAAGGCCGGACGCGGACGACAGTGCAGCGCAGCACGCGGCCGCGGATGTTCGTGTGAGCGGTGTCGGTTTCCAAGCGCAACTCCACCGAGGTGCCCGGCAAGAGCCGGTAGCTCGTTTCAATCAGCGCGCCGGCTGACGAGACATCGACCAGGTGTGCCCGATGTCCGGGCCGCACGCGCACCACCACAACGCCGTGCTCCTCTACCGCGTGCAAGCGTCGCCTCATCCTTCTGTCAAGCGTCATCGTCATATCGGAGTCCAGCGTGCGGCTCGCTGATTGAATTTCAGGAGACGCGTCTTACCGGTTTCGCCGAAGATGCGGACGGCGTACTGCGCACCGCCGCGGCCAAGGATGTAGAGCGTCCCCGTCGTGGCGGTGCCGAGCGGCGTGAACGTCGCAATGTCCGACTGGCCCAGGCGGACCGGATCGCTTCCGGGCGCTGTACCACCGGCATCGATCGGTGGCAGGTTCGGCAGCGTTCCGAAATCGACGCCAGTGAACTGCTCCGACAATCGCTCGGCCGGGCGCAACGGCCGATCGACGCCGCTGTCGATCTCGCGCGTCAGGACGCCGTTGCGGTTGCTGTCCACGAACTCCGCGTAGGCGTAGCCGGCGCCGACGCGGACAAAGCGCATCCCGATCGCCGCCGATCGCTCGATTGCCTCCATGCGCGTCCGCTGCAGCCGCGTCGCGAGGTAGCGGGCGGCCCCGGACGTGCGGTAGTCGTCGAGTCCGGCCGAGAGTTGCGGCAGCGACATCGCCGTGAGCGTTATGCCAAGTCCGGCAACGACGACTACCTCGACGAGCGAATAGCCCTGAGCCGAGCGACACGTCGCCATTCGTGAGTGGCCCGGCCGCAGCGCGGCCGGGCCGGCCTCCCTACTGATTCGGGTGATCAGTCTTGGCAGCGCCGACGGTGATCTGCGGCCTCAGTTTCAGGAAATTCTTCTCGCCGACGCCGCGGACGTTCATCAGTTCTTCGATCTTCTTGAACGGCCCGTTCTTCTGCCGGTATTCCACGATCAACGCCGCGGTCTTTGCGCCAATGCCAGGCAGCGCGTCGAGCTCCGCGGCCGACGCGGTGTTGATGTTGACGGTCGCGCCGGGGGCGAGCGCCGTACCGGCCCTGGCCGGCGCCGCCGCCTTGGTTTGTGCGAACGACACGGGCGCGGCAACGGTGACGAGCGCGGCGAGCACGGCGATCGAGAACACGGAACGCATCATCGAATCCTCCTTGGTGATGGGGACCCTGGTGACGATCTCGCGGGCGTCGAGAGGAGGTCGAGCCCTCTCGTCCGGTGGAGATGTCCAGGGTCGCCACGACAGGAGGCAAGGGATGCGCCCGCGGCGGCTCGCGGCGTGCGTGGCGGCAAGCTGCTGCCGAAACAGAAGATGGAGAACTGGCGATCGCGTTGCTGTTCGATCGCGGCGGCGATCGGTGTGAAGGTGACGCCCGACGTTGCGTGAGCCCCGAGCCTCAGGCCCCACGCCTCAGTCTTAAACGTCGTGCAACCGCTCATGCGAGCGCGGAAACGGCAGTTGCCGCGAGAGAAACCGGATTTAGCGCGCTGCCTGGCCCGCGATAATCGTTCCGGCCGCCGCCGGAGTCGACATGCGCGGACTAAGTCGCCCGATTGCAATCGGCATCTTTCGTCTCGGCGATCGGATCCTCGTCGGACACGGACACGATGCGAGCACGCAAAGCCGTTACTGCCGGCCGCCGGGCGGTGCGCTCGAATTCGGCGAACGCGCGGCCGACGCGCTGCGCCGGGAAATTCGCGAGGAGATACACGCCGAGATCGCGGCGCCACTCCTGCTCGGCGTTCTGGAGAACACGTTCACGCTCGAAGGCGCGCCGAGGCACGAGATCGCGTTCGTGTTCGCAGCGACGTTTGTCGATTCGCGCGTCTATCGGCTGCCGGAAATGCCCCTTCACGAAAAGGGGTGGGATGGACCTCTCACCTGGGAACCACTGGACCGCTTCGAGGACGGAACAGTCGCTTTGTATCCGGAGGGACTGCTGGAATTGTTAAGGGGCGCGCCGCCGTGACCGACGCGCGTGGAAGCGCTCGCGCGTTATCGCCGTTGCGACAGCAACGGCTGCAGAAGGTCGCCGATCCGCCCCCCCCCCGTACCGTCGTGGTCCACCGGGAACGAAGCGCGCCGGCGCGAGCGCAGAGCTGTCATTGATCGATTCGTGGTCAGCGTCCGGGCTCTCGCGGGGACCCGACGCCGCTGATCGTCCGAGAACCGCAGGTGCCGGCGGCCACCCGGTGCGTTGCACCTCACGCGGTGCGGTGAGCCGTGAGGTGTCCCCCGTTTGAGCATTCGAGCGCGCTGCGATTCACCCATCTGGATCGGTGCGCGCTTTCGCCTGTTCTTTTTACAACTTCACTTGACACCCGGCAGCGTTGCCCTTAAAACCCTTTTCGAATCGAGGTGACGCAATGCGGCGACCGCGAGTCATCGCAGCTCTCACGGTTTTTCTGATATCCACGTCGGCGGCGCCGGGCTTCGCGCAGACGACCACCGGCCAGATCACCGGGTCGGTCACCGACGCGACAGGCGGAGTCCTGCCCGGGGTCACGGTGACCGCCCGCTGCGCAGACACCGGCCTGGCGCGGTCGACGACCACCGACGCGCAAGGCGGCTACAGCCTGCCGGAGTTGCCGATCTGCGTGTACAAGGTGACCGTCGATTTGACCGGCTTCAAGACGGTCGCGCGGGACGTGCAGGTGTCGGTGAGCACCGTGGCGAAATCGGATTTCCGGCTCGAGGTCGGGGCGCAGTCGGAGACGGTCACCGTCGCCGGCGTCTCCCCGCTCGTCGAGTTCTCGGACAAATTGAACAACAACGTCGACACGGCGCGCATCACCGAGGTTCCGCTGAGCGGCCGGGACTTCAACTCGCTGCTCGCGGTGACGCCGGGCGTGACGCGCGACCCCGGCGGCGGGTTCCTGGCCGTCAGCATCGCCGGGCTGCGCCACACGTCGAACAACTACATGATCGACGGCATCTCGAACAACGATCGCTACTACGGCGACTCGGTGATGAACCAGGTGGGGATCCTGGGCGTGCCGGCGACGCTCGTGCCGATGGACGCCATTGCCGAGTTCACGATTCAGCAGACGCCGTCAGCGGAGTTCGGCGTCAAGGGTGGCGCCGCCATCAACGTGGTGATGAAGTCGGGCACGAATCAGCTCCATGGCACCGGGTATTACTTCCGCCACGACAAATGGACCGATTCGCCCAACTTCTTCGTCAAGCGAAGCGGCGGCGACACGACCGACGTCAAGAACCAGCAGTACGGCGGCACCTTCGGCGGTCCGATCGTGAAGGACAAGACGTTCTTCTTCGGCTATTACGAGGGACAGCGTCTGAGTTTCGCTGCGCCCTACGACGTCTTCGTTCCGCGTGCATCCGAAATCGCCGCGGCGCGCGGGCGGATCGCGGCGGCCGGCCTGACCGTCAATCCGATCGGCGAGAACTTGCTGAAGTACTACCCGACGTCGGACTCGGGAAAGCAGACGATCAATGGCGTCAGCTTCGCGGACATGGATACGTTTTCGGTGAAGCTCGATCATCGCTTTAACGGCAACAACCTGGTCAACGGCCGGTTCTTCTACGGCTACACGAACCAGTCGGCTCCGGCCGGCAATACGGGCGAGATCGTGCCGCCGGCGAGCGCCGGGCCGGCCGACATGTTCAACACGGTCATCAGCCCGCCGCAGAAGACCGCGCTGGTCGGCTTCGTCTGGAACTCGACGCTGTCGTCGAGCACGCTGCTCGAGACGCGCGTCGGGTACAACACGATTGGCCAGACGCTCGACGTCCCCAATAACAAGATCGACCCGAAAAGCCTGGGGCTCGATACCGGTCCGCTCGACCCGGCCGACCTGGGCGTCCCGGCGGTGTATCTCGGATATTTCGGCTACATCGGCGGCGTCGGAGGTTATCCGATCTCCACCAATCCGACCTCGTCGTGGAGCGTGTCGTCGTCGCTGACGCACACGCGCGGCGCGCACACGATGAAGATGGGCGGCAGCTGGGACCTCGGCAAGAATCACAGCCTTCGCAACCGCGCGCGCAGCGTCATCAATATCAGCGGCGGTACGTTCGACAACGTTGATTCGCTCGTTGCGCTGCTCCTCGGCCGGTTCGACAACGCCGGCCGATCGTTCGGCTCGACGTCACGCAACATGAGCCAGCCGTCGTTCGGCGTGTTCTTCAACGACGAGTGGAAGGCATCGTCGCGCGTGACGGTCAGTGCCGGGTTGCGGTACGACATCCACTGGCCGGTCAGCGAAGCCGACAACCTGGAATCGAAATTCGTCCCGAGCCTGGGAAAACTCGTGCGAGTCGGGCAGGGGATCGACTCGCTGTACAACAGGAGTAATAACCTTGGCCCGCGGGCGGGACTGGCCTGGGATCTCACCGGCGACGGCCGAACCAGCCTTCGCACCGGGTATGCGCTGACCTACGATCTGCCCGACTTCAAGTTCATTCATTCACCGAACACGACGTGGAGCGGCCTCGGCGCGCGCGCCGGCGCGATGACCAACCCGGATCTCGGCGTCTTCTCGGTGAACCTGGTGGGCAACACGTCCGAGCTGCCCGACGACCGGCTTGCGACCTGTATCAATCCGAATACCGGCACTCGCGGTGACTACGTGTGCGCGCAGCCGGGCGTGCCGTTGTACGGCAACAGCCCGAACGGGCAACCGCCCTTCAACGCCTGGACGATCATCGACAACTACCGGACGCCGATGGTCCACTACTACCACGCGACCTTCCAGCGCGAAATCTTTCGGGCGAACGCGATCACGGCGTCGTACGTGATGTCGCGCGGCCGCGATCTGAACTGGTTCCGCGACATCAACGGGCCGCCGCTCGGAACGCCGACCAACGCGATCCAGCAGAACCGCCCGTTCTTCAGCGTCGCGCCGGATCTCGCGCACATCATCGAGATGAACAACGACGGCAAGTCGTGGTACGACGCGCTTCAGCTGTCCTACCGGCAGAACCAGTGGCACGGCATCAATTCGCAGTACAACTACACGCTCTCGAGCTGCGAGGATTACAACTCGGACAACTCCCGCGGGCGGAATGGATTTCCCCAGGCGAACAATCCATACAACCCGGCGGCGAACAAAGGTCCCTGCGATTACGATCGGCGCCACAACTTCAACCTCGCCGGGACGTACACGTTCGCGGGCAGTGGGCCGGTTGCCGGCGGATGGGCTGTCGGGTCGGTTTTCACGGCGTTGAGCGGACGCCCGTTCACGCCGAACGTCGGCGGCCGCGACCAGTCGGGCCAGGACACCGGGTCGCTGCGCGCCGATTGCCTGGCCGCGCCGATCTACAACTACGATCCAAGTTACCTGTATCCGGATGCCGACACGACGCGTCCGTTCATCACCAACGCGGCCGCCGCGTTCGCCACGCCGGCGAACGGGAAGCTCGGCTCGTGCGGCCGCAATTCGGTGCGCCTGCCCGGGCTTACCCAGCTGGATCTGAATCTTCTCAAGTCGTTCCACGCGTCCAACGGCGCGAGAGTCGAGGTGCGCTGGGAGATCTTCAACCTGTTCAACACCGTCAACCTCGGCAACTTCCCGAGCACCAACGTTCGCAGCGGCTCGTTCGCGATCATCAACTCGACGCCGGACGTCGACGCCGGCAACCCGGTGATCGCGCAGGGCGGACCGCGCTCGATGCAGTGGGCGGTTAAGATATTGTTCTGACCTCCAAGCCGATCTTCAACGCCGGCCTCGTCGCGCTCGCGCTCGTGCTGCCGGGCAGCGCGACGAGGCCGCTCGTCACCGCCCAGACCAGGCCGAACGTCCTGCTCATCACGCTCGACACGACGCGCGCCGACCGCATGGGTTTCCTTGGATCGCCGCGCGGGCTGACGCCGGCGCTCGATGCCATGGCGCGCGACGCCGTGGTGTTCACGCGTGCCTACGCGCAGGCGCCGATCACCACCGTCTCCCACGCGACGATCCTCACCGGCACGTTTCCGCCATTCCATCACGTCAACGATTTCGGTTCGCCGCTGCCACCAGCGGTGCCGTACCTTCCCGAACTCTTCAAGGGCCAGGGCTATCGCACCGGCGCGTTCGTCGGATCGCTGATCCTCGATCCGCGAAACGGCACGGCGCCCGGCTTCGATCGTGGCTTCGACGTGTACGACGCCGGCTATCGGCTGCGACGGCCGGGCGAGAACCGCTATCAGACGATCGAACGCCGCGGCGAGGACGTCACCGCGCGGGCGCTCGCCTGGGCGGGGTCGTCCTCGGCGGCGCCGTTTTTCCTGTGGGTCCATCTGTTCGATCCGCACGACCCCTACGATCCGCCGGCCGATCTGAAGCCGCGCTTCGCGTCGGCGCCCTACGACGGCGAGGTCGCCGGCGTCGATCGGCTCGTCGGAAAAATCGTCGCCGCGCTCGCTGCCCAGTCCGTGCTCGAGCGCTCGGTCGTCGTCGTTGCCGCCGACCACGGCGAGGCGCTCGGCGATCACGGTGAAGACACGCACGGCTTGTTCCTCTACGACGCAACGCTGCACGTGCCGCTCCTCGTCCGTCTGCCCGGCCGCCGCAGCGCCGGGACGCGCGTCGAGGCGCGCGTGCGCCTCGCCGACGTTGCGCCGACGCTGCTCGAGGCCGCTGGCGTCGCGATTCCGGCGGCGATGCAGGGCGAGTCGCTGCTCCGGGCGCGCGACGATCGGCCGTCGTACGCGGAAACCGAGTATCCGCGGCGCGCGTTCGGGTGGGCGCCGCTCGCGGCGTGGCGGGCCGAGCGGTTCCTGTTCGTGCGTGCCCCGCGTGCCGAGCTCTACGATCAGACCGCCGATGCCACCGCGTTACGCAACCTCGTCGAGACGCGGGGGCGTGTAGCCGAGGCGATGGATCGCGAGATGGAGCAGTTCATCAGGCGGGCGAGCGCTGGCCAGAGCGCCGCCGGCGGCGCGACGACCGCGACGGTCGATCCCGAGCTGGCGCGGAAACTGGCGTCGCTCGGGTATGTCAGTGGGACAGGGAGCGGGCCGGCCGGCGCGGCGTCCGGCGTGGATCCGAAGGATCGCGTGGCGGTGGCCAACGCACTGCACGACGCGGTGGTCGCGGTCGAGGACGGCGCGTTTCCGCGCGCGATTCCGCTCCTCGAGCGCGTCACCGCGAGCGAGCCCGACATTCCGCTCGCGCAGCTGCACCTCGGAATCGCCCGCGCGCGGCAGCGGCAGTACTCCGGCGCGGTCGCGCCGCTGCGCAAGGCGATTGCCCTGCAGCCGGAGCTGATGCTCGGGCATTACGAGCTGGGCGTGGCCTTGTACGAGATCGGCGACTTGAAAGGAGCGGCGGCTCAGCTCGAGACCGTCGCGACGCGCATGCCCAAGTGGGCGGACGCGCGCTACTCCCTTGGATCGGTGTACGCGCGCATCGATCGCGTCGCCGACGCGCTGACCGAACTTCGCACCGCGCTGGAGCTCGACCCAAAGCACTTTCGCGCCAACCTGCTGCTGGGTCGGATTCTCACCTTGCAGGGCAACGCCGCCGCCGCGATCGAGCCGCTGCGAACCGCCGCGTCGGTGCAGCCCTCGTCCGCGGAAGCGCAGCAGTTTTTGGCTGACGCCTACGAAAAGGTCGGACGCACCGCCGAGGCCGCGGCATCGCGGCGCAAAGCCGAGGCGCTGAAAAGGCCGACTCGTTAGAGATGTCGCGCGCCTTCAGCTCGTCATCCGACATACCGTCGACGGTGCGCTGATCAAGTTCAATCGCGCTGCCGTTTCTGCCCGGTCACTTCAACTCGCTCCACACGCATCGTCGTTTCGTTCAGGAGCAGAACGAAGAACGAACGACGATCCGCTTACGCCAACCGTCCACTGAATCGGATCAGGCCCAGTCACCGGTACCGCGAGTGTACGCACACGCGTTTTGGGTCGCGCATGGATTTTCTTTATGTTTACGGCGCCTTTCTGAAAAACGCGGACTAAAGTCAGCCGCCCGGCAGACTTCTGAGCCGGCGCCGACTTTCCGCGTGCACACAATTGCCGGAAATCCGCCGATTAAGCGCAGTTGATGGCTTGGCGCGCTGCCTGCTCATGTGGTGACCGTCGCCGACTCCGCGGCGCGGACGACGGACGCTAGTCACATTTCCCTGGGGAGACACATGAAGAAGCTCAGCCTCGGAACGGCCCTGACCATGCCCCGACGACGTTATGCATTTCCCATACTGGTGCTGGCGCTGTCTCTCATGCCGTTTCGTGCAGTCATGCAGACGGGCGTCACAACCGCGAACTTCGTGAACTTCGAGGCGGCGCAGACCAACCCGGTGCGGCTGACACCCGATGGCACGCGGCTTCTTGCCGTCAATACAGCCGACGCCCGCTTGTCTGTATTCGATCTCACGAATGCCTCCGCTCCAGCGCTCGTGTCCGAAATCCCGGTCGGGATCGAACCGGTCTCAGTGAATGCACGCGTCAACGACGCCGGTGCGGTCGAAGCCTGGGTGGTCAACCAGGTGTCCGACAGCGTGAGCATCGTGTCGCTTGCGACCGGTATCGTGACCGACACGATTTCCGTCAAGGATGAGCCGAGCGACATCGTCTTTGCCGGAGCCGATCGAAATCTGGCGTTCGTCAGCGTATCCCGAAGCAACGAGGTGCGCGTCTTCGATGCCACGACGCACGGGCTCGTAAAGCGCATCCCGCTGGCCGGAAACAATCCTCGCGCGCTTGCGACATCGGCGGACGGCTCGAAGGTGTACGTCGCCTTTGCGCTGTCGGGAAATCGCACGACGATTCTGCCGGCCGACAAGGCTCCGCGGCCTCCGCAGCCGACCAATCCCGCTCTTCCGTCGGCTCCACAGACCGGCCTGATCATCGACGCGGCGAATCCGCCGGTGGCGCTCGACTACACGGTGACCGACAACGACGTCGCCGAGATCGACGCACCCTCCCAAACGGTATCGCGCTACTTCTCCGGCGTCGGAACCGTCAACCTCGGGATTGCCGTTCGGCCGTCGCCGACAGGCGACACGTACGTGTATGTCGCGAATACCGACGCGCACAATCTGGAGCGGTTCGAGCCCACACTGCGCGGCCGGTTCGTCGACAACCGAGTGTCGTGGATCTCGACGTTCGATGGATCGGTCAGCTCGATCGACCTGAATCCAGGCATCGGGACGCTTTCGACCGATGCAGTAAGAGCACAAGCGCTGGCGCAGCCGACCAATATCGTGTTCGATCCGTCCGGCGCTTCGTATTACGTCGCCGCGTTCGGAACGGATCGCGTCGCGCGCATCGCCGCCGACGGGTCAACGATGGGCATCGTCGAGATCGGGCCGGCCGCCGGGACCGCTGCGGATCCGAGAACGAAGCGCGGCCCGCGCGGCCTGGCGCTGAACGCTGCCGGCGATCGCGTGTACGTGCTGAATCGGATTGCCAACACCATCTCGATCGTCGACACGACCAGCACGCCGATGGCCGTCATCGCCGAAATACCGGTCGGTTCGTTCGATCCGACGCCATCGGTCATCCGCAACGGCCGCGGATTTCTGTACGACGCCAAGCTCTCCGGCAATGGAACCGTGTCGTGCGCCTCGTGTCACATAGACGCCGAGATGGACCAGCTGGCGTGGGATCTCGGAAACCCCGGCGGGACGATGCAGACGGTGACGAGCGGTACTCGGACGTTTCAGATGCACCCGATGAAGGGTCCGATGACCACGCAGACGCTGAGAGGCCTCAGCAGCCTCGAGCCGCTGCACTGGCGCGGCGACAAGGCCGACTTTCTGGCTTTCAGTCCGGCATTCGATACGTTGATGGGCGGGACGAAACTCAGCGACGCGGATATGACGGCATACCGCGACTTCATCAACACCGTGAAGTTTGCGCCCAACCCGAATCAGAATCTCGATCGCACGCTTCCGGCGTCGCTCGCCGGCGGCGATCCGAACGCGGGCCGCAACACGTTTCTCAACCAGCCCTTCCGAGCCGGACTGACGTGCACGACGTGCCACAGCATCAACAGCCAGGGAACGAACCGCACGATCATTCCGTCGTCGATTTTGGGTGAATCGCAGGACATGAAGGTTCCTCACCTTCGGGCCCTGTACCAGAAGACGCAGTTCACCAACAAGCCGGGTTCGGCAAGCGTTGGCGGATTCGGCTTCACTCACGACGGATCGCTGGCCACGCTATTCGACTTCCTGTCGCAGCCGGTCTTCGGCAACCTCTCGACCGATACCGTCCGAAAGCTGAACGTCAGCGCGTTTCTATTGTCCTTCGACACAGGAATGGCGCCGGCGGTGGGCTATGCGCGAACGCTGCGCGCAGCGAACGTGGCGAGCGGTTCGATCGTGTCTGACTGGTCGCTGCTCGAAGCTCAGGCCGCGACCGGCAACATCGATCTGATCGCGAAAGGCACCATCGACGGTGAAATCCGGGGGCTTTTCTATCGGCCAACGACTGCCGATTATCAAACCGATCGGACCGGCGTCGGCCCGTTCACGCACGCGAAGCTTGTGGCGAAGCTCGCCGCCAACGACGTGCTGACCATCATGGGTGTCCCGCCCGGGACCGGCGTGCGCATGGGAATCGATCGCGATGTGGACGGTACGCTCGATGGCGATGTCGGTCGGCCATCGCTGCCACCGCCCCCCGCTCCGGTGCTGCACGTCGCGTCAATCCTGACCGCCGACGCGAACGGCACGCCGACCGCGACGTTCAGCCGTGGTGACACCGTGTTCTGGCGGGCGCAGATCGTTTCCGCAGGCGGTGCGGCCATCGCCGGCGCGGCGGTGACCACGGACATGGTCTTCGGAGGCGTCAGCGTGGCAACGACGACCAGCACGACCGGCGCGGATGGTTGGGCTCTGTTCAGTCGAGGCAGCACGAATCGCGACAAGCGCGGCACCTACACGATTCGCGTGACGGCCGTGACCGCAGCCGGTGCAACGTACGATGCCACGGCAAACGTCAAATCGGAAACGACCTACACGTTGCGGTAGTGGTCTGTGAGCCTGGAAGCGCTGTCGGCCATGATGCACTATCCGGCGTGTCCTGACCTTGAGAGTCGACTGCCGCGTTACTCAGCGACTAACTTCGGGGCGCGTCCGATAGAACAATCCAGCGCCGTGTGGCATGCGCAAAGGTAACGAAGGATAACGTCTATGGACGCGTCCGCCAAAAAGATAGGCGCGACGGAGAAAAAACTCCGCGCGTCTACGGAAATGCGGATCGCGTCGCCGAAAACTTTCGCCGCGTCGTCCGAGAAAGATGACGCGTCGGCCAAAAAGATCGAGTGAACGGTCGAAAAAATGGTCGCGTCCAACGATCTCGTGCCCGGCGCGGACGAAAAAGTCGGCGCATCGGCCGACGAAATGGACGCGCCCAACAAAACGGCGACGCGTCGAACGAAAGTGTTGACGCGACGGAGAAACGTGAACGGTGGACGAACGAAGAAGTTCAGTGAGCGAACGATCTTGTCCACGCGTCGAACGAAAAACACGACGCGTCGAGCGTACGAGAGGTCGCGACGAAGAAATACCATCCTGCGACGCGCAAAAAAGTCGGCGCGTCGAAGAAAAAACATCTCGCGACCAGGAAAAAGACTGTCGGGGCTACGGAGAAATGGATTCGCCGGTGGGCGCCACCATCGCGACGCTCGGCTGACGCCTTCGCGCTGGTTCGAAAATCACGATCACCGCTGCGACAGGAGCGGCTGCAGGAGATCGCTGATCCCGGCCCACATGATGCTGACGCCGACGCAGAGCAGGATGAACGAGGACAGGCGAAGGAAGACAGCGGCGCCAGTGTCGCCGAGAAATGAGATCAGCCGCGATGCGAAGCGGTAACTGAGATAGACGGACAGCGCGACGATCGCCACGCCAACCAGGTCGGTCACGAAATCGACGACCCCGGTTGTCGCGCGCGTCGACAGGCCGGCGCCGAGCGTGATGGCAATCGAGATCGAGCCAGGGCCGACCGTCAGTGGAAAGGTCAGCGGATAGAACGCGCGGCGCGCGACCTCGCGCTCCCACGCATCTTTCACCGCCGGCTTGTCCGGCGTGGGCGGCTCGTCGGCGTTCAGCAAACGCCAGCCGTTGGCGATCACGAGCAATCCCCCGCCGACGCGGACGATCGGCAACGAGATGCCGAACAGGCGCAGCACGTGGGAGCCGACGATCATCGCCGCGGCGAGCAGCAGGAACGAATTCCACGCGACCTTGCGCGACAGGTCGCGGCGCGCCACCGTCGGCAGGTCGGCGGACATCGACAGGAAAATCGGCGCGGTGCCGAGCGGGTTGACGATCGGCATCAACGCCGCGACGGCGAACACGGCAGGTTTGACGATTTCGGCGATATCGGTCACGCAGTCAGCGGATCCGCCGGCATTCTAATCCGGGCGTGAGCACGACATCCGCCGCGAAGACACGAAGGCACGAAGTCTTCTTGTACGGAAAAGGTGTCTTCGTGTCTTCGTGGCGTTCGCGGGGCGGCAGTCAGCGGGTAGCTGCGGTCGCCTCGGTACGGCACCAGGCGAGCGTGTGGCGGAGGCCTTCCTCGAGGCCGACGATCGGCGCGTAGCCGAGAAGCTGCTTCGCCTTCGAGATGTCGGCCTGCGAATCCCTGACGTCGCCGGCGCGCCCGTCCTGGTAGATCGGCTGCAGCGTGGTCCCGACGATGCCGTTCATCACGCGGAGGAGATCGTTCAGCGAGATGCGCGTGCCGCAGGCGACGTTGATCGCCTCGCCGGCGGCGTTGGGCGCCGTGCAGGCGCGCAGCACGCCGTCGACGACGTTGGCGACGTAGGTGAAGTCGCGCGTCTGCTCGCCGTCGCCGTAAATCGTCGGCTGGCGGCCTTCGATGAGTGCGGTCGAGAACACGGAGATCACGCCCGAATAGGGCGAGCTCGGATCCTGGCGCGGGCCGAACACGTTGAAGTAGCGGATGACCACCGTCTCGAAGCCGTAGAGCCGCGTGAACATCCGGCAGTACTCGGTGCCCATCACCTTCTGCAGCGCGTACGGCGACAGCGGGCTGGTGGGCATGTCTTCACGCTTTGGCAGGGTCGGCGTGTCGCCGTACTCCGAGGAGGAGCCGGCGAACACCAGACGCTTGACGCCGGCGTCGCGGGCGGCGACCAGGATGTTGAGCGTCGCGTCGATGTTGGCGCGGTTCGAGGTGATCGGATCCTTCACCGACCGCGGCACCGACGGGATCGCGGCCTGGTGGAGAACAAAGTCCATCCCCTGGGCGACTCTGGTTGCGAAGGGCATGTCGGCGAGGTCGCCTTCCATGAACTCCACGCCAGGAATGTGATCGAGATTGCGGCGCTTGCCGGTGCTCAGGTTGTCGGCGACCCGGACGCGATGCCCCCGGCGGACGAGTTCTTCCGTCAGGTGGGATCCGATGAAGCCGGCGCCGCCGGTGACGAGGTAAGAAGCCATAGTGCAGAGGTCAGTAGCAAAAGATGAGCCCATCCGCGCGCACCGTACAGGTCGCGCAGGTGCGCCCGCTCGCCCGAAGGGCTCGTGCTCCTCGGCTCGCGCTCCTTTATTGCGTCGCCGCAGCGCCGAACGCCGCGCGCGGCAGCTTTGGAACCAGCTTCAACGCGTTCCCGTTGTAGAGCTTGCGAAGCACCTGGTCGGGCAAACCGATGCCGTACAGCTTCCAGAACGCGTGATAGTCGCGGTAATAGTCGAAGTACTCGTCGGTGGTCTCGAACACGCGCCAGTAATACGGGTATTCGTCCGGCTGGTAGCTGTCCTTCCCGAACAGAATCCGATCCTGGTACTT
>Ga0075435_100000625_pt1 | contig 21720 bp, 19 predicted proteins | sample RhiMethybrSRZTD4_FD_75302 | JGI IMG/M metagenome (GOLD analysis project Ga0075435, IMG submission 75302) | Populus rhizosphere microbial communities from Tennessee, USA - Rhizosphere MetaG P. TD hybrid SRZTD4 | ecosystem: Host-associated > Plants > Roots > Rhizosphere > Soil | place: USA...
ACCGAGTTATCTTACTCCCAGGTTCTATGAAGAGGCCAAGGAGCCGCCCCGCATCGGGCGTCTGGATTCGATCCGGAAATCCCACAACACGCCTCCTGGGGAGAACGTCAGGAAAATTCGGGCAATCAAGGAAGCCGTAGTGCCGTGTCCCGGGAAAATATCGTGGGCAATGGGCGATGTACAATGCGTCTGTTAAAGGCGAGAACTTTGCCATCGGGCGACCAATCCAAGGACCGAGGAAAAATACTGACAGGGTCCTGAGTATAAGCGGTGCTCAGTACCTCCAAGAGCTGGAATCACGTAAATAGCAACTCCCTTGTCGGAGGGGCAGGAAAAAGCGACCTGGCGACCGTCCGGTGACCACCTTGGGCAGCAGTCGCCGGAATTGCTAGTCAGGCGCAGCGACTTCTCGCCCCCGACTACCGTCGTGTAAATCCCGGAATTCTCCTTGCCATGGAGGGCAAAGGCGACCTGGTTGCCGTCGCGAGAAAAAGCTGGCGAAGTCTCAACCCCGGGCAGGCCGACCAAGGGCACCACTTCAATTGGGGGCAGTGGCGCTTCTGCACGGCTTCGCGAAAACCGCCAGATTCCAATCCCCGAGAGCAGGACTAAGAACGCAGCACCAAGCCAAAGCGGAACCGCCTTTGACGTTTTCGGATCACGAGGGCAACATGTTCAACTGCTCCAGGCGGATGCTCCAGCGCTTCCCAGTTGTCCTTGATTTGTTGGCCTGGCACTTCTCCTTCGAGAAGTTCCGGGGTGTCCCCTCTGCTCCGGGAACAAGCATGGGGCAACCTGCTTGCTGACCATGTGGTGCCCGGTGCACAGGTGGCGTGACTCTATGCCGGGCTCTGGTACGGAACTTGAGAACCTGCCAGCGGTGTTAAGGGAAAGCGACTCGGCGGAGAACTCAGAGAGGCTATGGTGGACCTAATCGCGCACGAAGCTGGAAACGGCGGATAGAGCGGGGCGGCGGTTACCACATGATTCTTAGCCGCCCGCGATCGATGGCACCAGCAGAATTTCATCGCCATCCTGAAAAGAATACGAGTTGCCGCCCAGGAAACGGATATCTTCCTCATTCACGTAGACATTTAAAAATCGCCGCGTCTCACCCGACTCGTCGCGAAGATGCGGCTTGAGATCGGGGAACTGCTGGTCGAGCACCGAGAACAGTTCGCCCAGATTTGAGGCTGAACAGGTGAGCTGCGCGTTTCCCGCAGTGAGCCGGCGCAGCGCGGTGGGAATTTGAACGGTAACCGTCATGTTATGCCACCGCTGGCTCAGGAACTTCCAGAGCCTTGTCTAGGTATTTGTCGAATTCGGCGATCTTGGGCGGAATCGGTTCCTCCATCTCGTATTTGCCGGCGAGTGCGTCCGTCGTCTTCAGGCCATTACCGGTGATGCAGAGCACCGTTGTTTCATTCGGCAGGATCCGGTCCTCGAGACAAAGCTTGCGAGCGCAGCTCACGGTGACGCCCCCAGCCGTTTCGGTGAACACGCCTTCGCTTTCCGCCAGCAACTGGATGCCTTCGACTATTTCGTTATCGGAAACGTCTTCGGACCAGCCGCCGGTCGTGGTGATAGTTTTAATGGCATAGTGGCCGTCGGCGGGATTCCCGATGGCCAGCGAGCGCGCAATTGTGGACGGCTTCTGCGGCTGGATGTCCGTCTCTCCAGTTTTGACCGCGGTTGAAATTGGCGAACAGCCGGTGGCCTGTGCGCCAAAGAAGCGTACCGCCTTGGGCTCAACAAGACCTAGCGTGATCAGCTCGTCGAAGGCCTTTTTGATTTTTGTGATGAGGGAGCCGCCCGCCATGGGGACGACGATGTTGTCGGGAAGCCGCCAGCCGAGCTGTTCGGCGATTTCAAAGCCCACGGTCTTTGAACCCTCGGCATAGTACGGTCGCAAATTCACATTCACGAAGCCCCAGCGATGCTCCTCGGCGATCTGGGAGCACAGGCGATTCACCTGGTCGTAGCTGCCCGCGATGCGAACCAGCTTCGCGCCAAACACCTGGGTGCCGAGAACCTTGGCGGGTTCGAGATCCGCAGGAACAAAAATCCACGCCTTGAAGCCATTGCGCGCAGCCTGCGCGGCGACCGCGTTGGCCAGATTTCCGGTCGAGGAACACGAGACCACTTCAAATCCGAAGCTGCGCGCTTGTGCCAGCGCGACTGCGACCACGCGGTCTTTGAAACTGAGTGTCGGCAGACATACAGCGTCATTCTTCAGATAGAGCCTCTTCACCCCCAGTTCCTTTGCCAACTGAGGTGCGCGAAGAAGCGGCGTGAATCCTACGGGTAAAGAGGGCTCGAAATTGTCGGGCAAGGGCAACAGATCTGAATATCGCCAAATATTTGCAGCGCCTTGCGCGATGCGCTCTCGCGTGACCTGACTGCGAAGCGCGTCATAGTCGTAGGAAATTTCCAGGGGAGAAAAACAGTCTTCGCAAATCGACCGGGGCTGGTTTCCCCAACCTTTCCCGCATTCGCGGCATCGTAATTCATAACGGGGCATGGCTACTCGCTTTCAGCAGCCGGGACGAGCTGAAAAAGTACCCTAAAACGGAAAACCTCTTTTCCGGATAAGGAAAAGAGGAACGAGATGCCTGAACTCCGCACCCCGAATCTCATGTTCCCCGTTTCCGGGAGAGAGTTGACACCGGGCGACCGAAATTATCTTTCGATCCGGTTGTCGTGGCTTCTCAGGGCTCGTCCCTCAGCCACTCTGCATGAAATCCAAGGTCTGCTCCGAAGAGCAAACTTGAACTAATGATAATGATTGCCGCGGGAGTAGGTCAAGGAGAATTATGGGAAGCGATCTTGCGGGGAAAAACCGGATCACTGCCGGGTGTACCGATTCTTCTTTTTGTCGTCGTGCCGCTCGAGTCCTAACCGAATCAGGCGCTCAATCATATCTGGATACGGCAATCCTGAAGCTGCCCACAACTTGGGATACATGCTTATGGAAGTAAAGCCTGGCATGGTATTGATCTCGTTCAGATAAATCTTGCGGGTCTTGGGATCTATCAGGAAATCCACTCTCGCAAGGCCCGAGCAGTCCACGGCTTTGAAGGCGCGAACTGCGACATCCTGCGCCTCCTTTGTTTCTGCTTTGCTGAGCTTTGCCGGGATAATCAGTTCAGAGCCTTCGTCCAAGTACTTGGCGTCATAGTCGTAGAACTCTTTACAGGGAACAATCTCTCCAAGCACGGATGCCTTGGGCTGGTCGTTTCCGAGCACGGCACATTCGATCTCCCGGGCTTTCTGTTTTTTGCCGCCGACGCCTTCTTCGATGACAATCTTGCGGTCGTACCTGGCGGCTTCTTCAATTGCCGGGCCCAGCTCTTTGCGATCGTGAGCCTTGGAAATTCCGACAGATGATCCCAGGTTTGCGGGTTTGACGAACACCGGATACTTCAGCTTGCCCTCAACCAGCTTTTGCACCTTCTTCGGTTCGGTTTCCCATTCACCACGCAAGACGGTGACGTGCTTGACGATTGGTAATCCGGCTGCACGGAACAAGGACTTCATGATGTCCTTATCCATGCCGGCGGCGGAGCCGAGAACGCCTGCGCCGACGTAGGGGAGATCGGCCAGCTCGAGCAGCCCTTGGATCGTTCCGTCCTCACCAAAGGTGCCGTGGAGCACGGGGAAGATGATATCGACGTTGATCGCGCGGTCGGCTGCGCGGCGCGTGAGCGCGGGATCGGATTGAAAGGGCAGCATTCCGGTTTGCTTGGGTTCGGGAGGGACTACAACTGCTTCGCCGCTGGCCAGAACGGCGGCAGCGGAAGTTATCTCCGGATCGCCCGCGCGCAGATGGCGGGATTCATGGTCCGGCTTCCCGTACAGGAGCCGTTCCGCATCCGAGGACGTCACCCAGCGGCCTTCTTTGGTAATGCCGATGGGTACGACCTCATACTTGTTCTGATCTATAGCCTTGAAGACTGAGGCAGCAGAAAGCAGGGAGACTTCATGCTCTCCGCTGCGCCCGCCGAACAGGATTCCCACGCGAAGTTTCTTCATCAGCATTCAGTGTGGGGGCAGCCAGAGCTTCCCGTCAATTCTCGATGATGATGGTTTGGGTTCGCTAAGGTACCTGCACTACAGAACGTTATCGGCCGCATAGTCATGATAATAATGACCATGGTCATCGGGAGCATAAAATCATGAAAACCATGCCGGCCGGACAATTCAAGGCTCGGTGTCTTCGAGTGATGGACTGAATTCCCCTCGTGAGCCCGTGCTGATCACGAAGAAGGCAAAGCCTGTAGCCAAGCTTGTGCCCACGGAGCAAGCACCGAATGATTTCTTGGGGAAATTGTCCGGGCGTAATGAAGATTGTTGGTGATATTACCCAACCAATCGAGGACCCCGATGCCTGGGAGTCGGCTCGTTGATCCTGCTGGACACACCCGTAGCAGTGTGGGCCGCCGTCGAGCCTCGACGTTTGTCCCGCGCTGCTGTCTCTGCCCTGAAGAGGGCGCGTGTATCGGACGGCATGCGATATCAGCCATCAGTCTCTGGGAGTTGGCTTCATTATTCTCGCGTGGCCGGGTGGCCACGTATGCCACCGTTGTCTCTTCGGTACAGCAAGTATTGGAAACTTTAGGGGCGATAGTAAAGCCGATTACTCTCGAGATCGCAGTTTTGGCCGCTCACCTACCGCATGGTTATCGTGATCCGGCGGATCGGCTTATCGCGCGACTGCACAGGTTGAGGCCCTGCCCTTGATTACTCAAGATGAAAAGATCCGTGCTTGCACTCTCTTGAAGACCATCTGGTAAGTTCGGCAGGAAACCTCAAGTCACATTCCACTTTTGCGGGGTTTCAGCTACCATGTTTTGCCGACCGACGATCAAGGTCCCAACATGGCAACTGATCTTCAGTCCCGGAATGTCACGCAGGACGCAAGCAGCAAGGGGCCCTCTCGCCGCGATTTTCTGATTGCCGGAGTTGCGGCTGGAACAGGACTGGTGATCGGTTTCTACCTTCCGCATAAAGGGGCCGGCAACAATGGCGTGTTTGCGCCGAATGCCTACCTGCGAATTGCCCCCGACGGAAAGATCACTGTTGTTGTGGCGCGGTCGGAAATGGGACAAGGCGTGTGGACTTCCTTGCCGATGATACTGGCGGAGCAATTGGAAGCGGACTGGAAGCAGATCACGATTGAGCAGGCTGGGGCCAGCACGCTTTTCGGCGACCAGAGCACTGGGGGCAGCGCCAGCGTGCGGACAACGTGGGACCCGATGCGCAAGGCAGGAGCCGCCGCCCGCGAGATGCTGATCAGCGCCGCGGCTTTGGAATGGGGTGTTGCCCGCTCCAGCTGCACAGCGGAAAACAGTTCGGTAGTGCATACGGCATCCGGCCGGCGCCTGAGCTATGGTCAACTGGCGAGTCGGGCGGCAACGCTGCCGGTTCCCACTGATCCTCAGCTTAAACAGGCCAAGGACTACAAAATCGTTGGCAAACCCTTGCCGCGGCTGGATACGGCTTCCAAGGTAAACGGTGCGGCGATATTCGGCAGCGATTTCCGCCTTCCCAAGATGAAGTATGCGTTGCTGGCGCGCTGCCCGGTCATTGGCGGCAAGCTATCGAGCTTCGACGACAAAGAATCCAGGAAAATTTCGGGTGTGAGTTACGTGGAAAAAATCAATGATTCTTCAGTTGCGGTGGTAGCCGACAATATCTGGGCCGCGATGGAAGGCCGGCGGGTGTTGAACGTTTCGTGGGATGAGGGTCCTAACAAAAATCTGAATTCTGCTGCGATTTTCGAATCGTTAAAGAAATCTGCTTCGGGGAAAGCTGTACCGCTCTATACGGCGGGAGACATTTCGAAAATTGCTGGCCGCAGGGTTGAGGCCGCTTACCAGTTGCCCTTCATGGCGCATGCTCCCATGGAGCCGGGGAACTGCGTCGCCGAATTTCGTGGATCGAGTTGCGAGATTTGGGCGCCTACGCAGGTGCCGCAGGACGTTCGGGATTCGGTGGCGCAGGCGGTGGGGATCGATCCCGATCAGGTGAAAGTCAACATCACTCTACTGGGCGGAGGATTTGGTCGGCGCCTGGAGCATGACTATGCCGTCGAGGCGGCGTTGGTCTCCCGGGCTGTGAACAGTCCTGTCAAGGTTGTCTGGACGCGTGAAGATGACATGCGTTTTTCGACCTATCGGCCTGCGAGTTACCACCATTTGAGTGCGGTCCTCGACGGCCAGGGTTGGCCGGTGGCATTCTGGCATCGCATCGTGATGCCGGGGATCAACGTTCAAAAGGGATTTCCTGCGGTTGATGGGATCGATTCTGAGGTAAAGGACGAAGCATCGTTTGTCTACGCTTTTCCCAATGCGCTTGTCGACTACGTGATGACGGACACGCCGGTCCCACTGGGCTGGATGCGATCCGTGAATGCCCTGCAAGCAGGCTTTGCCAGCGAATCGTTTCTCGATGAGGTTGCTGTGGCGGGCGGCAAGAATCCGCTTGCACTGCGGTTTCGACTACTTGCGAAAGATGAGAATCTGAACGGCTGGCAAACGGGGCGCATGCGGGCCACCTTGCAAATGGCCGCGGACAGGGGCGGCTGGGGCAAGCCGCTTCCGGCGGGACATCATCAGGGGATCGCCTGCTTTGCTTCGTTTAATACTTACGCGGCGGAGGTGGTCGAAATTTCGATGGAAAACGACAAGCCGCGGGTGCATCGCGTGGTTGCTGCGATCGATTGCGGGCAGGTCATTAATCCTCGCATTCTGGAACAACAGATCGAAGGCGGAGTGATTTACGCGCTGACCAATGCGCTGCGGGCGCAGATTACTATCGATAAGGGCCGGGTGGTACAAGGCAATTTTGATCAGTATGAGCCCATTCGCATGAACGAAGCGCCCAAGGTCGAGGCCTATTACGTCGAGAATACAGAAGCGCCCACCGGCGCCGGGGAGCCGCCGGTTCCGCCGCTTGCGCCAGCACTATGCAATGCCATTTACTCCGCGACCAAGAAACGCATCCGCACGCTGCCAATTCTGAGCTAGCATTTCACGGAATTCGGATTACATTCCATGTCTAAGCTCTGTCTCGTATGCGTCATCAGTCTGATCGTTTCACCCTATTCGGCTGCCCAACCCGCGTCGAACTCAGTGCCTCCAATCCGGCTCGCGCATCTGCGGCATGGCATTAACCCGAGCCATTGGTTCGCACAGGTATACGATCCCAAGGGGTATACAAAAGAACATTTTGAAAGCTGGACGACCGCGGAGGACATCGCACTGATTAAGTCCATGGGCTTCGATCACGTGCGCCTCAGCGTGAACCCGCAGCCCATGATGCCTCGCGGCCACGCCGACGAAATCCCGGCGGATTATCTGAGCTGGTTGGACGCCGCGGTGCACACGATCCTGAATCAAGGACTGGCGGTTGTCATTGACATTCATCCGGAGAGCGAGTTCAAGAACAAGCTAGGGAGCGACGATGAGTTCGTCGAGCAATTCACGGATTACTGGCGTGCCTTGGCGCGACACTACTCGAAACTGGATCCTGATCGCGTTTTCTTGGAAATCTTGAACGAACCCGAGGTGCGCGACCGCTTTCGCTGGGCGGGACTTCAAACGAAGCTTGCGGCGGCGATCCGCGAAGGCGCGCCGCAGCACACGATCATCGCCGCCGGGGCGAGATGGTCCGATGATGATGATCTCGTTTTCCTTGAGCTGCTGCGCGATTCCAACGTGATCTACAACTTTCATTTCTATGAGCCTCACGTGTTCACTCATCAGGGAGCGACCTGGGGACTAAATTTCTGGCACACCGTTTCGAAGCTGGCTTATCCTTCGAACCCGGAATCGGCGCAGAAAGTAGCCGAGCAGGTGCCGGATGAAATCAATCGCCTGTACCTCCTGCGCTATGGCCTGGAACATTGGGACGCCACCCGAATTGAAACTGAAATCGCCGCGGTCGCCGACTGGGCCAAGCGACGTAACATCCCGCTGGTGTGCAATGAGTTTGGAGTCTACCGCAAAGTTTCGAACCCCCAGGATCGTGCCGCCTGGATTCGGGACGTGCGAACCGCTTTAGAGCGGCACGGAATTGGTTGGGCGATGTGGGACTACGCCGGCGGTTTTGCGGTGGTCAACAAGCAGAATGGCAAAGCCGTCCCCGACGAGGTCACATTACGTGCCCTGGGCCTCAAATAAAGCATGGAACGTCCGATTCCTACAATCTCGGATCGACTGGCTGGCTTTCAAGTGCCAGCACTCCGAATACGCACTCATGAACCCGGCGCAATGGTTCTTTATGAACAAACCTGTCTAGAGCTTCTAACCCTAACGCAAACTCGCGTAAAGCTAGTGACCGCTTAGCCCCTAGCCCGCGACTCTTCAATCGATGCAAGTTCTCCGTCAGCGTGTACTCCGGACCGTAGATGATTCTCAAGTATTCACGCCCCCGGACCTTTACGGCAGGTTGCGCCAAGCCCTTTCGTCCTTTGGTAACGAACTCCAGTGGCTTTACCACCATGCCCTCGCCACCGTTCACCGTCAGTTTTTCCCACCATTCGATCCCTTGTGCTTGATCTGCGGGATCGGTGAGGTCAACGATGCGAAAGGGCGTTACCAGCATCAGATCGTGGTCCCTCTGACAAATGCTTGCCAGTGACTCCATGTGCCACACGTGGTCTCTTCCTGTATGCACTGCTCCCTCGCTTGCGAGAAAATGGAAGGGAGCAAGCTTGAGGTCGTCCACGGAGCGCACCGTCCAGCAGTAACGTCTGTATGCGTCAACATAGAGTTGAGCTGCTTCGTTCCGCTGTTCATAGAATCTCAAGAGCGGTGCTGTTTCGGGGATTCCCGCAGAAGACCTCAAAGCCGAGATTGCGGCAGGTAGCGACGCTCTTGCCGCCGCGCCAGTCGGTGCGTACTGCTGTCGCAAGAGTTCCTGGGCTTTGGCTGACCATGGCATTAATTCACAATCGAGGCATACCCAATCTGTCTTGAGAGACTCCCAGATTCCTGCAGCCTCCACGGCTCCACGAACCCTTTCCAGGATTTGAGTTTCCAGAGAAGCATCGTTGAAGAAGCGCCGGCCGGTGCGCGTATAACAGACACCAATTTCGCCTTCCAGGATGCCAAAACGTTGCCGAGCCGTTTCAGCGTGCCTGCAGACCACGACTATTGCTCGGGATCCCATGTGCTTCTGTTCGCATATGACTTGGTGCACGCCTTCGTGAAGGTAATAGGAGAATGCCTCTTCAGGATGCTCCAGCAGGTCCTCTCGCTTGCTCGTCGCGCACGGCGACATTGTTGGTGGCAGGTAGATTAGCCATTTTGGATTCGCGGCAAACCGGCTCATCACTTCCAGGGCGGTCGTCGCGTTCTCCGCGCGGATCGTGATATTCCGGTGCAGGCGCGTCTGGATCATTCGTTTGCCGAGGACGTCTTCGATGTCCAGCAGATCATCGTGTTGCTGCTGAGCCGTGAGCGCAGGGGCGAGCTCCGTCTGGGCCAGGAAGGGCTTTGAAGACTCGTAGTAGGTCTTCAGTGCCGGCACAGAAATCAGTTCACGCTCGGGATAGCGCAGAGCCGTCAACTTGCCGCCGAAAACGCATCCATTATCAATGTTGATCGTACGATTCAACCACTCCGGTTCTGCGACGGGGGTGTGGCCATACACGACCATTGCCTTGCCACGGTACTCGGCCGCCCAGTTGTAACGTACGGGAAGACCGTACTCGTCAGTCTCGCCGGTAGTCTCGCCGTAAAGCGCGAACTCGCGTACCTTGCCAGAGCCGCGTCCCTGCATTTCTTCCTTCATGCCTGCGTGCGCGACTACGAGCTTGCCATCATCCAGAACGTAGTGACTGATTAGTTGGTTGATGAAGTCGGCCGCAATACGCGAGAAGGCACGATAGTGCTTGTCGTATTCCTCAAACTGACGCAACGAGTCATCTAATCCATGCGTGATCTGAACGTTCTTTCCCCGCACGGCACGCATGAACTTGATGTCGTGATTTCCCGGTATGCAAAGCGCATAACCGGCATCTACCATCTCCTTTACCAGGCGGACAGTCTCAGGAATTTTTGGCCCGCGATCCACTAGGTCGCCGAGAAACACAGCCTTTCTGCCGTTCGGCGGTTGGTAAACACCAGCGGCATTCTTTTCGTATCCGAGTTGCGTCAGCAACTGCACCAACTCCTCGAAACAGCCGTGCACATCCCCGATGATGTCAAACGGTCCGTGCTCATGCTTCAAGTTGTTCCAAAGAGGCTGGCGAGTTACTGAGACCGCAGCAACTTCTTCCGGAGTGGCCAGTTTGAAGATGTGTCGAAATCCCTCGCGCTCAAGGCCACGAACAGACCGGCGCAGCTGAGCTGTCTGATTCCGGACCACATGAGCGCCAAATTGCCGATCCGGCCGCCCTTGATTGCGCTCGTGACAAACTTTCTCGGGCAAGTCGAAGACGATCGCCACCGCCAGGACGTGAAACTCGCGAGCCAGCTCGATCAAGGGCTTGCGTGACTCCGGCTGAACATTCGTAGCATCAACGACCGTCAGTCGGCCCATGGCTAGCCGCTTGCGCGCTATGTAATGCAGCACCGCGAACGCATCATTCGTTGCCGTCTGATCGTTCTCATCATCAGACACTAGTCCGCGGCAGAAATCCGAAGACAGGACCTCTGTGGCTTTGAAGTGCTGTTGCGCAAAGGTCGACTTTCCGCACCCGGAAGGTCCCATGAGGACGACTAGAGAAAGTTCCGGAACCCTGATTATCACAGACTGAAGACTCCCATTTGAGTCGGGGCGCCCACTTGAATATCTTCCGTTCCCACCGATAAGAAGCGAACCGCGTATCCAAACCGTTCCGAGATCCGCGCCGACCACTGCTGGAACTGCTCTCGTGTCCACTCGAAACGGTGATCCTTGTGTCGAAACTGTCCGGCTGGCAGTGTCTCGAACTTTACGTTGTACTCCACATTTGGCGTTGTGATGATCACTGTCTTAGGACGTGCTGATTCAAACAGCGCGCGTTCGAAAGCTGCTAGTCGTGGCGGATCAAGATGCTCGATGACTTCAACCACCGTTGCCGCGTCGTAACCTGCCAGCCGGTTATCGCGGTACATCAGTGATCCATGTATAAGTTGTAAGCGTTCCTTCTGCCTCGAGGACAAACGGTCAATTCGGAGGCGCTGACTCGCTACTTCAAGGCTGCGATAAGAAACGTCCATCCCGACGATTTCGGTCAGGGTGTTCTCCCCGAGGAGAATGCGCAGGAGGCGTCCTTCTCCGCATCCCAGGTCCACGACTCGCTTTGCTCCAATAGACCGCAGCACCGCCACGACCGCACCCATTCGTTGCTCCCAGAGCCGAATGGACTCTTCCACTTTCATTTCTTCTTTAAAGTGGGCTTCCTCGGCGGCATCGGGATCGGGGTTATCTTCCTCGGCTAACCGCGCCAGCGCCTCGCGTGCCAAGTGTCTTTGTCGTGGAAGATAGCGCCTGACGATGGCTTCCTTGTGAGGATGTGAGGCGAGCCAGCCCTCTCCCTTTCGTAACAGTTTCTCCACCTCATCTTTGCCGATCCAATAGTGTTTCTCCGCATCCAGGACTGGCACGAGCACGTACAGATGTTTGAGCAGGTCCTGCAATCGAACATTGCCTTCCAACGCCACCGTGTAGTACGGGCCCTCGCCCCACTCAGGAAACTGCTCATCCAGCGCATGGTGTTCTGCAGCAACCGTGTAGCCCAGTGGCTCGAATAGTTCCCGAAGGAGTTCTTCACCACCGCGGCAAGCTACCACGGATAATCTCGCAGTTAATGGAATCGGTTGATTTGTCAGTTCCGGGCGGTTCTTGCTGCGCCCACCCATCGCCGTCCCAAATGCACGACTCATCGCAACGCTAAGCAATGAGGAAAGTACATATGGGCGGTCGTTTACGTATTGATCGAGAGTTCGACCCTCACGCGGACCGGGTTTACCTCGGACCAGTCCGACAGCATCCACATCCAGCAGCAATGCGGCGGTGCACCGCTCGGCCGTGGCTTCGGGATAGAAGACATGAGCCTTTCCGAAAGAGAGCTCGAAGGAATGCAACTTGGTAGGATTTTTGTGCAGAAGATAGCCAAGGTCCGCGGCTGGGCGATGCGTAGTGGTAATCGTTAACAACATGCTGGGATTATACGGACCATTGACGCGACAAACTTACGCCGGGATTTTCAGCGGACGAGTGCGAACAAGACCACCCCATTCTTGACACGCCAACTCTCCATCTTTATCCTTAACTTTTGCTCCCTAAAGAACTTACGCGCTGCTTACGCGCTGAGCGTGCTTCCGCGACCTTCGCGGTATGTGGGTGGGGCGCGGAGGTTCCCATGTTTATTGAACTTCACGAATTGGAACTCCATCCTGTCGATTTCAAGGAGGACTTCGTCCCGGATGCGATTGACCTCGGTCCTGACATGCGCCAGGTCAAGACGCTACACACCGAGGGACGCGCACAACTAATTGAAGAGCATCACAGCAAGCGTCACGTAATCAAAGACATCAGGGTAAATGGGGATTTCGAGACTGCTGTCCAGCTTTTTTGTGCGCGCTGTCTGGAGCCTCTCGTCCAGACTGTCTCGCGAGAGTTCGACCTGCTTTATCGTCCACAAGGGACGGATGCCGGTGAAGAGGAACGAACCGTAACTGCGACGGAAGCCGAGATCAGCTACTATCAAGGGAAAGGTTTGCTTTTGGAGGATGTTCTGCGGGAGCAGATCCTGCTTGCTGTTCCCCTCAAAGCAATTTGCCGAGAGGACTGCAAGGGTTTGTGCCCGCATTGTGGTAGAAACTTGAACACGGAGCAGTGCTCCTGCGCTGAACCAGTCGAAGATCCGCGCTGGTCAGCGCTGAAAGACCTTCGCGGCAAGATGGACCACTGACAAGAAAACAGAACTATACGAGGAAACCTGATGCCAAATCCGAAACGGCGACATTCTAAAGCGCGCACCAGTACCCGCCGAGCCCATGACGCGCTGACCGCTCGGTCTCTCTCCGAGTGTCCCAACTGCCACGAGCGCAAACTTCCACATCGCGCCTGCCCGAAATGCGGGTACTATAAGGGTCGCGAAGTTCTAGAGGTCAAGGAAGCCAGCTAGCCTTTCAGCAATCCATGCCAAGCGTCATAGCTTTGGACGCGATGGGCTCCGACCGCGCACCCAAGCCTGAGGTCGAAGGTGCTATCCAGGCGGCGCGGCAGTACGGGCTTCGCGTTCTCCTGGTTGGGCGCGAAGAGACGATCGTGCCCGAGCTGGCCCGCCACCCCACGGCCTCCGGTCTCGGCCTGGAGATTGTTCACGCCCGAGACGTCATCACCATGCAAGACAAGGCCGTCCAGGCGGTGCGCGCCAAACGGGATTCCTCCATGCGCGTGGGCTTACGGTTGGTCCGTGAAGGGCGAGCCGCTGGTTTTATTACGGCGGGGAATACCGGCGCGGCGATGGCGACGGCAAAGATGGTGTTGGGTGGACTCCCGGGAGTCGATCGTCCGGCGCTGGCTGCGGTTTTCCCGACCGCGGTGGGTACAACCGCTATCCTGCTCGATGTCGGCGCTAACGTCGACTGCAAGCCGCACAATCTCGAACAATTTGCTGTGATGGGCGAGATTTATTTTCGCAGCATGTTTGGTACTCGGCGCCCGCGAGTCGGCTTACTTTCGATTGGCGAAGAGGAAAGTAAGGGAAACGATCTTACGCGCGAGGCTTTTCACCTGCTCAAGAGGTTGCCGCTGAATTTTGCCGGCAACGTGGAAGGCCGCGACCTGTACAACGGCAAGGTAGACGTGATCGTCGCCGATGGCTTCGTTGGCAATGTCGCCTTGAAGACTTCCGAAGGCGTAGCCAATCTGGTGCGCGCTACTCTCAAGGAAAGTCTTAAAGCCACGATCTCACGGCAAGTGGGATTCCTGCTCTCCCGCAGCGCTTATGCAGATTTCAAGAAGCGCCTGGATCACACGGAATATGGCGGCGCGCCGCTTTTGGGTGTCAAAGGTGTGTGCTTCATTACCCACGGATCTTCAAACGCCAACGCCATCAAGAATGCAATTCGAGTCGCCGCGGAATTCGCCGAGCGCAAAATCAACAGCAAAATTGAAAAAGAACTGGCCGGAGTAGGTGTTGCAACGACGAAAACTGAAGCAGTGTTGTCGACTTAAGCTCCAGGAGAGAATCTCATGCCAAAAGTGGAAGCCAATAACATCACCATCAACTATGAGCAGCAGGGAACCGGTGAGCCCCTCATTCTCATTCCCTATTTGGCCGCCGATCATGCCTGTTACGCCTTCCAGGTGGCGGAATACGCCAAGCACTTTACCTGCATTTCTCTCGACCTCCGGGGAACGGGTGAGAGCGACAAACCTGAAGGTCCGTATTCGACGGAGATCCTTGCCGACGATGTTGCCGCGTTCATGCAGGCCTTGGGAATCGCAAGCGCGCATATCTCCGGTCTCTCCCTGGGCGCAGCCATAGGCATGTGGCTGGCAGCAAGACATCCTGGCAAGGTGAGCTCCTTGTCACTGCATAGCGGTTGGCCTAAGTCGGACGCGTTTCTGAAGGCCGTCGTCCAGGGACTACAGGTAACGGCCAAAGCGCTAGAGAGTGTTCCCGAGATGGTGATTCTTGCCCTGTTCCCCTGGTGCTTTACGCCTGAGTTGTATGCCGCTAAGCCAGAATACATCCAGTCGTTGGCGGAATTTGTGCGGAGTCGGCCGGCGCAGTCTGTGGCGAACTTCATGCAGCAGTCGAATGCCGTGATTGGCCATGATGCCGAAGCACAACTGAAGCGGATCACGGCTCCTACTCTGATCACGTTTGGACGACATGATGTGTCCACTTCCACGCGATTCGCGAATCGGCTGAAGGGGATTCGCAACTCTGAGCTGCTGATTTTTGAAGGATGTGCTCATGCCCCGCTCTATGAGAAGGTCGAGGAGTTTAATGCCAAGACCTTAGCGTTCTTGCAGCGCCACGCGGATGCCGGTGCTGCATCGTCTTCCGGTGCTGCTTAAGGGTATAGCTGAGACGGTCTATTGATCAGCCGGGCTGAGCGACGTGAGAACACTGAGAAACTACTCTGGTAGAGGGATGCGGTATATATTTCGGCGCGTGCTTTGTCGGGTGAACGAATAGTAGTTCGGTCCCGCGCCGGAATCGACTTGGTGTGGGATTATGGCCACTCCCGTTTTCCTTTTTAAATCCGCACCATTGCCGATACTGCCGGTAAGCCAATCCGGGATGCCGCGGGCTGGGCTGACTGGAAGTACGAATCGAAACATTCACCCCTGGCTGCTTACCATAGGGAGCGCGCTCCTACGGTATGGGCTCACCAAAACGCAGCGTATTGCCATCGGCATCGGTCACATAAAACTCGCGCATACCCCAGGTCTGATTCACCGGCCCACGATGCACCGGGGAATCTTCGTGGCCTGTGGTATCCAGGCCGCGCTCCACATATTTTCTGAAGAGACGGTCCACATCCTTCACACGAAGATTAATCGCACATCCAAATGCGCCGTCGCCCGCATGCTGCGATAGCTGAATCTCCGCGTCCCCTTGCAGCAAATCAATCACCCAATCTGCGTCACTTGCCTCCGGATATTTCTTCTTAAAATCCAGAACACCGGTGTAGAAAGCCAGCGATCTCTTCACATCAGTGCACCGGATAACAGGAATAGCTCGCATCGCTTCACTCTACATAGCCGCCACAAGAGTCTCCCCTCCGCCATTTCACCAACAAGCAGATTCAGCATTCAGTTACAGCATTCCGCCCGTCTGTATTTCGAGGATCGCAAGCGCCGTTTCCAGTTTGTTGACCGCTTGTCCGATTTCGGGATGTTCGTCGATTTTTTCTTGCAGAGCCTTTAGCAACCTGTAGGCTCCTGCCACATGCTCTGCGGCTTGTGCCACGCCAGAGTCTGCTTTGAATTCATTTTCCTTCGGCATGAAAGACACCTCTCCACGAATTCTAGTCCCAGCATTGATGGGAGCACATCGCCATTGAATCCTGCAGGTTGGACATCGCCATGGTACTTGGTATCCTCCCACACATGGAAAACCGCTCTTTTCGCGACGCTGGTGGGACACCTGGCGGTCTTGGCGAGTTTCTGATCGGCTTCGCAATGGCTTGCATCGGAGGCTATCTGCTGGCGAACCAGGTGAACGTGGTCGGTTCCTATTGGAGTTTCTACGGTACCAACACTTTCGGAATCACACTGCTTCCGATGTTGTTTGGCGTAGGAATTCTCTTTTGGAACGGACGCAACATTCTCGGCTGGGTGCTCACTGCGGGCGGAGCACTTTTTATCCTGGCAGGAGTGATCGCCAACATGCACATCTACTTTCAGCCAACCAGCCTGTTCAATACGATTGTGATGTTAATCCTGCTGGTCGGCGGCTTGGCGCTGATTGCCCGGTCGCTTGGCTCGCATCCGAGAGAGCCTCAGACTTAGTCCATCCGCCTGCGTCTACTGAGTGATCGTTCGATACGGCTGACGGCAAGGTCGACGACGCGAGCGAGTTCCACGCCATAGTCAAGCGCGCGGTCGCGCTGTAGACGTTGTTTCGCCTTCTCCGCAGAGAACCAAGTAGGATCTCGGTCCGCTTCCGCGGGCTTGTCGAGCCACGATACTTCACACAGATGCGCATGAGTGGAAATTTCTGGGGACGAAGGATGGCGTCGAGTGCCACGCTTGCGGCGGAAGTAGCGCGTGAAGGCGTTTTCTTCGATGCGGCCATGCACCCCCGCCTCTTCAAAAGCTTCGAGCGCAGCCGCCTGGGCATGAGTCAAGCCCGGCTCGACGCCTCCCTTCGGGAAGGTCCAGTGTCCACTGCCGGTCCGAACCAGCAGGAATTCGATCCCACTTCGCCGGAGTCGATAACACACCGCCGCTACCTGTTCACACCCGCGCAGTTTTCGAAGCTGCGAAAGTGAAAAGAATTTGAAAGAGAGATCTTGGGCCTGAGCTGCGGATCGGCTGATTGAGTCTGCAGCGCTCACTGCCTTAGAGTGCACGAGAGCCGCTGTATCTGGCTAGAGCACAGCTTGATTCTCCGAGCGTTTGGTCGGCTCCCGCGAAGCCGTTGGTTCCCATGCTTTTGGCTTTTAGCTAAAAACTCCAGGGAACCGGCTTCAACATTTCCACGTTGAAGGCTCCTTGCTTGTGAATCCATCTACATACTTGCGATCTGCGCCTCGTCCCGATATTTCTAAGGAACCGCCGGGAACGACCTTGGAAAACCTCTACTGCCTTCGCTGCAACCGGGAACTGGAAGCGGGTCACAAATCAGTTGCGGTTTACATGTTCGCGCAGACCGTGGGCGTGAGGCCGCGTCAGAAATCCGCGGCACAGAGGATCTGTTTCTGCCCGCAGTGCTCTGTCTCTCTTGCTATGGGACCGCCGCCTGAGGGTGCGTTCAATGTTGCCGCGTGGAAGATGATTCGTGAAGTCGTGAGCGCTGATCCGGCGCTCACCGCTGCAGCGTGGGAGACCCTGCGAGGAGTCTCAGGGCTGCTCTCGGATGGCGACGCCGCCAGTACTTTGCGTCCAACTGGCACAGGATATTTTGAGTTCTAGCCGATCCGGTGAGCGAGCTAAGTCTGAGTGAATCCAACGAGGAATGAGCGATGCGGGGTGGGCGCTGGCTTTCGCTGCGGGAAGAAGGTGCCGCCGGCAAGCACGGTCTCGACTGCCTGCACGAGATCGCGGGCCGCGTCTCCCTTGGCGACCGCACCTCTGATCGCGTCGGTCTGAAAATGTTGAAACAAGTCCTCGGCCAAATGCAAAGAAAAGAGAATGATGGGTGTGTTGGGCTGATGTTTCGCGATCTCCGCCGAGGCTTCGATTCCGTTCATGACCGGCATGGTTATATCCATGATGACGACGTCCGGAAGAAAATGCAGGGTTTTTTCAATGGCCTCTCGTCCGTTGGCAGCGTCGGCGCAAACACTCCACCCTGAGCGGCTTTCTACCAGGTTGCGGATTCCCAATCTCATGACTTCGTGGTCGTCAACCACCAGTACGCGAACGCGTGATTGGGCCGCCAGGGGGACGTTTGACATTTCAGATATTCCTGATCCTCTAAGACACACCAGAAAACATCTTGGAGCTCTGAACCAGGCCTGGCCAGAAGAGAGCGCCTGCAACCCCTGCGTTTATTGGGTTATCTCGCTGGCAACAATAATGTCTGACAAGTACCATGCCAATGGCCAAGTAGTGTGAGATTCGGCACAAAGGTGGTAGGGGAAACTATGTAGACACAATACGGATCGCGGGGCAGGGCAAACCATGTACGCGAGCCTGGGTGAGATTAGTTACGCAGTCTTGGCGGAGCCGCTGCCCATATCGGCCTCTTCTCTGACCCGACCAACACTCTCCTGGGCGCGTTTGCCCAATTCCTGGCCTTTTTCTTTGGCAAACTCAACCCCCTGCCTGGCGCGGTCAGCGAGCCGGCTTCGGGTTTCCTCGCCTGAGTCTGGGGCGAACAGAATGCCCACCGCGATCCCTGTGCCAAGACCAGCAAGAAACGCAGGAAGGCCTGAGTAACTTCGCTTGGGACGAACTTCCACGTCACCCCTGAGAATTGCGCGCAGCAGACCTAAAGTTTTCTCGGAATCAAATCGCATAAAAGTTCTCCTCACCGCAACGGCACCTCCGAATACAAAGGTCCAAGATACGAGGATCCAGGGTCAGGATCAATCGGAGCAATCATGTAGAACCGGAGTGGAGTCTGGGGTACAGGTTTGTGGTCGTGCTTCGTCTCTAAGAGCGTCGCGGCTCGTTTTATTTACAAGCCAGCGCTTTGCGCTTGGAGACTTGTCGAATTTGCCTCGCCGCAATTCGCCTCGAACACCTGCAGAGTACTTCGTGTAAGCGTTGTTTAATCGAATTTCCTCTTCGCTTCGAGACACAGTGGTCACTGCCATTTTGCACCACGCGACGCGAAAGACAGCGTATGCCAACTTGAATATATTAAAGAGTGGCCGCGGATCCTTGCCGGTAAGCTGGTAAAAACGCGAAAGCAGAAACGACACGGCATCGGGAGGCAAGTCCCATTCCACGGCTGCTCCAGCCAGGTCCCAGGTGATATCGGTGGGGCCTGGAAGGAAGTGATCATCGCCGTGGCTGGCGCCGTCAGTCTTGAGCATGCGTCCATCGGGTAGGAGGATCCACTCGTAAGGTGGCATGCGACCATCCACGACGACTGGTAGCTCAGTGGTTAGCTCCGGCAGGTCATTCCTGAGTTCCACCTGAAACTCGCGAGCCAAGTTTGATTCCAGCATCGGCGTAAGGGAAGCGCATTCACTGTTTTCGCTGCGGAACTCAGAAAATCGAAAAGCACAATACCGCGCGATACGATCGACGACGTCCTCGGAGACCTCTGGGAATGACATGGGATCGCCGCTAATCACCGTGTAACAGGAGAATCCGTCTCGCGCATCCTCGATTCCGGGACCGAACCCAGCGGCCGCAAGCCGCAGAGATCTTTCGCGGACTGCTGCGCCTAAAGGGCCCATTCCTTCGAACTTGAGAATCCGAGTTCCGTCGGGCGAGAGAAATTTCAGACGCTCCATCTGGGGCCAGCACTCCGGCCAAACGGCGCCAGTCGGAAGAAAGACGTATCGCCACTCTCCGCCACCGATATAGGAGTAGCTGCTGAAGTGCGAGAGCTTTGCCGGGCCAGCCACTCGGAAGCGGAATTTGCTCCACCGATTGGCTGCATCTTGAGCACAGAGCTGCGCAGGATCGACTTCCCGCGTTCCGAGAAATGTGATGCGATCCAAGGGAACTGCGGCTGATAGCAGTCCCTCGCCTACCGACAAGAAAGTAGAACCACTGCGGCCAGGTCCTTCGTCGACGACGATGAAGTCAGAGCCGCGATCCAGGTGTTCCCGGATCCAGTTTTTTTGGTTATGGCTAAACCTGGTGTTTCGTTCGTACGGGTGGCCATTGGGGCGAACCGTAATTCTGGATGACTTGAGTCCTCGCGCTCTGACAGCCGCTGTGACGATGGCGCTAAGGGTTGTTCCGATATTGCGAATGCCGATGACCCCGACATCGGACCGTGACAACGGAAGGTTGTCTGCGGCGGCTACGAAATCCAGAGGATGCACTGCGTAATAAGAAAAACCTTCGGGTGGCGAGGTCGCAAGGGTGACTGGGACCAGCACTTGGTCGAGCGCCGAAGCGGCGCCCTTTAACGTGTCGGGATCTGGGCTAAGCAAGGCGGCACTGAGACTGTCGGTAACCGCCGCCACGCCTTCACATTCTGCGGTACCGAGGTCGGCTAATGCGGACTCCAGGGTTCCAGCCTGAATGAGCGTCTCTACAAGCGCTGGCTCGTTAGTGGGACGGTCCAGCACTCTGTCCAAGCTCCGCCGCAGCTCTCGAACAAGAACTCTGCCCGAAACCAGACTGCGCGCATCGCGAAAAACCCAGAGGTCGGACTCGCTGGCTGGCATACGATCTAGAAAGTGGAATGAAATTTGCCGTCTACTGAGAAGCCGCCGCTGGCGTCGCGGGTGGCGCTCACGGACCAACGTTTGTTGATCTGATATTCGCCTTGCACAATTTCGCGCTCGGCGGAGGTGATGTCGGTTGAAAAGGTAAACAGAAAGTTCTTGGTAACGCGCTGCTGCAGGGCAACGCGAGCCGACGGATTGGAATTGTTGCCGCCAAGCAAAGGATCTATCTGGAGGCTGGAAAGGCCGGCAAGCTTCTCCACCTTGCCGCTGACCTGGCTGGCTAGGCCATTGGCGATCACCGAATTCGCGCCCATGCTCGCCGGTGCAGCCTCCTCGGTGGTTTGCCCGCGTGCAATCAGGTTAATGATATCTACGGGCGGCAGCGGCGGGTCTGAAACATAGCTGGTCCTGAGCTTCTCCACGGGGCCAATCACGGTAAGACTCAAGTTGTATTGGTTGATGGTAGTGGTGATGAGCATGTTCACCACGGGTGTGGTGCGGTTGGGATCGGTGAAATTTACGATGGCGCGCTCGATCTGATAACGCCGCTTCATGAAGAAGAGTTCGCCGGAGGTCAGCTCGGTGCGCCCGACAATCACCGGATTCGCAGCGCTTCCAATCACACGTAAATTGGCCTGCCCCTCGAGGCTCAGCTCGGAACTCACGGCCTGCAATTGTGCCGTGGATTGCAGCGCAACATTGAGCTTGATCTTGTCCGCAAAGGTATCGCCCGCGGGCGGGGGCGCATTGCCGCTGAACTGGCTGATGAAGTCGGCAAGATCAAAGTCTTTGCTGAAACCCAGGCTGTCGATCAATACCCGTCCCTCCAGGCTTGCAGCTTCCGAGTTGCCGGTGAAGGTCAGGTCGCTGTCCACAACCGACCGCAACCCCTCCGGATAGCGCAAGCGAACGGATTTGGTATTGACCGCCACGCTCATCTGCAACTGTGGCTTGAGTGCGATTCCACCTGTCGCGGAGATGTCTCCACCCCCCATCTGCCCTGTCAGTTGAGAGATTTGCAAACGATTGTTAGCCAATGTCAGCGTTCCGTTGACTTTGTCGAGACCGACCGGAACAGTGAGTGTCGATAGAGCGACATCCTGGAGGCGGATGTCACCTTGAACTTCAGGGTGCTGAGTACTGCCGCCGCCATGGAGGTTAACGAGAAGAGCGCCCGAGCTCTTTAGATCGGAGCTCAACAACCGGAGCAGCCGCAAATTAACATTGCCCTGCGCGG
>Ga0075435_100000628_pt1 | contig 21652 bp, 19 predicted proteins | sample RhiMethybrSRZTD4_FD_75302 | JGI IMG/M metagenome (GOLD analysis project Ga0075435, IMG submission 75302) | Populus rhizosphere microbial communities from Tennessee, USA - Rhizosphere MetaG P. TD hybrid SRZTD4 | ecosystem: Host-associated > Plants > Roots > Rhizosphere > Soil | place: USA...
CGAACAGCGGCGCGCCACGGGCGGTCACATTGACGATTGCCGGGCAGCCGTTTGCGCTGACGCAGAAGGGGGAGAAGTGATCCCGTCGGGTCGGAGCACGGCACAGGTCAGCCGTCAAAGCTTCGCCGCCGGAGTAAACTGTAGGGTCGTCCGATGTGAGGGTTCTGCGCGCGGTGGACGACGCAGAGGGAGCGACGCGCAGAACTCCGTAGACCAGAGGCGCGACTGCATGACAGGAACGATCAAGACGCTGCGGGCTGAGAAAGGGTTCGGGTTCATCAAGGACGCCGCCGGTAAGGAGTATTTCTTCCACCGCAGCGCCATCTATGGCGAAGGCATCGAGATGCTTCGCGAGGGCGACAGCGTCGAATTCACGCTCGGCGAAGATGGCCCGAAGGGGCCAAGGGCCGAGAACGTCAGGCGCACATCCACGTAATGTCGGTCGGCGCTAGACTTTTTCGATCTCGAACACCCTCACCCCGGCCAGCCGCTCGAGGCGGCTGAAGCGGCGCAGCAGCGCGCCGTCGATGATGTGCATTTTGTGGGGGTGACGTTTCAGGATTGGCAACACGCTCCACAGGTTGATGTGCGGAAGCGAGAACGCGCTGCCGCCGCACGACGAAGTGCCGCGCGAAGTTCTGCAATTCGGCATCGGTCAATGGGCGCTCGAACGGCGACACGTCGTCGGCCTGATACGGGACGACGGTGCGCAGTCGCTCCACCCATTTCGAGTTCCGCACCGGTTCCTGGAAAATCGCGCGGCCGCCCCGCCGCAGCACGCGGTGGACTTCTCGCGACACGGTGTCGAGATCGAGGTGGTGCAGGATCGCGTACCGACGCAGACGCTTCCGTCCAACCTTGATCGTCTCGGTGGACGTGTTTGCTGCCTCGACGTCGCTCCGTACAATCTCGGCACGTTCACGAATCGTGTGGGGCGGGACGGATCGCTCGGCACCCATTTGCTGCTCGTTGATTCTCTGTAAGAGAACCGTTGGATAAACAACACCGCCGCCGAGTCGTTGGCTTATACGGATGAGATCTGCTTTCATGGACCCGTGATTTCGGCTGCTGGCTGGATAGAGCCGGTGCGCGCGACGTCGGGCTCAGGGCAGCATGGAGTCGGTGTTCCGGTTCATCGCTGCGGCACCGACGGGTTGTCGATGACGAACAGCCACCGCCCGTCGGGCTGCCGGCGCGCCATTTCTGTGTTGTGACCCTCCCTCTCGATGTGACCGGACGGGATCGGGTCGCGCAGGATCCATTTCCCGTGCAACATCGCGAGATCGCCCGCGCGGTTCATGCCCAGTGTCTGAAGGGCGATCGTCGGCCGCGTTGCAAGAACGTGGCGATACCATTCTCGAATGGCGTCCGTTCCCTCGACCGGTCCGTTGACGCTGGCCAGGACGGCGCCCGGCTCATATAAGGCGACGATCGCTTCCAGGTCGTGGCGATTGAATGCGTCCTGAAAGGCTCGATGTAATTGATCGGGCGAATCGGTCATAAAGCGATCACTCGCCCATCACAACCGGAAGAGATAGCTCGCCTTGACGTAGAAGCCGTCGCTCGTGCGCTGCAGCCGGTCGAATCGCAACGCCCGCGGTTCGGTCAGGAGACTGCTGTAACCCGCGAAGAAGACCGTGCCCGGCGTCGGCTGGTAGGAGAAGAGCGCGTCGACTCGGAAGCGGTTGCGCTCGAATGCAGGCGACGGGACGAACAAACCGGTTACCGGATCGCGGATGACGATGGGCAGGTTGGTCCGCGAATCGTCGCGCAGCGCGTCCTGGGTCTGGCTGGTGTATTCGCCGATCAATCGCAGAAACACCGGCCGCGATACTTGATACTCGACTTTCAGCCGCGGAATGCGTCCCACGCCGACTGTCGATCCGTCGGTGCGGCGGTCGAAGGACTGCAACTGATACTGCGGGCTGATGCGAAGTTGTCTCGTCGGACGCCAGTCGATCGCGTAGGTCGCGAACAGGATGCCGGCCGACGACCACTCGAAGAAGTTTTCGTCGCGGCCCCAGATGACGAGCACGCTGCCCGTGAACTTCGAGAACTGGGGGGTGTTGGCGGTGACGACGTAGTCGAGGTTGTGAAGATGCGGCGTTCCGGTGAACGGCAAGAGGGTGGGGCCGTTGGGGCTGGTCTGCAGCAACCGGTAGTCGCTGTAGAACGCCTGGTCGAATGCGAACGACTCGACGAGCGCCGACACGCCCAGCAGCCAGCCGCCTTTGAAGTTGATGCTGTTGTTGAAGTGCAGTTTCTTCTCGAGCCACGGTTCGCCGAGCGTGACGTCCTTGTATTGCCAGACGCCGTTCAGCAGCACGCTGGCCGTGAAGCTTTGCACGGGGGCGTCGGGGGCGCCGTACCACGTGCCGCGATGCGTCAGGTTGGTGGTGATCACGCCGCCGCGGCTGATGAAACCGCTCGCCGCGTGAAAGTCGTCGTGGATGCCGGTCGCGGCATAGCGCAAGCCGAAGTGCCGGCCGTCGCGGTTCAGGATCGCCTGCCAGATCGGTGCCCAGACGGTCTTGCCGCCCGTCGCCGTGCGGCTGGTGCCGGCTTGCAGTTGGACGTCGTAGATCGACTTGAACTGCAATCGCGCGTCACCGGCGAGAACCCGGTTCGAATCGGCGCCGTCGATCCGGTCGGTGTAGGCGAGACCAATCTTCGATGCACCGCGCACAGTGCGTTGCAGCCGCAGGATGTTGAACACCGGGTGATTCACGCCCGACGCTGACGTCAACACATCGTCGGCCGCCGAAAGGATGGCGAGATCCGTGCCGGCCGCCTGGCCGGTCAGTTTGACGGCGGCCACTGGCGCGGCGATCTGCCGCGTGTAGATCAAGTTGTTCGGCGTGCTGAACAGCTCCGCGCCGTCGAGGAAGAAGGGGCGCTTCTCTGGAAAGAACAGCGCCGCACGCGGGTCGTAGGTAAGCTGGCTGGCGTCAGCCTCGACTTGCGAGAAGTCCGGGTTCACGGTGCCGTTCAGCGTGAGGTTCGGCGTCACGCCCCAGCGGACATTGCCGCCGACCTCCGGGTGATTCGCGTCGTAGGTCCATCGATCCGCGGAGGCCAGCCCGTCGGCCTTCGCCGTGACCACGGGGTTGAGATCGAGGACCAGTCCGCGGCGGAGATCGCTCAGCCCATCGAGCGTTCCTGACTGCGCGAGAAATGAGCTCTGCGCGCGCATCGCCGGCGCCCAGCTGTCCTCCTGGGCGCTGCTCTGGACACGTCGCGTGATGTTCAGGCTCCACGTCTGCACGCGTGCCGCCGGCACGCGGAGTGTCTTGAACGGGATCGCGATCTCGATCTCGTAGCCATCGGCCGTCAGCCGCCCCTTCGACTCGTAGACGTAGTCGGGCGTCAGGTCGGTCGCTTCGCGTCCGCTCTGCAGCGCGCTGAACGCGACCGCGCCACGATTGCCGGTGCCTTCGACCAGCGTACCATCAGACTGGATCCCGAGCGGGTTCACGCCGAAGACCAGGGCCTGGCGTCCGTCGTTGAACGGGTTCAGGAAAATCTGGATCGCGTCGTCCGCGTCGATGCGATCGCGGCTGGCCAGGGTCGCGTGCACGGAACCCGGGGAGGCTTGCGCACGGATGCCGAAGTAGATCGCCGTCGGTGAATAGAAAACGAGCACCTCGGTGACGTTCTCGGCCTGCCGGCCGTCCACCGGCGCGTACTGCGAGAAACCGGTCAGCCGCGCGGCCTGGCTCCAGGCCGCATCGTCGAGCACGCCGTCGATCGTGACGGTGCTCTCGATTCGCGGCGGCTCGACATGAATCTGGTTGTCCCGCCCGCTGAACGCGGCAGCTGCGAGTGCGACGACGAGGGCGCCAGTGATCATCAGCGGAGGTCTGCCCGGTGAGACGTCGATTATCGACGCAATCGATAGACGCCCCAGAGCGTGATCGCAGCCGCGAACATCACCAGCAGTTCGGCAAGCCCGATCGCGCCGACCCCGCGGTGAGGCAACGAGGCGGACTGGAACATGACCGCTCGTATGCTCTCACAGATTCTCGCGCGTCTGGCTTCGTAGTGTCCGGCTTCTGCCTTCGCGGAACGCTTCGGCGGACCGCCATAGCCTTGGCGGCGGCGGTTAGCCGGACCGGAACAGTCCGCCTAAAGGCGGGCACTACAAGAAACCCAAATTGCGCTAGGCTACCTGCTCCCATGTCGACGTCAGAGCCCGTGTATGTCACGTCCGGTCTCGTCCGTCTGACGAAGCCGCAGTTGATCGGCACGATGACCGGTCTGCTGCTCGCCGCGCTTCTGACCGCGATCGACCAGACCATCGTCGGCACCGCCGAGCCGCGGATCATCGCGTCGCTGCAGGGATTCGACCGGTATCCGTGGGTGGCGACGATCTACCTGCTGACGTCCACGGTCTCGGTACCGATCTTCGCCAGCCTTTCGGATCGCTACGGCCGCAAGCCGTTCTTCATGCTCGGCGCGACGCTGTTCGTTGCCGCGTCGGCGTTGTGCGGCGCGGCGGGCGAATTCACGCTCGGGCCGATCGACGGGATGGGACAGTTGATCCTGTTCCGCGGTTTGCAGGGGGTCGGCGGCGGCATGGTGATCGGGATTCTGTTCACGATCGTCGGCGACATCTTTTCGCCAATCGAGCGCGGACGCTATCAGGGATTCTTCGCGGCGCTCTGGGGCGTGGCGTCGATCTTTGGTCCGACGGCGGGCGGCTGGTTGACGGACCACTGGTCGTGGCGGGCGTGCTTCTACGTCAACCTGCCCGTCGGGATTGTCGCGCTGCTCGCGATGCATTTCGAGTTTCCGAACATCCAGGCCAAGCGCGAGGATCGTCGCCTCGACTGGGCCGGCTTCGCGACGCTCATCGGCTGGATCGTGCCGCTGCTGCTCGCCTTGACGTGGGCGACGCGGTACGGCTGGGGCGCAGCACGTGTCGTGTCGCTGCTCGGTGTCTCGGCGGTGATGCTCGGCGCGCTGATCTACGCCGAATCGCGGGCGGCGGAGCCGATCATCCCGCTGACGTTCTTCACGCAGCCGGTGATCGCCGTCTGCTCGGTTGCCGCGTTCGTCCTCGGCATCGGCATGTTCGGCACGATCATCTACCTGCCGCTGTTCATGCAGGGTGTCCTCGATGTCTCGGCGACGCAGTCGGGTAACCTGCTGACGCCGCTGCTGATGGGCGTCGTGCTCGCCAGCATCATCGGCGGACAGGCGATTTCACGGACCGGCGAGTACAAGATGCTTGGCGTCGTCGGCTCGGTGCTGGTCGCGATCGGGATGGTGCTCTTCGCGCGCATGGACGCGGCGACGACGCGCCTGTATGTCGCGACGGCGATGGTGATTGCCGGCTTCGGGATGGGATTCCTGCAGCCCGTGTACACGCTCGCGGTGCAGAACGTCGCCCCCCGTGAGCGCATGGGCGCAGCGACGTCGTCGACGATCTTCTTCCGCTCGATCGGCAGCACGGTCGGCGTCGCGGCGTTCGGCACCGTGATGCTGACGCGCTATCACAACGAGTTCACGCACACTATTCCGCCGGTCGTGCCGAAAGCGGCGCTGCCGTACTTCGACAATCCGCTGCTGCTGATGCAGGTGCGCCCGCAACTCGAGCAGGCGTTCGGCCGCGCGCCAGGCGGCGCCGCGCTGCTGCAGCGGCTGCTGGACGGCGTCAAGATCGCGCTGCTGCACGGACTGCAGGAAATCTTCCTGTGGAGCGCCGTGATCATGACGGCGTCGATCCTGATCCATCTCGTGTTGAAGCGCGAGCCGCTTCGCACGCGGCGGCCCGCCGACGATCCTGTCGCCGCCGCGGCGCATTGATCGCGCCACTGTCCGGTTGAAGGCGGACACGACCGCACGCTGATTCCCGTAGTGTCCGGCTTCAGCCGGATCGTCGTCGCGCGTGATAGCATCCGCGCAGCCACGGATACGGCTCAGCGTCCTGGAGGCACCGCATATGACCACGAGAATGTCGGTTGTTTCGTGCATCGCAGCGGGATCACTCGCGGCGGCGATGTTCTCGGCGCAGTCGCCGTCGCTCGTCGCCGACGGGCTCAAGTGTGATCTCACGCAGTACAAGGCGAGTCCTGGTCTGACGGCGGCGATGGAGCAGGACCTGCTCGTTGTCACGTGGTCCGGGCAGGCGGGCAGCGAATTACGCGCGCGCTACGCCGTCGACAAGGCGCAGCCGATCGTTCGGGACCTGGCGGTGCGCAAACAGGGCGGCCAATGGGCGACGCTCGGGCAGAACCTGCTCCCGGAGTACCACGTCGTGAGCGGCCTTCGCCGGATGTCGAGCGACCATGTCGGCTCGCTGCCGGCCGCCGGCATCCCGTTGACGCCGGAGGTGGTGGCGAAGAACCGCTGGTTTGCGTTCCATGACGCGCCGCTCGAAGTGCCGGGCGTCAGCGGCACCCAGAACCCGCCGCTGCCGCGCAAGCCCGAGGAGATCCGCCGCGCCGACGCGACGTTCAACGTCACCGGCTGCGCCGTGAAGACCGACGGCGCGCGGATCGAAGTGAACTTCCCGGGTCTCTCGATGGGCATTTTTTCCGGCAGCCTGCAGTTCACCATGTACCGCGGCACCAATCTGGTCCGGATGGATGCGATCGCCAAGACCGACGAGCAGTTCGTCGCCTACAAGTACGACGCGGGCCTGAAGGGCTTTTCGAGCGAGACGATGTCGCGGGTGATCTGGCGGGATACGGCCGACGGCCCGCAGCAATACCAGTTCGGCGGCGTGAAGAACGACACGCTCGTCCCGTTGAAGGCGCGCAACCGGGTGCTGGTCGCCGAGGGCAAGGCCGGGTCGCTCGCGACGTTCCCGGCGCCGCACAAGTTTTTCTGGGCGCGCGAGATCCACAAGAACCTCGGATACGTGTGGTACCGGAAGGATTCCGACAAGCAGTTTGGCATGGGCGTGCGCCAAGCCGAGCACGAAGAGTCGACGCTGCGTGGCGAGATTGACGATTTCGCGCTCTACAACGCGCCGCCCGGCACGCTGCAGCACATGGGCATGTACTTGTACGCGAGCCCCGACGCCGGCGAGGCGACACGTCAGTCGGTGCTGGCGTTCACGCACAACGACACCTACGTGCCGTTGCCTGGCTATAAGACGTTCACGAATCACTGGCACCTGCGGTTCACCGAACGCGTGCGCGCGACGGGGTCGCTGGACACGCCGCTTCCCGATCTCGCCGCCATGAAGGGCCTCGGCCTCAACATCGTCGGGCTGAGCGACTTCCACGGCGATATGCACCTGAATGATCCAGGCGCGTTGAGGTTCAAAGACGAAAAGGATTACGCGGAGGCGTCGCGCCGGGCGTCCGACAAGGATTTCCTGGTGCTGCCTTGGGAAGAGCCGAACGTGTACTTCGGCGGCCACTACAACGTCCTGTTCCCGAAGCCGGTGTACTTCTCGAGAGTTCGCAACGAGGGGCAGCCGTTCACAGAGAACGACCCGGTGTACGGCAAGGTCTACCACCTTGGCAGCTCCGAAGACCTGCAGCGCATGCTCGAAGCCGAACACGGCTACTGGTACACCTCGCACCCGCGCACCAAGAGCTCAGGCGGGCAGCCGGACGTGTACTGGGACAAACCGTTTGCGAAGAACGACATCTTCCTCGGGCTGGATTTCACGCAGGCGATGGGCGTCGATCTGTCAGAGAAGCGGATGACCGAGTGGCGAAGCTTCGACGCGACCGACACGATGAACAACCTGAACGCGAACACGGGGTTGAAGCCGAAGTATCTGCTGCCGGATATCGACACCTACGTCCAGGGACCGGAAGACAACCTGTATTCCGGATATCAGACGGCGTATCTGAAACTCGATCGCGTTCCCGGTCCCGACGAGGACTGGAGTCCGGTATTGCGCGCCATGCGCGAGGGGACCTTCTTCGTGACCACGGGCGAGATCCTCGTCACCAACTTCGCCGTCACCGGAGCCGGGAGCAAGCGGACGGTGAGCGCTGACGTGAATTGGACGTTCCCGCTCGAATTCGTCGAGGTCGTGTGGGGCGACGGCAAGAAGATCGACCGCCAGATCATTCCGGCGACCGATCTGCCGGCGTTTGGCAGCAAGCACTTCTCTGTGCCGTTCGACGCGACCGGAAAGTCGTGGGTGCGGTTCGCCGTCTGGGACTCGGCGGGAAATCCCGGGTTCGTCAACGCTGTCTGGCTGAATCCGCAAAGAGAGACGACTCAGCCCGGTAAGTGACCGCGGACGCCGACAGATCGTCGTAGCGCCGCCCTTTCCCGCCTTCGCTCGCTCGAAGTTCACGCGAGCTACGGCGAGGCTCGCCGAAGCGCCGACGGCGCGAAGGCGGCAGGGCGGCCGTGCGCTGAAAGCCTGCACCTACGAGCACAACAGGACATAGACGGCGCCCGGACCACCGTCCGCCGGCGGCGCGTCGATGTATGCCAGGACGGCCGGATGCGATCGCAGGCACGCCCTGACCTGCTGCTTCAGTTTCGACACACCGCCGGCGCTGTGCGCGCCGCGCCCGTGGACGATGCAGACGCAGCGAACGCCGCGATGCCGGCTCGCATCGAGGAAGCGGCGGGTACGTTCGCGGGCATCGGCCACCGTCAAGCCGTGGAGGTCGAGGCGGGCCGCGATCGGATGCGCACCACGGCGCAGCTTGCGAAGTTCGCGCCGATCGATGCCGTTGGCCGCGAACGAGTCGTGTGGCACGTCCGGCGACTCGGTCCGCAGGTCAGGGGTTCGGGTTCGGTGGGTGGAGAGCGGCGCGCGCGCATGCACGCGCCCGCGTTGATCGCGTTTCAAAGGCGTCACGTCCGCCATCTCGCGCGCAAATGCGTCGTCGTCGTCGTCGTCGATCCGCCGTGTCATCACCGCCGGGCACGCGCCTCGTTGAGCATCGCGATCAGCGCCGCCCGCGCGTCTTCCGCCGTGGCGACAGGACGAGGAAACGCCAGACGGATCGGCCGGGGGCCTTCGGCGGTCCTGGCCGACATCTCGAACCCATATCGATCGATACCTGTCATCGCCGCCGACGAGATGTCGCGCGCCTTGGAGAATGCCGTGCAGTACAGGACGAGCGCGTCGGCGTGGTCCGCATTCATGTGCGCGACGATCGCCGCGGCTGAGTGTCCGAGCGGATCGGGTTCGGCCGCGTGCCACTCGGCTGTCGGCACCCACGACATCCGTCCGTACCCACCGATGTAGCGGACCGCGTCGACGCGCAGCTTCCAGAACGCGAAGTCGCGGAACTCGGCGTAGTAGCGCGCGTTCGGATGCACCGCCAGGAACGCCTCCCGCGCCTGCGTCAACTCCGCTGCATCGTCGGCTGCCATCCGCCGACATTCGCCGAGCATCGTGACGCGACCATTCGCCAGCGGATCGTCGGATCCGCTCTCCGCGACGAGCAAGGACGCGCGCGCGTCGCGCTCGAGGTTGTGGGTGTGCTCGGCCAGCGCGCTGATGAGAAAAACCGGGTTGCCGCTGTCGAAGGCGACCGTCACGAACGATCCGTACGGATATCCCGCGGGCTCGATCGCGATCGTGCACAGGGTGCCGGTCGACGTCCCGGCGACCAGGGTTCGTGCCCGCTCGGCGTGCGTCGGCGTCGGCACGGCAACGTCGTAGAGCGGTTCGACCGCATTGCCAGACGGCCGCGCGTGTTGATCGATGGTCATCAGTTCCTCCGCGGACGGAGCCGCCCTCCGATTCTCCTTCAATCGGCGAGCACGACAGGAGAGATCCGATGATACGGCTTCGGGTCGAGGTCTAGCCCCACTCGCGGATCAATCGATCGGCGGCGATCTGTGCACCGTCTCGGCGGACTGTGCGCGCGATCGTGCGCGCACGCTCCGCCACATCGGGCCGCAGCGTTCGCTCTAGAAGTGGCGCCAGGGACGCGACGGTGGGTGGACCCGGTTCGTGCGCCGTTCCTATGCCGAGGTCGCGAACCCGTCGGGCCCAGTAGTGCTGGTCGTAGAGCTGCGGACATATCACTTGCGGTGAGCCGCCTGACGCCGCGGCTGTCGTCGTGCCTGCACCACCGTGGTGCACGACGGCAGCGACGCGCGTGAAGAGCGCCTGTTGATTGATCTCATCGACCGTGAGCCAGTCGGAGCCCTCAGCGACGGCAGATAAATCGGCCCACCCGCGCGACACAATTGCGCGCCGCCCGAGCGCGCGCGCGGCCTCGACCATCACGTTGCCGAGCCCTTCCGGCGCCCGCATGCTGCCAAAGCCAAAGTACACGGGTGGATCGCCCGCGTCGAGGAATGCCTCGACCTCGCGCGGCAGCGGACGATCGTCTGGAACAATCCAGGCGCCCGGCTGAAACACCGCGTCGGCAGAATCGGGCCACGGCGCGAGCAGCGGATCCGCGGCGAGCCACGGCCGATCGGTAAAAACGTACGTGCGGACGTCGTCGATCGCGTCCAGTTGCAAGGATGCGCGGTGAACGTTCAGCGCGGCGCCAAACAGGCGTGTGAAGCGCTCCGCGTCGCGCAGCCACAGCTCGCGGTTATCGGCGTCGACAGGTACTGGCGGCTGACCGGGAATCGGCGGCAGCGGCGGCGGCGCGTGGTGAGGAGAAGGCAGAACGATCGGGCAATACACGACGAACACGTACGGAATCCCTTTCTTGTCTGCCACCGACCTGGCGGCGATCTGCAGGGCCGTCGCTGCGACGACAACGTCGCAGTCTGCAGCCTCGGCGCCGATTGTCTCGAATTGCGCCGCCACCGTCGCGTCCGCCAGTTGCTGCCGTCGTTCTGGCGCCGCCGCCATGGTCGGTGGCGCTTTCGCCGCCGTCATGCTGCGCAGCTCCGGACCGATCGGCACCGCGGAAATCCCAAAGCCCTTGATCCAATTCTGAAAGTCGGGTGGGACGCACATGCGCAGGTCCTGCCCACGAGACTTCAGCTGCAGCGCCAGTGCCACCAGCGGCTGCACATCGCCACGAGATCCGATTGTAGATAACAGCACACGCATGAGATATCTCCGCCGCCCGGAGCTGGTGAGCTTACGAGCACATCCACGGCCCGGCGCTCGCGTAAACTATCGCCGTTGTGTCGCTCGACGGCCTGCTCCCGGATGTCCGTTACGCCGCGCGGGTGCTACGCAAGGACCGCGGCTTCACCCTCGTCGCCGTGACATCGCTCGCGCTGGCGATTGGTGCGAATACGGCGATCTTTTCCGTCGCGAAAACACTTCTCTACGATCGGCTTGCCGTGCCCGACGCGGCCGAGCTTCGCCTGCTGACGTGGCGAGGCACCGATTTTCCGTACCCGATGTACGAGCGGCTCCGCGCGCAGAACCAGGTGCTCGGCGATCTGCTGGCGTGCCACGTCACGGGCGCGAACGCGACCGTCGGAGACGACGCGCAACGCGTGATCATCCACGAGGTTTCCGGCAACTACTACGCTGTCCTTGGCGTCCGGCCGCAACTCGGTCGTCCCTTGTCGCCGTCGGACGACACGGCGGCCAGCCCACCGGTCGCCGTGATCAGCGATGAATTCTGGGAGCGCGAGTTCGCACGCTCGCCGGCGGTGCTGGGCCGATCGATGCGGCTCAACGATGTGCCCCTCACGATTGTCGGCGTCAATCCCCGCAACTATACGGGCACCGAGAGCACGCTGCCTGCGCAGACGCCGTCGGTCATCGTCACGTTGAGCAAAGCGACGCTGGTGACGCCCTCTTCAGACCGCAGGAACTGGCTGGCCGATCCGGCCGGCGGGGCGGTCAATATCTTCGGTCGCGCGAGGCCTGGCATCAGCGACCGCGCTGCCGAGGCCGCGCTCGAAGCACAGGTCTCCGTCTTCGTGCGCGACACGCTGCCGGCCTCGGCTGCCGACGAGATCCCCAGGCTTGTCCTGCGCGATGGCAGCCGAGGGCTGTTTCGGCAGCAACAAACCTTCGCGACGCCGATATCGGCGCTGATGATCTTTCTTGGCGTGGTGCTGCTGCTCGCCTGCGCCAACATCGCGACCCTGATGCTGGCGCGCGGAGCGCGGCGACATCGCGAGATGACCGTGCGGGTCGCGCTCGGTGCCAGCCGCGGGCAACTCGTGCGGCAGGTCCTGGTCGAAAGCCTGCTCCTCGCCGCAGCCGGCGGCGCGATCGGCCTGTCGATCGCTCTCGTTGTCCCGCCGCCGCTTCCCGCGCGCTTCGACGCGAAGGTGTTTCTGTTCACGGCGCTCATCACGATGTTCACCGGGGTCGTGTTTGGCGTCGGGCCGGCCTTTGCCGAAAGCGGCGCCGACGTCAGCGAAGGCATCAAACGGGCACGCGGCGCCGGCAAAGGCCTCGTTGGATTTCAGATCGCACTCTCCACGTTGCTCGTGATTGCCGCCGGCCTGTTCATTCGTTCGCTCGCGGGCCTCAACGCCGTCAACCCCGGATTCCACACCGACCATCTGCTGCTCGCGCAGGTCGTTCTGCCACAGAATCGCTACGGTGCGGGCGCGAATGTCGCGTTCCATCAGCGACTCGAGCGGGCGCTCGCCGACCTCCCGGGAGTCACGTCGGTTGGTCCCGCGGAAGTCGCCTATCTCTCGGGCGAGATGTTGACGACCAACGTGTGGCGGCAAGGCGAGACGATCGATCCGACCAGGCCTCAGCCCGAGGCCTACAACGCCGTCGGCGTCGATTTCTTCCAGACGCTTGGCATTCCGATCGTCGCCGGGCGCGCATTCGCGATGAGTGATACGAACCACTCGCTGGCCGTCGGGATCGTCAATCAGAGCCTGGCGAAGAAGCGGTTTCCTCACGAGGATCCGATTGGCCAGAAAGTGCTGGTCAACGAGCGCGCCGGGTACGGCGACATCCTGACCAGCGGTCCCATCGAAATCGTTGGCGTCTGCGCGGATACGTTGTACGCAGACTTGCACGGCGTGGCGCCACCGCAGTTGTTCCTGCCGTATGCGCAACAGGCACAGATACGCAGGCTCACTTACCAGATCCGGACGGAGGCGAAGCCGGAGATGATCGTGCCCGCCCTGCGCCGCGCGGTGCACGCGGCCGATCCGCAATTGCCGGTGGTGAATGTTCGCACGCAGCAAGAGCAGATCGAGACCGACCTGCACGATGAGCGGCTGTTCGTGACGCTGACGTCTGGTTTCGGGATGCTGGCGCTGGTGCTGGCGGCGGTCGGGATTTACGGCATGATGGCGTATTCGGTTGCGCGACGCACGCGGGAGATCGGCATCCGCCTCGCACTCGGCGCCGTGCCGCGGCAACTGTTGGCGATGGTGTTGCGAGAAGCGTCGTGGTTGTCGGCGATGGCGGTTGCGATCGGAGTCGGCACGTCGTTGCTTCTGAGCCGCCTGCTCAAGTCGATGCTCTTCGGCATCGCGCCCGACGATCCGGCGACGCTGTGTGCAGCAGCGTTCCTGCTGATGATGGTCGCGTTGGCGGCGAGTTGGATTCCCGCTCGCCGCGCCGCGAGCGTGGAGCCGATGGAAGCGCTCCGACCGGAGTAAGCCATCCGCGCGAACACGCGATCGTGACAATGAATAACGGCTGAGATGAGACGCGTACGCGACGCACGATCGTACGCTTCAGCGATTCAGACCTCAGCCGTATATCGAGATCTCACGACCACAGCCCATCCGTTAACAAGAAGTCCGCTTATAGGAAGACTAATTCTTTGCGCATGTGTGAGATGGCGCTTGTGCGCTCACGCATTCAGGATCAAAATCATTCGCGAGCATGAATCGGGGTGAACAAAGAGTTTTCACCACGACCGATCGAATCGACGCGGACCACGCGACTCTCTACCAGCGATCAAAGTTATGGAGGACGGAACATGATTCCACGATTGAGCCGGCTGGTTCTCGCGGCTTCGCTGTTGATCCTCACCAGCCTTTCGGGCGTGGCGCACGCACAGGTGGCAAAGTTCAAGAGCATCCACGACGCGGTGCCGTCGAAGTTCTTTGATGCGGCCACGACGGCGGTCGACCCGTTGAATCCGAACCGGCTGGTGATCGGCTTCAACTCGGGCCTTGACCCAGCGACATTCCTCACCGCGCAGTTCGTCGCGTTTAGCAGCCGCCGAACCGCGATGGACACGATCAGCTTCACGGTCAACGCTCCGACCGGTTTCTATGTGTCGAAGATCATCTACAACCAGCAAGGGTCGGGGTCAACCTGCCGCACCTGCAGTTCGTTTGGCGCGGCAACCTGGGTGGTCGCCGGCCGTCCCGCCAGCCTCGGTGTATTTACGAACAACCCCAGCTTGACCGCCACGGCGGATGTCACCACGTTGAAACTGACGACGGTTCCCGTATCGATCACCGATAGCCTGTTCTCGGGGAGCGGCAGCGTGATGATCACGGCGGCCAACGTCCTCGCCCGGTTGTTGCCGAAATGAGAGCGGCGGCGCGCGGAGCGACGCCGGGCGAGCCGCTCGCCTGGCGCTCGTTGCCGAGCGGCGTCGACATGTTCGGTTCGTGTGTCGTCGGTCGTTTCTTATAGCAACCCTGGCGAACGGAGTATGCGGCTCAGAATTACCAGGCAACCGCCGGCCGGCGATATCGCCGATTTGGTAACCGACGATCTCCACGTCGGCGGCACGTACGAACTGGACACACTCGTCGGATCGCTCTTTCTCGCCGAGGGGTGGGCCGAGCCGGTGTCTTCCAACGACAAGCCGCCGGTGCTGCTGCAGGCCGTTGAGGTACTGCCGTTTGGCGGGGTGGTCCTGCTGGTCGAGGACGAGCCGGCCCTGCGCCATTTCGCCCGAATTCTTCTCAGTCACCACGGTTACGACGTACTTGTGGCCCGCGACGGCAAAGAGGCGATCGGACGATTGAATGGCCGTTGTCCCGACCTGATCGTGCTGGACCTGCACATGCCCGTGATGAACGGCTGGCAGTTTCGCGCCGAGCAGCGCCGGTTGCCGTCGCCGCTCGCGTCGATTCCGGTGCTTCTGATGACCGGCGAAGTCGACGCCGATGCCTGCGCCGCCACGCTGGACGCGATCGGTGTGGTCAAGAAGCCGTTCGCGCCAACTGCGCTGTTGGACGCGGTCGCGACCGCGATTCGGCAGCACCGCACAAACCGCGAGACGGCGCAGACGCTCGCGCGCGCCGACGCCGTCGTCGCCCGCCTTCCCCAATTGGCTGAGCCTCGCACCAATACGCTGCCTCAACGTGCAACCCCCATTGGTCGGAACGGTGCGGCACCGTCGGTATTCCGCCACGCGCAACCTGGCCCGGCCCAGCGCAGCACGACCACTGATGTCGCCGCGTCGCGTCGCGACGACGACCTAATCGCCTCCTGACAGGCCGTCACGCCATTCAGTTCGGCAGCTCTGCGGATTGACAATTCCTTTGCGCGGGCCGGTCGGCGCCGTGTAAGAATCCCGTCAATGGACCGACCTTCAAGGCCGGATTCGATCCTCTCGTTTCCAGAGCGCGACAGGAGCTGTCATGAACAGATTCAGAACGGCGAAGTTCGCGGCAATGTGTGCGGTCGTCGTAGTGTCGGCGGCCTACGTCAGCGCCCAGAACAACGCGCGTGCGCAGCGTGAGTCGGCGCCGCCAGTCCGCCACCTGGTTTATATCGCGACGCCCGGCGACAACGGCACCGACAACCAGTCGGGTGTCGTCGTGCTCGACGCCGACAAGGACTACAGTTTTCTGAAACGGATCTCGTACGACTTGCCGGCGAGCAAGATGCCCGGGCCGAAAGTGTCGGGCATCACCGTGAGCCTGCCGCTGCAGATGCTCTATGTCACCACCGACGGCAACATGATGGCGTTCGATCTCACCACCGACAAGATCGCATGGACGTTCAATGGCGAGACGACGCCGGTCCCGCGAACGAGAGGTGCGGCGAGCGGCTGCTGTGAGCGTCCGTGGACGCTGCCCGACGGCAAGACGCTGCTCGTCGGATCGAGCTACAACGCGTGGTGGTATTACATCGATGGCGCCACGGGAAAAGTTCTCGGGAAACTGCCGGTACCCGATTCGCCGGTCGCTCACAATCTGGCGGTGACCGCGGATGGGCAGCTGGGTGTTCTCGGATCGATGTCGAGTCCGCCCAAGGCCGGCGTGACCGTCATCGACGTTCCGAGCCGGAAAGTGCTGCGCTACATGACCTTCTCCGAGATGGTGCGTCCGCTCACGATCAACCATGACGGCAGCCTGGTCTACGTGAACGTCAACGACCTGATCGGCTTCGAGATTGGTGATGTCAAGACCGGCAAGATGCTCAAGCGCTACGAGATTCCCGGTGATGCGTGGAAGGGTAAGGGCTACAGCCACGGCATCGGCATGACGCCGGACGAGAGTGAGATCTGGGTCGCCGACCCGTTCAACAACGCCTGGCAGATCTGGGACAACCCTGGCGATGGCCGTAACCCGGTCTACAACGCATCGAAGATGATCAAACCGACGGCAGGCGTCGTCCACAGCTGGATCTCGATGACCAACGACGGCAAGCTCGCCTTCATCGGCGACAGCAGCGTCATCGACGTGAAGAAACATAAAGAGATCGCGGTGATGAAAGATGAATTCGGCCGACGGATCGTTCACACCGAGAAGGTTCTCTATATGACTTTCCGTGACGGGAAGCTGATCGAGACGAACAACCAGTTCGCCGTTGGCGATGCCAAGGCGTACGCGGCGCGAATGGCCACCAAGAGTAATGAGCAGTAAATCCGCCGCGCCGTGCGTTTTTGGCGGTCTGATTCTGGCGATGGCTCTCTCCACGTGGACGGTGGGGAGAGCCGCCGACGATCGCGGCGAGCGGCTGTACGAGGGCCATTGCCGCAAATGCCATGGCGCCGAGGGGCGCGGCACGCAGGCAGCGCCGTCACTGGTTCCGTTCAACTGGAGCTACGACGAAGCGCTGGATCTCATCCGGCATCCGCTCTGTGACATGCCTCCTATTCCGGCATCCGCGGTGAGCGATGCCGAAGTTGCGCAGATTGTTGCCTACCTGAAGACCATCAAGTAAGCGCGCAACCGTCGACGACGCGCGCGCGCCTCACTTCTATATCTGACGAAATAGGAATCAACGATGTGGCGTTGTCGTTGCATCGGTTGCAATGTGGATCGGGACGCGCTGCGCGGCGTACGTGCTGGCGACGTCACAGCCGCCAGCGAACTCGCAATCGTTGCTCTCGCCAGTGCGCTCCTCTCCGTCGTCCTGACCTATCCGCTTGCATTCCAGATAGGGACGGTCGGTCGTGTCGACACGCCGGACGGGCAGTTCTCGATCTGGAACGTGGCGTGGGTCGCGCGGACGCTGGTCGTCGATCCACGCCACGTGTTCGACGCGAACATTTTCTATCCACACCGTGGAACGCTTGCATTCTCCGAAAATAATCTGGGCGCCGGGCTGCTCGCGCTGCCGGTGTACTGGGCGACACGGAATCCCTACGCCGCCTGCAATTTCGTCATCCTGCTTGGATTCACGCTCAGCGCAATTGCCACTTACTACCTGGTGCGCTATCAGACCGACGATAGGCGGGCCGCGGCGCTGTCGGCGGTCGGTTTTGCATTCTGTCCGTACGCGTTCGCGCACACGCCACAGATTCAACTGGAGTTAACGGCGGGCCTGCCGTTCACGCTGCTCGCCTTTCATCGCCTGGCCGACCGGCCGTCGGCCGCCCGAGGCGCCGCGCTCGGCGCCGTGATGGCGGCCCAGGCCTTGTGCTGCGGCTATTACGGCATTTTCGCGATCTGGCTCGTCGGCTATGCGACCTGCGTCGTGTTCGTGACGCGCTCGTTGTGGCGGAACACGGCGTTCGCGGCCGCTCTTGCCGTCGGAGCGATGGTCGCCATCACGATCGTGCTGCCGGCGTTCTGGCCGTATATGAGCCTTTCGCGCGCGAACGCGTTCGGTCGAGGGCTGGAGCAAGCCCGGCCGTTCTCCGCGAACCTCGCAGCGTACTTCGCGAGTTCTTCGTATGCCCACCGCTGGATGCTCCGGTTTCTTCCACCGTGGCGAGAGGTGCTGTTCCCGGGATTCGTCGCGGCGTCGTTTGGCATCGCCGGCGTATGGCTTGCGCGCCACATCCGTCGCGCGGAGGTGGTTGTGATCTACGGCGGTGCCGCGCTGCTGGCGGCGTGGGCGTCATTCGGGCCCGCAGGAGGTTTCTACGTCCTTTTGTACAAAACGCTTCCGGTGATGTCGCTGCTGCGCGCGCCGGCCCGCCTGGGGATCGTCGTCACGCTGTGCCTCGTGGTGCTGGCAGGGATGGCCGTTGCGACCATCCTCGCACGCACACAACGGGCGAATTTGCTCGCGGCCACGCTCATCGTGGCGGCGATTGGCGAGGACGTCATTCCGCAGCAACGATGGCCCGCGGCTCCGCAGGTCGAGCCCGTCTATCAGGCGCTGGCACGTCAGCCGCGCGGGCCTGTGATTGAGATGCCAGTGTATTCGACCGACGTCGGTGTTCACGGCAATGCGAAATACATGCTCACGTCAACGGCGCACTGGATGCCGCTCGTCAATGGCTATAGCGATTCGGTGCCCGCCGATTTTCGCGGCAACGCTCGCGCATTAGCGGGCTTTCCGAGCGTCGCCGCATTCCGAATCCTGCAAACGATCGGCGTGCGCTATGTTGTGGTGCACCTGTACGGATATAAGCACGAGCGGCGGGATTCGGTGCGGCAACGGCTGCGCGAGTTCGATGGCTTCCTGCGCCCGATCTATAGCGACGGTCGCGTCGGCCTGTACGAGATCACCGGGTTCCCGCCCTAGGCACATTTCATTTCTCTGCAGCGTCCACCTGCAGGCGGACTTGGTTCGTCCGGCCAACAACTATGGCTCGCGCGGGCGGCATTCACCGATCCGGCGGCGTTCGTGCTTCGCCTGCACGACTCCGTGATCGACACAATCAAACGCGCCTACTGGCAGCGGAAATTCTTCGCATCATCAGTGCTGCCGCTGCCGTTATAGTGCGCCGTCGTCGGATACGCGCACAGCAGGCGCGTGCGATCGACGCTTCCGACGGTGACGTGTGCGGCTTCGATCGATTGCGGCTTCTTTCCGGTTTGGACCCACTGATCGAGCGCCGCGACTTTATCGAAGACATCGGTGCCAGGCCCGCCCTGGCAGTGCCCCATGCCCGGCACCATGAACAGCGCAAGCGAGTTCGAGGCTGACGCTGCAACCGTGTCGTTGATCCGCTTGAACATGATCAGGCTGGTGTCTGGCGAGACGAGCGGATCGGCCCAACCGTGATACATCAGCAGCTTGCCGCCGCGCTTGAAGAAGCGCGACAGATCCGGGTCGCCGCCGTATAAAAGTCCCTTGTCCGCCTTCACCGCGCGCTCGACATCGGCTGGCACGCTGATCGCGTGATAGTCCCAGTCGGGCGTAAAGACGATCTTCCGCATCCCCTCGTGCGATTCGCCGGACGGAGACGGCCCTGCCACGCCGCCCCATCCCAGTTCGGATCCTGGATAGTAGCGGCCGGGATGCAGCACCGCGCCGCTCTTCGGATCGCGGATCGGGCGCGTCATCGCGTTCGCGGTCTCAACCTGATCCTTTGTCAGGCAATCAGCACCGTCGTCTCCGCGGCACGTCAGCGTCGCGAAGTCGAAGGAGCACTTCGTCGGATCCTCGATCACGCCGTCCCGCACACCGTCGAGGGCGTCGCATTTGTCGAGGACGGCTCTGTGGATCATCGGATACTTGCTCGCCGGAATCACCGCCGCCGGCGTCCGGTTGACGTAGGTGTTCAACCAGACGCGTGCGGCATAGAGCCGCATCTGGTCCCACGACGGATCGCCGGCGACGATGCCGTCGAAATCGTCTGGGTAACGCTGCGCTTCGATCAGCGCCTGCCGTCCGCCGGTCGAGCACGAGTTGAAATACGCGCGCGTTGCGTTGGCGGCGTAATGGGCGGTGACCACCGCCTTTGCAGTGGCGGTCATCTCGTGAATCGCTCGATATGCGAAGTCGACGAGTTTCTCGGGATGGCCAGCGACGAAATCGGCGTTGCCGCCGACATGACCGGTGTCGGTCGCCGCGGCGGCATATCCGGCTTTCACCGACGCCGCCATCGCCGGATAGGCAATCGCCCCGCCTAATCCGCCGTTCCCGGACGCCTGCAGCTTGTGATTCCATCCCGATTGCGGCAGCCAGACCTCGACGCGGATGTCGGAGTCGCTGGACGGCGTCAGTTGCAACGTCACGCGACAGAACGCCGGGAGCGTGGCGAACGCGGCGGTCGCGTTCGCGTTGGTCGCGTTCGGCGGCGCGAACCCGCCGGCTTGTACCAACGCAGCCGAGAGCACCCGGCCGTTGGTCACCTTCATCTGCGCCAGCGATTCGCAGGCCGTCGGCCCAGGCGCCGTCGCCGGCAACGCGTGGAGTGTGGTCGCCCCGAACAGGGCAATCAAAACGGCGATTCTCATGCGCGGAAGTCTATATCGTTCAGAACAGGGCGGCGACCACCGCAGCCATCAGGCCGCTGGCAACAAGAATCAGCACGACGCCGACCAGGAATCCGCGGAAATGAAACCCGTAATCCTTATAGCCTGCCGAACCTTCCGTTCCCGCCAAGACCATGAAGCGAGGGACGACCGCCACCAGCGGCCAATCGAGCAGGAGCAAATCGACCACGTTGAAGGCCGAGAACATCACGAACAGGTGGACGAACGCCGTTAGAAACGGAACTTTGCCACCGCCGCCTTCGCGTACGGCCGAAAACGATGCCGCAACGATACCCCGGCCGACAGTCCGAGCAGAATGGCAGCCGGAACTCGTTGCCGTTTGGACCGCTCGCTCATCGGGCCATGCTTTTCACGAATATCCGGTGGGTAATCGTTCAGCAGAATTTCCGGGTTGATCCACAGCACGCCAAGAAGCAGCACGGACAGGGCGACGCTGAGCACGCCACCATAAAGCGGTGCGTCGCGGATGACGGCCCAGAGATTCATCGCATCCATCGAATCGGTCCCTCCGAGCATACCGGTCCTGCAGACTCAGCCAATAGAGATAGCGACAGCATCGAATTCGTACAGCCGCGGCGCGAAGACGCAATTACCGCGCGCGGACAACCCGAGGACGTAAGTACCGATTGCCGGCGACCAGACGGTGTCGTCGTGACAGCGTCGCGCGAATGGAGACGACGCTCGGATAGGCGATGTATCCGAAGGGAGAGAATCCGATTCGCACTTCAAAGAAAAACGGCCGCCGATGCTTGACCGTTGCGGCATCGCGCTTGCCTTCGCCTCGGCCATGCCACGAATCTTTTCGGCGATATGTGTGTTCGTCTCTGTCGCGGCGTCCGCCGCCGCACAGGGGCGATGGACGACCGAAACACGTCTTCCGAGAGCGACGCAGGAGACTTCGGTCGTCGCACTGAACGGCCAGGTGTGGGTTGCGGCCGGATCGCTGAATCAGACCCGGACGAATGCTTTGTGGTCCTACGACCCGGCGACGAAGATATGGACGAGCCACGCGCCCTACCCGGGCCCGGCTCGCGATCATGTCGGCATCGCGGTGGTCGGGAGTTCGATCTATTTGATTGGCGGCTTGACCGCCTGGCCCTCGCCGTCGGTGGCGACGGTGCAACGCTACGATCCCGACACCGACGCATGGGCGGCGCTCGCCCCCCTGCCGGTGGCGCGCGGCGCGATGGGCGTCGCGGCTATCAACGGCCGAATCTACGCGGCAGGCGGTCTCGTCAGCGGCAGTTCGGTGAACGATTTCACCGTCTAC
>Ga0075435_100000634_pt1 | contig 21592 bp, 17 predicted proteins | sample RhiMethybrSRZTD4_FD_75302 | JGI IMG/M metagenome (GOLD analysis project Ga0075435, IMG submission 75302) | Populus rhizosphere microbial communities from Tennessee, USA - Rhizosphere MetaG P. TD hybrid SRZTD4 | ecosystem: Host-associated > Plants > Roots > Rhizosphere > Soil | place: USA...
CACTGGCTTCGGGATGGCAAGCCGCATCAAACCGATCATTCTCATCGTAGTCGGCCTCGCACTCAGTCGTTCTGCTGGAGCGCAGATGGAGCGCCGGGACTTCTTCGTTCCAGGCGGAGCGGGACGCCTCCACGTACGAGAGGTGCGCGAGCACGGGAAAAGGCACCTGAGGAACTTGCTTCTATTGCACGGTGGAGGTCCCGGAGGGATACCGTCCTTTGACCTGCCTGTGCCCGGCTATTCCCTTGCCGAGGACTTTGCGGAGCGAGGTTTTCGGATCTTTGTAATGGATGTTCGGGGGTGGGGCAGTTCGACCAAGCCTCGTGCGATGGATGAGCCACCGCAAAACAGCGCCCCTTTGGTGTCGACGAAGGAAGCTGCGGATGACATCGGGACGGTCGTTCGTTGGATTGTGCGTCGCACACATCAAAGGACTGCATTGCTGGGATGGGCGAGTGGCGGTCACTGGGCGTGCGCTTACGCGAGCCGCGGACCAGCGGGTCTGAGCCGTCTAATCTTGCTGAATACGCTTTACTCGGTGAACGCGCCCTGGGAGCTCCGGCCATCTATGGCGGACAAAGACAATCCAGAGCAGTTTGATCGTCATGCTGGTGGGTACCGGATCGTGGATCGAAATGGATTGTTGCGGCGCTGGGATGCGTCCATTCCGAGCGCAGCCCAGACTGAGTGGCGCGATCCAACAGTGGCTGACGCGTATCTGCGGCAAACGCTCGAAACGGACCCAACCTCCTCGACCCGTAGTCCAGCGAGCATCCGGATTCCGATCGGTTACCAAGTCGATGCCTTCAATCTTTCCCTTGGGCGGCCGCTGTTCGCGGCGAAAGACATCCGAGTCCCGGTCTTGACCATACGCGGCGAGTTGGATTTTTGGTCACGTCCCGTGGACCTCACCGCGCTTGCGAGAGACCTCTTCAACTCGCCGGAAGTCCACACCATGACCATAAAGAACGGTACACACTACTTGTTCTTGGACCGTCCTGAGCGCGGTAGGTGCCAATTCATTGCTGAAACGATTAGGTTCATAGACAGACGCCCGTGAAGGTTAAAAAGCGTGGCGTGATGAGGATGATCCTGCTATGAAACGAGTGGTACTCACGATTGCTGGCGTTGTTGATGCGAGGGGGGCGCAAATCGGAATACAGCGGATCTCGGAGGCGCGGGTGCGACGCAGCTTTTCTCGCATTCTCGATGATAACGTGCTCTGCTCCATGGCGACTGTGTGCCCTAATGGTCGCGCGCACATAAATACAGCGTATTTTTCATTCACGCGCAATTTCGAACTCTACTTTTTGTCGCATCCAGACTCAACCCACTGCTGTAATCTGGCAGCGAATTCGTCGATGGCAATGGCGGTGTTCTCATCTAAGCAGAGTTGGGCCGGTCCCGACCGGGGACTCCAGCTTTTCGGGACTTGCCGTCAGGCCAGAGGTGCTCAACTGCAGCGGGCAGCTACATCGTACGGCGAACGTTTTCGAAAGTACGCAATGTGGAAATCGAGACTGGAGTTGGACGACCCAGCTCGCGAGTACCGTTTGTATAGGTTTGTTCCGAAGCACGTGAAAGTATTCGACGAAAAAGCCTTCGGCGAGGCAGTTGTGCGCATTGGTATCGAGCGACGCACATCTAATAAGTAGCGAATTGCTGCATAGAGCGCGAGTTGGCGATCAGACTCCTGAACATATTCTATTGATGATGGGCTGTAGACCCAGAGTCCGCACTGCGCATTTGGGTTCTCCGTGATGTAACGGACTGCCACCCTTCCGCATACAAATCGGCTCGCACCGGGAGGTAGCCGGGATAACGGCGGCGCACCTGGTCAGCGACATCTCGGTCAAGAGTCACGAGGGTTATGGGCTCGGTGCCCTCGGCTAGAACATCGCCCGTGGGGGCTACGGCGAACGACGGCCCGCCGAGCGGCACGCCGAATTCCGGTTGCGGCCGTGGGACCGAGATGACATACGTGCAACTTGTCAATGCGTTGGCTGTAAGAACGATCTTCCAGCGCGGGAACGTAGCCGCCTCTGTTGCACGCGGACAAACGATCACCTCAGCACCGAGCGCGCCCAACAGGAGAGAGCCTTCTGGACGGTTGACATCAGAACAAACCTGAATACCGAGACGCATCGGGAGTCCGTGAATCACCGATGGAGGCTTGTCGCCGGGATCGTAATGCGAGGTCTCCCAGAAGCCTTCCTCTTCAGGAAGGTGCAGTTTGCGATAGGAGCCGACAAGCTCACCCGACCTGGCAAAAGCGAGCGCTGTGTTGTGACACCGCCCCGACTTAGGGTCACGAATGATCGCGCCGCCGATGAGTCCGATACCAACCTCGCGCGCCGCATCACTCATGGTTCGATGACGCGGGCCGGCGGGCGGCTCTGCCTCCTCGTCCTGTTGGGTTTTCGTAGCCGGCGACCAGTCATTGAGTGGGATCTCCGGCAGCACCGCAAGCTGTGCCCCTTGTGAGTGCGCCTGCTTCAACGCCTCACGCAGTCCGCCAATAGCATCGCGTTCGGGGAATACCTTTCTGATCAAAGCAACATTTAGCTGCATGCGACTCCCTTATATTCCATGTAGTGCGCCGTTTCGGCGGCGACTGACGATCCACAGATTTGATGAACCACGTGCAACGCCATATCGATGCCAGCGGAGACTCCCGCCGACGTGATGACGCCATCGTCCACGAAACGGACGCCATCCTGGACTGAAATGCCAGCCTGTCGCGAATCGCTGATTTGCTGCAGGAGATCCAATGCTCCCCAATGCGTTGTTGCCCGCCTGCGATCGAGCAGCCCTGCTTGAGCGAGCAACAAAGCGCCGGTACAAACGCTGGTTACCTTCTTTGCCGTCGCTGCAGTTACACGTATCCAGTCGAGAGTTGCCTGGTCGCTCAGGAGAGCGCGTGTGCCGATGCCGCCAGGAACGACAAGCAAATCGACTTTCGGCACGTGCGCAAAGCTGTAGTGAGGAAAGATTCTCAGTTCGCCAGTTGCGGTCACCGAATCGGCTGCCTTGGCCACCGTGAAGACGTGAAATGGCGCGCTCTCGTTTGATCGACGAGAGTCCACGCCGGGCATGAGGCGTGTTCGGGAAAACACCTCGAAAGGACCAGCGAAATCGAGCAGTTCTACGCCGTCGAATATCAGGACGCCTACTTCGTGCTTCTGCACTGTCATAACTGATGCCGGCAACACGGCCATGCCGCAGGTGGCCTCGTCTGACGGAAACGGGGCGGCTAATGTCCGCTGGCCCGGACAAGACAAGGTCTGAGCCAGGGAGCCAGAGCACGGTGGCACTACGCCAGGAACATTCCTCGATTCACTGTCGGTCCATCTATATGGCCGACCAGTCGTTTCTCCAGTCTGTCCCGAGCGGGCTCGACGTGTTGCCTCAGGTGATCATTCTCCTGATCAATGACCGCGCAAGCGCTCACAGTGCCTCGTGCTGCGCACGGCATGAAAGCCTGTCATCGCGGCTATCGTCGCGAACTCGCAAGCCACCACGTGAAGCGCACGATGAGATAGACCGAGTTCAACCAACAGAAGAACTCGGTGGTTTAAGCACATCTCGCATCTGCAGATTCCGAACCAGGCGGTGGAAGTAATTTCGTTGCAGACCAAGTTTTTTCGCCGCTTGGGTGTAGTTGCCGTTGGTTTCTGAAAGAGCAGCACAGATAAGCTTTCTCTTTGTTTCTCTCACAGCGGCATGGAACTCGCCTGGAGGAGTGGTTTTTCCAGGCAACGCCTCCAGGACCGAATCTGGGAGATCCTCCGGCAACAGTTGGTCCGTTGTACCCAATACAATCGCGTGCTCAATAGCATTTTCTAGCTCGCGTACATTGCCTGGCCAATCGTAATTCAACAGATAGCCTTCCGCAGCCTTTCCGATGCCAAGCACCCTTCTGCCGACCCTGGCGCTGTGTTTGCGGATGAAATGAGAGGCCAACCGAGAGATATCATCTTTATGTGTGCGAAGTGGTGGCAAGCAAACAGAGACAACATTGAGGCGATAATACAGATCGGAACGAAACACGCCTTCCTTGACAGCCCCCTCCAGATTACGATTCGTAGCGGTGATCAAGCGAATATTGAGCCTGATAGGACGCGTTCCACCCACCCGAGTAAACTCATGTTCCTGTAGCACGCGCAACAACTTGGCCTGCAGCTGGGGAGCTAATTCGCCAATCTCGTCGAGAAAGACCGTGCCAGTTTCGGCAACTTCGAGCTTGCCACGCGTTTGTGCCGCCGCTCCCGTAAATGCGCCCTTCTCGTGGCCGAAAAGCTCACTCTCCAGCAACGTGTCGGTAAGAGCCGCACAATTGATGGCAACAAAGGGCTGACGGCTACGTGGGCTGTTCCGATGAATGGCACGCGCAACCAACTCCTTCCCGGTCCCACTTTCGCCGAGCAGCAGAACTGTGGAATCGCCACGCGCAACTTTGGAAATGAACTGATACACCTCCCGCATCTTTGGGCTTTCGCCCACCATGGCATGCTGAAGATTCACCTCTTCATGCAGTCTCTGATTCTCGGTGTCGAGCCACTGAAAGTGGCGCGCGTTCTCGAGAACTGTTGCCGCTATGACTGCGATGATTGTCAGTATGTGTAAGTGCCCGGAATCGAAGTGAAGTCCCTGGGCGCGACTCTCGAGATAGATAAAACCAAGCATGTGATCGAAGGCGATCAGAGGAGCCGCAATCGCCGAACGCGGCGGACTGGAAGTTTCATCACCGACCTCATTGCTTAACACTGCAGACCCTTCCCGCAGCACGCAATCGGTTATCTGCTTACAAATGCGAAATGAAGCCGGTTCTCGGTCGCGGTCCCAGGTCAGAACGCCCGGAAGTAAGCCAGCAATGTCGTCAAGCAGCACGATCGCTCCGCGCTCCCCAGGAACCACCTCGAAAATGAGTTCAAAAAGTGGGCGCTCAAGCCCGATCAGGCCGCGAATGGAGTTTAGAGCGGTAAGTACTCGGACCAATCCCAGCACATCGCGCGCCATGCGTTCCGACGATTCCAATACCTGCGTCAAATCCTCGGGCTTGGAGTAGAGTGCCTCCTCACGGCGAAGGCGGACTAGGTTCGCCGGTGTCATGCTTGAGTCCAACTGAATGCGTTCGCTGCTGCAGGGGCTCGCTTTCAAGAAATCTCCGGGTGAGCGGGCAAAAACTGGGCTTAAATGGGTTTATGCGTCATACTTGCAGATATCTTATTAAGTAGCCGCACGCCGAAACCTCAGAGTGTAACCTGCCTTTGAGAAAAGCGTTCTAATTTCTTGCCTCGGTCTACAGAGTCCGGCAGTCCAGATTCAGAGATCGGAGGGTCTTCTCCCGTTTGGCCTTGGACCTGCTCTATTCCTCACGAACGCCTGAAAGCCATTTCGATCTTGCATCGCAGTACAGACGGAGCGCAGCTATGGCAACCACTGGCCTCACGAATATCGAGGGCTTCGCGTGGCGGACACTGTTGGGTCCAACCCATAATTGGACGATGCCACAGTTCAAACCCAACAACGAGCGAACGGCCTTGGAAGAACTTTGCCCCTTATGTGGTGAGTCCTTCGATACTGCCAAGCCGTTTATTACCAACTCAGCCGGTCAACAACCCGTACATCTTGCCTGCTCAGAGCAACATACAGTAGAGCTTTCTCGGCCGCGCGGAGCACGGAGAATTTGGGCACTTTTGCTCCAGTGCTTTGTGAGCAGTTAGCTGGCTTCGGCCATCTCAACCCCGCTGCGCTGTTCCGACACTCATACGCAAGGATTGCATCTTCGGACTTTCCTTCTGCAAGTAGGACGTTGCGCTTAGGACCCCAGCTTTCCTGACTTCGAGCATGTATCTGAACGGATACCCTGTATCAATTCGGAGAGAACCGATCGGGGGTAGTGGTATCCATGCGGCCAAACCAGCCGTCTTATCGTTCTGTGATCAGATTCATATTCTGCAACTTGCAAACTCTTCACTTGTGATCTTTCGTCGTTCGCAGCGTGGCACTGCGAATGCTCATTCGTTAGCAACGACGGTCAGCAGTCAATGGCAGTCACGAAGGTTGGTCATGACGACACATGTCAGACGTATACCGAATCGAATCGTAGAACTTGAGAGGACGACACTACTATTCGTCTTCGTTGCTGTCGTTATGTTGAGCTTACGGCCTGGATTCGCGCAAAACTGTGATCAATGCGCCACCGTTCCGGCCGTTGATTCTGAGATTTCGACTAGCCAGTGGACTTTTGCTAAGCAGGTGACTGAAGTCAATCTGGTTTTCCTGGCGTCGCGCAGTGGCAATGGTGTCCCGGGTCTTTCTAAGGACGATATCGCAATTCAGGACGACGGCAAGGCGCCTGCTGCGATTGTGGGCTTTCGAAATGAACAGGAGCTTCCCCTGCGTATTGCGATGTTAATCGACGTAAGCAGTTCTGTAACTTCCCGCTTTCGTTTTGAGCAAGCTGCCGCTGGCATTTTCCTTCACGAGGCATTACAGCGAGAGGACGATTTGGCGTTCGTCATGGGGTTCGAAAACCATCCCATCTTGATACAAGATTTCGTTCACGATCCGAATCTCTTGTCCCAGGGCATTTATCGGCTGCATCCGGACGGAGGGACGGCGCTTTACGACGCGGTTCGCACTGCTTGCGAAAAACTGCAGCTCCGATCGCAGGACGGCGTAGTGGCTCGGGTGTTAGTCGTCCTAACGGATGGTCAAAATGATGCCGGCAAGGCGACTTTGGAAAATGCTGTCGATGCCGCTCAGCAGGCCGAAGTCACGATCTACGCGATAAGCACAAATTACAGCCCTTCGAATCTAGGGACCGCCGAGAACTCCAGCGGTGAATGGGGCAATAACAATCTGCGGCGATTAGCGGAACAGACCGGCGGCCGTCTCTTAACCCCGTCCGACCCTAAGGGAATGACGAAGGCCTTTGCCAAGATCTCTGAGGAGTTGCGTACTAGATATTCCGTCTCCTACACACCTGCGGATTTCATAACTGACGGTCATTACCGCAAGATCAAGATTGAAGTGCGTAAAGCGGGGCAAAAAGTTCACATTCGTGCCCGCAAAGGCTACTACGCGAGCCCCGCGTTCGAGACGCCTCCGGGACTTAAAGATGCAGAGGGCAATCTAATCATTGCAGCACGCTAGTCACCAGCGCCGGCAAAAGCTGTCGAAAGCCTAGATCAGGAAAGGGGCGCAATGGACGCGCATCATTTGCATTGGCAGAAGTGGATGTTCGCTGCAGTCATTTCCCTATCATGCGCGTCCCGAGTCACGGCCTCGGAGGAACCAACACTTACTAAGGAACAGATCAAGCACTTCCTTCGCACAGCCAAAGTAGTCAAAAGTGAACGTTCCAAAAAGGGAATCACAAACCCTTGGCGGCTTACGCTCAGCGATGGAGTCCTGACCCACGACGCGTCCTTTCAGGATATTGACGAGCACAAACCCGTGATCCAGCTGACAAAGGGCGCTGAAATTGCCTTCGTCGACTCTTACAAATACAACATCGCTGCCTATGAGTTGGCCGAAATGCTCGACTTGGACGACATGCTCCCGGTCTATGTCGAACGGAAGTGGCAGGGTAACGAGGGGTCGCTAAGTTGGTGGTTGCCCGTGAAAATGGATGAGGTCGAACGCCACAAGCAAAAATTGACGCCCCCGGATTCGGACGCCTGGAACAATCAGATGTACAAAATTCGTGTTTTTGATCAGTTAGTCTATGACACCGACATTAACCTGACCAATGTGTTAATTGGAGCGAACTGGAAAATTTGGAGGGTGGATTTCACGCGTGCATTTCGCCTGCACAATGACCTACAGAACTCGGCAGAAGAGCTAATCCGCTGCGATCGGCATTTGTTGGAGAAGCTGAACAGCCTGGATGGGAATGAACTCTCTCAAACGACCAGCCGGTATTTGACAAAGTCTGAGATCAAGGCATTGATGACACGACGAGACAAGATCGTGGCGTACTTTCAGAAGCTAATCGCAGAAAAGGGCGAAAACGAAGTTCTTTACTAGTTTTGCCGAATCGCAGTTTGGGAATTATGGAACTGTTGATACTGGAACACCTGCCCCTGGGACCTGTTTCTTGAAGTCGAGGCGTTTGATGTTTGTGTGTAGAAGTTCAGCGTGTTGAAGGAGGACACATGCTCAACAAAGTAGTCACTCTATTCTGTGGATGCGTAATTGCGTTCTCGTCGTCGACGTTTCTGTTCGCTGGCGACGTTCCCGCCCCAACGAAGGCAATGAAAGATGCGCGCTGGGAAGGAAATGTTATCCGGAGTAGTCCGGAGCAATCCACCTTGACCGTTCGCAACTCGGGTGAAAATGCTGAGATGACGGTTCACTACGACAGCTCGACTCGCTGGGTTAGCCAGGAGCATGGCAGCAAAACGATCAACAACATCGACTCCACTCGGGTCAAAGATGGTGATCGCGTGATCGTCAGAGGCACTTGGGACAAAGGCGTACTCCACGCCACTTTGATCTCTAAGCGCCTCTCACATTCCAAATGACCGTGGCCTCAAAACGTGTGCGGACAGCTAAGGTCTGGGTCTGCAGCAGGTAGCTCAATCAGAACTTTCGGAACAACACCGATGGGCTGCCTGCTCCGGCATATGAGCATGCAGGAACGACGAGCAGCACAGTACATAAACAACTGCTGAGATTCGCATGGCGGGTTGTTTGACACCCAACAGGCACGGAAATCGAGACTGCACGCGCGAAGCAGGTTCCGGTGCTAAGCGGTTTGCTGCACTAAACTACGTCAATACACGTTTGCTGCCCATGGCAGTTTGGGACAATTGTCAAATTGCTATGTTCTGTAGTTACTTAGGTGCTGCAGATCTAAGCCCAGCTCAGTTGCGGATTGATAGCGGCGCGACGGTTCTTTCTCTAGGCACTTCAAAACAACAGTCTCGAATGGGTGGGACACGGTCTCCGTCAGCGCACTAGGCAAATACGGCATTTTGTGCAGAATCGAATCGATCAACTGTGGCCCATGTGTCTCAGGAAATGCGCGGCGCCCTGTCGCGAGCTCATAGAGCACTGCACCCGCCGAATAAATGTCGCTGCGAAAGTCGGCTGGTTCTCCACGTAACTGCTCGGGCGGCATGTAAGGCAAGGTTCCCATTACTCCAAGATCGCGGCTGATATTTATGGTTGCCGCGGGATCGATGATTGGGATAGAGAGCTTTGCCAGTCCAAAGTCTGCAACCTTGATTTGTCCTCTAGGGGTAAGCATCACGTTTTGCGGCTTCAGATCACGATGAACAATGCCGTGTTCATGTGCTTCTTGTACCGCAGATGCGATTTGTTTTCCAATCTGGAGTACTTCCTCCTGTTTGAGCGGCCCCCTCTCAAGTTTTGCCGCCAGTGTCTGGCCTGGCACGTATTCCATAACCAAGAAGTGGATGCCATCGTGATCGTCGAAATCGTAAATCGCGATGATATTGGGATGATTGAGTTTCGAAAGAATCACTGCCTCGCTGTGAAAACGCCTGCAGGCACCAGGATCATGAAGACTGCCCGGGGATAGTACTTTCAGCGCAACTTCTCTATCCAAGTGTTCATCGTATGCACGATAAACTATCCCCATACCACCCGTAGAGAGCTGCTCCACTAGCCGATAATGACCAAACGTCTCTCCCACAGCCGGCGCCGGTGAAGGAACATCGCAGGCCGAATCAGCGCGCGATACCCAAGCGGGCATAAACTTCGGGTCGCGGCACCCTTTTATTAGCGCCCGGCGAGTCCTACCCAAATTGGCCTGTATGTCTTTCATCTGCGATCCAGCCCGAGTTCTGGTCACCTATATAAAGAGAGCATCTACTCCCATATGGCAGTCCTTCGCGAAGTATTTCCCTGGCACGAAAAAGGATGCGAAACGCTCGAATAATGACGGCTGCAAACGAAACCCAGACGCTGGGGAGTATCCGCGCAAGCGAGACTTGCATATCCTCACAGCGGGCTAGCTCTTGTCGGGGCTGAGAAAACTCTGATCAAGTATGCCCGCGACCGGCCGCCGAGCTGCGCTCGGCCGGGCACCCGAGGCGGCTGTACCCACATTGGCTGGTAGGGAAATTAATCAGTCTTTTTTTATTGATTTCTGCCACCGCTGGGCGCAGAATGCGCAATCGACAGGCGCCCGACCATCAAAATCCAACTTGAGTCTGTGACTATCCTTGGGTTTGGGTTGGAAGAGAACGTGTTTATCGTTGCCGAATCCAGGGCCACGGGAGGCCGGCTTTGAACTCTGAAATACTTTTCCCATCCAGGTCATTTAAGAATTGAAGCGTCTAGTCGCGTAACTCAGCTGGGTTTTAGATACGGGCGAACATCAAGACTGCTTGTGCGAAGGCCGAAATTCGCCTGGACTCTGAATCATCTGAACGGGAGGATATATGACGAATCAACGTGCGAAATGGAAAATCATGGTGTACATGTCCGCTGATGGCTTGCTCGCCAACTTCGCGGTGGAATCTCTGAAACAGCTGAAGCGCGCCGCTGGGGACGGGGTTGTTGTGGTAGCTCAGCTCGACACAGACGCGATCATTCACGCCCGCCGATATGCTTTTGGGGCTGAAAGCTATGACAGAGGCGCCGGTAAACGAGACGGTAAAGGAGGCGGAGTCAGTTTTCTCGAGGGTAACAAGCTGAAGGCAAAACTTCCCCAGAAACTGCAGATTGCCGATCCGAAGAACCTCACGAAGTTCATCGACGACGCCGTGCAGATGGACCCGCCAGCCGACCACCACGCTCTCTTCCTGTGGGGCCATGGGCCGGAGTTGTTGGCGGATGAAGACCCGGTAAGCAAGAACGATTCTGCCAAGACGAAACCGAGAAGATATCTCACCCCCTCGAACCTACAGGAAGCGTTGAGGAAGGCGCAGCTGCCAATTGAGAATAATCAGAAAAAAAAGATCGACATCCTCGGACTGGATGCCTGCTCGATGAGTATGGTGGAGCTCGCGAGCGAGCTAGGGGACCACGTTAATTTTATGGTCGCTTCGCAGGACGACGTGCCCGACCAAAGTTTTCCATATGAGGACATACTGCGACGTCTAGGAGAGCTCGCCAACGCTAACGACGCGCGCAAGGCAAGCACAAGCATTCCGGAAGTGTATCGGAAGGCTTACTCCGACTATATAAGCGATCCCAGGACGGGGTTCCGGCCGTTCACGCTTTCAGCCATTGACTTGGACAAAAAGAAAATGGGCCGGCTCACGACACAATTGACCACGCTCGCCCGTCTTCTTCTGGAGTTGAGCAAAAGAGAAGACGCAGGTCGGAAAATTCTCACAGCACGTAAGAAGGCTCAAGGTTTTGTGTTCGGGCTTTTCGTGGATATCGTTGACCTCTGCCAGAAATTCCGGGAAAGCGATGTTTCCAGCAATGAGCTGAAGGATACGTGTTTAAAGATTCAGCAGATCATCCAGGACAGCAAAGAGGTGGTTATCGCCAACGCGGTACACGTGAACACTGGCGACGGTGCGCCGCCGGACGGCAATCTCGTCCCAGGCGGTCTCTCCATCTACTTCCCATACCGCGTTGCCGATCCCCCCGACTCACTCGACCAGACAGAAGCATTGCAGCAACTGCGGGCGAAGGGCACCAGGGAAGTTCATTCCAAGGAACGAGGTCTAAGAATTGGGGAACTAGAGCAAGACTTTGCTAAATTGCAAGACTTTCGTGGAACTGACTGGATGAAGTTCATCCAGGGGGGATGGTCGTCCATTTTGACTAAGGAGGCGGAACAGGGTCGCCTCGATCTGGATGAGGTCTATTCTGCTCAACAGTGTGCTCAAAATCTTTTGCGACACGAGCCCCCAGGCGGGGAATACAAGGAAAGGCGAGCGGCGTAAGTGGTTGGCAAGCCCCTGTGAAATGAGAACCAGCGGTCAACCAGGGATGAAAAATGCGGGCTGCGGTCTATTTCGCGTTGCTGGCCTTTTGTTCACCATCGTTGTGCGGCCAGACTGCGGACCCGAGTGGTTCCGAGCGTTATAGCGTTCCACGAGAGAACAATGGCGCTAGCCCGGCGCGCTCTTTTGAGACGGCAGATCGCGGGGGGCGGCTCCTCCGAAGAGCAAGAGCGGCTTTTCAGATGGCAGCCGCTCTGCGCGTTACGCAGACGGCGAAGGATTCGATTGGGGCGGCCGGGCTCTTCCGCACGAGCGCCGGACTTTTTGTAGCGGCTGGTTCCTACGACGAAGCCGCCGAGGCTTACCTGCAAGCTGGTGACATCTATTCCACACTCAGTCAGTATGACCGGGCGCGCGGGTCTTATGGGCAAGCCCTCAAAACAGCGCAAGATCCGGAAAACAGATGCAAAGCGCTGAGCCGCATGGCGCGCACCTATGCGGCCACCGGGCCGGTCTCGTTGGCTGAGCGTTACTCCAAAGAGGCGCTTGATTCGTGCCGGGATCTTAGTCAACTTGCCCAAGCCGAAGCCCTGGAATCCCGGGGAGAAGCCTTGCTGGAATTTGCCGGGGAACGGGCGGAGAGCGAGAGTTTCTTTCGCCAGGCGCGGGAGCTCTTCGCGCGGGCGGGAGATAAGAACGGGGAGGCTCGAAGCTTGCTCATGCTGGCCTCCGCCGCCGTTTACGGCGATGACAGGCAGGTGGAAGCTCTGGAGGCATCTCAGCAGGCGTTGCAGTTGTGGTCGTCGACCGGGAATAGCTATGGCGTTGCCCGCATGCGCTCGTATCTAGGAATATTTGCGGTTCTTAAAGGGCAATTCGAAACCGCGCAATGTAACTACAACCTTGCCAGACCCGCCCTCCGCCGGTTGGGCAGCAAGGACGAGGAAGCGAGCGTGCTGAATGGCCTGGGATACATAAGCCGGCAAACCGGCGATTGGCAGAAATCGCTGGAATACTATCGCCAGGCGCAGGCGATTTTTGCCAGTGTTCATGACACGTTCGGGGAAATTGAAGCGATCACCGATATGGGCAAGACCCTGGCGATGATGAGAAATTACAAACCGCTGCTGCCCCTTTACCGACGGGAGATTGACCTGGCGCACCGGTCAGGTATCCCGGTAGCCGTCGCCAGTTCGCTCGCTGACATTGCAGTTGCGTACCAGGCCGCAAATCAATACGGTCAAGCCGAGGCGTTCTACCACCGCTCTCTGGAAACCTACCGTACGGCCCACAACCTCTATGGCCAGGGAAAAGTTCTAATCCAACTAGGTCACCTTCAAGCCAAGCGGGGCAGGTATTCCCAAGCCATTGCTTCCTTAGAGAGCGGAAATCTCTTGGAGCAACGGTTGGGCGAAGTTGAAGAAATTGCCAAAGTCCAGTACGAGCTTGCCCGTGTCTATATGCGGCTCAAACGTTTGGAGGAAGCACAGTCGGCCATCGAAAGGACGATTGACATCGTCGAGAAGCAAAGGATGTCAATCTCTCACTTCGATTCACGAGCTTCGTACTTCGCCGCGGTTCACGCGTACTACGCGCTTTATATAGAAATACTCATGTCGCTGGACCGAACAGAGCCGGGCCGCGGTTTCGCTGAAAAGGCCTTCGACGCATCTGAAAGAAGCCGGGCTCGATCTTTATTGGACCTGCTGACGACCTCTAGCCAGGACGCGCCCTGTGAGGAACTCCTGGAAAAACAATTGCACCCTCGACCGCAGCCGGACGTTGCAACTGCAGGGCAGGCCATAGAAGATCCGTCTCCGACTCTAGCACTGAAGGGGGTGCAGGCCGAGCTCGAATCCGAGGACACCGTTTTACTCGAATATGCGCTCGGTGAGGAGAAGAGTTACGTGTGGGCGGTGGATAAGGGCCAAATCACCGGGCATGAACTGCCGCAGTCGCCCCGAATCAGGAAATTGGTGGACAGTTTTCGCCAGACGCTCGTCCCTCCTCAGTTGAAAGCGCGAGAGAGTGCAAGCGATTACCAGGCAAGAGCCCGCCGGCAGGAACAACAACATCAGGCGTATGCCCACCAACTCTCAAAACTGCTGCTTGGTCCTATCCCCCTGGCAAAAGCAAAGCGCATCCTGATCGTCCCAGACGGTTCTCTTCAATACGTGCCTTTCGCTGCGCTTCCTGTTCCAGAAGTAAGTGATCAGCTTCTGGTCAGCCGCTATGAACTAGACGTCCTGCCTTCGGCCTCAGTGCTCGGAACGCTAAGGAAAGCGTCGTCGAAGAGGGTACCGCCAACAGCAACTGCGGCAATTTTTGCAGATCCGGTTTTCGAAGCAGATGATCCACGAGTATTAAAGAATCGAGTTCGCGAGCGGGGGCCGCAGGAACACCCGGCGGCCCTGACCCGAGCCATCCGCGATATCGGGGGGGCACAATATATTCCTAGGCTGCAGGCATCACGTGACGAGGCCAATGCGATTGCCAAAGTCCTCCATTCGGAGGATTCGCAGCTGCTAGAGGTGGCCCTGGACTTCTCGGCCAGCCGGGAGCTTGTGCTTCGCGACGGGCTTACCCGATTTCGCCTGCTTCATTTTGCCACGCACGGGCTCGTTGATCCTCGACGCCCTGAAATGTCTGGCCTGATCTTGTCATTAATCGATAGGAACGGACGAAGACAGGATGGCTACCTGCGACTGGGAGACATTTACAAAATGAAGCTGTCGGCCGATCTCGTGGTACTTAGTTCCTGCGAATCCGCGTTGGGCAAGGACCTCGAGGCGGAAGGGATAATCGGGCTGCCTAGGGGCTTTCTGTATGCAGGCGCGAAGAGCGTCATTGCCAGTCTGTGGAAGGTCAATGACGAAGCCACCGCAAAACTCATGGCAGCTCTGTACACGCGTATCCAGAAAGGTGAAACCCCGAGCTCGGCGTTGCGCGGAGCCCAGCTCGAAATGCTGCAGGACCGACAGTGGTCGAACCCGTATTATTGGGCAGCTTTCGCGTTGCAGGGGGAGTACAGGTGAGAGCGTTGACTTCAGCTTATCTGTGTTCTATGGTGAGCCGCCTATGGTGGCACCGGGAGCCAGCCGGACGCTCACAGCCGAGGCCTTTGGGCGGTTTCTTCGCTGGCTCTCTGAGAACGATGAAAGGGCTGTGTTGGAGTATCAGTCGATTAGAACTAAATTGGTGCGGTACTTCATACATAAGGGCTGCTCAGATCCGGAGGACCTGTTCGATAAGACGGTTGACGTAGTAGTTGGAAAAATTGACACTTTGCGAGAACACTCAAGCCCTTTGGCTTATTGCTTCGGAGTAGCCAAGAATGTCTGGCGGCAGGATCTCCGGCAACGCAAACCGGCCAGCTTGGGGGAGAACATCGCCGTGCCGACATGTCCAGACCTGCAGATTCACGAGCAGGAGCTGAAATGTCTGGAACGCTGCATGGATAAGCTCTCCCCGGGCGATCGCGATGTGGTAGTCCGATATCATCAAGGACAAGGACGTGACAAGATTGAGGCGCGGAAACATCTCGCTGACGGACTCGGGGGAGTGAATGCTTTGCGCATCAGAATGTGCAGAATTCGCAGGGACCTGCGCGTTTGTGTTGCCGCCTGTCTTGATCAGTGGGCGAATTGAGAGCAGATGAGGCGAAGCTATGAAGAGCATTGCCGATCGCAACTTGATGCGCGAGTACTTGCTGGGCAAGCTCGATAATCAGACCGAGCTTGAAGACAAAGTGAGCGACGGCATTGTCAATAATCAGGTGATGATCGATATCGTGGATTCGGTCGAGGACGAGATCATCGAAGAGTACCTGGAAGGATCGCTGAATTCAGGTGATAGAGCTGCCGTCGAGAAGTATTTCCTGGAGCCTCCCCAGCGCAAGGAAAAGTTGCGGTTCGCCCAACTCTTAAGATATTACTTCGAGACGCAACCGTTGCATCACACCGCTACAAACCGCGAAAGTTTTGTCAGACCGCCTACTCCGTGGGTTTCTCATTTAACACGCTATGGCGCTTTCGCCGCCTTAGTTTTAGTTGTCATTTCTACATTGGTATACGTAAGCGGCGTTCGCACGAGCCATGCGCGCCTGGAAAATCAGCTGGCCCAGGAGAGAGAGCATTCGGCAAATCTCGTCAAAGAAGCGGAATTATTGCAGCCGTCGATAGTCGCTCTTACCCTGGTTGCGGATCGTTCACGCAGCGCTGAGACCCCGATTCCGCAGGTCGACATCAAATCTTCAACTCAACGAATCATCGTGGAAATTGCTCTACACGGCGTGGCCTCCGGTCCATACGAGGTGCGTCTTGAGACCAAAAGGGCAGAAGGGCCGCTGTGGTCTGCAAGATTGCTACCGATAATCTCCAGCAACGGCAATGCCCGACTGGTGTTTGACTTGCCCGCTCGAGGAATTGAGTCAGGGGTTTACTCCTTTGTTGTGTCATCGCCGACTGCAAGCGTTGGGCATTACGATTTCCAAACTAAGTTCTTAAACTAAAACTCTGTAGAAGATCATCGTCATTCAGCGCCTGCATGAGTTGGATATAACAGGGTGGGCAAGCCTTACAGAGAGTTTCTATTCTTTTCTAATTTAGAGCAGTAAATGCGAATTACGTTCTTGTGCGTGACCTGATGCGCCAGCAGAAGCTGAGGATCCGATGAAAAATCTTCTATTGCTGGCTGTATTCGTATCTGTTAGTTGCTTCTCCTACGCACAACACGACACGGTGATCGTGCGCCCAGTTCCCATCAATGACGTGCTGGTCAATCCAAATATGGGAATCACCACTTTCAACCGATTCAATGGACAAGCCACTAATCCGCCGCTGGAGTGGTCGGAAGTGGGCCCGGTTACGAAGTTGCCGCAGGCGACAAAGAAGCCCGATTTTCCTGACACTACCATTGCTTATCTGCGCTGGTATTGGAATGCTTTGGAACCGGAGCAGGGAAAAATCCGCTGGGACATCATTGATCTCGCTCTCAAAGAGACGCGAGCGCATGGGCAGACACTGGCTGTCCGGCTCATGCCGTACTCCAACAAAGATCCGCTTCCCGAGTGGTATCAGAAGTCTGGTGCACGCCGAGCCAACCAGCCCACCGACAAAGATGGCTCCATCTGGCAGCCTGATTTTTCGGATCTCACTTATCTGAAGTACTGGGGCGAGTTGGTGGCCGAGGCCGGAAGGCGCTATGACGGGAATCCTTACCTCGACAGCGTGGACATATCCTCGGTCGGCTACTGGGGTGAGGGCTGGAGCCCGTACATGCCTGCGTTCCCGTACCAGAAGGCGCTGATCGATATCTGGTTCGACGCGTTTCCCCATACAACGCTGTTGATGAATTTCGACGAACAGCAGGCCCTAAGTTATGGAACCAGCCGAGGCGCCGGCTGGCGGCTGGATTGTCTCGGGGATCTGCGCACGAAATCTGACAATCCCTACTTTCACCCGGAGATGCTCGATATTTATCCGCAGCAGGTGGTACGGGCTGGCATTCAGGATGTCTGGCAACAGCGGCCGGTGTCGTTGGAGGTCTGCGGCACGGTTTCTGAGTGGAAAAGAGATCACTTCGATGTGAACTACATTCTGGAACAGGCGCTGCGTTGGCACGTTACTTCGGTGAATCTGAAGTCGTCGCCGATTCCAGATGACTGGAAGCTTGCGTTCGAAGACTTTCAGAAAAAGATGGGATACCGATTTTTGCTGCGTCGGCTGGAATATCCCAAAGCCCTTGTGGCTGGCTCTATGATGCCCATCCACATGTGGTGGCTGAATGCGGGTGTGGCTCCTCCTTACATCAATTATCCGCTCGCCGTTCAGTTGCGTTCCATAAGGGAGAGCGCTGTGATCAATGTCCCCGTGGACGTCAGAAAGTGGCTTCCCGGCGATGCCGTCTATGATGGCAGTCTTTATATCCCGGAGACGCTACCGGAGGGAACTTACGATTTCCGGATGGCCATGCTCGATCCACGCAGCGGAAAACCGGCTATTCGTTTTGCGATCGCGGGCCGTGATCCCGACGGCTGGTACACCGAAGGACAGATTCAGGTAAGCGCAGAGCAACGGCCCCAGCAGTGATTGAGGGCCAGCCAAACAAACTGCACCACGCGAGGATCTGTCGGGATTGCGATGAATTTCGGGAACATAGTTCGGGAGGCAACCACCGTTCTGCAGCGTAACGCGATCAGAAGCATCCTCACGATTCTCGGCATCTCTGTAGGAGTTGGGGCGTTCATCTGTGTTGTCGCGATTGGCAATGCAGGCAGCAGCACCATCCAGAAGCAACTGCAGAATCTGGGGGACAACTTTATCTGGGTGGAGGCAGGAAGCCGTTCAAGGAGTGGGGTCCGTTACGGCGCCCGCGGTGATCGCACTCTGATTCTGGCGGACGCCACCGCGATCGTACAGCAGGTTCCCTTGATCAAGGGGATGTCTCCCAATGTCGATGGACACATCCAAGTCATCTACGCCGGGCAGAACTGGGCAACCACGTATCGCGGTGTCACGCCGGAATTTGTGCAGATTCGTCGGTGGAATCTTCGCTTGGGGGCTTTCTTCACTGAGGCCGACGTGGAGGCGGCTGCGCCAGTTTGTGTTCTCGGTCAGACGGTGGTCGACGGCCTCTTCGACGACGAGGATCCAGTTGGCCAGACGGTTCGAATCCAGAGTGTGCCTTGCAAGGTTGTTGGTGTCCTGCAGGCCAAAGGGTTTTCCGCCACCGGGCAGGACCAGGACGATTTTGTGGTGATGCCGTTTACGACAGCGCAAAAAAGGATTAGCGGAACATTCTGGCTAGACGACATTTTCTGTTCCGCGGTGTCGCGCGAAGCCATGCCGGAAGCTACCAGGCAAATTGTGGATCTCCTGCGCGAACGACACCACCTGAATCCGGGCGAGGATGATGATTTCAATATTCGCAGGCCGGAAGACGTCGTTCAGGCGCAGCTGGTGACGAGCCGGATTATGACCATACTGTTGGCCAGTGTCGCATCTTTATCCTTGCTGGTGGGTGGCATAGGCATCATGAATATTATGCTGGTGTCGGTTACCCAGCGTACGCGGGAGATTGGCGTACGCTTGGCGGTGGGGGCGACGGAGTGGGAGGTTCAACTTCAATTTCTGAGCGAAGCCATCGTGCTGAGCTTGCTTGGTGGTATTCTCGGCCTCTTGGCTGGCTTTCTCTCCTCGGCATTGGTGGAGAATCTGTTCCAGATGCCGACCAAGCTTTCAGCTCCAACCTTTGCCATCGGAGGCCTATTCTCCGCCGCGATAGGAATCCTGTTTGGCTACTATCCCGCGCGGAAGGCCTCGCAGTTAGACCCCATTCAGGGATTAGGGTACGAGTAGGTTGAGCCGCATTTATTCGTAGCGGAGAGCTTCAATGGATCCAGTTGCGCCGCCCTGCGCCTGGACAACTCAGGGGCATGCCTTCGCACTCTGCCCACTGAGCCAAACCAATCCCTCGGTCACCGTGTGCACGCCCACTCCCAATTCGGTGGTCAGCTCCCCTGCTCACGTCGTTGCAGGGACGACGGATTCTCATCCGGTAGTTGCCGTCCAGATTTACGTTGACAATGTCTTGTTATACAGAGTCAACGCAACGTCCATCGATACTTACGTTAGGGTCCTCAGTCATTACAAACCGTCAAGTTGCGCCGAGGCAACACGCGGAGGAACAGTGTTCTCCGGCTAAGACAGAAAGCAAACTGCTTGCATCTTGGTCGGCAGTTTGAGTCGCAATTTATTGGTGGGCGGACCAGGCGGTATTCCGGAGATAAAACATCGCGGAATTCGGCCAAGCTGCGGGGATCCAAGTCTTATCCGAGATCAGCAATCCCTGGACTCTGCGAAGCTCGGGTATCGCGGTTGCGAGCCGGCGCGAAACAGTCACAGCTCCGGATGATCCGTGCTGCACATGTGCTGTGAGTGCCGAATCTCGCAGGGATATTCCATCATTCGTAATCTGCGTCGCAAAACAAGAATCGTTTGCCGGTTACAAGCAGCGGGAACTGCAGCGGATGCTGAGGAGACCGACAAATGCTTGTACATCTTGTGCCTATTTCCGCGCACTGCAATTACTTTATTTGACCGAGCGAAACTTCACACCAGATAATCGACCGCATGTCTCGCATGGTTCGCGAAAGGCTCCAGCAGTACGGAGGCCCGCTGGGGAGCCCGCGTGTCGTCTGATGCCACATCCCGCATGCCGGGCCACGCAATGCTCGGCATGGACGCATCGATCACGCGCCGTGATTTCCTGGGTTCCGCACTGCTGGCGTCTGGGGCAGCCTTGCTCGAGTCCGTGACGCCAGCGGAACTGCTCGCAGCTCAGGATGACTTCACCGGCTTCGGCGGAGTCGGCGAATACAGCCCCTCAAACGGAAATACTTTTGATGTCATAAAAGCTGGCCATACAATCCGCGATGGCCTCTACGATCCACTTCCCAAGGACATCATTAACACTGGTGAGACCTACGATTGCGTGATCATCGGTGGTGGGATCAGCGGACTGGCTGCTGCCCTTTTCTTCCAGCGTCACGCTGGCCCGGGAATGAAGTGCTTGATTCTCGAGAACCACCCAATTTTTGGCGGAGAGGCCAAGCAAAACGAGTTTCTGGTCGACGGCCAGCGGCTGATCGCGCATCAGGGCTCCGCGATATTCCAGCTTCAATACCCGTACAGTTTTCTGGCACATTTCTACAATTCCATCGGCTTGAAGGTACCAAAGCTGACCTATCAGAAATGGGATGGAACCCAGCCAGAGCTGGCCATCTCGAAGACTCCCTACGAAGCCGTCGGGCTGCGGCATGGACATTATGGATTCTGGTTTGGTGCAAGATTTGGCCAGAGAGTTGGGTTTTGGTTGATCGATCCTTTGGGAAGAAGCCTGGAGGGTGCTCCGATTTCCGAGACAACGCGATTGGAATGGCTCCGTTGGCTGAAAGGCCAGCCCATGCGAGAGAAGAAATTCGAGCATCCCAAAGTGGAAGGGGATGCCAGTTCCCGCTATCTCGACTCCATTACTCTCGAACAGCACTACATGGAACGATTCGGGCTGAGCCGCGAGACCGTTCGGACATTTCTGGCCCCGGTGGAAGGAGGAGGCTCCGGCCTTGGTCCTGATGCCTTATCTGCGTACTCGGACTACGCCTACGAAATGCTTCATCCCCTAGCGGATGAGACCAGCGGCACAGATCAGATGTTTCCTGGCGGCAACACCACGATCGCGAGATTGATGGTGAAGACTCTGATTCCCGCAGCAATTGATGGCCCTGACGGCGTGGAGGGCGTTAGTCGCAACCGGGTGAACTTTTCTGCCCTGGACGTTGTCGGAGCTGAGGCAAGAATTCGCCTCTCATCAACTGTTGTCGCTATCCAGCACAACGGTGAGCCGAGCAAAACCGACTCGCTGACTGTCGCATACCTTAAGGACGGCAAGCTATACCGACTTAAGGCTCGCTCTGCTGTCATGGCGGGCGGAAGCTGGACCACTAAGCACATTGTGAAAGATCTCCCGGAAGCCCATCGGCAGGCGTATTCCCAGTTCTATCGATCTCCGTGCATGATGGCCAACGTGGCCGTTAGAAATTGGCGGTTCTTGTACAAGATGGGAATGAGTGGCTGTCGTTGGTTTGAAGGCATCGGTAATTACATGGAGGTCCGCAAACTGGCGCTTACCGGGATTGAAAATTCCACGAT
>Ga0075435_100000637_pt1 | contig 21576 bp, 14 predicted proteins | sample RhiMethybrSRZTD4_FD_75302 | JGI IMG/M metagenome (GOLD analysis project Ga0075435, IMG submission 75302) | Populus rhizosphere microbial communities from Tennessee, USA - Rhizosphere MetaG P. TD hybrid SRZTD4 | ecosystem: Host-associated > Plants > Roots > Rhizosphere > Soil | place: USA...
AGGTTCTTCGGCAGTCTGGCGGCGAGCTCAGGGTAGAAGGGCCACCGTTTACTGCCCCAGATCGAGCCGGGAGCCAGTACCACGAACGGCTGTCCGACCAGGTCGATTACCGCTCGCTCATCTTCCGTGGTCGGTTGTAGTTGGGGAGGATAGAGGCCGGACGCCACCTTGGCGAGGGCCAGCAATCGGTCCGTTTCATGCCCTGTCTGGGGCTTGGGACGCCCCTCCGTATAAAGGAAGGACACGCCCCCGGAAAAACCGATACGAGTGGGGATCCGCGCGAGTAAGGCCAAAGCAGCCGTTCTCAGCGACCGATGCGGCAGATACGCCCGCGCATAGTGCGCGGCCTCGAGCCGCCGCCCGAGTCGCCGCAGACCGGCCCAACCCCGATCTCGACCGCGTTTGTCGTAGGGAATCACCTGCTCGACCGCGGGATGGTTTTCGAGCAGAGTCGCAGCGACGGCAGTAGTCACGACGTCCACCGGTCCGTGCTCCGCCGCGAGGGCGGAGAGGAGCGGCGTCGTAAGTACGACATCGCCAAGGAAAGCAGTTTGGATGACGAGGGTCGACGCGCTCAAGGGAGCTGAGCCACGGCCCACACGGGGTCGTGGTCGCTCGTCCCGAGGGTGTCGCGAACGATTCCCGTGAACTTCTGATCGCCTGCAGGTGCGGCGAAGCCCTTCAGGAACACGTGATCCCAGTTGAAGATCGCGGTCGTGAAGCCGTTATGCTCAGTCGGCCAGAGAAAACCATTCGCCACGAACTCCTTGCCGATGCCGTGGCTGTTCATGTCTCCGGCGATGATGACAAGCGGATACGCGGCGGCATCCGCGACGATTGTCCGCGCCTGGTCTCGGCGCTTCGACGGCCGAATGTCGCTCGGCGTGCCGAGGTGCGCGCTATAGACGCGCACCTTCACATCTCCGACCATCACGGTCGCCGCTGTAGCGATGCGTTGCGCGTGGCGCAGCCCAGCGATGTGCGGCAGCATCAGCTTCTCATCGGCGACGATCGGCCAGCGTGACAGCACGGCGTTGCCCATGTCCCCAGCTGCCCGCGGATGTACGAACACGGGATAGTAGACCCAATTCATCCCGAGGGCCTCGGCGATGCGCTGTGTCCCCGCTGCGTTCATCTCCTGGAGCACGACGATATCGGCGTTAGGAAGTGGGACTCGCGTCGTGAGCACGTTGATCGCGCGATCGATGTGCTTGCCCCATTGCACGTTGTAGGTAACGACGCGGATCGTATGAGGCGGCACGGGCGCTGGTGCCGAAGCGAGCTGCGTTGCAGCCATACCCGAATAGCGGGGACCGAGCGCGCTGGGATAGTTGAGCACCGCCTGACAGCCAGTCGCTGGTAAGACGGCCGCCGCTACGGTGAGAATCGCGAATCTGCGAAAGTGCATCACGTCTCCTAGGGATGGCCGGTCGCGCGCGAATCGGCGGTACTCGGCTGCAGGAGCTGCCGCTCCAGAAAGTCCGCCGTCGCCTTGTCGACCGTCAAGATGTTGGCATAGCGCAAGAAATGGTGCGTGTCGTCGGGAATGACGAGCGTCTCGAACCGCACACCCTGCGCAGCCAGGCGTCGAACGAGATCCGTGCTCTGCGAGAAGCGAACATTGCGATCGTCGTCGCCATGGATCAGCAGCACGGGCGATTTCCAACCGGACACGGACGCTACCGGCGACGAGTGCCATGCAGTCGCGATCGACGAATCGGCGTCGGGCGCCTGCTCGTAGCGCTGCCGGTCCATCGCGCGCGAATACGCGCTCCAGTCGTGCACGCCATGAATGTCCACGCCGGCCGCAAATACGTCGGAATTGCGCGCCAGCGCGAGCGCCGTGAGATAACCGCCGTACGACCCACCGTAGATCCCGATCCGGCTAGCATCGACGCGCGGCAGGGACTTCAGGTAGGCGGCGCCGGCCTGCACGTCGCGGTACTCCGCAGCGCCGCGCGCGCCGGACGCCGGTGGCTGGTGGAAATCATATCCGTAACCAATTCCGAGCCGGTAATTGACCGACAGCACGACAAAGCCACGGCTCGCCAGATACTGATTCAGCGCGTAGGCGTTCGCGTAGTAATCCGAGTAGTGCCAGCCCAACAGCATCTGCCGCGGGGGGCCACCATGCACGTAGACGATCGCCGGCTTGCGCTGATTACTCTTGCCCGCCGCTTCGAACAGTTGACCGTGGATCGTCAGGCCGTCCGCCGACTTGAACACGACCTGACGCGGCGTGATCAACGCGCTCGGGAAGTCGCGCGGAATGTGGTCCGTCGCGATCGTGCGCACCGCCGCCTTCGGCGATGTGAATGACATCGCGGCCGGTAGTGGCGGCCGCTGCGGTGTCGCACTGATGAAGACGAGTGTCGCGCCGTCGCCTGTCACCGTGGGACTCCATTCCAGACCGCTGCCCGGCGTCATGACCTCGGGCGCGGCGCGATCGGTCGGCACGCGCACGACATGGCGCCGATCGATGTCCAACGTGTCCGAGCCCATGTTCCCGGCGAACACGAGCCAGCGACCGTCCTTAGTCAGCGTAATGTGCTCGGCCATGTAGCGGCCGGGCGTGAGCAACAGGGGCGCGCCACCGGCGGCGGGCACCGAGTAGAGGTGCGGCCAGCCATCCTGATAAGAGAGGAAGACAAGCCGGTCACCCGCCGCCCAGCCGAGATTCGTGCCGCCATCGGTCGTGGGGACAGAGCCGGGGAGCGTGACGGGCGACTTCCAGACCGCCTGCGCGGCGCCGGTCATCGCGTCGGCGGTCCAGATCTCCCAGGGATTGGGCCGCGGCGGCAGTAGGGAATCGGGCGCGCCGCCGGCGCCAGGCAGACGCACAAACGCGATCCGCTTGCCGTCGGGCGACCAGCGCGGCGAGCGGTCACGCGCGAAACTCGGCGCCAGCCACGTGATCGGCGTGCTGTCGTTCGTGAATACGCCGACGAGTGCGTGATCGCCCCGGTTTACGACGAACGCGAGGCGCGAGCCATCCGGCGCCCAACGCAAGTCGCCGGTTTCGCCTCGAACGGTGAGCAGTTGCTTGGCAGGGGCCGAGCCGTCGATCGGCGCTGACCAGATCTGTCCACTCTTGATGAAGGCGACGACGTCGCCGCGCGGCGAAATCGCCGGCTCATCCGCATCGCCGAGCGGCTTGGGATCGCCGCCGTCGAACGGGACGCTGAAGACCTGGACTTTGGGCGGAACCGGATTCGATCCGACGTTCACTGGCAGCGCGTCGTCCCAGTTCGAGCCGTGATCGCCGCCGCGCACGTAGACCACCCAGCGGCCATCCGCCGACACCGCGACACTGCTCAGCTCCTGCCCGTCATCACGATCGTACTTCGTGAGCTGCCGCGCGGTAAACGTTGGACCTTCCGCCACGAAGATGTTGCGCCGGCCTTGCTCGTTGAACGCCCAGGCGATCCGCGCACCAGTTGTCGCGGCCGTGAGCTCGGTGGGATACGGATACGATCGCACCTGCTCGAAGGTGAATTGTGCAAATGCTGCATGCGTCAGTGTTCCGAGACCGATGGCGACTGCGAAGAATGTTTTACGCATAACGAACCCCCTGACTCCTGGCTCCCGACTCCCGTTTCTATTCGACTTGGAGCACGGCGAGAAATGCTTCCTGTGGAATCTCCACGGTGCCTACCTGCTTCATCCGCTTCTTTCCCTCGCGCTGCTTTTCGAGCAGCTTGCGCTTGCGCGTGACGTCGCCGCCATAGCACTTGGCGGTGACGTTCTTGCGGAGCGGCCGGATCGATTCCCGCGCGATCACCTTCGTGCCGATCGCCGCCTGGATCACGACTTCGAACAGCTGCCGCGGAATCAGGTCCTTCAGCTTCTCGGCGATCTTTCGACCCCACTCGTACGCCTTCTCACGATGGATGATAACGCTGAATGCATCCACTGCCTCACCGTTGAGCAGCATGTCGAGTTTCACCAGCTCGCCGGGCCGGTACGCGAGGAATTCATAGTCGAGTGAAGCGTAACCTCGCGATATCGTCTTCAACTTGTCGTAAAAGTCGAGAATGATCTCGGCGAGCGGAAACTCCCAGTCGAATTCCACGCGTGTCGGGTCGAGGTACTGCATCCCGCGATAGACGCCGCGCCGCTCCTGGCCCAGCTTCATGATCCCGCCGATGTACTCCGCCGGCGCGAAGATGCGGGCTTTGACGTACGGCTCTTCGACGCGGTCGACTTCGGAGCCGTGTGGCAGCAGGCTCGGGTTCTCGCACAGCTCCATCGTGCCGTCGGTCTTGTAGACGTGGTATTCGACGTTCGGAACCGTGCTGATCAGGTCGAGATCGAACTCGCGCTCGAGTCGCTCGCGCACGATCTCCATGTGCAGCAGTCCCAGGAAGCCGCAACGGAAACCGAATCCCAGCGCGACCGAGGTCTCAGGCTCGTAATGCAGCGAAGCGTCGTTCAGCTGCAGCTTGGCAAGCGCGTCACGCAGCTCCTCGTACTGCTCGGCGTTCGTGGGATACAGGCCGGCGAAGACCATCGACTGGATATCCCGGTAGCCTGGCAGCAGGTCGATGTCCTTATGCTCCGCGTCGAGAATCGTGTCACCGGGCCGGGTCTCGCGGACGCCGCGCACATTCGCGACCACGTAGCCCACCTCGCCGGCTTCGAGCTGCTCGGCCGGCTTGTGGCCCAGCTGGAGGTAACCGACCTCGTCGACCTCGTAAGTGTCGTCACGATGCGCCCCAAACGCGATCTTCATCCCCGGCCGGACGACGCCGTCCACCACGCGGATCGACGGGATGGCGCCGCGATAGCGGTCGTAGTAGGAGTCGAAGATCAGGGCGCGCAGCGGGGCCTCGTGATTGCCGCGGGGCGGGGGCACACGCTTCACCACGGCCTCCAGCAGCTCCGGCACGCCGCGTCCTTCCTTGGCCGAGATCCGGAGGATCTCGTCCGGCTTTGTCCCGATCAGGTCGTGGATCTCGTGCGCGCGCTTGTCGGGCTCGGCCCCCGGGAGATCGATCTTGTTGAGGACGGGTATGATTTCCAGTCCCGCATCCATCGCGAGCAGGAGATTGGACAGCGTCTGTGCCTGGATGCCTTGGGATGCATCCACGACCAGGATCGCGCCCTCGCAAGCAACCAGGGACCGCGAGACTTCGTAGGTAAAGTCGACATGCCCGGGTGTATCGATGAGATTGAGCTCATACAACTGACCGTCTTTGCCGTGATAACTCATCCGCACCGCGTTCAACTTGATCGTGATGCCGCGCTCACGCTCGAGGTCCATCGTGTCCAGGACCTGCTCGCGCATGAGGCGCTTGTCGAGCGTGCCGGTCAGCTCGATGAGCCGGTCGGCCAGCGTCGACTTCCCATGATCGATATGGGCGACGATGCAGAAATTGCGGATGTGATCCTGGCGCATGCGGCGCTAAATATAGCGTGTACCTTTCATTACCTTCCTCAATGCCTCCCATAACCGGTTGGTATGACCCTTCGCCAAAAGGTGGCGCGCTCCGCCTCGCCGCGAACAGTTATTTGCCGGCAAAGGGAGATCCTGCGGTGCGCATGCCCGGCCTCCGCCGCGGCGACCTCGTGGTGCTCGACAATGGCCGCGTCTCGTCGGTCAACGGACTGCCGGCGGCGCAGCTCGATGGCCGTCCGGACTTCTCAACTCTCGGCGCGGTCCATCCCAATCGTCCACTCACACTCGAGACACCGCGCGCCTCGAGCCAACGCACGGCCGACATCCAGCGCGTCGTCGATCTGATCTGCCCCTTCGGTTTCGGCCAGCGCGCGCTGATCGTTTCTCCGCCCAAGGCGGGCAAGACGATGATGCTCCAGGCGATCGCGGAGGCCGTTGCCGAGAATCATCCGAAGGCTCTGCTGCTGACCCTGCTCGTGGATGAGCGGCCCGAAGAAGTCACCGAGATGGTGGATTGGGGCAGGGGCGAAGTCGTCGCATCGAGCTTTGATCTACCCCACGAGCGTCACGTCGCCGCAGCCGAAATGGTGTTCGACCACGCGCGCCGCCAGGTCGAGCTGGGCCGTGACGTCGTGATCGTCCTGGACTCACTGACGCGCCTCGCGCGCTCGCACAACACGACGGGTCGCGGCAGCGGTCGCACCATGTCGGGCGGGCTCGACGCCAACGCGCTCGCCAAGCCCAAAGCAATGTTCGGCGCCGCCCGCGCGGTCCCCAAGGGCGGATCATTGACCGTGATCGCGACGGCGCTCGTAGAGACCGAAAGCCGCATGGACGACATCATCTTCGAAGAGTTCAAGGGCACTGGAAACGCCGAGCTGCGGCTAGTGCGCGCGCTGGCGGATCGGCGGATCTATCCGGCGGTGGACATCGCCGCGAGCGGCACGCGGCGCGAGGAGCTCCTCGCCGACGCGAAGACGATCGACGCCAAACAAAAACTCCGGCGGGCGCTGGTCGACCTCCCGCCGGAGCAAGCCATGCAGAATCTTCTGCAGCTGATGAAACGCGCGAAGACTAATGCTGAGTTGTTGAGCTCTTCGGTTTAGCCGAGCCGGCCGCCGACACCGACAAGACGTGGCCGGTCTTGGCACTCACCGTGACGTTTTCCGTGTGACTCTTGCCCTTGGGCTTGATCCCGAACGTCCATTCGAGCGTGCCGTTCTTCGAATGTAAGCGGACTGCCTCGACGTCCCCGGGCACGCGCTTCAGCGCGATGCCTTGAGCCGAGTCTTCGCTCACCTTCGCCTTGGATACGAGGCTGTCGGGAACATTGCGCTTCGGGCCGGATCCTTCCTGGGCCGCGAGGCTCCCAGCGGCGAGGGACAACGCCGCGCAAAGGGCAAGTGTGGTGCGTAAACGCATAGGACGCTCCGTGGTAAGGGTGTGGGTCGTGACATTCTGAGACCACCCCACGCCCGGAGCCGTCACCGCAGACGGAAGTCCCCTCCCCGGATCGCGACGAGTAGCGTGGGCACCGCAAAGAGTGTGATAGGGGTGGACAGCATTAGTCCACCGATGACGGCCAGGGCCAGCGGCCGCTGCAATTCGCTTCCAGCGCCTATTCCGAGCGCCAGCGGGAGGAGGCCAAACAGTGTGCACAGTGTCGTCATCAGGATGGGGCGGAGACGGACGCGCGCTGCCTCGCGAATGGCAACCGCGAGCGGGGCGCCATCCTCGCGCATGCGCAGGCGCGTGAAATCGAGCAGGATGATTCCGTTCTTCACGATCAGTCCCACCAGCAGGATCAGCCCCATGAATGAGGCGACGTTCAGGGCGGTACCCGTGATCAACAGCATCAGCAGCGCCCCGACGAACGAAACCGGAGCCACGAGCAGCACGACGAGCGGCTCCACGAACGACTCGAACTGCACGACCATCACCGCGCTTACGCTCACCGCCGCGAGGAACAAGACGAGCAGCAGCGCGCGGAAGGCCTCCTGTTGGCTCTCGTATTGCCCGCCGAGGCTGATTCGAATGCCGGGAGGCGGTGGTTGCCGGGCGAGAATGCGCCCGACATCGCTCATGACTCCGCCCAGCGCGCGGCCACTGACATCGGCGGTGATCGCGATCATCTGTTGCTGGTTCTCCCGCTCGAGGCTCATGCGCGACTCAGCGGGCGTGAACGTCGCGAGACTGCCGAGCGGTGTGCCGCCGGTGACCGGCAGTGCGCGTAGCCGCAGTGGATCGAACCGTACGGAGTCCGGCGCCCGCACGCGCACACCGACAGGCCGGTCCTCGCTTCGAATCTCGCCCGCGTCCACGCCGAGCAGCGCGCTGCTGACGACGTCACCGACGTCTTGGGGCGTCAGTCCGGTGCGCCCGGCTTCAGCCTGATTGACCCGCATCAGCAGCTCTGGCGACGGTTCACTCACGCCGTTGTACAAGTCCTCGAGCCCCTCCACGCTGTCGAGCGCCGGCTCGAGCCGGCGGGCATAGGCCTCGAGCGAATCGAGCCGCTCGCCGAACAGCTTGATCTCGACCGGCCTCGCTGCCCCAGCCAGGTCGTTGATGACGTCGGACAGGATTTGGACGAACTCGATGTGCAGGCGTGGCACGGCGGCGGTGATCCGGTCACGAACGTCGTCCATGACTTCGAAGATGTCCCGGGAGCGTTGCCCCTGCGGCGTGAGGCGCGCCACGATGTCGCCGGTGTTCTGCGCCGTCGCGAACAGCCCGAGCTCGGCGCCCGTGCGACGCGAGGTGCCCTCGATCTCCGGCGTTGCGGCCAGGACTCGCTCGGCGATGCCAACCTCGCGATCAGTCTCATTCAGTGCCGTGCCACCGGGCGTGAAGTAGTCGAGCACAAACGCGCCCTCATCCATCTCCGGCAAGAAGCCCGTCTCGACCACACGCCAGAGGCCGATGCCGACGAGCACCAGCACCAGCGCGGCGATCACGATGCGGCGGGTGTGGCGCAGCGTCGCGCTCAAGGCGCTCTCGTAACGCGGGCCCAGAGAATCGAGCGCCGCTTGGGCGCGCGCCAATGGGCCGGCACGGGCCGGCTCGACCTCGTGCGCCGTCACCAATTGCTCGGCGAGCAGCGGAATGATTGTGAGCGCGAGGAGGAGCGAGACGAGCACCGCGACCGTGAGCGTGGTCGCCAATGCGGCGAAGAACTGTCCGACGACGCCCTGCAAGAGGCCCAATGGCAGAAATACCACCACGGTTGTCAGTGTGGACGTGGTGACCGGCCAGATGAGTTCTTGGACCGCGCTGCGGATTGCGAGCGCGCGGTCCGGTGTCAGGCGCAAATGCCTCGCGATGTTCTCGGTGATGACGACCGCGTCGTCGATCACGAGACCAATAGCGATCGCCATGGCGCCGAGTGTCATGAGGTTGAAGGTCTGTCCCAGGAGCCGCATGACGAACACCGTGATCGCGAGCGTCAGCGGGATGGACGTCGCGCTGATTGCCGTGATGCGGCCATGTCGGAGAAATGCGAGCAGCACGATCACGGCGAGCGCCGCGCCGATGAGCATCGCGTCGCGGACGGATCGCACGGCATCGCGCACCAGGAGCGCCTGATCGTAGATCGGCTTCACATGAACGCCGGGAGGCAGCGTCGGCGCCAGTGCCGCCATGATCCGTGCGACACTATCCGCGAGCGCCACGGTGTTGCCGCCGAGCTGTCGCGTGACATTGATGAGCGCCGCGGGTCTGCCATCGCCCGCGATGATGCGTACGTGATCTTCCGTGCCGAGCTGCACCGTGGCGACGTCGCGGACGTGGAGCGTCCCGCGCACGACCACCGCGCCGATGTCATCCACCGCGTGCGCTTCCTGATCCGTCACGATCAGATATTGCCGGTAGTCCTGCGCGACACGGCCGACAGCCTGGACAGTGATCGCCTTGCGAATGGCATCGGCGAGATCGGTGTAGCTGAGTCCATGCGCGACGAGGCGCTCCGGATCGGCGATCACTTCGATCTCACGAACGTCGGATCCTTGCACATCCACACGGCCCACGCCGGGGACGCGCGAGATCAGCGGCTTGATGTCGTAGCGCGCCAGATCGTATAGCGTGGCGGCATCACCGCCTTCGACGTTGTAAGAGACGATGGGAAACAGTGACGGCGTCAGCTGCTCGACTTCGATCTCCAGATCAGCGGGCAGATTCGCCTGGACTTGATTCACCCGGGCGCGCACGAGCTGGAGCGCGCGGTCCATGTCTGTGCCTGACGCGAACGTGATCGAGATCTCTGTCGCCCCACGAATCGTGTGCGAGCGCACGCGCGACACGCCGGGCACGATGCTCACCGCCTCCTCGAGCGGCCGCGTGACGCTGAATACGATTTGCCGCGCGCCCAGCGTCGAGCCCTGGGCGACGATCGTGATGCGCGAAAACTTGAGCTCGGGATAGATTGCCGACGGCAACCGCAGTGCGCCCCAGATTCCGGCCGCGCTGACGATCGTGACGACGAGATACACGAAGCGCCGCTGGTGGCTCAGCAGCTCGAACAGCGTCACGGCTGGTCCAGCCGGATCCTGGCGCTGTCGGTGACGCCGTACGCCCCGGTCGTGACGACGCGCTCACCGGCGGCGATGCCGTCCAGGATTTCCACCCGCGTCTCCGACCGGCCGCCCACGCGCACGGGGCGCGCGTGCGCGATCCCCCTCGCATCCACGACGAAGACCTGAAACTCGTCGCCATCCGGGACGAGCGCTGCGATGGGTACCGTGATGGCATCCGCATGGACGGCCGTGACGATCCGGCCGAACACCGACTCGCCGATTCGCAGCGCGCGCGAGGTCGCGCGCGTGGTCCGGGCCCGCACCGCGACGGCTCGCGAAACGGAATCGAGCGCGGCGCCGACGCTGACGATGGTAGCCGTCCCGAGCGATTCTCCGCCGGCCGCGTCCCGTCCGCTCAGCATCAGCGTGTCGCCTGCGCGGATGCGGCCCGCTTCGGCGGGGGAGACGTTGAACACGATGTCGAGGGCCGCGGGATCGGCGATTTCGACGAGTGTCTGGCTCGCGTCCACCGAGGAGCCCAGCACGGCGCTCATCCGCGTGACCACGCCGGCGAGCGGGGACCGCAACGTAGCCAGCTCCTGCGACCGGCGCGCGGTGACCGCGGCGGACCGCGCGGCTGCGAGATCGGCGGCGGCCTGATCCGCCTCCTTCTGGGGCACGATGCCGGCCTGCGCCAGACGGGCGGCGCGCGTCGCGCTGTGCTCGGCATTCGACAGCGCCGCCTCGGCGCTTTGGGCTGCGGCGTCGAACGGCCCGTGCTCGAACTCGATCAGCGAGTCACCCTTGGCCACCCGCTGGCCGGCGACGACAAAGATGCGCGCGACCCGCGTGGGCCCCGGTGCGGCGAGCGCGGCATCGCGGTCGGGGCGCACGCTCACCGTCCCGATCGTATTCACGGTCAACGCGAACGGCTCGCGCGTCGCGAGCTCGGTACGAACGCCGGTCACCGCCAGCGCTTCCGCCGCCGACTCGCTTCCCCCGCGTTTGCACGCCGACAGCGAGGCCGCCAGCGCCAGGGCAAACCACAGCCACGACCTCATGGTTGCCCCGCCGGGGCCGTCATCCATCGCAGCATGCGAAGCGCCGCGTCGGCCGCGGCCAGGTCGTCGATGTAGCGCGCGAGAATCTCGCGGGCATTGCGCTGGGCTTCCAGGACGTTGGCGAGCGGCACCGCGCCCTCAGCGTAGGCTTGCAGTGACATGGCCGCGATTCGGTTGGCGCTCGCGACGAGATCCGCGGACCGTCGCGCGCGATTGCGGGCTGCCGCGAGCTCCCGGCGTGCCTGAGCCACGGCGGCGTCGGTCTCGCGTCGAGTCAGCTCCAGCTCCGCGCGCGCGCGGTCACGGTCGGCGATGGCGCGCGTGACCTCCCCGCCGCTCTGGTTGAATAGAGGAAAGGGAACGGAGAATCCGATCACCGGCAGCAGCGCATCGGGGTTTACGGCTCCGGGGTCCACCTTGTCGAATCCGAACTGGATACTGGGCGCGAACCGGTTCGCGCGTGTAAGGCTCACCGTACGCTCGGTCGAGCGCACCCGGGCGGCAGCTGCGGCGACGGGCAAGTATTCACCGGCCGGGACTTGCTGGGAAGCCGCGATGCTGTCCTCGGGTGGGAGAAGGGAATCCACGAGCACGATCGACGGCTGATCGCCGGCCATCCCGATCTGCATCTGTAGCGCGAGTAGTGTGCCCAGCGCCGCGAGGGAATCATCAATCGCGGAGTTCTGGAGCTGCCCAGCGTTGACTGCGGCGAGTCGCACATCGAGCTCGCTCACATCGCCCACGTCGCGCCGCAGCTGCGCAATCTTCAAAAGACTGTCGGCATCGTCCGCAGTGCGGCGGGAGAGCCGCGCGTGCATAGCCGCGGCGACGCTGCGCGTGTAGGTCGTATCGACGTCGAACACGATCGCAGCGCGCTCGTAGGCGAACTGATAACGCGCGGCGTCACGGGCGGCCTCCGCCGCTCCGATGCGCGGCGAGCGGATCCAGGGCAGGTCCAGCGGCAGCTCGCCGAGCAAGTGGTAATTCGGCGGGTCTTTGGTGTAACTGCCCGATACCGTGGGATTGGGAAACGCGCGTGCGGTGCGTGCCGCGCCGAGCGCCGCCACTGTATCAGCCCGTCCGAGCGCAATACGCGCGCCCCGCGTCAGCGCCGCGGTGACCGCGTCCGCGCGCGAGATCGGTTGTTGCGCACACAGTGCCGCCGGTACCAGCCAGACGGCGGAGAGCCGGACCAGTCGCATGGCCCGGAAACTAGCAATCCGAACCTTACGGGAGCCTTACACGACCGGCGGGGAAATCGATCTCGACGCGTGTGCCGTTGGCGTCGGACGACACCGACAGGCGGGCGCTATGGAGATCGGCGATCCAGCGTGCGATGGGCAGGCCGAGTCCTGAGCCTTCGGCGTGGCTCCGCGCGTTCTCGCCGCGGTAGAACCGCTCGAAAACCCGGGGCAGTTGATCAGGCGGGATGCCGATGCCTGTGTCCGACACGATCACCGATCGCTTCCCATCATGCGCAACGACGTCGAGACGCACCTGGCCGCCTGCCGGCGTGTACTTGATCGCGTTATCGAGCACGATGAGCACGAGTCGCTCGATCAACTCCGCGTCACCCATCGTCTGAGCTTCCTCGAACGACCCAACCACCAGTGCGACGCCCTTGCGCTCGGCCAATGACTTGACGGACGCGACGGCCTTCGAGGCAACGTCATCCAGATACAGCGCACCGCGCACGACCTTTCGCTCGCCCGCATCTGCTCGTGCCAGCGTCAGGAGGTCGCCGACGATCCCACCGAGCCGATCAGCCTCGCGCTCGATGGCCTGAAATGTGGCGGCATCACTTTCCGGATCTCGCTCGTGTGAGAGCGCGATCTCGGTTCGCGTACGCAGGATCGTCACCGGCGTGCGCAGCTCGTGCGCTGCGTCGGCCATGAAGCGCCGCATTTGCTCCATCGAGCGCTCGACCGGAACGGTGGACTGACGCGCCAGGAAAAAGCCTCCAACCGCCACCAGGATGAGCGCGGCCAGGGCGGCTGTCCCGAAAATTCCGATCAGGCCGGCATACTGTCCTCGGAGATTGGGGCGCTCAGCGACTGCGACTGCGACATAGCGAGCGCTGGACTGCGCGGTGAACGGTTCGGCGTGCAGCCTCCAGTGGTGGCCGTCCGCTGTGATCAGTTGCGAGTCCATCCCTCCGGTGGCGAGGGCTGTGCGCGCCGCATCCGCGATCCAATCAGCCGCTTGCGGCGGCGTCACTGGCTTGCCCTTTCCATCGAAGAGATACAGGTCGCGGTCGGGAATGTGCAGCTCCTCCACTGCGTCGGCTGCGAGACCAGCGGCACGCTCGGCTTCGAGGTCGTGCGTGGCTCGTTCGATCGCTCCCGTAGCCTCAAGAAGGGACAGGTCGATCCGTCGCGCGACCTGCGTGCCGATGGCGAGAAATAGCCCGGCGCCGAGTACCAGCAGGATGAACGCGAACGTACCGGCGTACCACAGCGTGAGGCGCACGCGCAGGCGGCCGAGCGTCATTCCCGCGCTCCCATGCAGTACCCCGCGCCGCGCACCGTGCGGATCAGCTTCGGTTCGTAATCGTCATCGATCTTGCTGCGCAGACGACGGACGAGCACGTCGAGCACGTTCGCAAACGGATCGTGATTGTTGTCCCAGACATGCGCGGTAATCGCGGCGCGATCTACGACCTGATCCTGATGCCGCAGGAGGAACTCGAGCAATGAAAACTCTTTGGCCGTCAGATCGATGACTTTGCCCGCGCGCCGCACCTGCCGCGAGGCGAGGTCAACTTCCAGATCTGCCACCCGCAGCTTCGCGGGCGTGAGCGCGAGCGCACGGCGGCGTGTAAGGGCGTGAAGCCGCGCCACCAGCTCTTTGAACGCGAAGGGTTTCGTGAGGTAGTCGTCAGCGCCAACGGCCAGTCCCCGAACCCGATCGTCCACCGCATCCAGCGCCGTCAACATCAGCACGGGGACGCTTACGTTCCGGCGTCTGAGTTCCGCGCAGAGATCGTACCCGGAGCCGCCGGGGAGACGGACGTCGAGAATGAGCACGTCGTAGTTGCCGACCAACGCCTGTTCGCGTCCCTCGACAAAATTGGCTGCCAGCGTGGGATCGATGCGATGCTCGCGGAGGCCGTCGCGCAGCAGCGCGGCGAGCTCAGGATCATCTTCGACAATAAGGACCCGCATGCTCGAAAGGATTGCGAACGGGTGACGGCCGCGCCAGATGCCCGAATAGACCGCGACCACGGCCCCGATCTTTTCCGGGGTCCGTGGTCGTGGTGATTGTGGCGCTAGCGCCTAGTTACCGACGACGATCCGCTTGTAGCTCTCCGGATTCCACTTCGGGCGCTCGGCGGCATTCGCGACATCGACGCCGAGATAGAAGATCAATTGCGCGATACGGGTCTCTTTCTCCGCATCGATCTTGTCGGGCGAGTCGGTCACCTTATGGTAATCGGGATGGGTGCCGTTGAAGAAGAACAGAATCGGCACGCCCTTCCGTGCGAAGTTGTAGTGATCGGACCGGCCATAGAAGTTCTGCTCCGGCCAGATGTCATCGATCGGCTGCATGTGCAGCTCGGGGTGCGCCGCGCCAACGCGGTTCAGCGTCGCGCCGAGGTCGGAGTGCTCCTTGCCGATCGCGACGATGGTGTCGCGCCAGTTTCGTCCAACCATGTCGATGTTCAAGTCGGCCACGATGTTCGTGATCGGCACCGGCGGATGGTTGGAGAAGTACTCGCTGCCCCAAAGTCCCTTTTCTTCGCCGCTCACGTTCAAGAAGATGATCGACCGCTTCGGGCGGGGATTGAGTCGCGCGAACGCCTCCGCGATCTCGACCACGGCGACCGTGCCCGAGCCATCGTCATCGGCGCCATTACAAATAGAGTCAGCGCCCTCGGCCTGGCACTGACCGCTGCCGCGCGGCCCCGCGACACCCACGTGATCCATGTGCGCGCTGAACACGACGTATTCGTTCTTGAGCGTCGCATCGCTGCCCTCGAGAATGCCGACGACGTTGGGGGCGGAATTCTTTTCTACCGGTTCGATGCGCGCGTGCACGTGAAGCTGGATGCCTGTAAGCGGTTTGACCGAGAACGCCGTGGCGTTTTGCGCCACGGCAATGTCCGCGCCCGCCGCCGTCAGCACGGGACTCAGCGAGGACGCGCGAATGACGAGGGCAAGCGGTCCCCCGACGGGACGACCAGGATCACGGAGCTGCGGCCGATTGACTCGACTCATCATCTGCGCCCACACGGAGTCCGAAAAGTTGTTGACGAACACGACCCCCGCTGGTTTCCAGCTGAAGACACGGTCGCGATCCGGACCGCGCAGCCGCCCGCCGGTCAGAATCACCATCTTGCCGGCCAGCGAAGCGGTATCCGCCGTCGCGTTGGCGAGCGGGCCGGAGACCAGGACGAGGTCCCCAGCGTAGTCGCCGTTTGAGAACGAGTTGCTGGCGAAAATGAAATCGGTGGCGTATTTGAGCGTCGCGCCGGGACCGCCATGCACGAACGCAACCGAGCTCTCTGCCGACACCTTCATTCGGTCGAGCGAATAGCGCTGGATGAATGTGCCGCGATCGCCCCCGGGCTTCAGCCCAAGTCGCCGGTATTCGGCCGCGATGTACTGGGCCACCTTGTCCAGCTCGGGGCTTGGTGTGTCACGGCCGCGCATGGAATCATCGGCAATGATTTCGATGCGTCGCCGAATGTCTACGGGAGTAATGGTCTGCGCGGCCCGCTGCACGGGTGCCTGCGCCTGCAAGAGCATCAGGAAAACGAACAAGGTGCCTCGACAAGAAGAAAAGGGAAGGAAACCTAACGCGCTCGACCGTATGAGACTACGATCGAGCGCGTCAGGTTTCAGTTTGAACGTTCAGGGCTTGCGACGCCGTACTTCAGGTTCGTTGCGCGTCTTGGGCGACTCGTGCTGCGGCTCCGCGCGGGGCGCCGGCTGGCTACGCGGCTCGTTGCGTGGCTCAGCGCGTTGCGGCTGACTGCGCGGCTCGTTGCGCGGTTCCCCACGACGCTGCTCAACTTCGCGCGGCTGATTCCGCGGCTCGTTCCGTGGCTCGACTTGCCGCGGCTCGTTGCGCGGCTCAACCCGCCGAGGCTCATTCTGGGACTGGTTCCGGGGCTCGACCTGCCGCGGCTCGTCGCGCCGCTCGATGACCCTGGGTTGGTCGCGCTGCGGCTGCTCGCGTGGCTCCAGGTCCATCGGCCGGTCTGCCGGCTTGGATGTGTCGGGCTGACGGCGGCCGCCGCGGTTGTCGATCGGACGATCAGAGCCGTCGCGACGAACCTGTCCGCGGTCATCAGTGCCGCGCCGATCCGTACCGCCCGTGCTATTGACGGTGCTGCCGGCATCACCAGTCCGCACGGTTGGATCGCGCCGATCCCGAACGCTGGGCGGAGCTGCGATACCCATTCCACTGAGATCGCGCCCAGTCACGCCGCGACGCCCATTGTCGTTGACGGGACGTTCACGCTCCCGCGAGACGAAACTCTCACGGCTGGGACGCTCGGTGCCCCAATCCTTGAAGATGTAGCGTGGCTGCGGGCGATAGGGCCGCACGAACACGACTCGCGTGTCGCCGTAGTAGCGATACGGATAGTACCAAGGATCGTCGTACACGAAGATCCGGAAGCGCACGCAGGAATAGTCGTACGGATCCCAGTACGAGTAGCTCACATAGCTGTGGCAGTCGTAGCACAGAAAGCGCGGGTAGTCGTAGTGCTGGTTGACGTTGTAGGAGATGACGTCATAGTCCCAGTCGGCATAACCGTCTGGAACGATCCGCTGGGCGAGGTCGGTCATCGCGACGTACGGGTCGCCTTTAACGCGACCGTCGGCAATGACGCGATAGTCCCAGTGATCACCGCTCTCGATTTGATCGTAGACAAAGGGATCCGCGGATGCGACGGCGAAGAGATATCCGACGCCGGGATAGTCATCGATCATGAACGCTTCGCTGCGGAGTGCGTTCCCATCGACTTCGAGGTCCCGGCCACCGCGCGCGAAGTTGTCTTCCCACGGATCGCGCGGGAACAAAACCCGGACACGCCCGTCCGTATCGACGCGGAAGATTGTGACGTAGGCATCTTGATCGAGACGGAAATACAGCCGGACCCGATCACCTCGGGTATAAACGGCGGCATCGCCTTTATTCGTCCAGAGCTCGATCTTGGGACGATAGAAACTCGGGTCCCGCGCCGTAGTGGGGGACAGGATCGCCAGGCTGAGCAGCGTAAGGTTTGTGAACATAGTGCCTCCAGCCCCTGCCTTAGGCAGACACTGTGCCAAGAGCAAAAACCGGCTAAATTATATCATCATAATGACTTGCCAGCGTAGCAGCGTATTCAGAGTGTCCCATTGCAAGGACATTTCTTGGCTCAGCGCCTAGATCTGCTCGACCCAGCCGAAGTCGCCAGGCTCGGCGGCATCGAGATCGTGGCCCAAGGGGTTGTGGAAGGATATCTGGCCGGCGTCCATCGGTCGCCCTTCCGGGGCTTCTCGGTGGAGTTCACCGAGCATCGCGCCTACCAGGCCGGCGACGAGCTGCGCTACCTGGACTGGCGCATCCTTGGTCGCTCCGACCGTCTGTTCGTGAAGCAGTTCGAAGAAGAAACCAATCTCCGGGCCATGATTCTCGTCGATGCAAGCCGGTCGATGGCATGGCATGGTGCTCCTGAGCGTCTGACGAAGCGAGCCTACGCGGACCGACTGGCGGCCGCGCTCGCGCTGATCCTCTTGCGGCAGCGCGATGCCACCGGACTCGTCACCTTCGACGATCAAGTGCGGCAGGTCATTCCCGCGCGCGTGAAAGCCGGCCAGTGGACGCGCGTCGTGAGGGGACTGCTCGATACACCCGATGGCCAGGGCACCGCGGCGCATGCGGCCTTGCAGCGTCTGACGGCATTGCTCACGCGCCGTGGGCTCGTCGTGCTGCTTTCGGATCTATTGTTCGATCGGGAATTGGCGCTCACCGCGTTGCGGTATCTGCGCCACCGCGGCCATCAGGTCGTCGTCTTTCATCTTATGGATCCCGCAGAGGTGGAGTTGAGCGGTCCTCCTGAGGTGCGGTTTCGCGATCCGGAATCGACCGTGAGTGTGGTCGTCCGGCCACGCGAGCTGGCTCGCGCGTACGCCGACACGGTGCGACGCGAAGTTGCCGCCTGGCGCAAAGCGTGCCGGCGCCACGGCATTGGCTACCATCATGTTCAGACAGACATGCCGTTCGGCCTCGCTCTCCGCCTGCTGACGTGAGTTTCATACATCCGCTGGCCTTGCTGGGACTCGTTGCCGCGACGATTCCAGCACTGCTCCACCTGCTGCAGCGCCGTATCCCACCCGAGATCGACTTTCCGCCGGTGCGCTACTTGAGTGTTGCCGAACGTGAGAGTGCCCGCCGGCTGAAACTGCGGCATCTGCTTCTCCTGATTCTTCGCACGGCCCTGATCGTGACGATCGTTCTGGCGGCGGCACGTCCGCTCGTACCGTTGCGGGGTGGAGGAGCGCACCAGCCGACGGCCGCCGTGATCATTCTCGATAACTCTCCGTCCTCGGGCGCGATTGTCGATGGTGGTTCGGTGCTCGACCGGCTTCGCGTGCTCGCACACTCGTCGATTGCGCGTCTGACGCCGGCCGATCGAGTCTGGCTCATGCTCTGCGATGGCGTCGTGCGTGGCGGGACACGTGAGGCGCTGATGGCCACGATCGATAGCACGCGGCAGGGTTGGCAGCGGCTGGATCTGGTCCAGGCTGTCGAACGCGCGGCGCGAATCGTGGATGCTCAGCCGCTCGCCGGTCGCGAAGTGCATGTGCTCAGCGACTTGCAGCGGACGGCGCTCGCGAGCGGTCACGCACGAGTGCCGAAGGACGTACGCGTCCTGGCGCTTGCGCCTGGCCATGAGATCAGCAATCACGGAATTGCGGGGGTGACCGTCTCTGAAGGTGCGGCCATCATCGAGCTGGCGGGCTCATCTCCGGACGACGGCGGGCCACCGGCGCCCGTGCCAGTGACGATTCGCATTGGCGCAGGCAGGCAGGGGCGGGGAGAGGTTGCGGCGCGCGGTCTGGCAACCTCTGATCGCGCTGACGGTGCGGCCCATGCCGCAGTCACGGTGTCACTGCCTGCGCAATCTGTGACGGCGGGTTGGTGGGTAGGAGAAGCTGCGCTCGAGCCGGATGAGCTTCGCGCCGACGACCGCCGGCCCTTTGCGTGGAGGGTGGCGCCCCCGGCGCGAGTCACGGCGACCGCCGAGGCGGGCCCGTTCGCGGCGGCGGCGCTGTCCGTGCTGCAGGAAGGCAAGCGCGTCGTGCCCGGACGCGACGTCGTGATCAGCAGCGGCGAGACGCCACCGCCGACAGGCGCGCACGCCATCGTACAACCTCCCGTGGACCCCGCGCTCCTCGGCCAGGCTAATCGTGCGATTGCCGCGCGCGGTTTGCCTTGGCGTTGGACTCTGCTCGGGACGCCGGGGACGATTACATCGTCCGCGTTGCCGTTCCTCTCCGACGTCCCTGTTGCGCGACGCTATCGGCTCGAAGGAACGGGGAGTCAGGAGTCAGGAGTCGGGGATGTGCTCGCGACAGTGAACGGAGAACCCTGGCTGGTGCGCTCGGGTGACGTTGTACTCCTGGGCAGCCGGCTCGACACCGCATGGACCGCCCTGCCCGCGGCACCGGGATTCGTGCCGTTTATCGATGCGCTCGTGAATCGCATCGTCGTCGGCGAGGCCGACGTGACCGCCCTTGAAGGGGCGCCGCGGGTCGAATTTCGCACGCGTGGTGCCGATACGATCGGCGCGACAGTCTATGGCCCGGATGGACGCGAGTCCGACCTGACCCCTGCCTCCGCATCGCTCGCAACCGACGCGTTGGGCGGCGCTGAGGTCCTGGACGCCGAACATTTCGCGGCCGAGCGGTTTTCCGCGATGCGGCGCGCGGACGCCAGTGGAATCCTGCTGCTCTTGGCACTCCTGTTGGCAGCGGCTGAGCTGGGGGTCGCTACTCGCACACGCTGATGGCGCTCGACTTCCTTCTCGACAAGTTCCAGGAGCTTCCCGCAACGCGCTCGCTGATCGAGCGCCTGCCCTCTCCGGGCAAACGCATCGGCGTGGGCGGCTTGCCGGGCTCCAGCCCGGCCGTGCTCGCGGCGACACTCGCGCGAGTACTGCCGCAGCGGGTGTTCATGATTGTCGCGCCCACGCCGGCCGATGGCGAGCGTTGGCTTGCGGATCTCCAGACGCTGCTCGGCTCGGAGATCACGGCGCTCTATCCGCAGCGTGAGTCGCTCGGCGCGGAGGAGCCGCATTACGAGCTCGCAGGCGAACGCATCGAGACGCTCGCGGCGCTCACGCGCGGCGCGGTGCGTGTCCTCGTTACCACTGCGCGCGGGTCGGCGGAGCGAACCGCTGTTCCGGAAGCACTGGCGCAAGCGCGGCTGGTGATCGAGGTTGGACAACAGGAACGTCGTCTCACTGAAGTGACGCAGCGGCTGGATGAGATTGGTTACGAGCGCGTCCCTACTGTCACCGAAGTCGCGCAGTACAGCATCCGGGGTGGCATCCTCGACATCTACGGATTCGGAATGGCCGCGCCGGCGAGAATCGAGTGGTGGGGTGACGAGATTGCCTCGGTCCGCGCGTTCGATCTGGACACCCAGCGGTCCGGCAACGCAATCGATCGAGTAACGATTCTGCCGGTGCGTGCCGAATCGCGGCAAGACCATGCAGCGGCGCCGCGTGCTGCGCCCCGACTCTCCAACCTGCTGGACCTTCTTCCCACCGATACGCTGGTTCTGAGCGATCAAGAATCCGCGGTCGAGCATGAGGTCGAGCGGGCCTGGACCGATGCGGCCCACCACCTCGAGGTCGCGCGGCGGATGGGCGAGGAGCCGCCATCGCGGAATGACCTGCTCATCGACCCGCGGCAGTGGCGCACGCGGCTCGATAGGCTCGCCTGCGTGGCATTGTCGGATGCCGAAACCGAGCAGCGGTTTCCACTGGCGCCACCCGACCACGTCGACCGTGACTTGAAGCGTCTGAGGCAGATCGTCACTCAGCCTCCTCCCACGGTGATTTTGTGCGACAACGAAGGCCAATTGGAGCGGCTCGACGAGCTCCTGGGGTCGGATCACGCGACGCTCGCCGTGGGGGCGCTCGATGGCGGCTTCATCATGCCGACCCTACGCGTTCTCACAGATCACGAGATCTTCCGGCGCGCGCGCCGGTTGCGGCGCCCGCGGCGGTATCGCAGCGCCGTCACGACTGCAGCATCGCGGCCCCTGACGCCCGGCGGATACGTCGTCCATCTCGAGCATGGGATCGGCATTTATCGAGGGCTGCAGACCATCGCCGTCGGTGCCGATGGTGCCACGCTCGAGGTCGCCGTGGTGGAGTACGAAGGCGGGGACCGGCTCAACGTTCCGCTCTACCGGATCGACCAGCTCGAGCCGTATCGCACCGCCGGCGATGGCGACGCGCCGCCACCGCGACTCCACAGGTTGGGCGCGACGACCTGGCAGCGCCAGCGCGACAAGACGCGCGCCGCCATCCTCGCGATGACCGCCGAGTTGCTGGATCTCTATGCGCGACGCCAGATGGCTCATGGATACGCGTTCCCAC
>Ga0075435_100000640_pt1 | contig 21543 bp, 16 predicted proteins | sample RhiMethybrSRZTD4_FD_75302 | JGI IMG/M metagenome (GOLD analysis project Ga0075435, IMG submission 75302) | Populus rhizosphere microbial communities from Tennessee, USA - Rhizosphere MetaG P. TD hybrid SRZTD4 | ecosystem: Host-associated > Plants > Roots > Rhizosphere > Soil | place: USA...
GGCCTGAACGTGCGGCTGGTCAAGGGCGCCTACCTCGAGCCCGCCTCGGTCGCCTACCCGGACAAGCGCGACGTCGATGCGGCCTACGGGCGCATGCTCGAGCGCTGCCTGGCGGAGGCCGAGCACACGGCCATCGCCACCCATGACTCACGGATCGTCGCGGCCGCCCGGGCCAGGATCGCCGCCGAGAACGTCGCCCCCGAGCGGTACGAGTTCCAGATGCTCTACGGGATCGCGCTCCCGCTCCAGCGCGAGGTGGTCGGCGCCGGCTACCCGCTGCGGATCGCGGCCCCGTACGGGCCGACCTGGTTCAGCTACCTCATGCGCAGGCTGGCCGAGCGGCCCGCGAACCTCGGCTTCTTCCTGCGAAACGCCGTCCGCCGGTAGATCGTCGTCAGGCGGGCGTCGCCCGCGAGGCGTCGGTGAACTCGCGGAACTGGGCGGTCACCAGGTACGCGGTCTGCTCGCCGATGTCGACGGCGTTGTCACCGATCCGCTCGAGGCAGCGCGAGATCAGGATCGCCCGCAGGCCGACCTCGTGCGAGGGGGCGTCGTCGGCCAGCGAGAGGATCCGCTTTGAGAGGCCGTGGTTCGTCTGGTTGATGACCTGGTCCATGGCGAGCAGCGACTCGGCGCCGGCCAGGTCGCGCGCCCCGAACGAGCGCATCGCCTCGGCGATCATCGCGTGCGCCTGCCGGCCCATGGTCGTGAAGTCGGCCATGAGCTCGGAGGGCAGCGGGGGGTCGGGCGGGATCAGGAGCGCGAGCTTGGCGATGTTCACGCACTGGTCGCCGATCCGCTCCAGGTGCAGGTTCACGTGGATCATCGAGAGGACGAGGCGCAGGTCGACGGCGACCGGCGCCTGCCGGGCCAGCAGCGACTCGATCGAGGACTCCACCTTCAGGTAGATGCTGTCGACCTCGTCGTCGCCGGCGATCACCTGCTGGGCCCGGTTCTCGTCACCCGACTCCAGGACCTGCAGAACGATCTCGAGCGACCGGCCGCAGAGCCTTCCGGCGTCCTGCAGCAGGGCCTCGACCTCGTCCAGCTCGTGTTGGAACTCGTCTCGTGGCATGGCCCGAGCATAGGGGACGGGAGCGGCCGTCCGCACCATCCCGACGGCGCGGGAATACCCGCTTATCCGACTCTTCACCACACATTCACCGTGGAATAACCCCGCACCCCGTCGCCCGCAGGCACGATCGACTCATCGCTATCGAACGAACAACGGAGAGGTCACGCATGCAGAGGTTTCGAAGGTCCGCGCTGCTGGTGTTCGCGGCGGGCACGGTCGTCCTGGCGGCCGCCTGTGGGAGCGGCGGTGGGACGACGACCGTCACGAAGAGCAGCGGCACCCCGACGAGCAGCAAGGTGCTCACGGGGGCCGGCAGCACGCTGGTGTACCCGCTCGTGTCCCAGTGGGAGCCTGACTACGCCACCAAGGCAGGGGTGACCATCACCTACGGCGCCATCGGCTCCGGCGGCGGGATCGACCAGATCACCGCGCGCGCGGTCGACTTCGGCGCCAGCGACGCGCCGCTCTCGGCCGACCAGGCCACCGCCTGCAAGGGCTGCCTGCAGATCCCGTGGGCGCTCGGGGCCACCGTCGTCACGTACAACGTGAAGGGCGTCCCCAACAACCTGCACCTGACGGGGCCGGTCGTGGCCGACATGTTCCTCGGAAACATCACGAGCTGGGACGATCCCAAGATCAAGGCGCTCAACCCCGGCGTGAGCCTGCCCTCCACGAAGGTGACGCCGATCTACCGCAGCGACGGCTCGGGTGACAGCTTCGTGTTCTCGAGCTACCTGTCGGCGGTCAGCCCCGAATTCAAGAGCAAGATCGGCGCCTCGACGCAGCCGCCCTTCTCGACGGGCACCGGCGCCGCCAAGAACTCCGGCGTCGCCGCCTCGGTGCAGAGCACCGACGGCGCCATCGGCTACGTCGCGATCTCCTACATCGCGGCCGACGGCCTGAACCAGGCCCTGATCCAGAATGCGGCGGGCAAGTACGTGACGCCCAGCGTCGACAGCATCAAGGCGGCCGCGGACGCGGTCAACACGGCTCGAGCCGACGGGTCGATCCCGCTGGTGAACCCGCCGGCCTCGGCAGCGACCGCGTATCCGCTGTCCACCTACACCTACGCCATCGTGCCGAAGACGTCGTCCAAGGCGTCAGAGCTGAAGGCGTTCCTGACGTACGCGATCACCGACGGCCAGCAGTTCGGCCCCGACCTCGGGTTCCCGCCGCTGCCGTCCGCAGTCGTCTCGTCGGACAAGACGGAGATCGCCTCGATCTCCTAGTTGCAGGAGCGGCGCCGGCATCGCGACCTCCCACCGCGATGTCGGCGTCCTCCCGCCAGGGAAGGACTTCACCAGCTTGAGCACACGCGCCGAGACAGATTTCGCCCTCCCCAAGAGGGCGCGCCTTCATTTCGGGGACCTGGCGCTGCGCGGCATCACGGGCGCCGCCGCCCTGACCGTCCTGATCGTCCTCATCTGGATCGCCTACAAGGTGACCCAGCAGGCGTGGGACGCCATCTCGACGTTCGGCCTCGGCTTCCTCACGTCGAGCCAGTGGAACGCCGTCACCAACCAGTTCGGTGCCCGCGACCTGATCTGGGGCACCGCGGTGACGTCGTTCTTCGCGCTCCTCTTCGCCGTCCCGATCTCGATCGCGATCGGCCTGTTCCTGAGCGAGCTCGCGCCGCGCAGGCTGCGGGGGCCGGTGGGGGCGCTCGTCGAGCTGCTCGCTGCCATCCCGAGCGTCGTTCTGGGGCTCTGGGGCATCCTCGTCATGGGCCCGTTCCTCGAGCAGCACGTCGAGCCGTTCCTGAACGATCACTTCGGCTGGATCCCGCTGTTCTCGGGGACGCCGTCGAATGTCGGCCTGCTGCCCGCCTGCCTCGTGCTCACGATCATGATCGTCCCGATCGTGTCGAGCATCTGCCGCGAGCTCTTCGACAGCGTCCCCAGCGATCTCAAGGCCGGCTCGCTGGCGCTCGGCTCGACCCGCTGGGAGATGATGCGCAGCGTGGCGATCCCGCAGGTGAGCGGCGGCATCGTCGCCGCCGTCATCCTCGGCCTCGCCCGCGCCATGGGTGAGGCGATCGCCGTCAGCCAGACCATCGGCGGCACCGCCCGCACCGGGTGGTCGCTGTTCGGCTCCGCCGACACGCTGGCGAGCCGGATCGCGAACCAGTACCAGGGCGCGGCCACGGCCCTGCAGACGTCGTCGATCGCCTACCTGGCGACGATCCTGCTCGTCCTCAGCCTGGCGGCCAACCTGACGGCGGCGCTGATCGTCCGCCGCATCCGACGGAGAATGGGGGCGACGAGATGAGCGCCGAGGCAAACCCGCTCGCGGTGGTGACGAAGCGGTCGCGCCGGCGCAAGCGCGTCGGCATCCTGATGGAGGCCCTGGCAACTGCAGCCGCGATCCTCGCGATCGTCGTGCTCGCGATCGTCGTGATCTCGGTGGCCCGCAAGGGCCTGCCGGCAATCAACGCCGACTTCTTCACGAAGAACCCGGCCCCGGTCTTCCAGACCGGCGGCGGCATCAAGAACGCCATCGTCGGCACGCTGATCATGACCGGGATGGCGACCCTGATCTCGGTGCCGGTGGGCGTGCTGATCGCGATCTTCAACACGGAGTTCGCGCCGCCGCCAGTCGCCGAGGGCATCCGGATCGCGCTGAACGTGCTCGCCGGCGTGCCGACGATCGTCATCGGCATCTTCATCTTCGGCGTGCTGGTGGTCGGCCACGGCCAGAGCGCGATCGCCGCGTCGCTCGGCCTCTCGATCGTGATGGTGCCGCTGATCGCGCGCGCCACCGAGGAGGTGCTGCTGCTCGTGCCGTCCACCCTGCGTGAGGGCGGCATGGCGCTCGGCGCGACCCGCGCCCGCACCGTGATCACGGTGATCCTGCCGACGGCCGTCGGCGGCATCGTGACGGCCACGATCGTCGCCGTCGCCCGCGGCGCCGGCGAGACGGCGCCGCTGCTCTTCACGTCGTCGATCTTCGCGAACTCGGTGGTCACCGACGTGCACCAGGCGATGGCCTCCATCCCGCTCACGATCTTCGTCGACTCCGAGTCGCCGAGCGTGGCGGATCAGCAGACCGCATGGGCGGCGGCGCTCGTGCTCATGGCCGGCGTGCTCATCATGGGCATCATCGGCCGCGCCCTCTCACTCCGCACCCGGCGCCAGATCGAACGAGCCAGGTGAACGATGACCGACAACCCAGGCGATTGATCGGCGACTTCGCGCGCGCCTGGACGTTCACCGGTGACCGGGGGTCCGGATCGCGGTGGGGCTGCGGCTGCGAACCGTCGCATCGCCGCGTCCTCGGTCACGCCCATAGAACCAGCCATGAACGCTCCCTGCGTCCTTCCGCTGCTCGGTTCGCAGCCGCCCAGGACATCACGGGAGTCACCGATCAATCACCGAGGGGACGGAACAACGGATGCACTCCATGACCGAATCGGAATCAAGCAGCGAGCGGGACGCGGCCGGCGGCGAGACCGCCGACGTCGCTCTCGCCCGGTCGCAGGCACAGATGGCTGAGCTCGCCGCCCAACACGGTGCCAACCCGCAGGAGGGCAAGCCGGTCGTGCTCGGGCTCGAGGACGTGGCGGTGTCGTACAGCGGCCACCAGGCCGTCCGCGGCGTCGACATGAACATCCACAAGACGCTGGTGACGGCGTTCATCGGCCCGTCCGGCTGCGGCAAGACGACGCTCCTGCGCAGCCTGAACCGGATGAACGACCTGATCCCGGGCGCAGAGGTGAGCGGCAAGATCACCTATCACGGCCACGACCTGAACGCGAGCGGGGTCGACCCGGTCGAGGTGCGGCGCCGGATCGGGATGGTGTTCCAGCGCCCGAACCCGTTCCCGAAGTCGATCTTCGACAACGTCGCCTACGGCCTGCGGTTGCACGGGATGAAGGACAACCTGAACGACCGCGTCGAGCAGGCCCTGCGCCAGGCGGCGCTCTGGGACGAGGTGCACAAGCGGCTGAAGTCGAGCGCGCTCTCGCTGTCCGGCGGACAGCAGCAGCGGCTCTGCATCGCCCGTGCCCTGGCCATCGAGCCGGACGTCGTGCTGATGGACGAGCCGGCCTCCGCCCTCGACCCGATCGCGACTCAGCGGATCGAGGACCTGGTTGCGGAGCTGAAGAACGACTATACGATTGTGATCGTGACCCACAACATGCAGCAGGCTGCACGGGTCGCCGACATGACCGCCTTCTTCAGCGTCGACGTGGCCGAGTCCGGCGCCCGCTGCGGCATCCTGGTCGAGCACGCGCCCACGGTGCAGCTGTTCACCCGCCCGTCCGACGAGCGCACCGAGGCGTACGTCACGGGCCGGTTCGGGTAGGGCCGGTGGCGAGCGCGGCGGACAAGGGCGAGGCTGCGGCCGGCGTGGCCGACCTCCAGACCCCTCGCCGCCGTCGCGCCACCGCCGCGACCCGGCGCAAGGCGCCGCCCGACCGGTTCCTCAACCGCGAGCTCTCCTGGCTCGACTGGAACGAGCGCTGCATCCAGCTCGGCCGCGACGCGACCGTGCCGCTGCTCCACCGAGTGCGGCTGTGCTCGTTCATCTCGACCGGCCTGGACGAGTTCTTCATGGTGCGCGTGGCCGGGCTCGAGCGCCAGGCCGCCTCGGGGCTGGACGTGCGCTCGCCGGACGGCCGTAGCCCGCACGCGACGCTCGACGAGATCGCGAGCCGCGTCCGCGACCAGGTGCGGATGCAGTCCGACCTGTACGAGCACGACCTGCTGCCGCAGCTGGCCGAGGCGGACATCAAGATCGGCCGCGTCGAGCAGGCCACCCGGGCCGAGCTGCGCGCGCTGAGCGCGCACTACGAGCGCGAGATCTACCCGGTGCTGACGCCGCTTGCGATCGGCCCCGGCCAGCCCTTCCCCTATATCTCCGGCCTCTCGCTGAGCCTGGGCGTCTTCGTGCGCGACCCGGCCACGGGCGAGGAGCGGCTGGCGCGGGTGAAGGTGCCGGAGGGCATGTCGCGGTTCGTGACGGTCGGCCGCGACGAGGTGATGTTCCCGCTGGAGGAGGTGATCGCCCACTTCCTGCCTCGGCTCTTCCCGGGCATGGAGGTGGTCGAGTCGGCCCCGTTCCGGGTCACCCGCGACGCCGACTTCGACGTGTCGGACGACGCCGACGACCTGCTGCAGGCGGTGCAGGTCGAGCTGCGCCGGCGCCGGTTCGGCGACGTGGTGCGGCTCGAGGTGGCCCACGCGATGTCCCAGCGCATGCAGCGGCGGCTGGTGGACTCGCTGGACGTGAGCGACCGCCAGGTGTTCCGCATCCGCGGCATGCTCGACCTGGCCGACGTCTCCCAGCTGGCCGACATCGACCGGCCCGAGCTCAAGTTCGAGCCGTGGCTGGGCGTCGCCCCGCCGGCGTTCGCGAGCGGCGACCGGCGCGAGATGTTCCAGGCGATCGCGGCCAACGACGTGCTCATCCACCTGCCGTACGACTCGTTCGCGGCGACCGTCGAGGAGTTCATCGAGGCCGGTGCCCGCGACCCGGACTCGGTGGCGCTGAAGACGACGGTGTACCGCACCAGCGAGCGCTCGCCGCTGATCCCGGCGCTGATCCGGGCCGCCGAGGAGGGCAAGCAGAGCGTGTGCGTCGTCGAGTTGAAGGCCCGCTTCGACGAGAGCCGCAACATCCACTGGTCACGGGCCCTGGAAGAGGCGGGCACCCACGTGGCCTACGGCTTCCCGCACCTCAAGGTGCACGCCAAGACGACGCTGATCGTCCGTCGCGAGGGCCGGGGCCTGCGCCGCTACGCCCACATCGGCACCGGCAACTACCACGCCGTCACCGCGCGCGTGTACGAGGACTTCGGCCTCTTCACGTCCGACGACGACATCACCGCCGACGTCTCCGACCTGTTCAACCTGCTGACCGGATTCGGCCGGCCGCAGACGTTCCGCAAGCTGCTCGTCTCGCCGTACACGCTGCGGCCACGGCTGCTCGAGCTGTTCGCGTCGGTGGCCGACGCCGCCCGGCGGGGCGAACGGGCCCGGATCCGGATCAAGGTGAACCACTTCACCGACGTCGAGATGATCGACGCGCTCTACGAGGCGTCGCGGGCCGGCGCCCAGGTCGACATCGTGGCCCGCACCGTGTGCGCCCTGCGCCCGGGCGTCGAGGGCCTGTCGGAGAACATCCGCGTCCGCAGCGTGCTCGGCCGCTGGCTCGAGCACAGCCGCGCGTTCATCATCGAGGCCGGCGACACGGTCACCTACCTGATCGGCAGCGCCGACCTGATGCCGCGCAACCTGGACGGCCGCTTCGAGGTGCTCGTGCCGGTCGAGGACGAGACACCGCGCAACCAGCTCGCGGAGATGTTCGACAGCCTGTTCGGGATTGCCGACTACTCCTGGCAGCTGCTGCCGGACGGGAGCTGGGAGCGGCTTCCGCCCGACGGCACCGGCGGTACCCAGCTGGCGCTGATCCGGCGCGCGCGGCGCAGCTCGACCGCCCAGGCGGCGCGTCCGTGAGCCGCGCTGCGGCCGAGGTCGAAACGGTGAACTACGACGCCGGGAGGGACATCCGACCGAGCGGTAAGACTCCGCGTATGACTGTCGCGGTCATCGACATCGGCTCGAACACGGGCCGCCTTCTGGTCGCGCGCCGGGGCAGCACGGCGGCGGTGGTCGCGGTGCGGAACGAGCGCACCGTGCTCGGCCTCGGACACGAGATCGAGTGCACCGGCACCATCTCCGCGGAGAAGCTCGAGCAGACGATGGCCTGCGCCCGCCGCTACGCCACGCTCGCCCGCGCGCACGGCGCTGTCCACATCGACCTCATCGTCACCGCTCCCGGCCGTCAGAGCGCGAACGCCGCCGAGCTGGTGGCCGGCCTGACGCACGTGACCGGCCTCTCGGCCCGCGTGCTCTCGGCCGAGGAGGAGGGCCGCTACGCGTTCGAGGGCGCCACCGCCGGTGTCGTCGGGCTGGCGCTGCCGGTCGGCGTCTGCGACGTCGGCGGCGGCTCGACCGAGCTCGTGGTCGGCAGCCCCGACCGGATGCCCGCCGACCTGCTCTCGATCGACATCGGCTCGCTGCGGCTGACGAGCCGGTTCCTGAAGGGCGATCCGCCCTCGCGGCGCTCCGTCGAGCGGGCCGTTGACGAGGTGCGCGACCACCTCGGCGACCTCGACGGCATGCGCGTGGCGACGGCGCTCGCGACCGGCGGCAGCGCCCGCGGCCTGCGCAAGCTGGTCGGCCGCACCCTCGACGACCGCCGGCTCGACCGGGCCGTGCGCATCATCGCCCGCCAGCCCGCCGAACGGCTGGCGCGCACGTACGGCATCCACATCGAGCGCGCCCACGTGCTGCTGGCCGGCGCGCTCATCCTGCGCGAGACCCAGGCCGTCCTGGGCGTGCCGCTGATCGTCGCCCGCGGCGGCCTGCGCGAGGGCCTGGCCGACCTGCTCCTGGCCGAGCGCTCCGCGGCCTGAGCTACTCCGGAGCGGCCGGAACGTGGCTGGATCGGGCGGTTCTCCAAAGCTTCACGCGATCGTCACCATGCGGAAACCCCTGCCGCGCTCGAGCCAGCCACAATGCTTGCATGGGTACTCGCTCGACCTACGACCGCCGGATCGAGCAGCTCGAGTCGGCCGTCGTCGCGCGCGGCCGCCGCGTCGCCGCCCGCCGGCCCGGCACCGCCGGGCCGCGGACGATCGATGTCGCCGTCGACGACCTGCTGGCCTCGCCGCACGCCGAGGCGGCCGACCTGATCCGGATCCGGGTCGTCCAGGAGATCGACTTCCACGTCCGCCACATCGACCGGCTCGTGCCGGCGCTGGCGCCGGAGCAGCTGCGCCGGGCCGACACGGGCGCCCTGCGCGCGCTCGAGATCGCCCTCGCCGCGCTCGTTGCCCGCGACCACGCCCGGCTCGAGCGTCTCGACCGCACGCTCGAGCGCATCCTCGACGGCGCCGAGCGCTCGCTCCTGCGTGACGGCGGGGGCACGCTCGCGCTCGACGCCCGCCTGCGCCGGGTCGCACTGCACGTGCTCGCGGTTGCCGACGCGGCCCGGCTGCTGCTGCGGCCCGTGAACGACCGGCCCCGGGCGCCCGTCGCATGAGGAACGGCCCGGCCACGGCCCGCCGCCGCCGCATCCTCGTCGTCGAGGACGACTCCGTCATCGCCACGGCCATCGCCGCCTACCTGCGTGCGGCCGGCTACGAGGTGGACGCTGTCGACGACGGTCTGAAGGCGCTGCGCCGGATCCGCTACGCCAGCCCCGACGCGATCGTGCTCGACCTGATGCTGCCCGGCACGGACGGCTGGCAGGTGATCGAGTCGGTGCGGGCCGACGGGATCGAGGCGGCGGTCGTCGTCGTGAGCGCACGGGTGTCCGAGCGCGACCGCGTCCACGCCCTGCGGCTGGGCGCCGACGACTATCTGTGCAAGCCGTTCGGCATGCCCGAGCTGGTGGCCCGGGTCGAGTCGGCGCTGCGCCGCACCGCCGGCGGCTTCCGGGGCTCGAACGGCGCCATCGAGACCCCGGGCCTCGTGATCGACTCGGAGCTCAAGCGGGCGTTCGTCGACGGCGAGGACGCCGGCCTCACGGTGCTCGAGTTCCGGCTGCTGCATGCGATGGCCGCCGAGAGTGGGCGCGCCCTCAGCCGCGACCAGCTGCGCCGCCGCGTGTGGGGCATGCCGCACACGAAGCGCGACCGCTCGGTCGACGTGTGCATCCGCAAGCTGCGGGCCAAGGTCGACTGCCGCTCCCGCGAGTACAGCTACATCCACACCCACCCCGGTGTCGGCTACCGCTTCGCGGCCGAGCCGAAGCGCGTCGAGGTGGACGTGGATCCGCAGCCTCTCGGCACCGGCTGAGATACGATCACCGCCTGTGAGCAGCGAGCCTCAGGCGCCCGCCGTGGCTGAGCCCGACTCGAGCGACGCTGCGCTCGTCGACACGCTGCTCGAGGAGCTGGGCGCCAGCCGCGTCGGCCTGCTCGCCGAGTTCGTGCGCGCCTACGTCCGCCGTGTTCCGGCGGTGCTCGTGGCGGAGCTGGGGACGAGCGGCCTGGCCGCGCACGTCGCCCACGTCTACTCGTTCATGAGCGGGCGCGAGCCCGGCCAGCTGGCAGTGCGCGCGTACAACCCCGACCTCGCCAGCGACGGGTGGGAGTCCGCCGGATCCGTCGTCGAGGTGGCCGTCGAGGACGCACCCTTCCTGGTCGACACGGTCACCACCGAGATGCACGTGCACGGCCTCCAGGTGCGCGCGGTCGTCCATCCGGTAGTCGGCGTCGAGCGCGCCGAGGACGGCCGCATCGAGGCGATCACGCCGGCGCGCGGCGCCCACCGGCGCGAGTCGGTCATGCACTTCCAGGCCGACCGCCGGCTCGACGACGGCGCCCTCGAGAAGCTGCGGGCCGACCTGCTCACGGTGCTGTCCGACCTGCGCCTGGCGGTGCGCGACTTCCTGCCGATGGTGGAGCGGGTCGAGACGATGATCGAGGCCGCCCAGATGGGCGGATCGCGCTGGTCGCCCGCGGTGATCCAGGAATCGACCGAGTTCCTGCAGTGGCTCACCGACGACAGCTTCATCTACCTGGGGTACCGCGAGTACGCGATCTCCGGTACCGGCGACGACGCGACGATCGCCGTCGTGCCGGGCTCCGGCCTCGGGATCATGTCCGACGACGCCCGGTCGCGGTTTGCGGAGCCGGTGCGCGTCTCCGAGCTCGAGCAGCCGGTGCGCGACCGGCTCTTCAGCGGGCCGCTCCTGACCGTCGCGAAGACGAACAGGGAGACCGCGATCCACCGCCGGGCGCGGATGGACTACATCGGCGTCAAGCGCTTCGACGAGTCCGGTGCGGTGGTCGGCGAGCTGCGCATGATCGGCCTGTTCACCAGCAAGGCGTACGCCGAGTCGGCCCGGCAGATCCCGCTCATCCGGCGCAAGCTCGAGGCGATCATGCGCTGGGAGGACCTGATCACCGGCTCCCACGACTACAAGGCCGTGGTCGAGCTCTTCGACAGCTTCCCCAAGGACGAGCTCTTCGCCGCGCCCGCCCAGGAGCTGCGCACGACGATCATGTCGCTCGCTGCGATGCAGGAGGAGCGCAACGTGCGCGTGTTCCTGCGGGTCGACCCGATGCGGCGGACGGTGTGGGCGGTGGTGGCCCTGCCGCGCGACCGGGTGTCGACCGACCTGCGCGTGCGCCTCGAGCACCTGTTCGAGTTCCGCTACCAGGGCGTCGTCGCCGACTACGCGCTCTCGTTCGCGACCGATCCGGCCCGCTTCCACTTCACGATCCACGTCGGCGAGGGCGGCATCCCCGACGTCTCGCCGGTCGACATCCAGCGCGAGGTGGCGGCGGCGGCGCGCTCGTGGGACGACGCGCTCTCGGACGCGCTGGCCGGCGCGGTGGGCGAGATGCGCGGCCACGAGCTGGCCCGCCGCTACGCCGCGCTCTTCCCGGAGTACTACAAGAGCGCCTCGACGATCGAGGCGGCCAGGTTCGACGTCCAGCAGTTCGAGCGCGTCGGCGACGACCGTCCCTACGTCGTCGCGCTCCAGAACGAGGCCGGCCCCTCCGAGCCGTTGCTCACGCGCGTGAAGCTCTACAAGACCGGCGGCAAGGCGCCGCTGACCGAGCTCCTGCCGCTGCTCGAGCAGCTCGGCCTCACCGTCGTCGAGGAGGTGCCGACGCGCCTGGTGGGCGACACGGCCGAGACCCGCTACCTGCACGACTTCGGCGTGCTGGGCCCCGACGGCCGCCAGCTCGACTTGGCCGTCTACGCCGACATCGTCAGCGCCACCGTCGGCGCGGTCTGGGACGGGCGGGCCGGCTCCGACTGGCTGAACCGGCTGGTCGTCGCCGGCGGCCTCTCGTGGCAGCAGATCACGATCCTGCGCGCCTACCGCGAATACCGCCAGGTGCTCGGCGCCACCTTCACATCGCGCTACCAGAACGACTGCTTCGTGCGGAACTCCGGCATCGCCCGCAAGCTCGTGGAGCTCTTCGAGATCCGCTTCGACCCGAACCGGGAGCGAGCCGAGGACGGCGCCGCGGGCGAGGACCCGGAGGCGGCGCTCGTGGCCGAGATCTCGGGCGATCTCGACGCCGTCACCTCGCTCGACGACGACCGCATCCTGCGCGGCTACCTGGGCATGATCCAGGCGACGGTGCGCACGAACGCCTACGTGCGCGAGGGCGGCCACCTCTCGTTCAAGCTGCGCTGCGCGGACGTCCCCAGCATGCCCCGCCCCGTGCCGCTCTGGGAGATCTTCGTCTACTCGCCCGACATGGCCGGCGTCCACCTGCGCGGCGGCATGGTCGCGCGCGGCGGCATCAGGTGGTCAGACCGTTTGGAGGACTACCGCACCGAGATCCTGGGCCTGATGAAGGCGCAGATGGTGAAGAACGCCGTGATCGTCCCCGTCGGCGCGAAGGGCGGATTCGTGCTGAAGAACCCGCCGGCCGACCGCGCCGAGCTGCGCGAGGAGGAGCGCCGCCAGTACATCACCCTGATGCGCGGGATGCTCGACCTGACCGACAACATGGTCGGTGGCGAGGTCGTCCACCCGCCGAACGTGCGCGTTCTCGACGGCCCCGACCCCTACCTGGTCGTCGCCGCCGACAAGGGCACCGCCCACCTCTCCGACACGGCCAACGGCGTCAGTGCGGAGTACGGGTTCTGGCTGGGCGACGCCTACGCCTCAGGCGGGTCGGATGGGTATGACCATAAAGCGCTCGGGATCACAGCTCGCGGCGGCTGGGAGAGCGTCACCCGCCACTTCCGCGAGCTCGGCCGCGACGTCATGACGGAGCCGTTCACCGCCGCCGGGATCGGCGACATGTCCGGCGACGTCTTCGGCAACGGGATGCTGCTCTCGCGCCAGATGCGGCTCGTGGCCGCGTTCGACCACCGCCACATCTTCATCGATCCCGACCCCGACCCGGAGGCGTCGTTCGACGAGCGGGCGCGCATGTTCGCGCTGCCCACGTCGTCGTGGGACGACTACAACCGCGAGTTGATCTCGGCCGGCGGCGGCATCTGGCCGCGCATCGCCAAGTCCATCCCGCTCTCGCCCCAGGCGCGCGAGGCGCTCGGGATCGAGGCCGAGCGGCTGACCCCGACCGAGGTGATCCACGCCATCCTGTGCGCGCCGGTCGACCTGCTCTGGAACGGCGGCATCGGCACGTACGTGAAGGCGTCGTCGGAATCCCACGCCGACGTCGGCGACCGCACCAACGACGCCGTCCGCGCCGACGGCCGCGAGCTGCGGGCCAAGGTGGTCGGCGAGGGCGGCAACCTGGGCCTGACCCAGCGCGGCCGGATCGAGTACGCCGGCCGCGGCGGCCGCATCAACATCGACGCGATTGACAACTCGGCCGGCGTCGACTGCTCCGACCACGAGGTCAACCTGAAGATCCTGCTCGGGCTCGCCATCGAGGCCGGCGAGCTGACGATCGAGGAGCGCAACGAGGTGCTCCAGTCGGTCGCGAACGACGTGGTCGCCCACGTCCTCTACGACAACTACCTGCAGGTGCAGATCCTGAGCCAGGAAACGGCCGTCGCCGCCCAGCGGATGGAGGCCTACGAAGACCTCATGGTCGAGCTCGAGGCGCGCGGCCTGCTCGAGCGGACGCTCGAGTTCCTGCCGACGCCGGAGCAGATGGCGGAGCGGCGGGCGGCCGGGAACGGGCTCGTGCGGCCGGAGCTGTGCGTCCTCCTGGCCTACGCGAAGCGGCTGCTGCGCGAGCAGGTGCTGGCCTCGCAGCTGCCGGACGACCCGTACCTGGACGCGTCCCTGGCCGAGTACTTCCCGCCGGCCGTGGTCGAGCGGTTCGGCCACCTGATGGCGGCGCACCCGCTGCGGCGCGAGATCGTGGCGACGATCATCACGAACGACGTGATCAACTCGATGGGCGTCACGTTCGTCTCCCGGATGGTGGCCGAGACCGGCGCGGGCCCCGAGGAGGTGGCCGCCGGCTTCATCGTCGCCCGCGACGTTTCCGACGCGCGCGAGCCGTGGGACGCGGTCGAGAAGCTCGACAGGGTGGTCGCACACGACGTGCAGGCCGACCTGATGGACGGCGTCGACACGGTGGTCGCGCAGCTCGCCCGCTGGTACCTGACCCACGTGCCCCAGATCGACCTGCAGGCCGAGGTCGAGCGCTCCCGGGGGCCGTTCGCCGAGCTCGTGGCCTCGATGGGCGACGTCGCCACGACCGCCTGGCGGCTGGCCCGCGACGAGCGGCTCGAGCGGCTGCTGGAGCAGGGCGTTCCGCGCGAGGCGGCCCGCTTCGCGGCCATCGCGCCCGACCTCGTCTACGCGCCCGACATCATCACCGTCGCCCAGACCTACTCCCGCCCCATCGCAGACGTCGCCCACGCGTTCTTCGTGATCGGCGAGCGGCTCTATCTCGACGTGATCGAGCGGCGCGCGTCCGAGCTCCCCGCGGACACGCGCTGGCAGCGGCTGGCCTGGGCGTCGCTGGCCGACGATCTGCGGCTGCTGCGCCGCCAGATCGCCTCGGCCGTGCTGGCCGAGACCGGCGACGCGTCGATCGACGATGCCGTCGACCGCTACCTGGCGGCCCGCACCGACCCCTACGGCCGGCTGGCGTCGCTGATGACGACCCTCGCCGCGGCGCCGGGCGACGACGCCTCGGTGATCATGGTGGCGGTCCACCAGATCCGTCAGGTCATCGCTTAACGCGCGGGGGAACCCATGGTTCCCCCGCGTCGGACGGCGCACCTGCTCTCCTGGGGGCAGCCGCTGCCTGGGATGGAGGCGGGATGCGGAGGACGTCCGGGGTATGGTGGTCCGCATGAACCGGCTCGCCGGCGAGACCAGCCCGTACCTGCTCCAGCACGCCGACAACCCGGTCGAGTGGTATCCCTGGGGCGACGAGGCGCTCGACCTGGCGCGGTCGGAGGGGCGGCCGATCCTGCTCTCCATCGGCTACTCGGCCTGCCACTGGTGCCACGTGATGGCGCACGAGTCGTTCGAGGATCCGGCGACGGCCGAGGTGATGAACCGGCTCTTCGTGAACGTCAAGGTCGACCGCGAGGAGCGGCCCGACCTGGACGCCGTCTACATGAACGCGGTCGTCGGCATGACCGGGCACGGCGGCTGGCCGATGACGGTGTTCCTGACGCCGGCCGGCGAGCCGTTCCACGGCGGCACCTACTACCCGCCCCAGCCGCGCCACGGCATGCCCGCCTTTCGCCAGGTGCTGCTGGCCGTCGACAAGGCCTGGCGGGAGCAGCGCAGCGAGGTCGAGCGAGTCGGCGCGAACGTCGGCGAGGCCCTGCGCCGCGCCTCCGAGCTCGTGCCGTCGGCCGATCCGCTCTCCGACGACATCCTGGCCGCCGCCATGCCGCGCCTCCAGGCCGTCCACGACGCCACCTGGGGCGGATTCGGCGGCGCCCCCAAGTTCCCGGCGGGTCCCGCGGTCGGCTTCCTTTTGCGCCGGTACGTCCGCGCGGGCGACGGCGAGGCGCTCGCGATGGCGCGCACCACGCTCGACGGCATGGCGCTCGGCGGCATGCACGACCTGGTGGGCGGCGGGTTCCACCGCTACGCCGTCGACGCGGTCTGGCTCGTGCCCCACTTCGAGAAGATGCTCTACGACAACGCGCTGCTCGCGACGGCCTACCTCGAGGCGGCGGCCGTGACCGGCGAGGAGCGCTACGCCGCCGTTGCCGAGGGCACGCTCGACTTCCTGCTGCGCGACATGCGCCTGCCCGAGGGCGGGTTCGCGTCGGCGCTCGACGCGGACACCGAGGGCGAGGAGGGCACCACCTACGTGTGGACGCCGGCGCAGCTGGCCGAGGCGCTGGGCGAGGACGACGCGCGCGTCGCCGCCGAGCACTACGGCGTCACCGACGCCGGCAACTTCGAGGGCGGGACGACCGTCCTGCGCGCACAGGGGCCGCCGCCCCCCGGCCTCGACCGGATCCGGGCTGCGTTGCTCGAGCGGCGCCTGCGCCGGCCGCAGCCGGGCCGCGACGACAAGGCGATCGCGAGCTGGAACGGCCTCGCGCTCGCGGCCCTCGCGCAGGGCGGGTGGCGCCTCGGCCGGCCCGACCTGCTCGATGCCGCCCGCGAGTGCGCGCGGTTCCTGCTCGGCCCGATGACGGGCGCCGACGGTCGCCTGCGCCGCACCTACCGCGCGGGCAGCGCCCGCATCCCTGCCTATCTCGACGATCACGCCGCCGTCTGCCACGGCCTGCTCGAGCTGGCCCTCGCGACCGGCGAGCCCGACTGGCTGCCGCCGGCGCGGCGGATCGCCGACGACGCGCTGCGGCGCTTCGCCGACGCAGAGCACGGCGGCTTCTTCCAGTCCGCCGACGACGCCGAGCGGCTGGTCGCCCGGCACAAGGAGCTCGACGACAACCCCACTCCGTCGGGCAACTCGCTGCTCTGCCACTGCCTGATCCGGCTCGCGCGCATCTACGCCGACGCGGAGCTCGAGGCCCGGGCCGAGGCCACCCTGCGGCTGGCGGTCGACGGGATGCGCAATGCGCCGCACGCCTTCGGCCAGATGCTCTCGGCGCTCGACCTGTACCTGGCGGCGCCGCGGGAGGTGGCGGTGGTCGGCCCGGCGGCCGACCCGGCCACGCAGGAGCTGGCCGACGCCGTCCGCGCCGGCTTCCACCCGACCGTCGTCTACGCGTTCGGCGACGGCGCGGACGCCTCCGGCATCCCGCTGCTCGAGGGGCGGACGCCGGTGTCCGGCGCGCCCGCGGCGTACATCTGCGAGCGGTTCGCCTGCCGGGCGCCGCTGACCGACCCGGCGGCCGCCCGCGCGGCGATGGCCGCGTGAGCACCGAGGCCCTGCGCCGGGCGGCCGGCGAGGAGGCGGTCGCCCGCTACGTGCGCGACGGCATGCGGCTCGGCCTCGGCACGGGCTCGACGGCATCCGCCATGGTCGAGGTGCTGGCCGCCCGGCTGGCCGCCGGCGACGTGCGCGACGTCATCGGCGTACCCACCTCCGAGGCCACCGCGGCCCTCTGCCGCCGCCTCGGAGTGCCGCTGACGACGCTCGCCGAGACGCCAGAGCTGGACGTGGTCATCGACGGCGCCGACGAGGTCGACCCCGGCCTCAACCTGATCAAGGGCCTGGGCGGGGCGCACCTGCGCGAGAAGATCGTCGCCAGCGCGGGCCGAGCGATGATCGTCGTGGCCGACGAGTCGAAGCTGGTCGCGCACCTGGGCGAGCGCACGCCGCTGCCGGTGGAGGTGGTCGAGTTCGCGCTCCCGGTCTGCCGGCGGGCGCTGGGCGATCTGGGGTGGGACGCAACCCTGAGGGTGGCACCCGACGGGGAGCCGTTCGTCACCGACGAGGGCAACGCTATCCTCGACTGCCGCCGCGCCGACTGGGGCGAGCCGGCCGCTCTGGCAGCGGCCGTGAAGGTGGTGCCCGGCGTGGTCGAGCACGGCTTCTTTCTCGGCATGGCGACGGCGGTCGTCGTCGGCACGAGCGACGGCGTCAGAGTGCTCGAGCGCGGGTCGCGCCCAGCCGCCGTTCCATGATCGCGACGGCCTCGGGGTTCGCGTCGACGAGCACGTAGCGGCGCCCCGTCGCGGCCGCCACCGCTCCCAGCGTCCCGGAGCCGGCGAAGAAGTCGGCGACGCGGTCGCCGGGCCTGCTCGACGCGAGCACCATCCGCCGCAGGAGGCCCTCCGGCTTCTGGGTCGGATAGCCGGTGCGCTCGCGCCCCGACGTCGGCACGATCGTGTGCCACCAGACGTCGGTGGGGAGCTTGCCGCGGGCGGCCTTCTCCGGCGTGACCAGCCCCGGCGCCATGTACGGCTCCCGCTCGACCTCCTCCGCGTCGAACCAGTAGCCGTCGGGATCGCGCACGTAGACCAGGATCGTGTCGTGCTTGGCCGGCCAGCGCCGGCGCGGCTTCGCCCCGTAGTCGTAGGCCCAGATGATCTCGTTCAGGAAGCAGTCGCGGCCGTAGATCTCGTCGCAGAGCAGCTTCACGTAGTGGGCCTCGCGGTAGTCGAGATGCAGGTAGAGCGTGCCCTCCGGGTCGAGCAGCCGCCGCGCCTCGCGCAGCCGCGGCTCGAGGAAGCCGAGGTAGTCGTCGAAGCGGTCGCGGTAGGACGAGCTCTCGAGGGGCTCGCTGCGATAGCGGCGGCCGCCGAAGCCGGTGCGGTCGCCGTCGCTCGCCGCCACCGTGCGCAGCCGCCGGGCCGTGCGCTCGCGGCCCGTGTTGAACGGCGGGTCGAGGTAGATCATGCCGAAGGCGCCGTCGGGGAACGACGGCATGACGTCCAGGTTGTCGCCGAGCACGATCTCGCCGTCCACGCCGCGTAGCATGAACGCCGCGACGGTCGGAGCCGCTAGGACTCCCGGATCGTCTGGATCAGCGCCGCCGGCGGCTCACCCCCGTCCACCCGCACCCGCGCGAGGGTGAACGGCGCCGAGCGCCGCGCCAGACCGGGCAGCTCGGTCGTCGCGCCCAGGTAGCCGGCCCGGCGCACGGCCGCGATCACGGCCCGGTCGTACGCTCCCGACGGGTAGCAGAAGAACCGCACGGGCACGTGGAACAGCCGGCGCAGGACGGCCCGGGCGCCGTGCACCTCGTTCCACAGCCGCTGGGCGCCCACCGTCGTCAGGTTGGGGTGGGTGAGCGTGTGGGAGTCGACCTCCCAGCCGCTTCGGATCAGCCGCCGCACCATCCACGCCTTGAGGCCCCAGCCGTGCCGGTGCAGGTTGGCCACGAGCAGGTTCAGCACTCCGGGCCAGCGGTGCCGGCGCAGGATCGGCATGGCCGCCCCGAAGTCGCCGCGGTAGCCGTCGTCGAACGTGAGCACGACCGGCCGCGGCGGGAGCGTCGCCCGGCCGTGCCAGGCCTGCCACATCCGCTCGAGCGTGATCGCCTGGTAGCCCGCCCGGGCGAGGGCGGCGACCTGCGCGGCGAAGAGCCGCCGCGAGACGAAGAGCTCGGGGTAGGGGGCCGACGGCGGCGGCGTGCCGATCACGTGGTACATGAGCACGGGCACGGGCGTACGCAGCGCCGGGCCGTGGAACGGACGGCGCGGGATCGGCACCGGCACCGGCAGGTCGCGGACGTCGAGCGCCTGCGGCATGCGGACGCGTTGCGGAGGCCCATGCGCGGCGGTGGCGTGCGTCGTGAGCACCGCTGCCGTGCCGCTCACGGCGGCAGCGGCGACCACCCAGAAGACGATCCGACGACCCGGCACGAGATTCCTCCATGCGAGCGCAGGCTCGTGAGTCTACGCGCTCATCGCTGCGGCGCGCTTGCGCCCGATCTGCTCGGCGCTGGGCCGGCGCACGTTGCGTACGAGCCCGAGCTTCTCCCACGTCGCGATCACGAGGCCGGACAGGTCGACCTGGCGCCAGCCGAGCCCGTGGAACGCCGACGTGGGGAACACGTGGTGGTTGTGGTGCCAGGCCTCGCCGAGCGACGGCAGCGCGAGCACCCAGTTGTTCGTCGAGCGGTCGCCGGCCGTGAACGGCCGGCGGCCGAACACGTGACAGATCGAGTTCACGCTCCACGTCACGTGGTGGTTGAAGAAGAGGCGCACGAGGCCGCCCCAGATGAGGCCGGTGAAGGCGCCCGTCCAGCTGCGGGTGATCAGGCCGCCGAGCGCGAACGGGATCGCGAACGAGAGCACCACCCAGAGCGGGAACAGGCGCGAGATCGTGACGACGAGCCGGTCGTGCAGCAGGTCCTTGGCGTAGCGCTCGACGTCGCTTCTGCTGTGGTCGAACATCCAGCCGACGTGGGCGTGCCCGAGCCCCCGCAGCCGTCCCCAGATCGAGCTCGAGAAGCCGTGGTGGGGGCTGTGCGGGTCGCCCTCCTTGTCGGAGAAGGCGTGGTGGGTGCGATGGTCGACGGCCCAGTCGATCGCCGGGCCCTGGATCGCCAGCGATCCGGCCACGAGCAGGGCCGCCTTGAGCGGCCCGATCGCCTCGAAGGCCCGGTGCGTGAGCATGCGGTGGAAGCCGATCGTGATCCCGAAGCCGCAGATGACATAGAGGCCGAAGAACAGCAGCAGGTCGGTCGGGCCGACCGCCTCGTTCCACGACATGGTCACGGCCAGGAGCAGCCCGATGAAGGGCAGCACGGTGATCACGATCATCGCGATGTTGGTCTTGCGTTGGCGAAGCGGCAAATCGGGAGCGCCAGCGGTCATGTCGAGATCCTTTCGCCCGGGATTGGGGTCAGATTCGCTCGACCCGGCTGCCCGGGACGATGTCGTGGGACCCGTCCTCCCAGCGGACGTAGCCCTTGTGGCCGCCGTCGTAGTCGCCGGCGAAGAGCAGGAGGGTCGCCGGCCGTCCGGCGACGGTGCACGCCTCGTCGCCCGGCTCGTCGACGCCCCGCCACACCCGCACGAACGGGTTCTGCTCCCATTCGTCCCCGATGGTGGTCGGGTCGGTGTGGCCGGGGAGGACGCGGGTCTCGGGCGGCAGCTTCATGAGCACGTCCATGATCGAGTGGTGCAGGCTCTGGTAGCTGTCGTTCATCGTGCCGCCGACGGTGTCCTTGAAGAGGACGTCGGCGGTGAAGCAGTTGTCGTCGATCAGGAATGCCAGATGCCCGGGGCTGTGGCCGGGTGTGTGCAGCGCCGTGATCTCGAGGCCCCCGGCTTCGACGACGTCGCCGTCGCGGAGGTGGCCGGTGACGCCGGACATGCGGGCCGCCTCGAGCTCGTGTGCGAGCACGCGCGGGCGGAAGCGCTCGATGATCACGCCCGCCTCGTCGATGTGGTCGCCGTGCGAGTGGGTGATGAGCAGGTGCGTCACGGTCAGGCGCTCCACGTCGGCCGCCTCGATCAGCGGCGCGACCGGTCCGCCGGCATCGATGATCACGCCCGTCCCGCCCGACTCGTCGCCGACGAGGTAGGAGTTCGACAGCCACCCCGGGTTCATGCTGCGCTCGAGGATCACGACGACTTGGCTGCGCGCTGGGCGGCCTTGTAGGCCCGCTTCTCGGCCTGATAGGTCGTGAGCGCCTCGGCGCTGTCGACATCGCCGAGCGTGGGGTGGTTCGGCAGGGCCTCCTCCCAGCCGTCCGGCCGGTAGCCGAGCCGTTTCACGATCGTCGCGAACAGGCTGCGCACCTTCATGTCGCCGATGCCTGGGAGCGCCGCCAGCCGTGCCTTCAGGTCGGCCGAATCGGCGGCCTCGGTCCACACCCGTGACCCGTCGCCGCCGTAGTCGCGCTCGATCACCGCGCAGAGGGCCTGCACCCGCTTCGCCATCGCCGCGGGGAAGCGGTGGATGGCGGGGCGGCGGACGAAGACCTCGACCAGCTCGTCCGGATCGGTCGCCGCGATGCGGCCGGGATCGAGGTGTCCGAGCCGCTTCTGCAGCTCGATCGGCCCGGAGAACGCCTTCGGCACCGGCACCTGCTGGTCGAGCGCGAAGCCGATCAGAAGCGCGTTGCCGTCGGACGCGATCAGCCGGTTGGCCTCGGGGTCGGGCGTCCAGTGGAGCTCGGTCTCCGCGCGCGTCGCCATGCGGGCGAAGCCTACCCGATGAA
>Ga0075435_100000641_pt1 | contig 21538 bp, 21 predicted proteins | sample RhiMethybrSRZTD4_FD_75302 | JGI IMG/M metagenome (GOLD analysis project Ga0075435, IMG submission 75302) | Populus rhizosphere microbial communities from Tennessee, USA - Rhizosphere MetaG P. TD hybrid SRZTD4 | ecosystem: Host-associated > Plants > Roots > Rhizosphere > Soil | place: USA...
GCCCGGCCAGAGCGTCGCGAGCTTCTGCCCGAGGAGCGCCCGGGTCTCGTAGGCGGCGAATGGCGTGATGTAGGGGAGCTTCTCGCCCTGCCTCGCTATCGCGTCGATGACACGCTTGTCGCCGTGCCCGATGTTCACGCCCATCAGCTGGCTGTTGAAGTCGAGGAACCGGGTGCCGTCGGTCGTGTAGAAGTAGACGCCCTCGGCGTGGTCCACGGCGAGCGGTGCGAGCTTCGACTGCGCGGACCAGTCGTAGAGGGTGTAGCGCTTCGACAGCTCGACGATCTCTTCGGCCGAGAGGGTCACGGTGCCACGTCCTTCCTACGTGCGGTGAAGTTCATCTTCCCAGACCGGAGGGCGCGGGGGGGATGCGTGTGTAGAGCGATCGTCGTCGTCAACCGCTGGACAACCCTGCCGGTCCCTCTGCGCAGATCCGTGTCGAGAGGTTCACGACTCCGACCTAGGCACGAGTCGTGAACGTGTTGACAACGCATGGCGACGACCCACCCGCATCCCTGCCGACCCCTTGCGCCGTCCTTCAGCGTGCGTCCTTGACGACCACGCCGCCCTTCATCACGAACGGCACGTCCTCGAGGATCGTGACGTCGTCGGCCGGATCGCCGGGGACCGCGATGAGGTCCGCGAAGAGCCCCGGCTCGATCGCCCCGACCCGATCCTCCCAGCGCATCAGCTCGGCGGACCAGCGCGTCGCGCTCCGGATCGCTTGCATCGGCGTCAGCCCGAACCGCACGTAGAAGGCCAGGTTCTTCGCGTTCCAGCCGTGGGGATAGATCCCCGAGTCCGTCCCGTGCGCGATCCGCACGCCCGCCTTCACCGACTTCGCGAACCCCTCCCGCTGCGCGTCGTTCGTCATCACGGTCTTGCGAAGCGTCTCCTCGGTGTAGCCCAGCCCCGGGCCCTCCTCCAGCATGTAGTCGCCGTCGTACATGTCGGCGACCAGGTACGTCCCTCGCTCGGCCATGAGCTCGATCGCCTCGTCGTCGAGCAGCGACCCGTGCTCGATCGACCGCACACCGGCTCTCGCCGCACGCTTGATCCCCTCGGCCCCGTGCGCGTGCGCCGCGACGAACGTGCCCGCCAGCTCACACTCCTCGACCGCCGCACGGAGCTCGTCCTCCGTGAACTCCGGCATGCCTGGGTTCGTGCCGGACGTGAGCACGGCTCCCGTCGCGAGCACCTTGATGAAGTCCGCGCCGTACCGAAGGATCTGCCGGACGTTCGCCCGCATCTCGTCGACGCCGCTGGTCACGCCGAAGCGCAACTCGCGCGGCACGACCGCGTCGACGTCGGGGGCGAGGCCCGTGAGGTCGCCGCCCCCGCCCGGGCAGGTGACGTAGGCGCCAGCACACATCATCCGCGGGCCCTCCACCCAGCCGGCCTCGATCGCGTCACGCAGCGCGACGTCGACGAACGCACGGAACGTCCCGATGTCGCGCACCGTGGTGAACCCGGCCAGGAGCGTATCCCGAGCGTTCTTGACCCCCGTCATCGCCTCCTGCGCGCCAGAGCGCGTGATCAAGGACGCGTACCCCTGGCCGGTGTCTTGCAGGCCGATCAGGTGGCTGTGCATGTCCATGAGACCCGGCAGCAGCGTCGAGCCCGCGAGGCGGATCGTGCGGGGACCGTCCGGGACCCGATCGGCCCCGATCACCTCCGCGATCCGGTCTCCTTCCACGACGACGGCACGACCGGGGAGCGAGCGGCCCCCGACGGTGTCGATGATCAGGTCGGCGATCAGGATCGTGCGTTCGCTCATGGCGGCAGAGCATATGCGACGTGTGTCCCCCGGACGGGCGAGCCGAAACCCGTCGAACGGTCGATGGCACGTTCGGCCGCGATGCGCCGATATCTAGATGGTGGTTTGCACCGGCTTCCTCTCCGGCCGATCGACCACCGCCCGCAAGGCGATCGCCGCGGCGTCGGTGGCCCTCTGGGCCCCGACGTCGTCGGCGATCGCCGGGCGAGCAGCACGACCGGATGGGACTCCGGTCGAACCGAGGGGGCTCAGAGGTGTCGCGCTGTCTGGCACCCGTTCCGGTCCCACCGCACACGCGGATGACCGGGGATGGGTCGAGAGGTAACCGGGATGGGACGAGGCGCGACCGGCTGCGGCATGACCTCGGTGAGCGAGTTCTGGATGTATCTGCTGCCCGCGGATGAAGGACCCGCTCACCGAGGCCCGCGGCCGTCGGTCCCTTAGACCAGCTCCGTGATCGTCGCGTCGATCGTGGCGCGGAGCTCATCACCGTCGAACGATCGCCCGTGCCCGCTGTGAACGACGCGCACATCCAGATCGCGCAGCCGCCCGAGCGACTCGGCGAACGCGGACCGGTCCTCCCAGCCGAGCTTCGCATCGACGTAGATCGCGTCGCCGGAGAACAGGGTGCCGTTCGCGCCGTCCCACAGGCAGATCGAGCCGGACGTGTGCCCCGGCGTGTGGATCACCGTGAACGCGCGGTTGCCGAGGTCGACGATGTCGCCATCGACGAGGAACGACGTCGGGCTCGCCGCCGGGGTCGTCCACGCCGCCGGATCGAAACCGGGTGACGGAACGCCGAGGAGCGCGACGGTCTCCGGCAGCGGCGCGTCGTAATACGCGAAGTCCTCGACGAGCCAGTCCGGGAAGTCGCGCCGCATCAGGCGCAGCCCTTCGGGGTCGGGCATGTCCGCATCGTCCGGGTGGCACCGACGGTCCTCGAACTCGTGCAGGCACCCGACGTGGTCGAAATGCGCGTGGGTGACGACCGCGACGACGGGCCGCCCGTCGCTGAGCGCGTCGATCGACGGGCGGAGCGGACCGACGCCGTTCGCTGCGTCGACGACGAGGTCGCGTTCGGATCCCCGAACGTGCCAGACGTTCGACTCGAGGAAAGGGTCGACGTGGGTCTCGAAGAGCCGGCTGACGCCGTCGCCGGCGTCCTCCGCACGGAACCACGGATGAACGACGGGGAGTGCCTGGCTCATGCGCGATCCCCGAAGAAGACCGCGCGGGCGGGCGGCCGGAGGCAGTGTGCGGAGTACATGCTCGCGTTGTAGCTGCCGACGTTGACGAGGGCCAGCACGTCGCTCTCGCGGACGGGAGGCAGCGGCAGGTCCTCCGCGAACAGGTCGTTCCCCTCGTTGATGTTCCCGCTCACGGTGACGGGTCGGTCCGCCTCGGCGTCGGCGGCGCGACACACGACGACGTCCAGGAGCTCGTCATAGATGAAATGGTCGGGCGCCTGGTTCCACCCGGCGTCGACACCGACGAACAGGACCCCCTCGCGTTCCTCGAGCGAGACGACCTCCGCGAGCAGGATCCCGCTCTGCTTCACGAGGAAGTCTCCCGGCTCCGTCCCGACGACGACGTCGAGAGGCCCGAGATGCTCGGCCGCGATCGCGGCCCACGCCGCGAGATCGAGCGGGTCGTCGCCCGATCGGACCGGGACGCCGAGGCCCCCGCCGGTGTTCACCTCCGCGATCGGAGCTCCCGCCCGCTGGAGCCTCCGGGTCATCTCGGCGGTGCGCCGCATCGTCTCCGAGAACACGCCCAGCCCGTCGGTGAGGTAGCCGTCTCCGACATGGACGTGGACCGTGTCGATCGTGAGCGCATGGCGCTGCGCGATCCCGAGGGCATCGTCCAGCTGCTCGACGTAGATCCCGAACTTCGTAGGGCGATCGCCCGTGTACCGCGTCGCCGTGCCCCCGGCATGGGACGCCCCGACGCCCGGGTTCACGCGGAGCCCCACCCGCGAGCCCGGAGCCCGGCGTCCGAACCGTTCGAGCTGGCTCAGCAGGTCCACGTTCACGTGCACACCGGCGTCGAGGATCGGCGTGAGCTCGTGTTCGGAGACGTTCGTGCCCGTGTAGCTGATGTCCTCGCGCGACCAACCGTGATCCAGCGCCCACTCGACCTCACCCGGCGAACAGACGTCGAGGCCCAACCACGGGCACCGTTCGCGGAGGAAACGCAGCACGGCCGGCTCGCGCTGCGCCTTGAGCGCAAGTCGTACGACGGGGCGGAGCTCCGCGACGCGGAGCGCGTCGCGGAGCTCCGCCGCCTGCTCCTCGATGCGGGTGAGGTCGTAGACGTACGTGGGCGTGCCGTGCTGCCGGGCAAGCTGTTCTGCGTCCCGTCCGGCGACGATCAGTCGCCCGTCGCGCACCTCGAGGCCGGGTCGCGACCACCACGTCCGCGAGAGGCCCGTCACCATGCGGCGCAGCGTACCCGCAGGCTCAGAGCCCGGCGGCGACGGAACGTGCCTCGGCGTCGGCCGAAACCGCGTCCCGGAGCGCGAGCGACGAGGCGACGATCCCGAGGATCCCGCCGATCGCCGAGACCCAGAGTCCGAGCTCGACGGTCGCCCCGCTCGCCACGTCGTCCGATCGGAGCACCGCCCAGGCGCACGCCAGCGTCAGCACGACGGCGCAGAGCGTCATCAAGGCGCCCATCGCGCGGCGGATCGCCCGGTCGGAGATCAGCACGTAGGCGACGCCGAACGCGAACAGCCCGATCGACATCCCGAGCGCCAACCGTCCCGAGACGTCCGCGATCCCGTCGTACGACGCCGTGTCCGTCGACCACCAGTAGGAGTAGATGCCCAGGAGCGAGACGACGCCGGCGACCGCACCCCCGACCCCCGCGTAGTTGAACGCACGACCCATCCCGGTTCCTTCGTCCGGCGGCACGCCGATGATGCTCGCCCGAGCCGTCGGTCGATGCAATGACCCGTAGATCCGACACCGGCGAACCGATGGATCGAAGGCGGATCCCCGATGTGCATCGCGTGGTCGGACCGCGACGCAAGGGGGGGAGGCCGGATGAGGAGGCCACTGATCGTTGTCGCGTCGGCTGCTGCTCGCACCGCCGCGAAGTCGTGGAAGTGCTACGGCCGATGAAGAGGACGCTGAGGTGGGGGTTCTCGTGCAGTGGAGGTGATCGGATTTGAACCGACGACCCCTGCGTTGCGAACGCAGTGCTCTACCGAACTGAGCTACACCCCCGTGGTCCGGGCAGCGTAGCAGAGGGCTCGCGCCCGTCTATGGATCCTGCGAACGAAGGACCTCGGTGTGCCGCTCGAGCGCATCGTGGAGGTCCCGCTGCACGAACGCGATGGAGAGGTCCCCTCGCGTCTTCTCGATCAACGACCTCGCCACGTCCGTCGACCGCCGCAGGTTCATCGTGATCGCGTCCGGATAGTCCATCGTCACGAGCACCCCGTACATGTCTTCGAGCGCTTCGAGCGTCCGCTCGGCCTTCGCCACGTCGCCCACCCGGAGCAGGTCCAGGACATGACGGCGACCCTCGCCGATCGCCTCGGCCAGACCGTTCAGGTACGGGGCGTCGCCGACGCCCAGGATGTCGGGTCCGGCGAGTTCCTCACCCGCGACGAGCGAGTAGGTGAGGTTCGCCTCGGCGTACTCCTTCTCGGCATCGAGCAGGTAGCCGGCGAAACGCACGTCCGGATGCCCCTCCACCCCTTCCATCCCTTCGTCGAGGGCGCCCCGAGAGTCCCGGATCAGGCCGCGAGCGACGTCGAACTCACCTCGGTGCACGGCGCGGATCGCGTTCGCGGACGCACGGATCGACCGGCGAGCAGCGGGGAGCGCCTTCTCACGAGCGGCCGTCTTTGCATCGAAGCGCTCGTGGAGCGCGTCGGCCAGGCCGTCCAGATCCACCCTCAGACGCCGACCGAAGCTTCGCGGACGACGACGTGGACCGACTCGTCCTCGAAGTCGAAGATCTGCTCCGTAGCGGCGGGGGCCAACGACGGCGTGGCCACGGGTTGCATCGCGCGTGCCGGCTGTCCCGGCTGACGCACCGGAGCGCCGCGGGCCTTCATCGACAGCAGCGCCCAGACGTAGACGACGAACACGGCGGCGAGTCCGGAAGTCACGTACCAGACCTGGCGGAGCGGCGGGACCAGACCGATGAGGAAGGACAGCGCGATCAGCTCGATGAGGGCGACGAAGAGCTTCCGACGCCGGTCACGAGCGCGGGCGCGGCGACGATCGTCCGGACCCAGGAAGCGAACGCCCTTGCGCGGGGTCACGATCCAGCGACCGGTCGTCCCGTGCACCTCGGCGTTGGCCAACAGTTCCATCCTGTGTTCGAACTCGTTCACGGACCGCGACTCGGTGCTCTTCTTCCGACCCCACGGCACCAGGTACGCGGCCCACATGATGCCTAACCCGGCGAGGAGCATCCACTCCACGTCCAGCCTCCCGATGGTCGATCCCCGGATCCGACACAACATCTGGGCTGGGACGGGACCGTAGCACCACATGTAGTGCCGCGAAAGCACATCGGTGTGATTCCCGTTCATCGCCCGGTGACCGCGGCCTCGCGTTGCGTTCGAAGGGGACTAGGCCTCGGCGCGGAACTCGCCCGATCTGCCGCCCGACTTCGAGAGCAGGCGGATCCCGTCGATCCGCGCGGTTCGGTGGAACGCCTTCGCCGTGTCGTAGAGGGAGAGCGCCGCGACGCTCGCCGCCGTGAGCGCCTCCATCTCGACCCCCGTGCGGTCGATCGCGTGGACCGTGGCCGTGACGTGGATGCGCCCCGCCGCCTCGTCGGGCTCGACGACCACCTCGGCGCCCGTGATCCGGAGCGGGTGGCAGTGCGGGAGCAGGTCCGGTGTCCGCTTGGCCCCCATCAGGCCCGCGACCTTCGCCGTCTCGAGGGGGGCGCCCTTCGTCGTGCCCGCGATGAGCCGGCCGACCGCCTCCGGCGTCGTGATGAGCCACGCCTCGGCCGTGGCCTCCCGGACGGTCTCCGGCTTCGCGCCGACCTCGACGATACGCGTGACGCCGTCGGCAGCGGCCTGGCCCGCTTGGGGATCCGCCACCGTCAATCCTCCGAGGAGCGGAACAGCCGCACCCGCACGCGCTCACCCGCGCCGGCGTGGTCGACGCCGGGGGGCAGGAACGCGAGGCCGTTCGCACGTGCGACCGTCGCGAGGAGGTTCGACCCCCGGCCTCCGGTGGGAGCGGCCGTCCAGCCGTCGGGCCCCCGGGAGACCTCGACGCGCGCGAACACGCTCTTGTCCTTCGGGCCGCCGATCTCTCCGGTGAGGGTGGCCGTCACCTCGGGACGGTCGAGGCTCGTTCGACCCATCATCTTCAGGATCGCTGGACGGACGAACATCTCGAAGCTGACGAACACGCTCACGGGGTTCCCCGGGAGCCCGAAGAAGGGCTTGCCCTCGATGAAGCCGAAGCCCTGCGGCATCCCGGGCTGCAGCGCCACCTTGTAGAAGTCGATGTCGCCGCGCTTGAAGAACGCGGTCTTCACGACGTCGCGGTCGCCGACCGAGACACCGCCCGAGGACACGAACGCGTCGGCCTGGATCTCGAAGCTGAAGACCGTCTCCTTGAGCGAGTCGGGATCGTCACGGACGATCCCGGCGAGCAGCGGGATCGCTCCGGCCTCCCGGAGCGATCCGAACAGCGTGTAGGCGTTCGAGTCCCGGACCTGACCGAAGTGCGGCGTCTCGGTCGGCCGGACGAGCTCGTCACCCGTCGACAGCACGATCACGCGCGGCCGCGGGTGCACCAGGGGGTGGGGGACGCCGGCGTTCGCGAGCAGCCCCAGCTCCCCCGCGCTCAGTCGCTTGCCGGCCGGCACGAGCAGATCGCCCTCGTGCACGTCCTCACCTCGCGGCCGGACGTGGCGCCCGTCGCCGACGGCCTCGACGATCCGCACCAGATCGCCGTCGTCGCCGTCGTCCGCGTTCTCACGCGGGACGACGGCGTCGGCGCCGGCCGGGATGGGCGCGCCCGTCGCGATCGCGACGGCCTCGCCCATCCCGACCGTCGCCTCCGGCTGCTGCCCGATCATCGATCGCCCGACGACCTTGAGCTCGATCGGGTGCTCGGTCGTGGCTCCGACGACGTCGGAGGCGCGAACCGCGAACCCATCCATCGCCGACGACGCGAACTCGGGCAGGTCGACCGCCGACGCGATGTCCGCCGCAGCGACGCAACCGTACGCATCGGTGAGCGGCAGCTCGATCGGCGGGAGCGGTTCGATCCGTGAGAGCACGCGTTCGCGCGCCTCTTCGAGCGGGACCAGGCCTTCAGCCGAATCGTGGTCGTGAACGTGCCGCTCGGCCATGCCGCGCAGTGTACTCAGGCGCTCCGGCCGAACCTCAGACGAGCTTCGCCCGCTGGACGAATTCCGCGAGCCACGCGCGGAAGTCGGGCCCGAGGTCCTCGCGCTCGGCGGCGAGCTCGACCGTCGCCTTCAGGTAGTCGAGCGGGTTCCCGACGTCGTAGCGGCCTCCCTCGAACCGGTAGGCGTAGACCGCTTGCTCCTGCGCCAGCAGGTTGATCGCGTCCGTCAGCTGGATCTCTCCGCCGCGCCCCGGCGTCGTACGCCGGAGGGCGCCGAAGATCTCCGGCGTGAAGACGTAGCGCCCGATCGCCGCGAGGTTCGACGGCGCCTCCTCGGGCGAGGGCTTCTCGATGATCGACATGATCCGGACGAGGTCGTCCTCGAACGATTCCGGCTCGATGCAGCCGTACAACGCGATGTCCTTCTTGCTGACCTCCATCGCGGCGACGACGCTGCGACCGAACGTCTCGTGGGCGCGGAGCATCTCGGCGAGCAGCGGCTTGTTCGGGTGGATCAGGTCGTCGCCGAGCATCACGACGAACGGCTCCTCACCCACGTGCGACTGCGCGAGCGACACGGCGTGCCCCAGTCCGAGGGCCTCCTTCTGCCGGATGTAGTGGACGTCGGCGAGCTCCGAGATCTGCCGGATCTTCTTCAGCTCGTCGAACTTCGACTTCTCCTCGAGGAAGCGCTCGAGCTCCAGGTTCCGGTCGAAGTGGTCCTCGATCTCGCGCTGCCCGCGGCCCGTCACGATCAGCACATCGTCGATGCCGGCCCGCGCGGCCTCCTCGACGACGAGCTGGATCGCGGGGACGTCGATCACGGGCAGCATCACCTTCGGCTGCGCCTTGGTCGCCGGGAGGAAGCGAGTCCCCAGCCCGGCGGCCGGGATGACCCCTTTGCGTACCCTCATCGGTGCCCCCCGTTACCCGCGGAACGCGAACGATACGCGCACACGCCCCCAACGCAAATCGTCCAAGGGGCCTCCGCCGCACGGCCGAGCGTGGGAGCGTCGGTAGACTTCTTGCTGGTCATGCCCACGTACGAGTACCGATGCCGCGACTGCGGACACACGTTCGAGGTCGTCCAGAAGATGACGGACGAGCCGCTCACCGTCTGCCCCGACTGCGGGGGCGAGCTGCGAAAGGTGTTCGCGGTGCCGGCGATCGCCTTCAAGGGCTCCGGCTTCTACGCGACCGATCACGGCAAGAAGGCCAAACGGCCGTCGGAGACCTCGGACAAGGGCGAGTCGAAGGAGACCAAGAAGGAGAGCGGGTCGAGCGAAACCAAGCCCGGGGCGTCGGCCAAGAAGAAGGAGTCGACCGGCTCCGGCGCGTCGAAGGAGGGCTCCGGCTCGTGACGTCTGCCGAGATCGGGGTCTTCGGGGGCTCCGGCTTCTACGCGTTCCTGGACGATCCCGAGGAAGTCACGGTCGACACTCCCTACGGGAAGCCCGCCGCGCCCGTCACGGTCGGGACGATCGGGGACCGCCGGGTCGCGTTCATCCCCCGGCACGGCATCGACCACAGGTTCCCGCCACACCGCGTTCCCTACCGGGCGAACGTCTGGGCGATGAAGGACCTCGGGGTGACGCGGATCTTCGGGCCGTCGGCGGCCGGGTCGCTCCGCCGTGACATCCCGCCGCGGACCTTCGTCGTGTGCGACCAGGCGATCGACGTCACGAAGTCGCGCGACACCACCTTCTACGACGGACCGGTCACGACGCATATCTCGTTCGCCGACCCGTACTGTCCCGTGCTCCGGCAGACCCTCGTGGACGCCGCCGTCGATCAGGGGATCGAGCACCGGGTGGGCGGCACGATGGTGGTGATCGAAGGTCCTCGGTTCTCGACGCGGGCCGAATCGAAGATGTTCGCGAACGCCGGCGGGGACGTGATCGGGATGACGCAGTTCCCGGAGGTCGCGCTCGCGAAGGAGCTGGAGCTCTGCTACGCGAACGTCGCGCTGGTCACCGACTACGACGTCGGCGTCGATGGGATCGCGCCGGTCTCGCACGCAGAGGTCCTGAAGGTGTTCGGCGAGAACATCGACCGGCTCCGCGACCTGCTGTTCGCGGCGATCCCGACCGTGCCCACCGACCGCGCTGGATGCGACTGTGCGAACGCGCTCGGCGGCTCGGGGCACGGCGACCCGTAGGCCCTTCGCGAGGCGGCGACCGTATCCTCGTGAGATGGCTCGACAGCTGGTGCGCGTGGAGATGGCGTTCGTGAGCGACGAGGACCCCGAGCAGACCGGGGATCGGATCCGTGAGTCGGTGTCGCTGATCGTGGGCCGCGACGCGCTCGAGGAGTTCCGCGTCCGGGCGCTCGCGCTCGACACGAAGAAGAAAGACCACCTCCGACCGGTCGAGTGAGGTGACGCGCGTCACGGCCGGAAGGTCGTGGCGCGCCTAGCGTGACCCCATGCACATCCCGGGCGGGTTCTCGCTGCGCCGCAAGCTGCCGACCTCGTCCAAGGTCTTCCTGACGCTCGCGGCCGCCTGCGCCGTCGCGTCGTTCCTGCTGGTCCGTGGTGGCGCCGCGCGAGCGGGCGGTGCGGTGGGCGCGTCGGGACCCAACGTCGGCGTCGTCGTCGCCACGCGCGATCTTCCGGCCGGCGGATCGCTCTCGGCGGACGACCTGCGGGTCGTGCAGATGCCGGTCGCGTTCGCGCCGCCCTCGGCGATCGGCTCCGTCGACGACGCCGTGGGCCTCGTCTCCGGAGCGGCCATCGCTCAGGACGAGCCGCTCTCGAGGGCCCGGGTCGGGCGGAGCTCGCTGGCAGGCTCCATCGCACCCGGCCGTCTCGTCGTCAGCGCCACGTTCGGATCGATCCCCGACGGTCTGACCACCTGGGACCGTGTCGACGCCTTCGCCACCTTCGGCGGAGCTCGGCCTTACACGGCGCTGGTCGGCGAGGACCTGCGTGTGCTCAGGATCCAGGCGCCGACCAGCTCCTTCGGGGGGGACCGGGGCACCATCGTCACCCTCGACGTCGACGCGACGGCGGCCAGGCAGATCCTGCAAGCAGACGCGACGGGGACGCTCGCGCTCGTGGCAAGGAGCTCCGACCCCGGCGCGACAGCTTCTCCATCTCCTTCGCTCGGAGCGACACCGGCGCCGGGATAGACTCGCCGCGCCTCCCGACCGGAAGGACGCGCGATTGACGGTCTTCCAGGCGATCGTCCTGGGCCTGACCCAAGGCATCACCGAGTTCGCCCCCGTCTCCAGCAGCGGGCATCTCATCCTCGTGCCGTGGCTGTTCGGGTGGTCGATCGTCCAGGATCCCGCGCTCAACAAGACGTTCGACGTAGCCCTCCACATGGGGACGCTCCTGGGCGCCGTGATCTATTTCCGGAGCGACCTCTGGCGCTACATCAAGGCCTGGTTCGCGTCGGTCGGCGCCCAAGCGATGCGGACGGCGGATGAGCGATTCGCGTGGGCCCTGGTGATCGGCACGATCCCGGGCGCCGCGGCGGGCGCGCTGTTCGAGAGCACGATCGAGGATCGACTCGGCCAGCCGTGGCTGATCGCAGTGATGCTCGCGTGCTTCGGCGTCGTGCTCTACGTCGTCGACCGGGTATGCCGGCAGGATCGGTCGTTCGACACGATCGGGCCGCGAACCGGCCTGTTCCTGGGTACGGCCCAGGCGCTCGCCCTCCAGCCGGGCGTGTCCCGATCCGGCGTGACGATCACGGCCGCGCGCCTGATCGGGCTCGAGCGCGAGGCCGCGGCACGCGCATCCTTCCTGCTCGCGATCCCGATCATCGCGGGGGCCGGGCTCTACAAGTCCCTCGACCTGGCGCAACACGGCTTCCAGGGCTACGGCGCGCAGTTCTTCTGGGGGTTCGTCGCCTCGGCGGTGAGCGGGTTCGTCGTGATCTGGTTCCTGCTGCGTTACCTGCGGCGTCACGACTTCTTGCTGTTCATGGTCTACCGGCTGGCCGTGGCGGCGCTCGTGTTCCTGCTGATCGCGACCGGCGTGCGGTCGGCGACGATCTGAACGGGGCGGCCTCTCAGACGCCGGCGAGCGTCATCTCGCCGATCAGGATCGACGGCGTCCCGACGCTCGAGAAGAACCGCAGGTCGTTCCCGACGCCGGCGACACCCTTCAGCATCTCGCGGATCGTCGAGGCGATCGTCATCTCGCGAAGCGGTTCCGCGGTCGAGCCGCCGTCGATCCGGAGCCCGGTCGCGCCCACGCTGAACTCGCCGCTGATCGGGTTCGCCCCCGAATGCACGCCCGACACGTCGCGGATCAGGACGCCGCCGTCGGCCTTCGCCAGGAGCTCGTCGAACGAGAGGTCGCCGGCATCGACGAAGAAGTTCGACGTCCCCACCCCGGGGGCGGACCGATAGCCGCCGCGCTTCGCGTTCCCGGTCGAGCGCTGCCCATCGCCGGTGCGATGCGCGGTGTACGTGTCGTGCAGGAATCCGTTCAGCGTGCCCGCGGTGAAGAGCTCCGTGCGCCCGCTCGCGACCCCCTCGCCGTCGAAGGGGCATGCCCCGGGGCCGTCGAGGCGCCGGCCGTCGTCGACGAGGGTGAAGACCGACGAGCCGACGGCCTGGCCGGCCATGTCCGCGAACAACGACCGGCCCTTCAGCACGTTCTCGGCGTTGAGCGCGCCGGCGAGCACCCCGAGGAAGCTCGAGGCTGCGAAGGGGTCGAGGATCACCGGCACCTTCGCGGTCGGCGGCTTCGAGGCGCCCAACATGCCGACCGCCCGGTCGACGGCTTCCTCCGCGACGGGCTCCCACGTGAGCGTGTCGAGCCCGCGCGTGATCGCGTACGAGAAGCCGGTCTGCGTCTCCTCACCCTCGACCGCGAGGGTGACGACGACGACGTAGGCGTCGGTCCGGGCGAACTCGACGTCGACGCCGGTCGTCGACGCGATCGCGATCCTCGCGACCGCGTCGCCGACCTGCGCGAGGTCCACCTTCGTGACACGGGGATCCCGCGAGACCGTGTAGCGCTCCAGGTCCAGGGCCATGCGCACCTTGTCGTCGGCGCTCACCGCGGCACTCTCCCCGCGGTAGATCTCGGGCATGGGCGTGAAGGGTTCGGGCGCCGGCAGCACGTTGTGCTCGTCGGGCTCGGCCAGGGCTGCGTTGTCCCGAGCGCGCCAGACCGTCTCTTGCGCCTCGTCGGCCGAGGGGTCGGCCGCCCAGGCATAGCCGAGGCGACCGTCGCGGATCACGCGGACCCCCAGTCCGCGTGCCTCCGCGAACTGCATGCCCTCGACCTCGCCGCGGAGCGCGCTCACCTCGGTCTGGCGACCCTCCTCCGCGTAGGCCTCGACCTGCTCCCCCTCCTGGGCCGCTTCGAGCGCCGAGTGGACGAGAGCTCCGAGGTCAGGCACCGGTGCCCCCGACCGTGATCCGCGCGATCCGGAGCGTCGGTGAACCGCTCCCGACGGGCGCGCCCTGTCCGTCCTTGCCGCAGACGCCCTCCCACGTCTCGAAATCGCTCCCGACGGCGTCGACGGAGCTCATCACCTCGATCGCGCGCCCGATCAGGTTCGCGCCGCGGACCGGGGTCGTGACCTCGCCGTGCTCGATCAGATAGCCCTCGGAGACGCCGAACACGAAGTCGCCGGTCGCCGGGTTCACCTGCCCGCCTCCGAGCCCGCGGACGTAGACGCCGCGGTCCGTCGAGCGGATCACCTCGTCCGGATCCTCACTGCCGGGGAGGATGTTCGTGTTCGTCATCCGGACGATCGGCGGGTGCGCGTAGGACTCGCGGCGGCCGTTCCCGGTCGGCTGCACGCCCATCTTCGCGGCGCGGAGCCGATCCTGGAGGAAGCCCTGGAGCACGCCCTCCCGGAACAGCTCCGTGCGCTGGGACGGCTCGCCTTCGTCGTCGAAGTCGTAGGAGCCCCATCCGTTCGCGATCGTCGCGTCGTCGACGCCGTCGATCAGCTCGCTCGCGCACCGCTCGCCCACCCGGCCGCGGTACACCGACGCCTCCTTGTCGACGGCGTCGGCCTCGAGCGGATGTCCGACGGCCTCGTGGAAGAGCACGCCGCCGCAGCCGTTCGCGACGACGACCGCCATCTCGCCGGCGGGAGCGGGGATCGAGTCGAGCATCGTCACCGCTCGGCGCGCGGCGCGCCCGGCCGTCACGTGCGGCGGATGCGCGTCCAGGAACTCGACGCCCGCGCAGGCCGCCGGTCCGTCCCATCCGGTCTGGATCACGTCGCCGCGTTTCGCGACCACCTGCGCGACGAGCCGGATCCGCGGCCGTTCCTCGTCGATCCACCGACCGTCGCTCGCTGCGATCAGCCGCCGCTGGAGCGAGTCGAAGTAGATCCCGGTGACCTGGACGACCTCGTCCGACGTCGAGCGCGCGACGTCGTCGACGTCACGGAGCCATGCGACCTTGTCCGCCGCCGGGACGCTCCCGGCCGCGCGCTCGGCGTGGTTCGTGCCGGGACCGAAACGGTCGGTGAGATCCACGACCCGGCCCGGCGCTTCGCCGCGGAGCGCCGCGCTCGCCGCGGCGGCAGCCTCCAGCAACGCGTCGCGATCGAGCCGGTTCGAGTACGCGTACCCGTACGTCGTGCCTTGAGCGACCCGCACGCCGGCCCCGCGGTCCAGACCGGTCGTGAGCTCCTCCACCTTGGCGTCGTCGAGACGGATCGACGTCGATGACCGCTCCTCGACGAAGACCTCGGCGAAGTCGCCTCCCTTGCGTCGCGCGGCGGTCAGGACCTCCGCGACGAGCTCACGGTCGAGCATGTGCCGGATTCTACGAAGCACCTCCTGATCCGACCGCCCCCGTCGGACGGCGCGGCCGCAGCGCGGTGATAGCGTCGCCGGGCGGACGTGACCACCATCGAGACGACGACGCCCGAGACGACGGCACGGCCGAGGACCGACGCGGTGCGCGCGGCGGTCGACGTGGCGCTCATCGTGGTGCTCGGCGCGATCTTCCTCCGCATCGCGGTGTGGCCGACGTTCGTGCACCATTATCCGTTCGCCGTCGGCCCCGACATGCCCGTCTACCTCTGGTGGGCGCGCGTCGGCGCCGCCGAAGGCATCTCGCTCGTGGGCGAACGGCCCGGCACGCCGGCGCTGATCCCGACCGTCGCGGGGGCGCTCGACGTCGGGCTCGTCGCGGGGGTCGCGGCGGTGCAGTACGCGCTGATGCCGGCGTGTGGGCTCGCGGGCGCGGTCCTCGCGATCGCCTGGTCGACGTTCCTCGGCGCGGGCTACCTGGCGAACCTCGCCCTCGTCGCGGCGTTCCTCGCGGCCGCCGCCGCCCTCGCGCGCCGCACGCGACGGGGGACCGTCGCGGCGGCGCTGCTCCTGGGCGGCGGCGGCCTGGCGCACCCCGAGTTCTTCCTGCTCACGGCGGCCGTCCTCGTCGTGACCGCGACGTGGTCGTGGCGACGTGGCCGCCGGTCGCGGGCGGATGCGACCGACGATCGCGCCGACGCGGGGCGCGTCCTCGCCGCCCTCGGCGGAGGCTCCGGCGTCGTCGTCGGCGGGATCCTCGCGGCGCTCGTCGGCCCGGCGCGCCTCGCGGGCGACACGTCCCTCGACGCGATGCTCCGGCGTACCGGCCAGTGGGCGGAGCTCCGCCACGTCTACCTCGACCGACTCGTCGACAACTGGCGCCGCTACGCGCCGTTCATGACGACCGCGCTCGCGATCGCGGGGAGCGATCGCGCGCGCGGCTTCGTCCGACGGTTCCTCGTCGCCTGGACGCTCGTGACGGCCGCGGCCCTGCCCGTCGGCGTCATCACCGGATGGTTCCCGCCCGACCGGATCCTCACGTTCGCGTTCTGTCTCCCCGTCCTGGCCGGGTTCGGCCTCGTCTGGATCGGCGACCGGATCGGACATCGGACCGCGTGGCCGGTCGCGATCGTCCTCGTGACGCTCATCGTGCTCCCGGCGATGCGCGACTGGCGCGCCCAGCAGACCTACGTCTCGCCCGACGAGCTCGCCGACGTGACCGACGCCGGAAGGATCGCGGCGACGACACCGCTGGGGACGCCGATCGTGTTCGTCGTCGACGATCCGGATCTGGACACGGCGCTGTTCCGGCTGTCGCACGGCCTCAACGTCGCGCGCGCCGCGCTTCCCCCGGACCGCGCCGTCGACGTCCACGTGTTCCTCGGGAGCGCGGCCGACCTGCTCGCCGGTCGTCCGACGACCCGCGGCGACCCCGTCTACGACCGCGCGTCCGCGGATTCACTCGCCGGCGTTCCCGCCGGACCGCGCGGCATCTTCGTCGTCCGCGAGCTGGACGGGGATCCTGAGGCGCTCTCCACGCCGAGCCTCGAGGCCTGGCACGACGTCCTCGCGACGAACGTGCCGATCCCGGCCTCGCTCCCCGCCGGCGACGGCGAGCTGTTCGCGTCGGACCCCGGCACGATCGCGAGCGCGACGTTCCGCGCGTTCCTCCTGTTCGTCGTGGTGGGCGGAGGTTGGGCCTGGTGGGCGTTCGGCGATCGCGCCCGCGATGCCGCGGCCGCGCTCGCCGTCGCCCCCGCGTTCGGGTCTGCGACCCTGACGCTCGTCGCGCTCGGCCTAGAGCGTGTCGGCGGCGATCTCCACGGGAGGGGGACCGTCGCCGTCGCCTGCGCGATGGCCGGCGGCATCGGGTACGCGCTGCTCGTGGTGCGGGTCGTCGGCCAGCATCGTCGGGGCGGGCCGGGCGACCTCGTCCTCGAACAGGCGCCCGAGCACGACGCGTGATCGGAGGTCGCGGACGACGAAGAACAGCAGCACGACGAAGATCGGCACCACGATCAAGTAGCCGATCAGCAGATCGAGGTTGAACGCCCCCGGATACCGCATCGCCTCGGCCGACCAGAGGGTCACCCCGAGGAGCGAGCTCGTGGTGACCACCGCGGTCCGCGGGATCCGCGGCAGCGCCCAGACGAGCGGCAGCTGCCACACGACGTACCACGGCAGGAGGATCGGCCCCAGCAGCATCAGCAGCGCGAGCGACCAACCCCACACGGCCGCCTGCTCCTGACCCGACATCCCGCCGGTCGGCACCCGGCGCCACACCTCGCGGGCGAGCATCACGACGCACCAGACGAGCAGGGCGATCGCGCCGACGCGGACGACCCACCCGAGGGTGTGGAAGCTGAGGAAGTCCACGACCTGTGCGATCACCGTCGGCGGCGCGAACCATCCCGTCTGACCCGCGAGCCCGAGCATGCCGAGCGTCGGGTCCTTCAACTGGAAGAACGGCAGCGCGAACGCCAGCGCGATGCCGGCGGACAGCCCGACGTGCGTCACCGCGGCGCGCCGCCGCTCCTCCGGCGGCCGTCGGGCCACGCACCATACGAGCAACAGCAGGAGCGGCAACGTCGCCGTCACCTTGATGAGCGCCCCGAGGGTGAGGACCGCGACGGCCGGCAGCTCTCGCTTCGACACGAGCAAGGCGAACGCGGTGACGATCGAGAACGCGACGAGGAGATCGTTGTGACCGCTGCCGGCGGCGTGGAACAGGACGACGGGGTTCGCGCCGAACGCCGCGAGCGCGAACGCGGTGCGGGCCGGCCAGAGGCGGTGCACGATCCACACGATCACCCCGCACGTCGCGAGGCTCGCCGCGATCGAGATGTACCGGTACGCCTCCACGTGGTCGATGGGGTGCGGGAGGATGCGTGCCAGCAGCGCCGAGACGCTCGTCCAGCCGGGTCCGTAGTACGCGGGCGTGTCGACCCACCGGGGGCCGACGAGGTTCCAGAGCACGTCTCCCGAGTGGTCGAGCGGCGTCTGCACGTACGGGTTGCCGTGGTAGATCGCCGCGATCCTGCCGTAGTAGGCATAGGAGTAGACGTCCCTCGAGAACAGCAAGGGGACGAGCAGGAGCAGCGCATGCGCCCCCACCACGACCACGGCGACGGCGCGGACCGAGACGTGGCCACGGAAGGCCTCGCGGAGCAGGACGAGGAAGGCGCCGGTGGCGAGCAGCATCGCCGCGATGCCGACGAGCAGGACGGGGTCGCCGGGGATCCGGTCCAGGTGCAACCAGACCGCGACGTCGCGCAGGACCCCGTGCGGCTGGCCGCGTGCGGTGAGGAGCGGCTGATACGGGGAGCCGGGCGTCGCCGCGACGATCGACATCGCGACGAGCCCGACGCCGGCGAGGATCAGCGCACGGCGTCCGGCCGGTGTCGTGATGCCCGCTCGGTCCTCGCCCTCCACGATCGCTCGACGGTAGCACCGCTGCGCCCGGAACGGGTGGGCCGCAAGGACGGTCGGATCAAGCGGGCGTCGTGCGGTCGGGCGGATGCTCGAAACGGCCGAAGATCGCCACGAGCACCGCGAGGTACGCGGCGGACATCCCGATCCAGAGGGGCCGTTCGAGCCACCAGCCCGCGGTGCTGTCGTGCTGATGCCCGAGCCCGAGCGGCCACAGCGTCAAGACCGTCAGGAGGTACGCGGTCATGTGCCACAGGAACAGGGTCACGATCACGCTGTTGAGGAAGATCGTGACCTTCCACGGTCGGGAGTGCTCGAGCCAGCGCGCCAGGTACGGACGGAGCAGCATGATGGCGCCGATCGACCAGACGCCGCCCAGCAGGAAGCACACGGTCGGCGGGTACGCGTTCGAGACGCGCTCGACGTCCGTGCCGAGGAGCGACTTCGGGTACGCGCCGATCCCCGGGAACCAATCGAAGCGAACGTCGCCGAACAGGCGCCAGAAGGGTGGGTTCGTGAGGAGCACGAGCCCGCCGAGGCCGACAGCGACCATCCCCCAGAACGCGCGCTTCGGCAGCCGCCCGAACGTCCCGTCCGCGTAGAAGAACCCGAGCTGGTGCGGGAGCAGCAGGACGAAGGCCACGTTCGCCCAGCGGACCCAGGAGACGCCCAGCTGGAACCCGATCACGTCCGCGAGCACCGCCCCGAGCACCATCGCCGCCACGACGCGCCAGCGGTAGCGACGGTGGAGGTCGACCATCCACGGTGCGATCGACACGACGATCAGGTAGACGGCGAGGAACCACAGGGGCCCGAACGGGAGGGTCGCCCCGGGGGGAAGGAAGAGCCGCAACAGCCTCACCCCCGGCCAGATCCGGGGTCCGGTCGGGGCGCCGACGTCGAGCAGGTGCAACGCGACGATCACGACGGTCCACACGGCGAAGAACACGAGCGACGGCCGGAGCAGGCGCTTCACCCGCGAGCGGACGAACGCGGAGTCCGGATCGCCACGGCGACGCGACGCATCCAGGGAGACCAGGTTCGAGAAGCCGCCCACGAAGAAGAACACCGGCATCACCTGGAAGAACCACGTCGCCAGCCATAGCCCGGTCGTGACGCCGACCGCGCTCGTGGTCCGTAACACGCCGTCCTGCCACCAGACGATCCCGATGAACCAGTGGCCGAAGACGACGGCGACGATGCTGGCCGCGCGGAGGAAGTCGACGACGCGGTCGCGCGACGCCGGCGTCGCCGCCGCGATCCGGTCCAGGCGAGAGGCTTCGGTCCGTTCGGCCATGCGCTGGGCATCACGTACTCCCGTTCCGGGCGCCGGTCAACAGGTTCCAGCTCGGAGCCGTGGGAGGATGGCCCGGTGAAGCGGGGGCTGAAGCTCGGGTTCGGGATCCCGATGGTGCTCGTCGGGTTGTTCATGACGCTGGGCGGCGTCGCGCTCCTCGTGCTCGTCGGCACGGACGGCACCTTCACGCTCCCGTCCCAGACCGCGACGACGAGCGCCAACGCGCTCGTCCTGGAGACGCTCGACGTGGGCACGCAGCTTCCCTCGTCCGGGAACTTCTCGGCGACGGTCGGGGTGACGATCGCCGGCCGCGGCGGCGACGTGTTCGTCGGTATCGGCCCCGCCACGGACGTCGGTCGCTACCTGCGTGGTGTGCCGACCGATCGGATCGTCCAGGTCAACTGGCCAGGAGGGATGAAGACCGAGCCGGATCAGGGCGGGCACCGGACGCCGGCGCCACCGGACGACCAATCGTTCTGGGTGGCGAAGGCGAAGGGGGCGACCGCGAACCTCACCTGGACCGTGGCGCCCGGCGATTGGACGCTCGTGATCATGAACGCGAACGGTGCCGCTCACGTCGCCGTCACGGCATCCGGGTCGCTCGGGCTGCCGGCGCTCGGACCGATCGGCGTGATCGTCCTTGTGGTCGGGATCGCGATCCTCATCGGCGGGGTCTTGCTGACGATCAGCGGGGCGAAGACCCCGAAGGCGTCACAGGCGACGCCGCCACGTCCCGACGACGTGGTGCGCGCCTGACTCAGTACTCGACCGCGGAGGCTCCGTCCTTCTCGGATCGAGCGTCGCGCCGGGCGGCCGAGACGAGCACCGCGCCCGTCGCCGCGACCACGATCGCCCCACCGGCGACCACGAGCGGCGTGATCGGCTCGGCGAGCACGATCCACGCGAGGACGACCGCGATCACCGGTTGCGACTGGGTGATCAAGGCCGACCGCCACGACTCGACGTGGCCGTGCGACCAGATCACGAGCGTGTGGCCGATGAACCCCGGCACGAGCGCGCAGCCCCAGATCGCAGCCCAACCCTGCGCCGACGGCCACGCCGGAACGCCGCTCGTGAGGAGCACGGCCGGCGTCATGACGACGGCCCCCGCGATCAGCACGCATGCGAAGTAGACGATCGGGTCCACGCGGTGGCGCACGATCCGCGAGAAGAACCAGTACGCGCTCCACGTCACGATGCCGCACGCGGCCAGCAGGTCCCCGAACCGGCTCCAGCTCGGCAGCCCGGACGACCCGATCACGACGACGATCACGCCGAACAGCGACGCCGCGACGAGCACCCAGTCGCGCGGCGTCACCCGCTCGTGCAGCCGCCAGGCGGACACGATCACGATCACGACGGGCGCGAGCGCCCCGATGAGCGTCACGTCCGCGATCGTCGTGTGCTTGACCGCCGTGAACCCGAGGCCGATGTCGGCCGCGAAGATGACGCCACCGAGCGCGCACGCACGGAAGACGTCCCACGAGAGGCGACGTCCCGTGAGCAGCATCGCGACGCACGAGATCGCCGCGCCGACCCAGAGCCGGAACATCGCGAACACGAGCCCGTCGAGCGTGCTCCACTTGACGAGGATGTAGCCCCACGCCCACGCGAACATCGCCACCCAGACGGCCGCGACGCCGAGCCGTTTCGCGGAGCGTTCGTCCGTCGGCGCGAGCAGGGACACGCATCCATCATCCCAGCCGGCCTGGCGTCGGCCGGCGGCCCGCTGCTACGCTCGCGCGGTGCGAGAGGACCGAGGGATCGCGATCGGGATCGCCGCCGTCGCGGCGTTGTTCCTCGCGGCGTTGCCGTTCCTCCTGCCCACCGCGATCTGGATCGTGCTGACGGTTTACGCGATCGTGAAGGCCGCCGGGTCGGCCCCGGTCCGGGCCGACCCGGCGGCCGTCGTGCTGTCGATCGTCGGCATCGTCACGTTCTTCACGCTCGCGATCGCCG
>Ga0075435_100000642_pt1 | contig 21500 bp, 10 predicted proteins | sample RhiMethybrSRZTD4_FD_75302 | JGI IMG/M metagenome (GOLD analysis project Ga0075435, IMG submission 75302) | Populus rhizosphere microbial communities from Tennessee, USA - Rhizosphere MetaG P. TD hybrid SRZTD4 | ecosystem: Host-associated > Plants > Roots > Rhizosphere > Soil | place: USA...
ACCCGACCTACGGCAAGGTCTATCACGTCGGCACACCGGACGAAGCGATGGAGATGGCGAAGCGGGAAAACATGCTCGTCTTCATGCCGCATCCGCGTTCGAAAGGATCCACCGGGTATCCCGACGCGGTGAAGGACAAGGCGCACTTCCAGCACGACAACTATCGCGGCATCGGGTTCCGCTGGGGCATGGGCGTCGACGGATCGGAAACGCGGCTGTGCGACTACCGCTGTCTCACGCTCCTCGACGACATGAACAACTGGGTCGCGAATATTCCCTCGGCGCCGAAATACGCCTGGGCGATCACCGAGACGTACCAGAAAGGCCCGGGCGACGACATCTATGCGAACAACCCGGTCAACTACGTGAAGCTGGACAAAGTGCCGACGGGCGACGACTGGAGCCCGATCGTCAACGCGCTGAAGAAGGGCGACTACTTCTGGTCGTCCGGCGAAGTACTGATCCCGAGCTATTCGGTCGAAGGTACCGGCGCGAAGCGAACGATTTCCGCCGACGTCGAGTGGACGTTCCCGCTCGAGTTCGTCGAGGTGGTCTGGGGCGACGGGCAGAAGACCGATCGGCAGATCATTCCGGCCACCGAGCTGCCGGCATTCGGCAAACACAAGTTCACGATTCCGTTCGACGCGACCGGGAAGAAGTGGGTGCGCTTCGCGGCGTGGGATTCGGTCGGCAACGGCGCATTCGTCCAGCCGATCAAACTGAGCGCCGCGACGACCACGACCGCGGCGCAGTGAAAAGTCAGAAGTCAGAAGTGAGAAGTTAGAAGTACGGGCGGCGTCTCGGTTACCGGCAGCGTGGTGGTCCCGGGGATTTCGACCCGAGAGGAGGCATAGATGAAGGTGGTCCTCGCAACACTCGGACTCGCGCTGATCGCGGTTTCGGCGTCTGCCGATCCGATGACGTGCAATGTGGGCAGCTACAAGGCGTCGTCGGGCTTGACTGCGGCGGTTGCTGACAATGCGCTCGTTGTCACCTGGGAAGGCGAGAAGGGCAGCGAGCTGCGGATGCGGCTGGGGATCGACAGCGGCACGCCGACCTTGCGCGAGATCGCGGTGAGAAAGAGCGGCGGCCGCTGGGCGACGCTTGCGACCAACGTCACCCCCGACTTCCGTGTCGTCTCCGGGATGCGGCGGATGACCCAGCAGCAGCTCCGGCCCGATTCAATCGAGGCGCTCGGCGGCAAGCCGAGCGCGAAGGTGTGGGAGCTGTTCAAGAAGGACGACCCGTCCTGGGTCGATGAGGCGATCAAGGAAGGGCAGATCAAAGAGTCCGACGTCGAGCGCTGGAAGTGGGAGGCGTTCTGGGATGCGCCGCTCTACGTCGAAGGCAGCGGCAAGCGTCCGCCGTCGCACGCCACGTCGATCCCGCCGATGAACGGTCTGTTCAAGCAGAAGGGGCTGCCGCGCACGCCGGACGAGATCACGCGCGCCGCCGCCGCCTATCAGGCGACCTCCTGTGAGGTGAAGACCAACGGTGCGCGCCTCGAGATCACCTTTCCGGGCGTCACGCTCGGCGTCTTCGCCGGACGGCTGCAGTACGACGTCTTCAAAGGATCGAATCTGGTTCGGCAGGTCGTGATCGCGAAGACCGATCGCGACAACGTCGCCTATAAGTACGACGCCGGCCTGAAAGGCCTGCCGATTCAGGGGGGCACGCGCGTCGCGTGGCGCGATCTCGCCGGCCGCTGGCAGGACCAGCGGTTCGGCGGCAGCGTCAATCACGACCCGGCGACGGTGTGGAGCAGCAATCGCCTGATCGCTGCCGATCTCGCCGGCGGATCGATCGCCGCGTTCCCGCCGCCGCACAGCTTTTTCGGCGCCCGCGAATCGAACCAGATCCTTGGCGACAACTACTACCGCAAGGACAGCGACACGTCGTTCGCGTTCGGCATCCGGCAGGCCGAAAAGGAAGAGGACCCGGAGTTCCTGCACAACTTCGCGCTGACCAGCGCCCGTCCCGGGACCTGGCAGCAGATGCCGGTGTTTCTCTACGTCAGCGCCGACCGCGCGCCGGCGGCGATCGACGCTGCGCTCACCTTCACGCACGGCGACACCTTCGTGCCGCTCGCCGGCTACCAGGTGATGGGCTCGCACTACCACGTCGGGATGGTGAAGCGGCTGAAGGAATCCGGCAGCCTCGACAATCGTCTCAACGACGTCGAGTCGGCGAAGGCGATCGGCATCAACATCTTCGGCGTCATCGACGGCGGCCGCGGCCGATCCGGCGACGCGTTTCTCGCCGGACAGGCGGAGTACTACGACGCCGCACGGCGGCAGTCCGACTCGACCTTCCTCGTGATGCCGAACATGGAGAACACCGGCATTGAAATCGGCGGACATCACGACCTGATGCTGTCGAAGCCGGTGTTCTGGACCACTAAACGCGCCGCCGGTCAGCCGCTCTTCGAGCAGCATCCGAAGTACGGGAAGGTCTACCATCTCGGCGGCCCCGCCGACCTCTTCGAGATGACCCGGCTCGAAAATTTGATCATCAACATGCCGCACCCGCGCTCGAAGGGATCGACCGGGTTCCCCGACGGCGTGAAAGAGACGCACTTCGCGCAGGCCACCTACGAAGGCGCCGGCTTCCGTTGGGGAATGGGCATCGATGGATCCGAGAAGCGGTTGTGCGAGTACCGGTGCCTCGGCCTGTTCGATGAGATGACCAATTGGTACGTCGATCGACCGATGCCGCTGAAGCACATGCAGGCCATCTCGGAAGCCCGCTCGGACATCGGCGACCGCGGCCGGCCGCCGTACGACGCGATGTATGCCAACGGCCCGGTCAACTACGTGAAGCTCGAGCGGCTGCCAACCGTCGACGACACGAGCCCGATCATCAACGCGATGAAGCGCGGCGACTACTTCGTGACGTCAGGCGAAGTGCTCATCTCCAACTATGCCGTCGAGGGCACGGGCAACCAGCGGACCATCAGCGCCGACGTCGAATGGACGTTCCCGCTCGACTTCGTCGAGGTGGTGTGGGGTGACGGCGTGAAAACCGACCGGCAGATCATCGCGACGACGGACCTTCCCGCCTTCGGGAAGAAGCATTTCCAGATTCCGTTCAACGCCGCCGGAAAGAAATGGGTGCGGTTCGCGGCGTGGGACGTGGCGACCAACGGCGCATTCGTGCAGCCGATAAGGCTGAGCGCCGCGACGACAACGACGGCGGCGCGGTGAAAAGTTAGAAGTGAGAGGTTAGAAGTTAGAAGTACGGGCGGCGTCTCGGGTCAGCGGCCTTATCGTGGTCCCCAGGATGGTTGACTCGTCAGGGACGAATGGTCACGTCGGAGGGCGACCCTTTCGGGGTCGCCGCGCAACGGAGGTAATCGTGCAAGGACGCATGCAGTTCGCGGCGGCGATCGCGGCGGCGACTCTGATCGGCAGCGCGCTTTGTGCCGTGCGCGCGTCGGCCGATCCGTTGACGTGCAACCTGTCGGAGTACACCGGCTCGGCGGGCCTGACGGCGACGTGTACGACGACCGAGGTCACGCTGACATGGACCGGGCAGAAGACCGATCAACTGCGCATGCGCCTGGCGATCACCGGCGGCACGCCGACGATTGCCGACATCGCCATCAGGAAACCCGGCGGAGCATGGACGAGCGTCGCCGCGAATCTCACGCCCGAGTTCCGCGTCGTCTCGGGCTGGCGTCGTCTCGATCAGGAAGCGTATCCCGAGCTGAAGGAACAGTTCGGAACGGTGACCCAGGCGATCCTCGACAAGTACAAGTGGGACGCGTTCTGGGACGCGCCGCTGCGGATTCCAGGTGGAGAGATCGCGCATGGCGGCGCAACGCCGCCGCTCGAAGGGATTCCCGGTACCAACCAGCCCGGGTTGCCGCGCAAGCCGGAAGAAGTGAAGCGTGCCGTCGCGGCGTTCAAGGCGCAGACCGCCGACGTGAAGACCGACGGAGGACGGATCGAGGTGTCATTTCCAGGCGTCGAGTTGGGGATCTTCGCCGGTCGCCTCCAGTACACCGTCTACAGGGGCACGAACCTCGTCCGCCAGGAAGTAATCGCGAAAACCGATCAGCAATCAGTCGCCTACAAGTACGACGCCGGCGTGAAGGGCCTGGCGATCAAGCCGTCGACCCGCGTGGCGTGGCGCGACACGGCGAACAACTGGCAGGACTCGGCGCTCGACGGCGGCGTCAACACCAACCCCGCGGTTACGGTAGCGGCCAACCGCCTGCTCTCGGCGCAGACCGGCGCCGGTTCGCTCACCGTCTTTCCGCCGCCGCACAAGTTCTTCTGGGTTCGTGAAATTCCGTCGAACCTTGGCTACAACTGGTTCCGCAAGGACAGCGCATCCTCCTATTCGATTGGGATTCGGCAGGCGGAGAGCGAAGCCGATCCGGCGTTCTCGGGCCACGGCGCCGAGGACACGCGGCAGAATTTCGCGCTCTACAACGCGCGGCCCGGCACGTGGCAGCACATGCCGATGTACCTGCTGGTCGGGAGCGGCACCGCCCGCGCCGGCGTCGATGCGGCGCTTAGCTACACACGCAACGACAAGTACAAGCCGCTTCCGGGCTACCTAGTGATGGCGCGTCATTTCCACACCAGCCCCGTGCCGCGTCTCCTCGGATCGGGCGCGCTCGACAACGTGCTCGACGACTTCCAGCTCGCGCGCGCGGCCGGCGTCAACGTCTACGAGCCGGTTGGCGGCGGCGGCGTCGTTCCGACGGGATCGGAGGCGTTCGGCCCGCGCCAGCCCGTCGCCGCCGCGCCGGGCGCGCCCCGAGGTCCGCAGGGTCCCGACGACGAGACACGGCTGAAAGGGCAGGCGCTGTATTACGAGATGGCGAAGCTGCAGGCGCGGAAGAATTTCTTCGTGCTGCCCACGGAGGAGATCTTCAACATCGGCGGCGCGAAGGAACAACTCGGCGGCCACAACGATCTGCTGCCGTCGCATCCCGTGTACTTCATCAACCGGCGCGCCGAGGGGCAGCCGTTCATCACCCCGCATCAGACCTACGGGCAGGTCTATCACCTCGGCAGCCCGGCCGACTTCGTCGAGATGGCGCACCGCGAGAACATGCTGTTCTTCATGCCGCACCCGAACACGAAGAGCTCGGCGGGCTATCCCGAGTCGATCAAGGACAAGCCGTTCTTCCGCGACGCGGTCTTCGGCGGCGCCGGCTTCCGATGGGGGATGGGGCTCGACCTCTCTGAAGAGCGCCTGTGCGACTACCGCTGTCTGCCGACCTTCGACGCGATGAACAACTGGACCGCCGACCTGCCGACGCCGCCGAAATACATGACGGCGATCGCCGAGACGTACGTCAATCGCGTCGGCGACGACTTCTACGCCAACACGCCGGTCAGCTACTTCAGGCCGGAAGGGCAGCTCACCGGCGACAACTGGGCGCCGATCATCAACAGCCTCAAGAAGGGCAACTTCTTCGTCACCTCGGGCGAGGTGCTGATTTCGTCCTACGACGTGCGCGGCGCCGGCCGCCAGCGCACCATTGCCGCCGACGTCGAGTGGACGTTTCCGCTCGAGTTCGCCGAGGTGGTCTGGGGCGACGGGGTGAAAACCGACCGTCAGATCATCCGGGTCACCGACTTGCCGGCGTTCGGCACTCACCACTTCGAGATTCCGTTCGACTCGACAGGCAAGAAGTGGGTGCGGTTTGCCGTGTGGGATTCGGCGGGAAACGGCGCGTTCGTGCAGCCGGTCAAGCTGACGACGCGAGCGACCACGACGACCGCCGGGTCCAAATAGCGGCGAGGCAGCCCTAAAGGGCTGCGCTACGGGAGCGGCGGCCATCTGCAGCGGAGGCCTGCAGGCCTGCCCGATGGATAACGATCCGAAAAATTGTTGCACTGTCGCGGCCACGGCCGGCCGCGACAGATTGCGACAAGTCACGCGCGTTTTTTCCCGTTATAGTCGGCCTCGATTTCCGTTCGCGCGTCCTCACGAACATAGGAGAACGAGATATGCGTCGATTGGGTTTGCGGTGTCGGGCCGCGGCGATAGCGCTTCTCGTGGCCGGCCTTCTGCCGGGCACGCTCAGCGCGCAGTCCTCGCAGTCGGCCAGCATGATCGGCAAGGTGGTCGACGAGTCGGGCGGCGCGATGCCGGGCGTGACGGTCACGCTCAAGAGTCCCCAGCTGCAGGTTCCACAGCTGACCACGGTCACCGGGGTCGACGGGGACTATCGCTTCCCTGATCTGCCGCCCGGCACCTATTCCGTGCAGTTCGAGCTCCAGGGCTTCCAGACCGCCGTCTACACCGACATCCGTTTGACCGTCGGCCTCGCCGGCCGCGTCGACGGGACGATGAAGATCGGCGCGCTCAACGAGACCATCCAGGTCACCGGCTTGAGCCCTGTTGTCGACACGGTCAATACGACGGGTAACACGACGCTCGTGCAAGATCAGCTGCGCTCGATCCCGATGGGCGGCACGATGCAGGAGATGCTGCCGCTCGCCGCCGGCGTCACCATGCAGGACAAGCCGGACGTCGGCGACAGCAACCTGGCCAGCCGCTCGGCGATCGTCACCTACGGCGTCGTGCTGCAGACGACGCTCGACGTCGAAGGTATCAACACGGTCACCGACCACGCCGCGAACACCGCCGTGTATTTCAACTCCTTCTCGCTCGAAGAAGTGCAGTTCAAGACCAGCGGGAACAACGCCGATATCGGCTTCCCTGGCGTGGCGCAGGTCGCGGTGCTCAAGTCGGGCAGCAACGCGTTCCACGGCACCTACCGCGGCGCGTACGAGAATCCGAAGTGGCAGAACAGCAACGTCACCGACGAACTCGCGGCGCAGGGCATTCGCACGACCAACCCGATTACCGATCCAGGGTTCTACGAATACGTCTTCGACCTCGGCGGCCGCGTCATGAAGGACAAGCTGTGGTTCTACGGCGCGCATAGCAATCAGGCCGTGGACCAGGGGCAGGTCGGCTTCGTCGCGGCGCCCAACGCCGACGGCTGCTGGTTCGTCACCTGCGGCGGCACGACGCCGGCGACCTATCACACCAGCCTGCCGATGCTGGCGGCGAAGGTGTCGTACCAGATGTCGTCCACGACGCGGCTGATCGCGACCGACATGTACGCGGTGAAGCACCTCTCGCAGAACGGCGGCACCACGCTCATCCCGCTGCCTTCGTCGCGATTCCAGCGCCAGCCGCAGCAAGTGTGGAAGGGCGAACTGCAGCGGGCGAAGAACAACCTGCTGGTCGACGCCTTGTTCGGCTACGGTGGCTATCACGTGAACTACATCACCCAGCCAGCGTCGAACACGATCGGTTTCCCGAACGGCACCGACGTCCCCGGAAACCCGAGCAGCCGCGAGCTGAGCAGCGGCCTCCGCTATGGTCCGTCGGTCAACCCCGAAGATCGTCCGCAGAACCGCTACGAAGGCAAGGCGATCGTCACCTACCTGCCGCAGGAGGAGTTCCTCGGCGGCAAGCACCAGCTGAAGGTCGGCACCACGATCGACTTCGAGAACGCCGGCACGAGAATCCTGCAGGACAAGGCCGCCGGCGACTACGAGCTGCAGTTCAACCGCGGCGTGCCGAGCCAGATTGTGATCTACAACTACCCGTTCGCCAGCTCGATCAACGACCTCCACAGCCAGGCGCTCTACGTCACCGACACCTACACCCTGAAGCGCGTCACGATCAACGCCGGCGTCCGCTGGGAGCGGTATCACAACTACTACCCGGAGCAGACCAAGGAAGCCGGCCAATTCGCCGAGATCTTCCCCGCGAAGACCTATCCCAAGCAGGACGTCCTCACCTGGATCGACACCGTGCCGCGGCTCGGTGCCGCGTGGGACGTCACCGGGAGCGGCAAGACGGTGGTCAAGGGATCGTGGGGAATGTTCGGCGACACGATGGGCGACCTCTACGCGAACGCCTTCAACCCGAACGCCGCCGCCACGAATACCTACCAGTGGACCGGACCGTGTGTGACTACGCCGTTCCGGAACAACACGTTCAATAACAGCAGCTGCGACGTCGACCCGGCTTTCCTCGCCTCGCTGCCGGGCCGCACGCCGATCAGTGCGACTGGCGGCATCAACTCGCGCATCAACCCGGACCTGAACCAGAACAAGACCTACGAAGCCTCGGCGCGCGTCGAGCGCGAGCTGATTCCAAACGTCGCGCTGAGCGGCGGCTGGGTCTATCACAAGATCACGAACCTCTACTACAACACCCAGATCAACCGGCCGTACGACCAGTGGGTGCCGGCGACGCCGACGACCCCGTTCCTCGATCAGAACGGGCAGCCGGTGACGCTCTACACCTATCCCGCGTCGCTCGTGGGCTCGTCGTTCAACACCCTGCAGGGCCTCAACGTCCTCAGCGACCGCCCCAACGTGTTCCACAGCTTCGAGGTGGCGGCGACCAAGCGCTACTCGAAGAAGTGGACCGGTTCCACGTCGTTCTGGACGACGAAGAACCACGTGTGGCTCACGACCGCGGGGAACAACGCCGCGCTGCCGCAGAGCCCCAACGACGACCGCTTCCCGATCAACGACCAGTGGGACTGGGAAGCGCGCGCCAACGCGACGTACAGCCTCCCGTTGAAGGTCGACATCACCGGCTCCTACCGCGCCCAGTCCGGCCAATGGGGTCAGCGGACGCAGGTGTTCACCGGCACCGCCCTGCGTCAGGGCTCGACGACCTTGCGCATGGGCCCGTACGGAGAGTTCCGCTCGAACACGGTGCAGCTCGTCAACCTGCGCTTGAACAAGAGCTTCGACATTTCACGGAGCCGCCGCTTCCAGCTCGATTTCCAGGTCTTCAACCTGCTGAATTCGAGCGCGGTCACGGCGACGAATTACCAGACCGGTTCGCAGTTCGGCCAGGTCACTGACATCGTCTCGGGCCGCGTCTACCGCTTCGGCGCTGGGTTCACCTTCTAGGCGCCGCTTCGCGGCGCTGGGCGCGGCCCTCCGGGCCGCGTGGGAAAGATAGGCCAGGCAGGCCTGGCGGGTCGGACGGCCACTCATCTTCGGCGAATTGCTGAACCCGAAGGGTTAGAACAATCGGGTTTACGTAATCGCAGGGTTGAAGGTGCCGTTCGACCCGCCCGACCCGCCCGACCTGCCTGACCTGCCTGACCTGCCCGAAGTATCCTCACCCATGCGCGGGCGGCGGCTCTTCCTTTTCCTCTATTCCGCATCGGGGGCGGCGGCGCTCGTCTACGAGATCGCGTGGACGCGGCTGCTCACGCTGTTGATGGGACAGACCGTTGCTGCCGCCAGCACCGCGCTCGCGGCGATCATGGGCGGGCTCGCGCTCGGGTCGTGGATCGGCGGCGATGCGCAGGCGCGATGGCGCGGCGACGACAAACGTCGCCGCGCGCTGTCGACCTATGCGGCGCTCGAACTGTTCGTCGCGGTCACCGCCCTCGCGCTGCCGCTGCTGTTGGCCGCCGCCACGCCGGCGCTGGCGTGGGCGTACGCTGACGGGCACGCCGGGATGCGGTTCGGTGTGATGCGCGCGGCGCTCGCGTTGCTGCTGGTCGGCATTCCGGCGACGGCGATGGGCGCGACCTTCCCGATTGCGGTGGCGGCGTCGGCCAGATCTGCGTCCGATGCCGGCCTGCTGTACGCCTTCAACACGGCCGGCGCGGCGATCGGTTCGATCCTGACCGGCTTCGTGCTGCTGCCGGCCGCCGGGATCCGCATGACGACGTGGGTCGGCGTTGCGCTGAATGTTCTCGCGGCTGCCGGCGCGCAGTGGCTGGCGCGAATGCCGGTGGCGATGCCGGTCGAGCAACCGACGCATGCCGCTCGATCGGCGCGAGAGAAACCGCGCCGATCGACGGCGCCGGCCGCGCGCGCCGCGGCGCCTTCACTTGCACCTGCGCCGCGCCTTGCTGCCGCGGCGGCGGCCGCCTCGGGATTCTGCGCGCTGATTTACGAAGTGATCTGGACGCGCATCGCCGCGCTCGTCATCGGTCCCACCACCTACGCTTTCGCCACCGTGGTCGCCTCGTTCATCGTCGGCCTCGCAATCGGGTCAGCCGTTGCGGCGCGGTGGCTGCCGCGGATCGCACGACCGGCGGCGTGGCTGGGCGCGACGCTGGCGATCGCGGCGGTCGGCGCGTCGGCGGCGGGATGGTTCGCGGCGTCACGGCTGCCGCTCGTCGTCGCCGGACAGGTCGCGGCGCCCGACGCGGCATTTGCGTCGATCGTGACCAGGCAGGCCGTCGGAACGGCGCTGTTGCTGCTGCCGATGACGCTCTCGCTCGGCGCCGCGTTTCCCTTGGCACTGGCGACAGCGTCCGCCACCGCGGCCGACGTCGGTGGTGTGTCGGCGCGCGTCTACGGCGCGAACACCCTCGGCGCGATCGCCGGGTCGCTGGTTGGCGGCTTCGTGCTGCTGCCGGCGCTCGGCCTCCAGGCGAGCCTTCGCGTCACCGCGGTGCTTGGCCTCATCGCCGCTGCGGCTGTCTGGGCAGCCGACGTGGTGGGCAGCGAACGGCGCGTGCGTGCCTGGACCTGGCGCGGCGCGATGATCGCGGCGGCGACGATTGTCCTCATCGTGTTGCCGGCGTGGAGTCCGCAATTGCTCGCCGGCGGCGCCTACAAGTACGCGCCGTATCTTGGCGTTGCCGATCTCGAGAACGATCTCCGCACCTGGAAGCTCGAGTACCTCGAGGATGGCCCGACGGCGACGGTGAGCGTGCGCGAGCTCGCGGGGCAGCGATCGCTGGTGATCAACGGCAAGGTCGACGCGTCGAACATGGGCGACATGTTGACGCAGCGGCTGCTCGGGCTGCTGCCGGTGCTGCTGCACGCGCACGCGGAACGGGTGCTGGTGCTCGGGCTCGGCAGCGGCGTCACCGCGGCATCGGTGCTCGCGCCGGGCACGACGCGCGCGCTCGACGTCGTCGAGATCTCGCCGGAGGTGGTGAAGGCCTCCGACTTCTTCCGCAAGGAAAACGGTGACGTGCTGCGCCGGCCCGAGGTCAACCTGATCGTCGGCGACGGACGCTCGCACCTGGCGCTCGGCGCCGGACGCTACGACGTGATCGTCTCCGAACCGTCGAACCCGTGGATGGCCGGCATCGCGGCGCTCTTCACGCGCGAGTTCTTCGATACCGCGCGCGCTCGGCTGCGCCCCGACGGCATCGTCTGCCAGTGGGCGCACACCTACGACATCAGCGCCGGCGATCTCAAGTCGATTGTCCGCACGTTCACCGCGGTGTTCCCGCAGTCGACGATGTGGCTCGTCGGCGACGGCGATCTGCTGCTGATCGGCACCAACGGCCCGTCAATCGAGGCGCACCTCGCCGGCTTCGCGGCGCGCGCCCGCCAGGGATCGACGGCGTCGCTGCTGCGCGACGTCGACGTTCGCGAGCAGTACATGCCGTTCCTGTTGCTGTCGCTGCTCGCCGGCGGACCACCACAAATGCGCGTCTACGGCGGCGACGCGGCCCTGCAGACCGACGACACGACCGCGCTGGAATTCTCGGGGCCGCGCGCCATCTACGGCCGCTCGAACGAGGACAACGCCGCTGAAATTCGCCAGATGGCCGCGCACGGGCCAGCGATCGCAACGGCCCGCGCCGAATGGGACCGCGCCGGCGACGAGGCGTGGGCGGCGGCCGGCGCGATGGAACTGAAAGCCGACGCCTACACGGCGGCGTACGACCGCTACATGCGCGCGCTGAAGATCAACGCCTCCAATGCGGAGGCGCTTGCCGGCCTGTCGGATGCGGCGGCGGGTGCGCGGCGGACCAACGATGCGCGTGAATGGCTCGAAGCGCGGGTGCGCAGCGATCCATCCAATGCGAACGCGCGGCTCGAACTGTCGCGGCTGCTCGCCGCGACCGGCGACATGGAACGTGCGGCCACGCTCGCCAGCGAGGCGATGCAGCTGGCGCCGGGCGACGAGCGCGCAGCGCTGCAGTTTGCCGCTGTATGCGCGGATGCCGGCGACGGCAAACGCCTCGAGGCGATCGCCGACGCGCTCCTGGCTCGCTTTCCGACGCTCGATCGCGCGCGCGTGTATCGCGCGCAGGCCATGTTTCTGAACGGCAACACGGCGCAGGCCGTTGCCGACATGCGGCAGTTCGTCGCCGCGCACCCCGACGTCGTGCAGGCGCAGAACCTGCTCGGCGTCGCCTGCGCGACCGCCGGCGACCGCGACTGCGCGAGCCGCGCCTTCCAGGCGGCGCTACGGCTCAACCCGCGCGATGCGCAGACGTACGTCAATCTCGGGGTACTGCACATGCAGTCGGCCGACCCGGGCGGCGCCGCCGAATATTTCGCCATCGCCACGACCCTCGATCGCACGTCGACGGCAGCGCGCCAGGGACTGGAAGAAGCCCGCGCCGCTATCGCAGCGTCGTCGCAGTAGTGTGCGGCTCGTGAAGCGACACGGTGCTGTTCGCGGCATCAGAGCTTCAACACCAGACCGCAACGCTTACGCAGGAACACAGAGTCTCACAGAGCTGATCGCGCGTCGCACGTCGGCCGGCTTTGCCGGCCGATAACGCCGGCATGCGAACGAGCAGAAACCCAACGCGAGAATTCGGCTGAGTTGCGTTTCTGCTCGTTCGACTGCCGGCGACCGCCGCGAAGCGGCGGCGTGCGACGCGCTCAAACGTAGCGACTTCGGGCTTCCTCTGAGTCTCTGTGCCTCTGTGGTTCCTGAATCGGGCGAACAGGCGGGGTCGGGCGCTCTAAAACACGCTCTCGGGGACGTCGTCGGTCACGACCTGGCCGTCGTGCCGTTCACCGGCGGTCCGCCGGAATGCGCCGGCGACGGCAGGTTCGCGGCGCAGCACGCGGTTCGCCGTGGCGCGGTCGAGCGAGTTGTCCCAGCTGGAGATGAAAATCGTCGCGACGACGTTGCCGATCAGGTTGGTGATCGCGCGCGCTTCGGACATGAAACGATCGACGCCGAGCAGCAGAGCGAGGCCCGCGATCGGGATTGTCGGCACGGCCGCCAGCGTCGCCGCGAGGGTGATGAAACCGCCGCCGGTCACCGCTGCGGCGCCTTTCGACGTCAACAGCAGAATCGCGAGGATCGACAGTTCCTGCCGCAGCGACAGGTGCACGCCGGTCGCCTGCGCGACGAACACCGCCGCCATCGTCATGTAGATCGACGTGCCATCGAGGTTGAACGAGTAGCCGGTCGGCACGACGAGGCCGACCACCGGCTTCGCGCAACCGAGATCTTCGAGCTTCGCCATGATCCGCGGCAGCACCGACTCCGACGAAGCCGTGCCGAGCACGACGAGGATCTCTTCCTTGATGTAAGCCAGCACGTCCACGATGTTGAAGCGGCAGCTGCGGAGAATCCCGGCCAGCACCACGAACACGAACAGCAGACAGGTGAGATACACGCCGGCCATCAGCTGGCCGAGCGACAGCAGTGTGCCGAGGCCGTACTTGCCGATCGTGAACGCCATTGCCCCGAACGCCCCGATCGGCGCCAGCCGCATGATCATCGCGACGATCGTGAAGAGGACCTTCGACACCTGCTCGACGAGCGCGGTCAGCGGCCGGATGCGTTCGCCGAGCGACAGCATGGCCAGCCCGGTGAGTACCGAGACGAGCAGCACCTGCAGGACCTCGCCGCGCGCGAAGGCGTCGGCGATGGTCGTCGGGATGACGCCGAGGATGAAATCGACGGGGCCGAGGTGCTGTGCCGTCGCCGTGTAGGCCGCCACCGATTTCGCGTCGAGCTGCCCCGGACCGATATGCAGCCCGGCGCCGGGCTGCAGCACGTTGACGATGACGAGGCCAATGAGGAGCGCCGCCGTCGAGACCACCTCGAAGTAGAGCAGCGCGCGGATGCCGATCCGGCCGACGTCCTTCATGTGGCCCATCTGGGCGATGCCGACCGTCACCGTCGTGAAGATGATCGGTGCGATCAGCATCTTGATCAGTTTGATGAAGCCGTCGCCGAGCGGCCGCATCGCGGCGCCGTAGTCGGGCGCGGCGAAGCCGAGCAGCACGCCCAGCGCGATCCCGATGAGCACCTGCACGTAGAGGCTGCGAAGGACCTTCGGGTATCGCATCGATGCGAGGGCGAAGTATAGCGGGCCGCTCAGAAGGCGGGTGTCGCGACTTGTCGCCGGGATCGCCCCTTTTTCGTAGCGTCCGGCTTCCGCCTTCGCGGAACGCGTCGGCGGACCGCCATAGCCTTGGCGACGGCGGTCAGCCGGACCAAGAACGTCCGCCTGAAGGCGGACACTGCAGAATCAAAATTCGCCTGAAGTTGACACCTGTCGCGCCGCGTGGCAGAGATCTCGTCGTTCTCTGGACCACCAATGGGCTCTTTCCCCCGATGGGCGACGACATCGCGGCACCGAGCGCTCGGCGCGCTGATCGCGTGTTGCGTGTTTGCGAGTCTTGCCGCGGCGTGCGGCGAAGCGCCGGCGCGCGCCGCCGCGACGCGGCCGGCGGTGCGGATCGCGACCGGGCTGCCCGGCGCCAGCTTCCGGCCGCTGAGCGAAGCCATCCTCAAAGGCCTGCGCGCGCAATTGCCGTCGATTGAATTCGTGCCGGTCGACACGGCCGGCTCGAACGTCAACCTCGAGCACATCCAGGCCGGCAGCGCCGACATCGGCCTGGCATACTCCGACGGCGCCTATCGCGCCTACATCGACGAACTCCGCGGGCGCGGCGACCGCGACGCCGCGCGCGCGATCGCGGTGCTGCATCCGGCGTCGGTCCACGTGTTGGTGCGGTCATCGGCGCCGATCCACTCGATCGCCGATCTCAAGGGTCTGCGGATTGCCGCCGGCGCGTCCGGCACCGGCACGGCGTTCACCTCCGAAACGCTGCTGCGCTTCTTCGGCGTCGCGCCGCCGCGCGAGCTGGTCCAGGCGCTGTCGTTCGAGGACTCGGTTGATGCGCTGATGCGCGGCCGCGTCGACTCGGCATTCGTCGTCTCGTCGGATCCGGTCGAATCCATCCGCTTCGCGACCGACGCCGGCGCACGCCTCGTCGACATCTCGGGCGAGACCGTCGACCAGCTGCTCACCGAATACCCGTTCTTTCGCCGTAGCGTGATTCCGAGCCTCACCTATCCGAAGCAGACGGCGCCGGTGCTGACGGTCGCCCTCGACACGCTGCTCGTCTGCCGCCGTCAGCTCGACGACGAGATCGTGCGGTCGGTGACCGCGGCATTTTTCCGCATCCTGCCCGATCTCGCGGCGGAGTTCGACGCGCTCCGGTCAGTGGACCTCGATCGCGCTCCGGCAGCGCCGGTGCCGCTTCATCCAGGCGCCGCGCTGTTCTACCGCGAGAGCGAGCTGGCGCGATGAGGACGCCGCGCGTCTGGCGGATGCTGAACACGCCGCTGCTCGGCGTCGTGGTGCTCGTGGTGTGCGCCGGGCTGCTCGTCGAAGCGTGGCTCGGCTATCGCGCCACCGCGGAGTGGCAGACCAGCTCGAGCCTGCTGGTCGCGCGCCGCGCCAAGGACAGCATCGACGTCCTCATGACCGCGCTGTCGCGCGACATGGGCGGCGTGCAGACCACCGTGTTGTCGAGCCGCGACTGGAACGCGCGGTCGTTCACCCGCCCGTACGAGGCGAGAGCGCTGGTCGCCGGCGCCTTCGCGCGCTATCCATATCCGGAGAGCTTCTTTGGCTGGAGCGCCGCGAGCGGGCAGAACCCGATCATCTTCATCCGCGCCAACCGTCCGCCGCCGTGGCTCACGCCGCCGATTCCCACCGAGCGCTACCCGGTGGAAATCGTCGATGAGCCGCAGCTTGGCCACCGGCTGCTCGACGCGCTCGAGCACGATATCCGCGCACGGCGGCTGATCGCGGCCTTCGAGCTGGACATCGCCGGCGAGCGCTACCAGATCGTCTCGCGGCTGAATTACGCCAGCGGGTCGGCGGGCGCGATCGAAAGCGCGTTCGGCTTCATGGTGAACCTCGAGCGCGCGCGGCAGGAGTACTTCGCCGGCATCCTCCGGCAGGTCGCCCGTCTCACCGACACCGACACGGGATTGAACTACTCGCTCGTCGACGACAAGGGCCGGTACGTCGTGCGCACCGGTCAGGTGGACGGCGGCGGCGCGTTGCTGCGGCGGGAACTGCCGATCCTCTTTCTCGATCCTCGACAGGTGACGCTGCGGTCGACGGTGTCGCCGCGGCCGCTGGTCTGGACCGTGCAAGTCAGCCCCGCGCCCGACGACACGCTGATGGCGGCGGCGCAAGGTGCGCGCTGGATCCGCTCGGTGATCGCCACGGCCACCTTGGCGACCGTGCTCGGGTTGATCGTCGCGCTCCGTGTCACCCGCGCCAGCGTCGAGCTCGCGAGCATGCGATCGGATTTCGTCTCGTCGGTGACGCACGAGCTGAAGACGCCGTTGACGACGATTCTCGGTGTCTCGGAGACGCTGTTCCGCGGCCGCGTAACCACCGGCGACGGGTTGAATCGCTATGCGCAGCTCCTGATGCAGGAATCGCGGCGGCTGATCCGGCTCGTCGACAACATCCTCGCCTACGCGCGCGTCACCGACGTGACGGAGGTCTACTCGTTTCAGCCGCTCGAGCCGGCGGAGCTCGTCGCGGCGGCGCTCCGCGGCTTCCCGGATCTGAAGACCTCGTCGACGGTCGAGATCGAGGTTCCGCCAAGCCTGCCGACGATCCGCGCCGACCGCACCTCGGTCGTCCTCACGCTCGACAACCTGATCGACAATGCGCTGCGCTATTCGAACGGCGAGCGGTGGCTGGCGATTCGTGGGCGGGCGTGCGACGGCTCGGTCGCGATCGCGATCGAAGATCGCGGCGCGGGCATTCCTGAAAGCGAGCTACCGTTGATCACGAAGCGGTTCGTTCGCGGCCGCGCGACCGATGTGCCCGGCAGCGGCCTCGGTCTGGCGATCGTGACGCGGGTCATGAAAGATCATGGCGGACACATGCGCATCGACAGCACTCCTGGCCGCGGGACGACCGTGACGCTGCAGTTTCCCGTGTCGGCAGAGTGACCATGCGAGGACGAATCCTGATCGTCGAAGACGACCCGGCGCTCGCCGAGGTGGTCCGCGACAATCTCGTCGTCGACGGCTTCGACGTGACGCTGGCGCGCAACGGCGACGAGGCGATCTCGACGAGCCGCGCCAACCCGCCCGATCTCATCCTGCTCGACCTGATGCTGCCGGGTCCGAACGGCTTCGAGCTATGCGGGCTGCTGCGCGCCAACGGCCGCATCCCGATCATCATCGTCTCGGCGAAAGGGCAGAAGGCCGACAAGCTGCAGGGCCTCCACGTCGGCGCCGACGATTACGTGACCAAGCCGTTCGACATGGAGGAACTCGTCGCGCGCATCACGGCAGTATTGCGCCGCACCAAGCACGATCTCGCGTCGGTGCGCCTCGGGCGGACGGTCATCGACTTCGAGAATCAGCGTGCGTACAACCCGGACGGCGAAATCCACCTGACGCAGCGCGATTTCGACGTGCTGCGCTATCTCGCGGCGCGCAGCGGCCGCGTCGTCCGACGCGAGGAGATCCTGCGCGAAGTGTGGGGCTTCATCGATCCACCGACGACGCGATCGGTGGACAATGCCGTGGCGAAACTGCGCAAGAAACTCGAGGACGACCCGCACGCGCCGAAGTTCATCCACACGGCGTTTGGCGACGGCTACCGGATCACGTTCGATGCGGCGGACGAAGCCTCGTGAACACCGACGCCACGTCGCCCCTGGCGTGGCCACGCGTGAACCACAGAGGCACAGAGACACAGAGGACCGCGCCGCCGGGGAGCGGCGGCGTGCGGCGCGCCCGCCTACGCCAGCGTTTCCTCCCGATCTCCGTGCCTCCGCGTCTCTGTGGTTATCCTGGTCTGCGCACGCGCGGTACGTTCAGGCTTGGCGCCGCGTCGCGAGAAACTCGCCTTCGACTATCCACACGGTCTGATTCGGATACCACGCCTCGCCGCGCCAGTGGAACGAGTTCGCGGTGATGTCGGTGAACGTCCAGCGTGTCTTCGTCCCGTCGCCGCGGGTGCCGTTCTGCACGATGTCCCGGCCCTGCCAGCTGCCGATCTGCTCTTCGCGATGACTGCGGATCGGATTGGTCCACGCGATCCGCCACGCCTGGATCGACGCGTCCCACCAACGCAGCGTCGTGCCGTACATGTTCATCGCCGGATCGGAGGCGGCCGTGCGATCGCCGCGGCGCGGCATGATCCAGACGTCCTGCACGGCGCGTCCTTCGAGGACCCGCGCTGCGTGCATTTCGCCGGTGAGATTCTGCGCCGAGACGTCAATGGCCCGGTACCGCAGCACGGCGAGGTCCCAGCTGCCGCACAACCAGCCGTAGACGTCCAGCGCCTCAGGAATCTCGGGTGAGCGGTGGTCGGCGGCCAGCACCGTGAAGAAGTCGGTTGATAGTTCATCGCGGGTGATCGTCATGAGGGTGTTGTACGACGGGGCCAGGGAGGTGTTCTTGGAAAAAATTGCGGCGGCGCGATGAAGCGCGAAGGCTTTAGCCGAGCGTCCGGCCATTGGCGGTGATGGTCGGTCGCCGATAGAGTGTGGTCTCGTGACCTACGACGCGATCGTCCTCGGCGCCGGCGGGATGGGCGGCGCCGCGCTCTACCATCTGGCCCGCCGAGGCGCGCGCGTACTCGGCCTCGAGCAGTTCACGGTTCCGCACGACCGCGGGTCGTCGCACGGCCTCAGCCGGATCATCCGGCTCGCCTACTGGGAGCACCCCGACTACGTGCTGCTCGTGCGGCGCGCCTACGATCTATGGCGCGATCTCGAGCGCACGACGGGGCAATCGCTGTTGACGGTGACCGGCAGCATCGACGGCGGACGGCCCGACAGCCGGCCGATCGAGGGCGCGCTGGCCGCGTGCCGCGCGCACCGGCTCGAGCATGAGCGGCTCGACGCGGCCGCGCTGACCAGACGCTTTCCGGGATACCGGCTGCCGTCCGATCACGTCGCGGTGTTCCAACCGCAGGGCGGCTTTCTCCACGCCGAGCGCTGCGTCGTCGCGCACGTCGAGGCCGCGCGGACCCTCGGCGCGACCGTGCGCACTGCCGAACGGGTCACCGGCTGGACCGCCGACGGCGGGAGCGTGCGCGTGACGACCGCGCACCGTGTGTACGAAGCCGGACGGCTGGTGATCGCGGCAGGCGCGTGGCTGCCGCGGCTGCTCCCGACCGTCGCCAGAACGATCACCGTCGAACGGCAGGTCGTGATGTGGACGCATCCGCTGCGGCCCGAATTGTTCACCGCCGACCGGTTTCCGGTGTTCTACATCGACACGCCGCACGGCGCGTTCTACGGTTTTCCCGATGACCCTTCGCGCGGCTTCAAGATCGGGAAGTACCACCACCGGCGTCAGGTCGTCGATCCCGACACTGTCGATCGCTCGTGCTCGCCGGAGGACGAAGCGACGCTGCGCGACGGCATCGTTCACTATTTCCCGGACGCGAACGGCCCGACGGCAGCGACATCGATCTGCCTGTTCACGAACACGCCGGACGAGCACTTCGTGATCGATCGGCTGCCGGATCATCCCGAGGTCGTCGTCGCCGGTGGATTCTCCGGTCACGGGTTCAAGTTCTGCAGCGTCGTCGGTGAGATGGTCGCCGATCTGGTTCTCGACCGCTCGTCGTCCCGCCTAGACCTGTTCGCAATCGATCGCGTCGCGCCGGCCGATTCAACTTGGTAAGCTGGCGATGCCAGCGATGATTCGTCCACTCTCGGCGCCCTCCAACTCACAATCACGATTGCAGCGTTCGGGCACGCTCTCGACTGCCGACGCCATCTGCGCTTTCATCACCGGCATCGTCGCGCTCGCGTTGTTCGTTGCGACGTTGCAGCCGGGCTTCGGCGGTCCCGAAGACACGCCGAAGTTTCAGTTCCTGGGGTACGCGCTGGGGACGGCGCATCCGCCGGGTTACCCGCTGTACTCGCTGCTGTCGCACCTGTTCGTCCAGCTGCCGATCGGCACGATTGCCTATCGCGCCAATTTGTTTTCCGCGGTCACAGCCGCGCTGGCGTGCGCGCTGGTGTGCGTGATTGCGCTCCAGATCGGCGCCAGACGCTGGGCCGCATGCAGCGCCGCCTTGGCCATGGCGACGGGCGCGAGCTTCTGGTTGAGCGCCGTATACGCGGAGGTGTACGGTCTGGCGGCGATGATGGCGGCGCTGACCATGATGCTGCTGCTCGGATGGGCCGCGCGCGGCGGCACCACCCGCCTGCTGCTGGCGGTGGCGGCATTCGGGCTCGGTCTGGGGAACCACCTGACCCTCGTCGGCATCCTGCCCGCAGGGCTGATCTTCATCGTGCTGCGCGATCGGCGGGTGCTGTCGCCGCGGATCGTCGCGGCGGCGGCCGGTGTGCTGCTGCTCACCCTGTCGCAGTACGGCTTCATCATCCTACGCACCCACCAGCGCGCGCCGTACCTCGAGAGCGGCGCGCAGTCGATTTCCGATCTGGTCAGCGTAATCACCGCGCAGCGATTCGCCGACAAGCGATTCGCCTTCGGTCCCTCGGTCCTGCTCACCGATCATCTCCCGGCGCTGGTGAGCCTCATCGGTCACGAACTCGGGCCGGCCGGGGTGCTGATGCTGATCGCCGGTGGCGTTGCCGCGATACGACGGCGAGACGCTGGCGCCGCTGTGCTCGCCGGCGCCGGCGGCGGCATGTTCGCGATCGCGCTGAACATCGCCGGAGACCTCAAGGGGTTCATCACCCCGGTCATGGTGTTTGCCTGGCCGTTCACCGCGCTCGGCATCACCGCACTCGCGCAATCGCTCGTCGGGTTCGGCCTCGACCGCCGCAGCGCCGGCGTCATCGGCGTGCTGCTGTCGGTAGCGATGCCGTTGTCGAATGTGACGAGCAACTTCAAGGAGGCGGATCAGAGCGGCAACCACGAGCCGGCGCTGTTCCATGTCGCGCTGTTCACGCAGCTCCCCGCCCGGGCGGGGTTGGTGGTCGAAGACTACGCGTCCGACATGGCGCTCTATTACTACAAGCTGACTGGAGAAGCAGGCCCGCGGCAGGACCTCGTCCGCGTATCGTGGGACCCGGTGCAGGTGCGTGCCGCGGCGCGCGAGCATCCGGTATTCGCGTACGCGCGCGCGGCCGCCGGTCTCCAGGCGCAGGGACTCGCGTTCGAGCGATGGAATGTGGCAGGGCCCTCGCTCGACGAATGGGTCGGCGCCCTCCCGGCAGGCTCGCTGATTGCCGGCGCCACGGCCTACGTCACGGCGCCACTCGACCTCTCGCGGATCGGCCACGCCACGCTTCGCACCGCGGTCCGCCCGCGCGCCTTCAACGCGTTCGCCCTCGTCTCGCGGCGTCGCGGTGCGTTGTGGCACGACGGAGACGACGAGGCGGCGCTCACGGTCGAACCTCGCGAAATCGGGGCAACGTTGCCCGCGCTCTCGAGTCCCCTCATCGCCAGCGCGGATCGCGGCGGCGCCCGGGTGACGGCCGGCGGCCGGACGATCGCGCAGGTCGATACAGGTAGCGCGTTCGGCGTATTCGCACCTGATGGAGCGCTGTTGCGGACAC
>Ga0075435_100000646_pt1 | contig 21468 bp, 13 predicted proteins | sample RhiMethybrSRZTD4_FD_75302 | JGI IMG/M metagenome (GOLD analysis project Ga0075435, IMG submission 75302) | Populus rhizosphere microbial communities from Tennessee, USA - Rhizosphere MetaG P. TD hybrid SRZTD4 | ecosystem: Host-associated > Plants > Roots > Rhizosphere > Soil | place: USA...
TCGGCGGGGGAGGCGCTGCCGGGCGCACTCTACGAGCGCTTCAAGCAGCGCTTCGGCATCGACATCCTCGACGGGATCGGCTCGACCGAGGCGCTCCACATGTTCATCTCGAACCGCCGCGACGCCATCCGTCCGGGCTCGAGCGGACTGATCCTGCCGGGCTACGACGCGGCGATCCTCGATGACGAGAAGCGTCCCGTGGAAGGGGGGCAGGTCGGCAACCTGTGGATCAGGGGGGACTCGATCTGCGCGGCCTACTGGAACCAGCACGAGAAGACGAAGGCGACGATCGAAGGGGACTGGATCCGCACCGGCGATCGCTACAGCCGCGACGGCGAAGGGTTCTACTGGTATCACGGGCGCAGCGACGACATGCTGAAGGTCGGAGGGCTGTGGGTCAGCCCGATCGAAGTCGAGAACGCGCTCGCCGCCCATGATGCGGTGCAGGAGTGTGGCGTCGTCGGCCGCGAGGATCACGACACGCTGGTCAAGCCGATGGCGTTCGTCGTGCTGCGCGGCGGCGTGCCGCCGACGCCGGACCTCGCCGCCGAACTGCAGCAGTTCGTCCGGGCCAGGCTCGCCGACTACAAGCGGCCGCGTTGGGTCGAGTTCGTGCCCGACCTGCCGCGCACCGCGACGGGGAAGCTGCAGCGCTTCAAGCTGCGGCAACGCTCGGCGCCGCGTGACTGAAAGCGCACACCAGTGTGCCGCGGAGACACAGCGATCTAGGAAAGTAGTTCCCGCCGCGTAAATTCCGATCGTCGCACGCGCAAAGCGCTTGACGGTGCCGTATGCGCTGTGCCACGCTCCGCGCCTCAAAAGGTTTCACCAAAACACGAACATGTTGCGAGCCGTCCTCTGTACGACTGTCGCCGTCGTGTCTCTATCTGCAGGTGCGATCGGACTCGTGGGAATACCGGCGGGCGCCGCCGTGTTTCAGCAGTCGTCGCCGCTGCTCACGAAATTCCGCGCCGCCGTCGGCGAGGTCACGGGCCAGGAGGAACGCGAGCGCGCCGCGCGCGAGTTCGTGGCGTCGCTCAGCGAAGGTGATCGCGTGCTGCTCGCGCGCGCCCTGACAAAAAGTCAGCAGCAGAACGAGATGACCCGCGGCGCCGCGCTGCTGGTCGATCTCCACCGCGAGAAGGAAGCCGCGCCGGTGTTCGCCGCTTTCGTCACCGGTGGCGGTGACATGACCGCCTACTTCTGGTCATGGATGCACCGCGGGGATGACAAGCTGGCGCCGCGCATGTACATCGCCATCTCGCGCGAGCTGCTGCCGCGGATCGACTCACTCAGCGGCGAGCCGCGCCGGCGGGCCGAGGCACTGCTCGTGGCCGACGGCTACGGGGCGCACATCGACACGTATTCACGAAAGGCGGTGGAGGACAGGCTCGCTGCTCTCGAACGCACGATTCGTTAACGCTTTCGCTCTGGAGGTGCATCGTATGCGCAGGCGTCACTCGCTCCTGTCTGCGTTGATCCTGGCCAGTCTCTGCGTGGCGGTCCCGTCAGCCTTCGACGTGCCGACGCACCGCGACATCACCATTACCCGGTTGAGGGACATCACGGCCACGGTGTCCGGCAAGGAAGTGCACTTCAGCCAGCGCGCGCTGGAAGAGGTCGCGCAGGCCAACGAGGACACCGACGATCTGTCGTCGGCGGCGCTGTTCCATCCCGAACGCCATTTCACCAACGAGCGGTTCCTCGAAGGGACCACCGAACTGATCAACCAGCGGCGCCGCGTCATCTCGTCGGTCACGGCCAGCCCCGCCGACGGCAGGACCGGCCGGCAGGCGCTCGGGCGCGCGCTGCACTCCATCCAGGACTTTTATTCGCACAGCAACTGGGTCGAGCAGGGCAAGAGCTCGCCCATCGGATCGTTCGGCACCGGCACGACGGCGAACCCGCCCGCGGCGCTCGCGGCCTGCCCGGCCAACGGCAACACGCTGGGGCCGAACGGCGGCGGCGGCGACACGTCCGGCTACTACGTCGGCGTCCTCGGCTGCGGCTCGATCCCGGCCGGCAAGTGCTGGCACGGCAACTACACCTCGTCGTGCCCCGGCATCAACAAGGACAAGCCGGAGTTCCGCAACCACGGCGCCGCCCGTGCCGTCGCCGAGCGCGCCACCACCGACTTCGTGCAGGGCATCCTCGACACGCTGGCCGGCAACGACAAGGCGATCATGGCGCTGCTCGACGTGCGCGGCACGACGGCGTTCATCATCGACGACACCGGCAGCATGGGCGGCGCCATCGCCGGCGTGAAGTCGGCGGTCTCGCAGATCGTCACGACGCTGGACGCCGATCCGGATCTGCAGCCGACCAACTGGGTGCTCGAGCGCTTCGGCGATCCCGACGTCGGTCCGCCGTTCGAGACCGACGATGCGTCGGCGCTGCTGGCGCGGGTCAACGGCCTCTCGGCCGGCGGCGGCGGCGACTGCCCGGAGCTGTCGCAGTCGGGGCTGCTCGAAGCGATCGACGCCTCTCTGCCCAATTCGAACCTGTATCTCTTCACCGATGCCAGCGCGAACGACAGCGGCCTGGCCAACGCGGTCATCGCCAAGGCGAAGGACAAGGACATCGTCATCAACTACGCGCTGATGGGGAGCTGTTCGCCGGTGGATCCGGCCTACATCCGCGGCGCCAGCGAGACGGGCGGGCTGCTGACCTTCATGCAGCGCAACGAGGTCGGCAAGCTGACCAACCTCTTCCTGACGCAGTTGAGCGGCGACCTGACGCGGATCCTCTCGTCGGGCGGCGTGCTGTCGGGCGTCTCCAGCACGCCGTTCCCGGTCGACTCGACCGCGCGCCGTCTCGTCGTCGCCGTCAACACCGTCGACGCGCTGATCAGCGACTTCAAGCTGAAGCGTCCATCGGGAGCAGTCGTCACGGCCAGCGATCCCGACGCCAGCGTGGTGCAGCTCACCGACCCGTTCTTCACCGGCCGGATCGTCGGGCGCATCCTGATCATCCAGGCGCCGGCCACGGGATCGTGGACGGTGGAGCTCGCCGGGTCCGGGCCGTTCGACATCGCGGCGAGCGCCTCGAGCCCGCTGGAGCTGCGGCGGTTCGCGATCGTCGAGCACAACGCCGACATCCACGGCGGCTACTTCCCGATCAGCGGCCAGCCGCTCGCCGGCGCGACGGTGATCGGCGACGCCACCGTGCTCGGGCCGTTCGCGTCGGCGACCTTCTCGGCGGTTGACGACTCGGGGACGCCGCTGACGGCGCTGCCGCTGGCCCGCAACTTCCCGGATGCGGCCGCGGATCACTTCCTCGGCACGTTCGGGCTGCCTTTGGTGCCGTTCCGCGTCGTCGCGGAAGGGGAGGACGAAACCGGGCACCCGTTCCGCCGCGAGTTCCCGGCACTCTTCACGGGGCAGCCGGCGAGCGTCAAGGTGAACGTCGGCTCGCTCGACACGCTGCCGGCCGGCGCGTCGCGCTCGTTCGACATCAGCGTCAGCAACACCGGTGCGGCCGCGACCTACGCGCTCCAGGCGACGTCGAGCGTGCCTGGGGTCACGGCGTTCGTGGCGCCGAACTTCGTCACGGTGAACGGCGGCGCGAGCGCCACGTCGCAGTTGACGGTCAACGTTCCCGCTGGCACGCCGCAAGGCACGGAAGTGGCGATCACGATCACCGCGACCAACACCGGCAACGCGGCGATCTTCAACAGCGCGACGGTGACCTTCTCGGTCGAGACGAACCGGCCGCCGGACACGGCCGGCGCGGCGCCGAGCATCGCGACGCTGTGGCCCGCCAACCATCGCATGGTCGACGTCGGGATTCAGGGTGTCACCGATCCCGATGGCGACACGGTCACGATCCAGATCACGCGGATCACCCAGAGCGAGCCGGTGAACGGCGCCGGCGACGGCAATACCTGCGGTGATGCGACGGGCGAGGGCACGGCGATCGCCCACCTGCGCGCCGAGCGCAGCGGGACGGGCTCCGGCCGGGTCTACATGGTCGAGTTCTCGGCGGCGGACGGCAAGGGAGGCACGTCCACCGGCAGTGTCATGGTGACGGTGCCGAAGTCGGCCTCGCAGCCGGCCGTCGACGGCGGACTGCGATTCCCGTCGAGCGGTTCCTGCCGCTGACACAACGTTAACAATCGCGGCGGCTTCGGCCGCCGCGATTGATCGTTCGTCGTACTGGCGCGGCGCGCTATTCGAAGACGCGGACGCGGCGGAAGACGAGATCCACGAACCAGAGCAGCAGCGCGCCGAGGACGAGCGGCGGCCACAGCGGCCGGCGTCCCGACGCGGACTCGCCTGCCTTGACCGCAAGCGCGGCCGGCGTCGCCCCGAACGCCCCGCCGGTCGCCAACGCGATCGCCTTCAGCAGCCCCTCGTCCGGCGCCTGGAAGCGGTACTCCGCCGCCGGGTCAGGCGTCACGCCCCGCGACGGCGCGTTCGCCGCGGCCGCGCCGCTCTTCTCCAACGCACTCACGGTCAGCGGCTGCTTCGCGTCGACGACGATCGTTGCCTCGTAACGGCCGGGAGCGACCTGGCGCGCCGGCACCTCGCGCGGCCGGGCGGTCCCGGGCGCGACGAGAAACACCGGACGCAGAAGATCGCGATAGCCCGTGCGGACGTCGCGCGCCTCGATGCTCATGCGGACGTTTCGCGTGGCGCCGTGGATCGCATCGGCCGTCACGTCGAGCGCCAGCGGCGGCGTGCGCGGCCCTTCGAGCGCATGAATCACCGCGCTGAAAAACGGACCGTAGCCGCGCCAGCGCACCCACTCGGCGGCCCAGCGATCCTTGACGTCCGACGTGAACACCGCGGTCCGCCCCAGGCCGACCGGCCAGAAGGCGAGCAGCGGATCGTCGTCCGACGTCGTCGCCACCTCGATCGCCGCGTCCTTGATCACCGTCGAGGTCAGCCCGCGCAGCGGGGGCAGGTGTCCGACGTCGGCGTCCTGCAGGAACGCGGGACGCTTCACGATCGCCTGGATCGACTTCTCCTCGAAGGCGGGTGCCGCGGCGTCCTTGGCTTCCTTGACGAAGATCTCGGGCAGGTCGCGCGCGTCGGCCACGTCGTACTCGCGCCCGCCGCCCCACTTGGCCACGCTGCGCAGCAGCTCCTGGTCGGCCGAGGGGCCGACGGCGATCGACGACACCGTGATCCGCGCGTCGGTCATCTTCTTGACCAGGCCCTGGTAATCGTCCGGGTAGGATCGGCCGTCCGACAGCAGCACGACGTGCTTGGCGCGCGCCTTCGCCGTGCGCAGCGCGAAATACGCCTGCTCCAGCGCGGGGTAGATCAGGGTGCGGCCGGCCGGCTCGATGGCGGCAATCTTCTGGCGGATCTCCTCGCGGAACTTGCCGACGTTGCGCAGCGTGACGTCCCAGTCGAACTTGTCGTTGAAGGTCAGGATCCCGAACGACTGCTCCGGCGCCATGACGTCGAGCGCGGCCGCGGCCGCCGCCTTGGAAAGATCCATCGACGGCCCGGCCATGCTCCACGATCGATCGAGCACCAGGATCAGCGCGACCGACGGCTCGTCGCGCCGCTCGAAGGTCACCGGCGTCAGGCGCTCGAGCGTCGTCTTGCGATAGCCGCCCGGCCCTTCGCCGAAGACCGCGTCGCCGCCGGCCACGAGCAGGCCGCCGCCGTGCTCCACCCATGACGCCAGGGCGGCGCTGGTCGCCTCCGGGATCGATCCGCGGTTGACGTCGCTGAGCACGACCACGTCGTACGCACCGAGGGCGGCGTCGGTCGCAGGGATCGCCGATGCCGGCTGCACGGAGACGTCGAACCCCGACGCGGTCAGCGCGTTGGACAGGTAACGTGCGCTGGCGGGCGCCCCCTCGACGTAGAGCACGCGCGTGCGCGGCGCCACGAAGACGGCACGCTGCAGCGTGTCGTTGGCGCGCAGGGGATCGCCGTCCACGGCGATCGCCGCCTCGAGCGTCGCCGCGCCGGGCGCGTCGAAGGTCGCGTCGAGCGACATCGACGTCGTGCCCTTCCCGACGTGCCGCGGTTCGTGCGCGATCACCTTGCCGGCCGCGCGCAGTTCGAGGGTGGCGTCGGCGTCGCGCTGGCTGCCGACCGTCACGATGACCGGAATCGTCGCGCCGGCGGTCACCCGCGCCGGAAGATCGACGCGCTCGACCCAGCTGTCGCCGATCGTGCGCACCGCGAGCGGCTCGACGATGACGGGCACGTGCGCCGCGGCGAGGCGAGCGGCGGCGGCCTGGACGTCGCCGGCGGTCTGGCGGCCGTCACTGAACAGGATCACGCGCGGCAGGTGTTCGCTGGCCAGCTCGCCGCGCGCGGCGTCGAGCGCGGCCTCGAGATCGGTGGCGCCGCGATCGACGCGCGGCTCCTCGGCGGGCGCCGCGGGATCGGCCTGGGCGAGCCGCCGCAGCGCCGCGGTGTTCTCGATGGCGCGGACGGTGCCGCCGAACGCGATGATGCGGGAGTGCGCCGGACGGGCGGCCGCCTCGATCTCGTCGATGCGCCGCGCCGCCTCTTCCAGCGCGTGCGTGCCGATGCTGTGCGAGACGTCGACGGCATAGACGATCGACTCGCGCGACGAGTGGTTCGTGGTGACCGGCCGGGCGAGCGCGAGGGCGATCAACCCCACGAGCAACGAGCGCACCGCGGCCTGCAGCCGGCGCTGACGCGGGTTGAAGTTGGTCCGCGCCGCGTGATGCGCCACCCAGACAAGGGGCATCGCGAGGAGCAGCCACAGCGCCGCCGGCGTCGTCCAGGCCAGGTTCGCCATCACACCGTGATCCGCCGCAGCCACGTCCACCACTCGAGGACCAGCGCGGTGAACGCCAGGACCGCGAGATAGATCCACCACGGCCGCGGCGTGATGCCGGCGGTCACGTGCAGCGCCGGCCGCGTCGCGTCGATCGACGTCCTCGAGAGGTTCGACACGTCGGGATCGGCGACGTTGACGGCGAAGGTCGATCGCACGCCCCCGGCGTCGGCGGTGTAGAGTCCCGGCTCACCGAGCAGCGCGACGCTCTCTTCCGGGAACTTCAGCAGCGTCGCTGCATGTCCATCCGCCGCCTGGACGCGGACGACCGCGGAGTCGAGGGAGGCGCGCCCCGCGCGGCGCGAGGTCATTGCCGCCGGATGGCCGAGCCAGTCGATCGCGTTGCCGATCAGCACCGGAAAGGCCGGCGCCGACGCCAGGTTCGAATCCGCAGGGGAGAAGGTCAAGACCACCGCGCGCGGCCGTCCCGGCGCGCTGCTCACGAGCACCAGCGGCGTACCCCTGGCCGACTTCGCGACCGCCTCGAGCGGCGATTGATAGAAGTGGACGCGCTCGATCGAGAGCGTCAACCGGTCCACGCCATCGAGCACCGGGTGCGAACCTCCAGCGATCCATTCCGGCCGGGGCTCGACCAGGTTCGACGTCGATCCGATCCACGCCGCCGGCGGGGGCGCGACGTAGAGCGCCGGCTTCTCAGGCGGCGCCGCGGGTATCGCGCGATCGAAGATGACGACGTCCTCGCGATCCGGCTTGTAGCCGGCGGCGGTCACGAACGCCGCGCGCACATCGGGGCTGGCCGCGAACCACGGCGCCAGCCAGGCGGTGCTGTCGCCGACGACCGCGACGGTCAGCGGCGGCGCAATCCACCCGAACGCGACGTTGTCCACGTCGAGCGCATCCCGCGACGCGTCGATACGCGCACTCAGGTCGGAGGCGCCATCGCGCGGCAGCCGCATCACCTGGTGGAACGCTTCGCCTGCGCCCATCTCGACGCGGCGATCGAGCAGCGGGGCAGTGCCGCGCGTCACCATAATCCGCACCGCCTGGGCCTGCCCGAAGTTCACGACTTCCAGGTAGGCCTCGTGATCGGCCGTCTCGTCGAGCGTGCGCCGCACGTCGAAGGCGGTGATCCCGGCATTGGGCGCCGCCTCGTAGACCGAGTGAATGACGACGTCGCGATCCAGCGGCCGCGCGACCGCGCCGTCGGTGACGAAGTGGACGTCGGCGCCCGGCAGCCGCGGCCAGGCGCTGCCCCCGCCGCCGGCCGGCGTCACGCGATCGAGCGCCGTCTCAATCAGCGTGCTGTCGCTCGTCGCTCCCTGGACGAGGCCGTCCGCCGTGGTCGCGACGGCCACCGGCACCCCGCCGGCCGACGCGGCGATGCGGCGCGCCTCGGCGATGGCGCGCTGCCAGCGCGTTTCGCCGCTGCGCGTGCGCGCCAGCATCGACCACGACGAGTCCACGACGATCAGCACGCGCGCGCTGGCCGGCGCGCCCGCGGCGTCCACGCGCACGGCTGGCCCCGGGCGTGTGAACGCGAAGGCGAGCGCAATCGCAATCAGCGCCGTCAGCGCGAGCGAGACGGCCCGGCGGATCCGCTCCCAGATGGTCTGTTCGCGCCGATCGCGCAGGACCCGCGTCCACAGCAGCAGCGAGGGAACGGTGACCCGCGGCGGACGGACCTTCAGCAAAAACAGACCCACCGCGGCGGCCGCGGCGCCCGCGGCCAGCAGCCACGCCAGCGGTGCCGCCATCGCGCCGAACGTCATGCCAGGAACCGGCCCTGGCGAAACGCCTTCAGCACGATCTCCTCGAACGGCCGCTCGGCGTCGGCGCGCACGTATCCGATCCCGTAGCGCCCGCAGAATCGCTCCAGCTCGGTGGTGTGCTTCTCCCACGCTTGCCCGTACGCCGAGGCCAGGCGCGGCGTGACTTCCAGCTCGCGCAGCTCACCCGTCTCGGCGTCGACGAACCTCACGTCGCCGAGCGCGCCGGGATCGCGATCGGCCCGCGACGTGACGTGGACCGCGAAGACGTCGTGCCCCAGCGTGCGCAGGATCTTCAGCCCGATGTCGGCGCCCGCCGCATCGTCGAGAAAGTCCGAGATGATCACCGTCAGGCCGATCTGGCGCGGCCGCGACGCGAACTCCTTGCACGATGCGCGCAGATCCGTCGGGCCGCCCGCGTCCATCCGCTCGAGCAGATCGAAGACGCGGAAGATCCGGCCCTTGCCGCGGCCCGGGTTCGACTCGTGCACCAGCCCGCGCGAGAACGTCAGGAGCGTCAGCCGATCGAGGTGGGCGAGGCCGATGTAACAGAGCGCCGCCGCGAGGCGCCGCGCCATGTCGAACTTCGCCGGCTCCGCCATCGAGGCGCTGACGTCGAGGATCAGGTAGATCGGCAGGTCCTGCTCTTCGTCGAACAGCCGCAGCAGCAGCCGGTTCAACCGGCGGTAGGCCTTCCAGTCGATGTGGCGGAAGTCGTCGCCGTGCGCGTAGGGACGATGATCGGCGAACTCGATGCCGCGGCCCCGCTTCGGGGTGCGGCGATCGGCACGGTTCTGCCCGGCGAACTCGCGGCGCGAGACGACATGGAGGTATTCGAGCTTTCTCAGGAAGTCGTCCTGGAACCGCAGAGACATGACCCGTGCCGTCTTATGGGGCGACGCCGGCGAGCAGTTCCTGGACGATGGCGTCCGTGCTCACCTCGTCGGCCTCTCCCTCGAAGTTCAGCAGAATGCGGTGCCGCAACGCGGGCAGCGCGACGGCGCGGATGTCGTCGGGCGAAACGAACGCCTGGCCGCGCGTCAGCGCGTGGATTTTGCCCGCAAGCACCAGCGCCTGCGATGCGCGCGGGCTGGCGCCGTAGCGCACGTAGCGCCTGGCCATCGCGCTGGCGTGCGGCGAATCGGGATGCGTGCCCAGCGTCAGCCGGATCGCGTACGACTGCACCGGCTTGGCGATCGCCACCGCCCGCGCGACGCTCCGCATCTCCAGCAGCGCCGCCCCGTCGACGACGCGCGACACCGTCGGCTGTTCCGTCTGCGTCGTCCGCTCGAGGATCGCGTGCATCTGTTCCTCGGTCGGGTAGGTGACCTTCAGCTTGAAGAAGAACCGATCCAGCTGCGCTTCCGGCAGCGGATAGGTGCCTTCCATCTCGAGCGGGTTCTGCGTCGCCAGGACGAAGAACGGCTGCTCGAGCCTGTAGGTGGTGCGTCCCACCGACACGCTGACGTCCTGCATCGCCTCGAGCAGGGCCGACTGCGTCTTCGGCGTGGCGCGGTTGATCTCGTCGGCGAGCACGAGGTTGGCGAAGATCGGCCCCTGCTGGAACTCGAAGAAGGTGCCGCCCTGCGTGTGTTCCTGGATGATGTTGGTGCCGACGATGTCGGCGGGCATCAGGTCCGGGGTGAACTGGATGCGCGAGAACGTCAGGTGCAGGACGTCGGCCAGGGTGTGCACCAGGCTGGTCTTGCCGACGCCGGGAATGCCTTCCAGCAGCACGTGGCCGCCGGCGAGCAGGCTGGTCACGGTGAAGCTCACCACCTCGTCGTGCCCGACGATGCGGCGGCCGACCTCGCGCGTGATGTTGAGGAAGCGCTCGCGGAACTGCTCGATGGATTCGGCGACGGCGATCGTGGTCATTGTTTGCGGCTGAAATACGCCCGGACCGCGCCGCGGCGCGCCTCGGGCACCGGAGGTGGCGCCGCCGAGCGGCCGTGCTCGGCGGCCGCCGGAGCGCTATGAGCGTAACCGATCGTGGCGTTGCCGTGCTCGGTCCGCCGGCGCACCGACGTCGGCAGGTTGTCGCCCGCATTGTCGGCGCCGGCTTCGATCGTTTCCTTGCGCAGCGCCGCGGCGAGATCGGGCAGCGCCCCCTGTCCGCCGTTCGGATCCGGCGTCTGCCCGGGGCCGAAGCCGGGATCGCCGTTGCCGCCGCTGTCGCGCGTCATCATCATGATGCCGACGCTCCCCGCGCCCGCCGTGTCCTTCATCGACTGCCCGGACGGCGCGACGTTCTCGCTGGAGGCCGACTTGGCGGCCTCCCCCTGCTGGACCTCTTTGCTCTGCACCGCGTCCTGCAGTTCCTTCGGCGCGCTCTTGCGCGCCTCGGCCGCGGCGTCGGAGAGATCGTCCGACATGTCGGCGAGGGCGTCGCGCGTTTCCGGCTGAAGCTCCGGCTTCTCGGACGCCTTCTTCGCGCGCTGCGCGAGCGCCTTGAGATCCGCTTCGTTCGGCTTCTTCGCGGGATCGAGCTGCGCCGCGTCCTGCGGCGGCTTCGGCTTGTCGGCGGAGGTGCCGGCGCGCAGCTGGTCGAGTTGCGCGAGCAGGTCGCGGACCTGCGCCCCGGTGAGCGACCCCGCGCGTCCGGCCTCGACGGCGGCCAGCAGGTCTTCGATCTTTTTCCGCAGCTCGGGCGGCAGCGACTCGAGCGCGCGACCGGTAAGCGGGACCGGCTTGCGCGTGTTGGCTGTCACGGCGTCGGCCATCGCGGACGCCCGTCCCGGCCCGATGAGGGCCAGCGCGAGCGCGCCGGCCACCATCGCGATGCTGGCGATACGAGCGCGCGCGACCGGGGGAGCGGGGTAGAGGGTGTTCCAGTCGACCTGCTGCAAGCGATCGGCGGCGCGGTGCAGGTGGAAATCGACCCAGGCGTCGGGGCCGTCCTGGTGCGCGAACCAGTGCGCGCTGCGCAACTCGCCGTTGAGCGAGGCGTCGGCGTCGAGCGCGGCGGCGACGCGATCCGACACGTCGCGGTGGCGGCGCGCCCCCAATACCGCGAGCGCAAGCGCGGCCGCGGCGAGAACTACGGCGCCGACCGGCACCAGCGGCGACCAGCCCGCCCAGCGTGCCGCCGCGGCAATGGCGAGGCACACCGCTGCCGCCAGCGGCGCGACGCGCCATACGCGCCGGCTCTCCTCGCGCATCCGGCGCAGGCGATCGGCATCGGCGACCCGCGCGCGCACCACGTCGCTCGCAGGGGACGTCTTCAGAGGTGCCGGGTGTCCAGTCATCGGTCGGACGCACGATCTTACCTTGTGAAAGGGCGGACGTGCGGGACATGATGTGGCGGGGACGGTGGCACAAAGGTGGCGGACGCATCACGATTCATCAACATCGCCGATCTCAGGCGCGCCGCCGAACGGCGGCTGCCGCGATCGGTGTTCGACTACATCGACGGCGGGGCCGACGGCGAGGTCACGCTGCGCGAGAACACCCGCGCCTTCGACGACGTGACGTTCCGGCCGCGCTGCGCGGTCGAGGTGCCGGCCTGCGACCTGCGGACGACGGTGCTGGGCACGCCGCTCGCGGTCCCCTTCATCTTCGCGCCCGTCGGCAGCAGCCGGATGTTCTGGCCGCGGGGCGAGGAGGTGGCGGCCCGCGTCGCCGGCCGGATCGGGACCATCTATTCGCTGTCCACCCTGTCGGGGTGCCGCCTGGAGGACGTCAAGAAATCCACTCCCGGGCCCGCCTGGTATCAGCTCTATCTCTGCGGCGGCCGCGAGGTCGCCGCCGCCACCGTGCAGCGCGCGCGCGAAACGGGTTATTCGGCGCTGATCCTCACCATCGACACCGCCGTCAGCGGCCTGCGCGAGCGCGACTTCCGCAACGGCGCCAAGGCCATCCTCTCGCGGAAGCTGGTGCCGCTGCTGCCGCACGCGTGGCAGTTCGTGTCGCGGCCGCGGTGGCTGGCCGACTTCTACCGCGACGGCGGCCTCATGAAGTTCCCCAACGTGATGCTGCCCGACGGGCCGATGCCGTACGCCGACGTCGCCGCGGCACTGGAGCAGTCCACCGTCACGTGGAGCGATCTGAAATGGATCCGCGAGATCTGGAAGGGACCGATCGTCATCAAGGGAGTGCACATCGGGGACGACGCGCGCCGTGCCGTTGACGAAGGGGCCGCGGCCATCGTCGTCTCCAACCACGGCGGCCGCCAGCTCGACGGCGTGCCGGCGACGATTCGCTCGCTGCCGGAGATCGTGCAGGCGGTGGACGGCCGCGTCGAAGTGCTCCTCGACGGCGGGATCCGCCGCGGCGGCCACGTGGTGAAGGCGCTCTGCCTCGGCGCGCGCGCCGTCCTGATCGGCCGCGCCTACGCCTATGGTCTCGCCGCCGCCGGCGACGCGGGCGTCCAGCGCGCCGTCGACATCCTGCGCGCAGATATCATCCGCACCATGAAGCTCCTCGGGGTCGGATCGATCGCGGAGTTGAATCGGTCGTACGTGGACATCCCGCTCAGTTGGCAGTGAATCCCGGATCCTCGAATCCCGGATCCCTAATCACTAATCCTGGATCCCTAATCGTCGATCCTCGATCGTCGATCACTGATCCGGTTTTCGACGCTGCCTACCGCTTGGGGCTGCGGATTGTAACTCCGCCTGTCACGAACCGCGGCGCGCCTGTCGTCGTCGGCAACGTGCCCACCAGGTACTGCCGATCGAAGACATTCTGCGCGGCGACGAACAAATTGAGGCCGCGCCAGATCGCGCGCGAGGCGGTCAGGTCGAGCGTGGCGTAGCCGGGGAGGCGGCGCTCCGGCGTGTTGCGGTCGTCGTCGTACTGCGCGCCCGCGGCGACCACCTGCGCCGCGAACGTGCCGAAGCGGACTGAAGCGTACGACGCCTGGAACGATCCGCGGTGCGACGGCACCTGCGGCAGCACGTTGCCGACGATCGCCGGGACCGCGTCGTTCTCCGTGACGACGGCGCTCATGTGCGCGTAGGAGGCGGCGAGGCGCCAGTGCGACCCCTGGCGCCAGTCGGCGTCCGCCTCGAGCCCCTTCACCCGCGTGCGCCCGAGGTTCTGGCGCTGTTGCGTGACGTTGGCGCCCGCCGTGGCGACGGTCACGTTCGACACCGGATCGCGAATCGCATCGTCGAACCACGTCGTCCGCAGCGTGACGCCGCGGCCGGCGGTCAGCGTGGCGCCCGTCTCATAACCGCGCAGGTGCTCCGCGACCAGCTCGCTGTTGGCGAGCGTGAGCACGGTGCCGACCCGGAACTGCCGGTACAACTCGTTCAGCGTGGGGGCGCGGAACGCCCCGCTGGCGCTGCCCCAGACGCTCAATCGCGGCTGCACGCGATAGAGCGCGCCGATGCGTGGGCTGAACGCGGTTTCGGATCGATCGGGCAGCGACGGAATGTTGTTGGCCGTGCACGTCACGTTGGGCGCGCACTGCTCGAGGTTGTGGCCGTCGTAGTTGCTCCAGCGATCGACGCGCGCGCCGACGGTCAGCGTGAGGCGCGACGACGCCTGCACGAGATCCTGGAGCAGGAGCCCGGTGCTGCGCTGCCGTCCGCCCGAGACGCGGTGCAGCGTGACGGAAGTGCCGCGCACGGCGTCGAGCGCGTCCTCTTCGCTGTCGCCGCGCACCCATCGCGTGTCGAGCCCCGCGGTGAACAGGTGCGACGTGCCGAGCGTGCGCGACCAGCGGACGGTCGCTCCCGTGCCCAGCACCGGCACCGTCTGACGCAGCGTCATGCGCCCGATGCTGCGCGGCGGGTTCGCCGCCGGCACCGCCAGGAAGTTGCTGTGGAAGGTCTCGCTGTCGCCGAAGACCGTGGCCGACAGCTCGCTCGCGTCCGGCAGCACCTGGCGCAGCCCGCCGCTCGCCGATCGCCACATCGTGTCGTTGGCTTCGGGCGTGCCGTCGATCGTGCTGCTCTTGCCGTTCTTGCGGTTCTCGTCGAAGTAGCCGGCGCGGACGAAGAGGTGCAGCCGCGGCGACGGGTCGTACTGCGCCACCGAGCTGACGTTGCCGTAGCGGACGCTGGCGTTGGTGTCGACGCGGCCTCGCTCGTCCTCGATCACCACCGGGTATCCGCTGGTGCGCAGTCCTGCCGCGCTCACCTGCGCGCCGAACGCGCCGCGCGTGAGGCCGCCCGAGGCGTCGACCTTGCCGGTGTCGTGGCTGCCGAAGACGACGCGCGCGTCGAGGCTGCGCGTCTGCGCGCGCGGCGTCAGGATGTTGATCACGCCGCCCATCGCGTAGTTGCCGTAGAGGCTCGACGTCGCTCCCTCGACGACCTCGATGCGATCGGCCGCCTCGAGCGGCACGCGCGTCCAGTAGACCCAGCCGCCGAACGGATCGTTCTGCGGCACGCCGTCGAGGAGCACCAGCGTCCGGCTGACGCCGCTCGGCCCGATCCCGCGCAGCGACACGCCCTGCGTCGTCGGATGCGACACGAGGCTGCTCGATCGACGGAACAGGCTGAAGCTGGGCACCTGGCGCAGGACCTCGTCGGCCGAGAGACCCGCGGATCGATCCAGCGTGTCGCGGTTGACCAGCGCGATGCTGGCCGGCAGATCGCCGGATCGCTGCTCGGAGGACGTCGCCGTGACGGTGACCGTCTCGGTCAGCGCGGCCGGCTGCAGCACGATCGCGAGAGGCCCGGCTTGCGGCTGAGCGACGCGCGCTTCGGCGAAGCCCTGGCCGCGGACGACCAGCTCCGCCGCCGGTTCGCCGAGGGCCACCGTGAAGCGGCCCTCGGCATCGGTCCGCGAGCGGGCGACGCGCCCTTCGACGCTGCGCGCCTCGACGACGGCCCCGGACACGGCGAGGCCGTCGGGATCCTTGACGGTCCCGGTCAGCGGCGACGGCGCCTGCTGCAGAAGAAGTGCGACGAGCGCGGCCGTGACCAGCCCGAACATGATGGCTCGCGCAATTCTACGACGTCCGGGCGCCGGCCGTTACTGCACGTTTGCCGACACCGACGCGGCGCCGTTGATCGTGAACGTGCAGCTCGTCGTCTTGTTGCCCCCGCTCGAGCAGGCGCCCGACCATATCGCGCTGCGGCCGTTCGACACGGTCAGCCTGATCGACGTGCCCACCGCGAACGAACCCGACCCGCTGCTGCCGGTCGCCACGCTGATTCCGCTCGGCGTGGAGGTCACCCGCTCGCCGCTGCGGCCGCTGGCCGTGACGGTCAACGTGGCCGACTGCGGCGGAGGCGGCGGCGGTGGCTGGGACGATCCTGCCGTGACGGCGAGCGTGGCCGTCTTCGTGACGCCGTTCAGCGTCGCGGAGATCGTGGAGCCCGTGTCGGCGCTGACGGCGGAGGTCGTGATGGTGAAGACCGCGCTCTGCGAGCCGGTGGGAACGGTGACGCTTGGCGGTACCCCCGCGACCGCCCCGTTCGCACTCGACAACGCAACCGGAACGTCGGCGGTCGCGGCCGCCGACAGTACGACCGCGCCCTGGGCGCTCGACCCGCCCGTCACGCTCGTCGGACTGAGTGCCAGGTTGGTCAGCGTCGCGCCAGCGGTTGGCGTGTCCGGCGTCACCGTCAGGCTGGCGCTCCGCGTCGTCCCGTTGTAGGTGGCGGTGATCGTCACGACGGTATTCGCCGAAACCGCCGTCGTGGCGATGGTGAAGGTCGCGGTAAAGCTGTTCGACGCCGCCGTTGCCGTCGCCGGCACGCTCGCGACGGCCGGCCGGCTGCTCGACAGCGAAATGACCGCGCCACCTTCCGGCGCAGGGGTGCTGAGGACGACGGTTCCGCTCGACGGGTTGCCACCGACGACGGTGGACGGGTTGGTGTCCATCGTGGACAGCACCGCGGGAGGCGGCGGTTCCTGCGGCGTGAAGCTGCGCACGGCGGACCACGGCCCGGCGACGCCGGCGCTGTTCACGCCGCGCACGCGCCAGAAGTGCGGCGTCGTGGCCAGACCGCCGGTCGCGTACATGGAGTCGTTGACGACGGCGTCGCGGATGAGCGGCGCGGTGAACGCGCTCGAGTCGTCGATCTGGATGGTGTACGACGCCGAGTTCACGACCGTGCTCCAGTCGAACGTGATCGGCTGCGGCGGCGTGTCGCCGTTGGCCGGCGAGAGCAGCGTCGGCGTGCCCGGCGTGCCCGGCGGGGCAATCGGCGCGTTGGTCGTGGCGCTGACGTCGACCTTGGTGATGAACGCGTCACCCCAGAAGACCGAAAGGTCGCCGGCGAACGAGGTGTCGAGGGCGCCGACCGTGGCCGGGAAGTTCATCGAGAGCGTCTGGCCGGTGACGTAGACGTCGCCGATGCCGTCGACGGCGAGGTCGATGCCGGAATCGGATTCCGTCCCGCCGAGGAACGTGGAATAGAGGAGCGCCGAGCCGGTGGGATTCAATTCCGTGATGAACGCGTCGACGCCGCCATTGAGCGAACGATCGAACGCGTCCGCCGTCGTCGGGTAGTCGGTCGAGCCGGTCGTGCCCGTGATCCACGCGTTGCCCGAGGCGTCGACGTCGATCCCCGCGGCGCCGTCGCTCGACGTGCCGCCGAACATCGCCGAGTAGACCAGGGCGGAGCCGGCGGCGTTCACCTTCGTCACGAAGTTGTCGCTGCCGTCCGGCGTCGTCCTGAATGCGCCGGCGGTCACCGGGAAGTCCACCGAGCCGGCGCCGCCGCAGACGTAGGCCTCGCCGGCGTCGTTCACCGCGAGCCCGCCGGCGGTGTCGAAGCCCTGGCCGCCGAGATAAGTGGAGTAGACGAGCGCCGAGCCGGAGGCGTTCAGCTTGCTCAGCGTCACGTCGAAGGCCCCGTTGGCCGTCCGATCGAACGCGCCGGCTGTCGTGGGGAAGTCGGGCGAGCTGCTGAAGCCGAGCACGTAGGCGTTGCCGCCGGCGTCCACGGCGATGCGCTCGCCGTTGTCCACGTTGGTGCCGCCGAGGAACGTGGAATAGCTCAGCGCGGATCCCGCGGCGTTGAGCTTGGTGACGAACATGTCGTATTCACCGCCGAAGGTGCGCCTGAACGCGGCGGTGGTCGTCGGAAAGTCGATCGAAAGCGTTTCGCCGGCGACGTAGGCGTTGCCGCCGGCGTCGACGGCGATGCCGCGCGGACTGTCGTAATCGGTGCCGCCGAGATACGTCGAGTAGACCAGCGCCGAACCCGTCGCGTTCAGCTTGGTGACGAAGCCGTCGGTCACGTCGGTCGAGCAGCGCGGGCAGTTGGGCGGGATGTTGATGGTGCGATCGAAGGCACTGCCGGTGACGGGGAAGTTCGACGACTTGGTCTGTCCGGTGATGTAGGCGTTGCCGGCAGCGTCGATCGCGATACGCCGGCCGAACTCCATGTTGCTGCCGCCGATGAACGTCGAATAGACCAGCGCGGTGCCGGAGGCATTCAGCTTCGACACGAACGCTTCGGCGAAGTTCTGGGCCGCGCCGGTGCGATCGAAGGCTCCCGCCGTGGTGGGGAAGTCGGGGGACTGCGTCGTTCCGGTGATGTAGGTATTGCCGCCGGCGTCGACGACGATCGATGCGCCGCTCTCGAGGCTGGAGCCGCCGAGAAACGTCGTGAACTGGATCCCCGGATCGATGACGAGCTCGCGCCGCGAGTCATAGCCGGCGCCGATGGCAAAGCCGACGCTGGTCCGGCCGCTGCCGCCCAGCGCGTAGCTGGCGTCGACGGGAAGCCGCGTGCTGCCATCGAGCTGATAGGCGACCGGCGCTGCGTCGTGGATCGTTCCCTGCGGCGTCCGGATCAGCAGCGCGCCGGCGGCATCGATCGACAGCGTCGTCGCCCCGTCGTAGACGACGCGCACGTCCGAGGCACGCCCGCCCGGCTGCACGTGGAATTCGTACTTGAGCACGCCGCCGCGCTCGCGCACGTGCAGGTCGACACCTGGCCACAGCGCACGGTAGACCACCCCGTCGTACTGCGGAATGCGCGTGCGCCACGCGGACGGGTCGTTGCCGTGGAAATAGTTCGCTTCACCCTCGGCGCCGACGCCTTCCATGCGCGGCGAGGTATTGGCGCCGGCGAAGCGCAGCGACAGCGCCAGCGGCCGGCCGCCCGGATTTGCGTCGAGCGCCACCGTCATCGCGTCGGGAGTGAGAAAGAAACCGAAGCGGTGCCCGCGAGCGTAGTAGCGAACCCGTGCATCGACCTGTCCGCGGTTCTCGACGAAGGGCACGGGCAGCGTGGGAGCGCCGGCCGTCAGGCTCTGCCGTACCTCGCGCGGCGCGGCCGCGCGGGCCGCGACGTGCTGGTTGAGATTCGTGAAAGGAAAGGCGACCGCGAGGATCGTAATGACAATCCTGGTGTACACAGCATGGGTGTCAGAGCGCATCTTGCTTCCTCGACGTCGTTCGCAGGGTGGGGACCCTTCGGGCCGCGGGCGAGACAGCAAGCCGTTTGCCGCTATCGAACGGCCGCGCTAGTACCTCAACCTCGGGTACCAGCCGGTGCCGCGCCCCTCCGGCGTCACGTCGAACAGGTTCCACAGCGGCCAGATCATGTCGACGTGGCGGCCGTCCTGCCCCCGCTCCGCCGGCGCGAACAGCAGCTCGGAATGAAAGAAGTGGTGGATCTTCCCGTTGCGCCGAACGAAGACGTTCAGCGACGGCAACTGATCGCCGTTTTCCGTCTCGCCGTGGTAGTCGCGGTTGTAGGTGTTGCGCGCCGACGACAGCAGACGCAGTCCTGTCCACCCGCGCTCGCGCGCAAGGGTCACGATCCGGTCGATCGGCGACTTCGCGACGACGACGAAGTTGACGCGCTGTGTGACGTGCTGGCTCTGCCCGTCGAGCCCGTCGAGGATCGAGGTGCACGAGACGCACGGCGCGCCCATCTTCGGCCCGAACATGTAGCTGTAGACGATGAGGGTGTCCTTGCCGGGGGTGAACAGCGACGACATCCGGACCGGTCGTACGGAGCCGTCCACCAGCTCGTCGAACACGTAATCCTCGGGGATGGCGCCGCCGAGCGGCAGCCTGCGCCGCGCCGCGGCGACCTGCTCGATCTGCGCGCGCAGCGCCATTTCGCTCTTCAGCAGCGCGTTGCGCGCCGTTCGGTATTTCGCCGACTCGCCGGGGAAGCGCACCTGGTGCAGCGTTTTGGCGACCGTACTCCGCTTTGCCGGCGCTTTCCGTGCCGCTTTCTTCGCCATCAGCATCTCCTGTCACTGCCGTCGTGGATATTGACGGGTGAAAACGAAGACGTTATACACCCGACATGCGCGTTGCGGCGTTGTACGACATCCACGGCAATCTTCCGGCGCTCGAGGCGGTGCTGCACGACCTCCGACGGCAGGGCGTCGATCGCATCGTCGTCGGCGGCGACGTCGTGCCCGGCCCGATGTCGAGCGAAGCGCTCGACCGTGTCCTGGACCTGGGCGTGCCGACCGATTTCATCCGCGGCAACGGCGAGCTGGCCGCGCTCGCCGAACGCGCGGGAGCGCCGTCGGGCGTGCCCGAGCCGCACCGCGACGTGGTCCGCTGGTCCGGCGAGTCGCTGACGCCGGAGCAGAGCGAGGCCATCGCGGCCTGGCCCAGGACGGTGCTGCTGCGCATCCCGCCGCTCGGCGACGTGCTGTTCTGCCATGCGACGCCGCGCAACGAGAACGAGATCTTCACGAAGCTGACGCGCGAGGAGCGGCTGCTCGAGATCTTCCGCGGCCTCGACGTGACGATGGTGGTGTGCGGGCACACGCACATGCAGTTCGACATCGCCGCCGGCGGCGTTCGGGTCGTGAACGCCGGCAGCGTCGGCATGCCCTTCGGCGCGCCGGGCGCCGACTGGCTGTTGCTGGGGCCCGGCATCGAGCTGCGCCACACCGACTATGACCTCGAAGCGGCGGCCGGACGCATCCGCCGCACGCAATATCCGAGGGCCGAGGATTTCGCGTCACGCAACCTGCTGCGTCCTCCGTCGGAGGAGCAGATCCTCGCGGCCTACGCGCAGGCCGCCGGGCATTGATCGGGTCGGCCAAACCGGCGACGCCGGCGTCTAAGCCGGCATGTCGCCTCTCGAATGGCGCGCCGGCCCGAACGCACAGCTGCTCGTCGGCGACCTGCCGGCGCAGCCGCGGTTCGACGGACGTCCGTGGGAAGGCACAGGCGTCTCGATCGCCGCGCACATCGCCATGCTGATGGCCGTGTTGTATGCGGGCGCGCACGCGCCGCAGGTCCTCGCGCCGGACAGCCCGACGATGCGCGGGCGGATCGTTTTCAGCGTGCCCGGTCACGGCGACGGAACTGCCGACAGCCGCGCCATGCCCGGGCCCGAACGCGCGAGCCGAGCGGAGCCTGCCCAGACGCCTCCACGGCATATCGCGGCAACGGCAAATCCTGTGGACACGGTCACGCCGGCGATCAGCGTGCCGGCGGTGACAGCGCAGCCGATCCGCACGCTTCCCGGTGCGCCGACAGACTTCGATGCGACGTCACCCGGGCGTGGCACGGGTCCGGGCGGCGGCAATGGCGACGGTCTGGGCATCGGCCCGGGACGCGGACCAGGCATGGGCACGGGCGGGCCCGGCGACGGCGACGCGTTCCAACCAGGAAACGGCGTGACCACGCCGCAATTGCTCGTCGAAGTGAAGCCGCAATACACCGTCGACGCGATGCGCGCCAAGCTGCAGGGCGCCGTCGAGCTCGAGGTCGTCGTCCTGCCCGACGGCTCGGTGGATCCGCGGCGGATCCGGATTACGCGATCGCTCGATCGCGCGTTCGGCCTCGACGAGCAGGCGATCGCGGCGGTGCGGCAGTGGCGATTCCGGCCCGGCATGCTCAAGGGGCGTTCCGTACCGGTCAGAGTCCTGATCGAGCTCACCTTCACGTTGCGCTGACCAATTCAGGACACGCCAGGCGGAAGCAGTTCTGCTAACATCCGCCGCTTACTGCGCGAGACGGCGTTCCGGTCGTTGGCGGGCGCAGCACCGCATGGTCCGGTCCATGACGGAGGTGTTGGTATGAAGCGAAGAGAGTTCGTCGAGAAAGTCGGCATTGGTTCCGCCGTGCTGC
>Ga0075435_100000649_pt1 | contig 21419 bp, 20 predicted proteins | sample RhiMethybrSRZTD4_FD_75302 | JGI IMG/M metagenome (GOLD analysis project Ga0075435, IMG submission 75302) | Populus rhizosphere microbial communities from Tennessee, USA - Rhizosphere MetaG P. TD hybrid SRZTD4 | ecosystem: Host-associated > Plants > Roots > Rhizosphere > Soil | place: USA...
CGGACACCCTCGTCGGTGTCGATCAAGATCGGCTCGCCCTTGCGCTGAGGAACGCTCACCGGCGTGATCTCGGCGGCGAAGCGGCCCTCCTTGATGGCGGCGGCCGCCCGCTCGTGGCTCTTGGCCGCGAGCTCGTCCTGCGCTTCACGGGTGATGCCGCCGAAGTTGCCGGCGTACTTCTCGGTGCCGGCGCCCATGTGAACGGCGTCGAACGCGCACCAGAGGCCGTCGGCGATCATCGAGTCGACCAGCTTGGCGTCGCCCATGCGGTACCCGGCACGCGCCCCCGGCAGCAGGTACGGCGCCGCCGTCATGGACTCCATGCCGCCTGCCACCACGACCTCGGCGTCGCCGGACTGGACCATCTGGTCGGCGAGGTAGATCGCGTTCATCCCCGACAGGCACACCTTGTTGACGGTGAGCGCGGGGACGGTCATGGGCACGCCGGCCTTCACCGCCGCCTGCCGGGCGGTGATCTGGCCCTGCCCGCCCTGGAGGACCTGGCCGAGGATCACGTAGTCGACCTGCTCGGGGCCGACGCCTGCCCGCCCGAGGGCCGCCGCGACCGCAAAGCCGCCGAGGTCCATGGCCGAGAACGAAGCCAGCGCACCCGAGAGCTTGCCGATGGGCGTGCGAGCAGACGAGATGATGACCGAGCCAGGCATTGCGTCCTCCCCAAAACGAACTTGTTGCGAGAGTAGCCGCGCGTGGCGCGGACTAAACCAGCCAGGGAACGGACGCTAGCGTCTCGCTCTATGACGGAGATCGAGAGCATTCGCGCAGCGATCCTCGAAGGCGCCGACGGCGAGACGGTCGGCGCACTGCCGCTTCCGCAGGCGTTCCGCGGCGCGGTGGTACGGGCCGACGAGCAGGAGATGTTCGCCGGCCTGCCCTCCGAGGCGAAGGACCCGCGCAAGTCGACGCACGTCGAAGACGTACCGCTGCCCGAGTTGGCGCCCGACGAGGCGTACATCGGCGTCATGGCGTCGGCGATCAACTTCAACACCGTATGGACTTCGATCTTCGAGCCGTTGCCGACGTTCCAGTTCCTCAAGCGTCTCGGCAAGGAGAGCGTGTGGGGCAAGCGCCACGACCAGCCCTTCCACGTGATGGGCAGCGACGCCGCCGGCGTGGTGCTTCGAGTCGGGTCGGCGGTGCGGAACTGGAAGCCCGGCGACCAGGTCACGGTGCACTGCAACTACGTCGACGATCAGGACCCCTCCGCGCACGACGACTCGATGATGACGGTGAACCAGCGCATCTGGGGGTTCGAGTCGAACTACGGCGGACTGGCGGAGATCGCCCTCGCCAAGGCGAACCAGCTCATGCCCAAGCCCACCCACCTGACGTGGGAGGAAGCGGCCTGCAACGCGCTGTGCAACTCGACGAGCTACCGGATGATCGTCAGTCCCAACGGCGCGCAGATGACGCAGGGCCAGACCGTGCTCGTCTGGGGAGCGAGCGGCGGCATCGGCGCGTACGCCGCCCAGTACGTGATGAACGGGGGCGGCACGCCGGTCGGAGTGGTCTCGTCGCCGGAGCGGGCGGAGCTGCTCCACGAGATGGGCGTCGAGCACGTCATCGACCGCAAGGCCGAGGGGTACCAGTTCTGGAAGGACGAGCACACTCAGGATCCCGGCGAGTGGCGCCGTCTCGGCAAGAAGATCCGTGAGCTCACGGGCGCCGACCCCGACATCGTGTTCGAGCACCCGGGCCGGCAGACGATGGGCGCGTCCGTGTTCGTGTGCAAGCGGGGCGGGATGATCATCACGTGCGCGGCCACCTCGGGATACACGATCGAATACGACAACCGGTACCTCTGGATGATGCTCAAGACCCTCAAGGGCAGCCACTTCGCGAACTACCGCGAGGCGTGGGACGCCAACCGGCTCGTGGGCGAGGGCAAGATCCACCCGACGCTGTCGGTCGTGTACCCGCTCGACCAGACGGGCGAGGCAGCGGCGCAGGTGCACGGGAACCTCGTCGAGGGAAAGGTCGGCGTGCTGTGCCTGGCCCCCGAGGAAGGCCTCGGCGTCACGAACCCGGCGCTCCGCGAGGAGCACCTCGATCAGATCACGCTGTTCCGACGTCATCACAAGGCGTGAGAGCGTGTCCGAGCCGGTCCTGACCGAGATCGACCACGTCGCCATCGCAGTGCGGGACCTCGACGGTGCCGTCGACTACTACCGCGCGACGTACGGCGTCGAGCCGGTGCATCGCGAGGTCGTCGAGAAGGACGGCGTCGAGGAAGTGCTGCTGCGCGTGGCCGAGTCGTACATCCAGCTCCTCACTCCGGTGCGCGACGACTCGCCGGTCGCGAAGTACCTCGAGAAGAAGGGCGAGGGGATCCACCACGTCGCGTACCGCGTCGACGACTGCGCCGCTGCGCTCGAGCGCGTGAAGCGCGAGGGCCACCAGGTCATCGACGAAGCGCCCCGTCCCGGCAGCCGGGGAACGACCGTCGCGTTCGTCCATCCGAAGACGGCTTTCGGCACGCTCATCGAGCTCGTCCAGGAGTAAGACCTGCGCCTGCCCGACGGCCGCGCCCTCGCGTACGAGGAGCTCGGCGACCCGTCCGGAACGCCGGTCGTGCTGTTCCACGGCGCGCCCGGCTCGCGGCTGTTCGTGCCCCCGGCCGACACGCCGCGCGAACTCGGCATTCGGCTGATCACGTTCGACCGGCCGGGCTTCGGCGGCTCGGACCGCCGAGAGGGTCGGACGGTGCTCGACACCGCCGCCGACGTGGCGTCGCTGGCCGACGGGTTGGGCGTCGACCGCTTCGCCGTGCTCGGCCTCTCGGCCGGCGGCGCCCATGCGCTCGCGTGCGCGGTGGCGCTGGGCGAGCGCGTCACCGACGTCGCCGTCGCCTGCATGCCCGGGCCGCTCGACGAGGTGCCGGGCGCGTGGGACGCGCTCGACCGCCGCCAGCGGCCGGCGGCGGAGATGTCCCGTCAGGACCCGAAGCGCGCCGCCCGGGGCGTCGTGCGTTACAGCGAGCGCTGGCTCGACGACCCGACCTCCTTCCTCGGCGGGGGCACCCCGGACGACCGCGCCCTCCTCGCCGAGCCCGCGACGGGGGCGATGCTCGCCGCCGACGTGACCGAAGCGCTGCGCCCGGGCGCCGGCGGCATGGCCGACGACCTCGTCGCCCTCTGGATGCCCTGGGGCTTCCGGATCGCCGACCTTCGGCCCGGGATCCGGCTGTGGCACGGCGCCGAGGACACCCGCGGCGAGCCCGACTTCCGCTCCCTGGCTGCGACGCTGCCGGCCTGCCGGGCCCAGGTCTGGCCCGACGTGGGGCACCTCGGAGTGCTGCGCCACTGGCAGGAGGTGCTCGACTCCGTCGCTCCGTCCTGAGCGCAACTCGCATCATCCTTCGGTGCAGTTTTGCGTCGGCGTGGGTACGCTGCGCGCCGCCGCCCAGACGGGAGACGCGCATGGCGGAGTACAGCCAGACCCACGTCGTGCCGACGGAGGGCCTGCCGGCCTGGGCCGCTCCCGACGGCTCGGTGGCGCCGGCGGCGAACCTCGATCCCGGTCTCGACGTGATGCTGATCGAGTCGCGAGGCGACTGGGCGTACGTTCGGTGCTCGAACGGGTGGGAAGCGTGGGTGGACGGTCGCCGTCTGATCGTGTCGGCGCCCGCGCCGACGACCGCTCCCACGCCGACGACCGCCTCCACGCCGACGACCGCTCCCACACCCGTGCCGCCGCCGGCTGCAACGGCCCCATCGCCTGTGCCGCCTCCTCCGCAGGCCGCGCCGCCGACCCAGCCCGGGCCGCCGTCAGCGGCGTGGGGCGCGCCGGGGGCGGCCGCCGCGCCGCCCGGCGTGCCGCGCCCGACGGCCGGGTTCCAGATCGGAGCCGGTCCGATCGTCGCGCTCGTCGGCGGCTTGCTGTACTTCATCGCCAGCTGGCTGTCGTGGCTTCACTTCGAGTTCAGGGGAACGAGCTCGGTGACCCAGTCGTTCACGGCGTACGACATCCCGGCGCACTTCCTGCTCGACAGTCGATCAAACTCGGGAGGCCTGAGCCTCGGGATCGTGATCGCGTTCTTCGGGTTCGCGTGTCTCGTCGCCGCCGTCCTCAGCGCGACGAACCGACGCCTGGGGCTTCTCAGCGTGATCGCGGGCGGCGTCGCGTTCCTCGTCGTCGTCCTGTTCCTGGTGCAAACGAGATACATCATCGACGCGCTGGGACCCTCGTTCGAGAGCGGCTTCTTCTCGGTCCTGCGGTTCGGGGCGTACATCGCCTTCGTCGGCGCCATCGCGTCGATCGTCGGCGGCATCCTCACGTTGGTGCAGAAGACGTCGTGAGAATCGCGTTCGAGCAGATGCAGGGGGAGCAATGAGCGCACAAGCGGCAGCGCCGTATCCGCTGACGTTCTCGGTCGACTACCCCGATCGGGAGCTCAATCGGGTCACCACCGGTTTCCGACTGATCCTGGCGCTCCCGTTGTTGCTGCTGCTGGCGCTGTTCGGGTTGGGGAGGCCGGGGTTCGGCGGCCATCCACTCGGTGGGGTGGCGCTGTTGCTGTTCCTCCCCGTCCTTGCGTTGCTCGTGTTGCGGCACAAGTACCCGCGGTGGTGGTTCGACTTCAACGTGCTGCTGCTCCGGCTCGAGACGCGCATCACGTCGTACCTCTTCCTGCTGCGGGACGAATACCCGTCGGTGGACGAGGAGCAGGCCGTCCACATCGAAGTCGTGTACCCCGACGCCCCGGACGAACTGAACCGGTGGCTCCCCCTCGTGAAGTGGTTCCTCGCCATCCCGCACTACATCGTGCTGTTCTTCCTCGACATCGCGGTCGTCGTCGTCGTCGTGATCGCGTGGTTTGCCATCTTGTTCACGGGGCGGTATCCGCAGGGGATGTTCGACTTCGTGGTGGGCGTCATGCGCTGGAGCTTGCGCGTCACCGCCTACGCGTTCCTGCTCGTCACCGACCGGTACCCGCCGTTCAGCCTCGCGTCCTGAGGCGCACACCCAAACAGGGGTTGCCATGTCTTCCACGCCCACGGCCCCGGCAGGGACGAGACGCAGCGCGACCGTCGGCCGCTCCCTCATCGTGATCGGCGGCGTGCTCGCCGCCCTCTCGAGCTGGCTGAACTGGGGCGCGAAGACGCGCGAGCTCGGCCCCGCCCGGACCGCGTACACGATCCCGGCCAAGTTCGTCATCGATTCCGGGGTGAAGGTTCCCGGGGGCGGGCTCAGCCTCGGGATCGTCGTGCTCGTACTCGGGCTGCTCGTCGTGGGGGCAGCGTTCGTGCCGTGGTGGAAGGTCGCCGGCCTCGTGCTCGGCGTCGCCGTGACCGTGACCGGCTTCCTGTACGTGTACCAGGTACGCACCGTCGTCCACGACCACAACCTCGGGAAGAGCGTCCGCGACTTCATCTCGATCGGCCCGTACCTGATCGTCATCGGCGGCCTGCTCGCGGTCGTCGGCGCGGTGATCGCGCTCATCCCGCCCGGGTTCTGGTCGAGCCTGACCTCCGAAGAAGAGGAGGAAGGAGATCAGGCGAAGCCTCCGGACCAGACCGGCGCCCCGTAGAGGCGTCGCAACTACGCTGACGCCTGTGGCAGTCGAAGATCCCGAAGTCCACGGCGAAGGCGGCGCGAGCGCGCAGGTCCCGCCGGTCGCCCACCCGATCGAAGAGCGCCTCGAGCAGCTCGACAAGCTGCGCGAGCAGGCCTTGCACGCCGGCAGCCCCAAGGCGGTCGAGCGCCAGCACGAGCGCGGCAAGCTGCTCCCACGCGAGCGGCTCGAGCTGCTGCTCGATCCCGGTTCGTTCGTCGAGCTCGACATGCTCGCTCGTCACCGTGCGCACGGGTTCGGCATCGAGGAGAACCGCGCGCTCACCGACGGGGTCGTCACGGGGTGGGGAACGGTCGGCGGCCGCAAGATCTTCGTCTTCGCGCAGGACTTCACCCTGTTCGGCGGCGCCCTGGGCGAGGTGTACGCCGAGAAGATCCAGAAGGTCATGGACCTCGCCGAGTCCGTGGGTGCGCCGCTGGTCGGCCTCAACGACGGCGGCGGCGCGCGCATCCAGGAGGGCGTCGTGTCCCTGGTGGGCTACGGCGGCATCTTCTTCCGCAACGTCCGGGCATCCGGCGTCATCCCCCAGATCAGCGTGGTCCTCGGACCGTGCGCGGGGGGCGCGGTCTACTCGCCGGCGATGACGGACTTCATCTTCATGGTGAAGGGCATCTCGAACATGTTCATCACGGGACCCGACGTCGTGAAGACGGTGACCGGCGAGGACGTGACCCAGGAGGAGCTCGGCGGCGCGATGACACACGCGACGAAGTCGGGCGTCGCCACGTTCGTCGCCGATGACGAGTCCGCCTGCCTCGAGCAGGTGCGCTATCTGCTGTCGTTCCTGCCCGCCAACAACCTCGAGGATCCGCCGTACTTCGAGCCCGAGGACGATGCCGACCGGCCCTGCGACGGCATCGTCGAGCTGATCCCGGACGCCGCGAACAAGCCCTACGACATGAAGGCGATCATCGCCGAGATCGTCGACGACGGAGACTTCTTCGAGGTCCACGCTTTGTGGGCGATGAACATCGTGTGCGGGTTCGCCCGCATCGACGGGCACGTGGTCGGGATCGTCGGGAACCAGCCCCAGGTGGTGGCGGGCACGCTCGACATCGAGGCTTCGGAGAAGGCGGCCCGGTTCGTGCGGACGTGCGACGCGTTCAACATCCCGCTCGTCACGTTCGTCGACGTGCCCGGGTTCCTTCCCGGGACCGACCAGGAGTACGGCGGGATCATCCGGCACGGCGCCAAGCTGCTGTACGCCTACTGCGAGTCGACGGTTCCGCGCGTGCAGATCATCACGCGCAAGGGGTACGGCGGGGCGTACGTCGTTATGAACTCCAAGTCGATCGGGGCAGACCTCGCGTTCGCGTGGCCGTCGGCCGAGATCGCGGTCATGGGGCCACAAGGTGCGGTCGGCATCATCTTCCGCAAGGAGATCGAGTCGGCTTCGGACCCGGACGCCCGTCGGGCCGAGCTCATCGAGGAGTACACCGAGCGGTTCGCCAATCCCTACATCGCGGCGGAGCGTGGGTACGTCGACGACGTGATCGACCCCCGTGAGACCCGCCGGGTGCTCGTGCGCTCGCTCGAGATGCTGCGTACGAAGAAGGAGAAGCTTCCGCAGCGCAAGCACGGCAACGTGCCGCTGTAGTCACTGCGCATGCCCGACCGGCCGGTTCTCCGCGTCATCTCGCCCGACGCCTCCCCCGAGGAGACGGCGGCGATCACCGCCGCCATCGAGGTCGTACGCCACGAGCGCGCGCACGCGGCGGCGCGGGCGGCGGCATCGGTCACCGGCGGGGATCCCGAGCACCTCGACGCATGGGTGCGCGCGGCACGGCTGACGTCCCGCCGCGCCGGTCTGCTCCGGGGGCCGTGGCGCCTGTCGGGCAGGATCGACCGCCGCGCCCGGGCCTGACGCGAGCCGCGCGATGACCATCGTGCACGACGCCGAGCTCATGACTGTCGGGCCCGACGAAGCCGTCGTCACGTTCCGCACCGACGGCGACGAGGCGGTCACGACGCGCGTCGGCGACGCCGAGGTCACCACCCGCGGCCCGTACCACACCGCGCGAGTGGCGGGCCTCGAAGCGGGCACCGAGTACGAGCTCGGCGTCGACGGCGCCGAACGCAGCGAGTGGCTCCCGGCGTCGCTCACGACGCTCGAGCGTCCCGCCGGCCGCCTCCTTGCGACGATCGCGACCGCCAACGACGTGCACTTCGGCGAGGTCGAGTGCGGCCGCATCGGCGATCTGGGCGAGGAGGAGCTGGGCCCGATCCTGCGTGCCGAGCCGGGAGATCCTCCGTACCCCGAGGTGATGAACGGCGCCGTGATCGACGAGATGCGCCGCCTCGACCCCGACGTGGTCGTCGTCAAGGGCGACCTCACCGACGCCGGCACCGAAGGCGAGTTCGAGTCCTTCCTCGACGCCTACGGCGCGCTCGGCGAGCGCATGCAGTGGGTGCGCGGCAACCACGACGTGAAGACCGATCCGCAGTTCGCGGCCGGCTACGCGCCCTACGACGTGCAGGTCGACGGCGTGACGCTCGCGGTCGTCGACACCGTCATCCCCGGCACCGATCGCGGCGAGCTCAGTGCGGACCAGGCCGCGTGGCTCGACGAGCTGGCCGGCTCGACCAGCGGGCCCGTGCTCGTGTTCGGCCACCACCACCTGTGGAACCTCGGCGCCGACCACCGCTCGGGCACGTACTTCGGCATCAACCCCGACGACAGCGAGGCGCTGGCGGGGGTCGTCGCCCGGCGCGACAACATCGTGGGCTACTTCGCCGGTCACACGCACCGCAATCGGGTCCGGCGCTTCTCCACCGCCCGCGCCGTGCCGTTCGTCGAGGTGGCGTGCACGAAGGACTACCCGGGTGGTTGGGGCGAGTACCGCGTCTACGAAGGTGGCTACACGCAGATGGTCCGACGCGCCGCCGCGCCCGACGCAATGGCGTGGAGCGAGAAGACGCGGCACATGTTCGCGGGCTTGTATCGCGACTACGCGCTCGGCCCGCTCGCGGAACGCTGCTTCACGGAGTCGTTCTGACCGCTGGGCGGCGTGGTCATCGCCTGGCGTCGAGGTGCGCGAGCGGCTCGGCGTTCGTGAAGGAGAGGGCGGCCTCCACGCGGACGATCCCGGTCCCCGAGTACGTCTCGCCGGGGAGATCGGCGCGGCGGTAGTGCGGAAGCCAGTCGAGGACCGAGATCCAGCGGCGCACCGGGAGATCATTGCGCGACGCTTCCGTCGTCCGGCGGCTTCGGGCCTGCAGCCTCCGGCGGTGGCACCCGGACTGTCACCGTCAACCGGGGGGTATGGGGACGGCGAGGGGACCTCGGAAAACAGCTCGCCCCGAGGAGGTTGAGTAGAGAACCCGCGCGCCGGGCGCCCCAACGATCTCCTCGGGACGAACGCAGGCCAGTATCCACCATTCTCCACAGGTTTTCCACCCAGCCCTGTGGAGAACTCCGCCTGTGAGCACGCTCCGCGCCCGTGCGCTACATATGGTGAAAGAGCGCGCGACCAAAGGGGGGACCTGGTGCAGCAGGTGACGAACGAGATGCTCGCCGACCAGACGCGGGGGCAGACCGTCCCCAGCCGCTTCCTCCAGACCGTGCGGTCACGACCCGACGCCGTCGCACTGCGGGCCCGGGACGGCGACGGATGGCAGGAGTCCACCTTCGCCGAGTACGCCGAGGACGCGTGCCGGGTCGCGGCGGGGCTCCAGGAGCTCGGGGTCGGGCGGGGCGACCGGGTCGTGCTGATGATGCGCAACCGGCCCGAGTTCTTCGTCGCCGACATGGCCGCGCTGCTCGTCGGCGCCACACCGATCTCCATCTACAACTCGTCCGCCCCCGAGCAGGTGCAGTACCTCGCCGGTCACTGTGACGCCAAGGTCGCGATCCTCGAGGACGTCGGGTACCTCGAGCGGTTCCTCAAGGTGCGCTCCGAGCTCCCCGCCCTCGAGCACATCGTGCTCATGGAAGACCCGGACGGCGTCGCGCCCGACGACGTGCGCGCGTGGGACTCGCTGCTCGCCCTCGATCCTGTCGACATCGAAGCGGCGACGAAGATCGCCCAACCGTCCGATCTCGCCACCGTCATCTACACGTCGGGAACCACGGGGCCGCCGAAGGGCGTGATGCTCGACCACGCCAACATCTGCTGGACGGCCGAGAGCCTCCGCCTCACGCTCGAGCACGTCTCGCCCGAAGGCCGGCGGCTGGTGTCGTACCTGCCGATGGCCCACATCGCCGAACGCATGACTTCGTACTACCAGCAGGCGATGTTCGGCTACGAGGTGACCTCGTGCCCCGAGGCACGCGACGTGGCGTCGTACCTTCCGCAGGTGCGCCCGGAGATCATCTTCGCGGTGCCGCGCATCTGGGAGAAGGTCTACGCCGGCATCCAGGCCGTCGTCGCCGCCGACCCGGCGCAGAAGGAAGCGTTCGAGCGCGCGCTGGAGACCGGCGACGACAGCGTGTTGGGCCCGGTGCGCGAGCTGCTCGGGCTCGACCAGGTGATCTCGGCCATCACCGGCGCCGCGCCTCTCCCGGTCGAGATCCTCGAGTTCTTCCGCGCCCTCGGCGTCCCCATGGCCGAGATCTACGGCATGTCCGAATCATCGGGGCCCATGACGTTCGACGCCGTCGAGGTGCGTGTCGGGACGGTGGGGCGCGCGCTCCCGGGCTGCGAGGTGAAGCTGGCCGAGGACGGCGAGGTCATCTGCCGAGGCGGAAACGTGTTCCGCGGCTACTTGAACGATCCCGCCAAGACGGCCGAGGCGCTCGACGCCGACGGTTGGCTCCACTCTGGCGACATCGGCGAGTTCGACGACGACGGCTACCTGCGGATCGTCGACCGCAAGAAGGAGCTGATCATCACGGCCGGGGGCAAGAACATCTCACCCGCCAACATCGAGGCGGCGCTCAAGGCGTTCCCGCTGATCGGTCAGGCGGCAGTGATCGGCGAGGCCCGTCCGTTCGTGTCGGCGCTGCTCGTGCTCGACACCGACGTGGCGCCGGCGTGGGCGAAGCAGCACGGCGTCGGCGGTGCGTCGCTGGCCGAGCTCGCCGAGAACCCCGACATGCGCGCCGAGGTCGAGCAGGCCGTCGGCGAGGCGAACAAGCGGTTCAACAGCGTCGAGCAGGTGAAGAAGTTCGCGCTGCTCGGCGAGGAGTGGCTGCCCGACTCCGAGGAGCTCACGCCCACGATGAAGCTCAAGCGTCGCGGCATTTACGCCAAGTACGCCGACGTGATCGAGACTCTCTACCAGCGCTGACCCACGATGCGTGCGCAGACCATGACAATTCTGGTCTACGCACGCATCGGCGACTTGCGCCGGTGCTCGATCGCCAGGTCGGCGATGTCGGCCATGATCTCGGCGAGCTTGTAGTCCTTCGGGGTGAACACGTGGGCGACGCCCTCGTCGAGCAGCTTGCGCCGGTCGGCGTCGGGGATGATCCCGCCGACCACGACGGGAGCGTCGACGCCGCGCTCGCGCAGCAGGCGCACGCTCTCGGGCACGAGCAGCAGGTGCGAGCCCGAGAGGATCGACAGGCCGACCACGTCGACGTCCTCGTCGCCCGCCGCCGCCGCGATCTGCTCCGGCGTCAACCGGATCCCCTGATACACGACTTCCATCCCGGCGTCGCGTGCCGCCACTGCGATCTGCTCGGCCCCATTTGAGTGCCCGTCGAGCCCGGGCTTACCGACCAGCACCCGGATCGGGCCGCCCAGCTCCCGTGCCGCCGACTGCACCCGCTCGCGCACCTTCACCATCTCGTCGACGGGGGCTGCCGCCACTGCGCCCACGCCGGTCGGGGCGCGGTACTCGCCGAACACCTCGCGCAACACGCCTGCCCATTCGCCGACCGTGCCGCCTGCCTTGGCGAGCTCGATGGTGGCGGACGTCAGGTTCTCGTCGGTGGCAGCCACCCGGCGCACGCCGTCCAGGGCGCGCGTCCACGCCTGCTCGTCGCGCTGCGCTCGCCACTGCTCGAGGTGCTCGACCTGCTCGGCCTCGGCGGCGGGGTCGAGCTCGAGGATGTGCGATTCGCCACCCTCGTACGCCGACTCGAGCGGTGACGGAGCCGTTTCCGTGAACATATTCACGCCGACCACCGGGAGCTCGCCCGACTCGATCTTGCGCACCCGCTCGGCGTGGCTCTGCACGAGCCGGCCCTTCATGGCGTCGATCATCTCGAACGACCCGCCGCCGTCGAGCACCCACTGGAGCTCGGTTTCGGCGGCGTCGACGAGCTCACCGGTCCTCGTCTCGATGACCTTCGATCCTGCGAACAGGTCGTCGTACTCGAGCAGGTCGGTCTCGTAGGCGAGGACCTGCTGCATGCGCAGTGACCACTGCTGGTCCCACGGCCGGGGCAGACCGAGCGCCTCGTTCCAGCACGGGAGTTGGATGGAGCGAGCGCGGGCGTCCTTCGAGAGGCTGACACCCAGCATCTCGAGGACGATGCGCTGCACGTTGTTCTCGGGCTGTGCCTCGGTGAGACCCAGCGAGTTCACCTGCACGCCGTAGCGGAAGCGGCGCAGCTTCTCGTCCTGCACGCCGTACCGCTCGCGCGTGATGCGGTCCCACATCTGGGTGAAGGCCCGCATCTTGCACGTCTCCTCGACGAAGCGGATGCCGACGTCGACGAAGAAGGAGATCCGCCCGACCACGCCGGGGAGATCGTCCTCGGCGACCTGACCGGACTCGCGCACGGCGTCGAGGACGGCGACGGCCGTCGCCAGCCCGTAGGCGATCTCCTGCACCGGCGTCGCCCCCGCCTCCTGCAGGTGGTAGGGGCACACGTTGATGGGGTTCCAGCGCGGGATGTGGCGCGTCGCGTGCACGACCAGGTCGACGGTGAGACGCTTCGACGCCGCGGGCGGGAAGATGTACGTGCCGCGGCTCAGGTACTCCTTGACGATGTCGTTCTGCACCGTGCCGGCGAGGCGGGCGGGATCGGCGCCCTGCTGCTCGGCCAGCGCCACGTACATGGACAGCAGCCACATTGCCGTGGCGTTGATCGTCATCGACGTGTTCATCTCGTCGAGCGGGATGCCGTCGAACAGCGTCCGCATCTCACCGAGATGGGGGACCGGCACGCCCACCTTGCCCACCTCGCCGCGGGCCAGCGGGTGGTCGGGGTCGTAACCGGTCTGGGTGGGCAGATCGAACGCGACCGACAGGCCGGTCTGGCCGCGGGACAGATTGGTGCGGTACAGCTCGTTCGACGCCCGGGCCGACGAGTGGCCCGAGTACGTGCGCATCAGCCAGGGCTTGTCGCGCGGTGCCATCTCCCTATTGTCCCATCGCTGGATCATCCACGACGCAGTGGCGCCATCGTCATCGTCGGTCCCTCGGCGGCGAGGAAGTCCAGCACGAGCTGGTTCAGCAGGTCGGGTTTCTCCACGGGGACCACGTGCGATGCACCAGGGATCACCGCGAGCTGCGCGTCGGGAATCGTGTCGTACAGCGTGATGGTGTGGTCGAACCGCGCGATGTCGTCGTCGCCGACGACGACGAGCGTGGGCGCCGCGATCCGTGCCAGGTCCGCGGTCGGGATCGCGTAGTCGAACCAGCAGTGCTGCATCTTCTCCAGCACCGTCTCGAAGCGATCTGGATCGACGGCGTTCACTTTCCATATCTCCCGCATCATCGGCACGACCGACGTCGGCGTGTCGGGCCGGAACGAATCCGCCGCCTCCGGCAGCAGCCCGTCGGCGCTGAAGTTGGACCCGATGGCGACGAGCCTCCGCACGAGATCGGGGCGCTTGATCGCCACGAGCAGGGCGACATTGCCGCCGTCACTCCACCCCACGAGGTGCGCGGGCCCGGTGCCGAGCGCGTCCATGAACGCGATCGTGTCGTCGGCCATCACGTCGTAGGTGATCGGTCCCTCGACGTCGGCGGTGCGGCCGTGACCGCGGCGGTCCGGGACTATCACCCGGTAGTGGTCGGAGAAGGCGGGCGTCTGCTGGGCGAAGGTGTCCCCGTCGGTCAAGCCGCCGTGCAACAGGAGCAGCGGGTCGCCCGACCCGTCCTCCCCGTAATAGGTATGGACGCCGTTGGCGTCGACGTAGCTCACGCCGCCGCCCCTCCTCGACTCTCAGCCGTAGTCGTAGAAGCCGTGGCCCGTCTTGCGCCCGAGCCGCTCGGCGCTGACCATGCGCCTCAGCAGGGGGGCAGGCGCGTAGTTGGGGTCGCGGAACTCGGCGTAGAGCGCCTCGACGATCGCGAGGCTGGTGTCGAGCCCGACGAGGTCGAGCAGCTCCAGGGGGCCCATCGGGAAGTTGCAGCCGCCCTTCATGGCGGCGTCGATGTCGTCCCGTGACGCCACGCCGGCGTCGAGGAGCTTCACGGCGTTGTTCAGATAGGGGAAGAGGAGCGCGTTCACGATGAACCCGGCCTGGTCCCGGACGAGCACCGGGTTCTTGCCGCACGACTCGGCGAAGGCCCGCGCCGTCGCGACCGTCTCGTCCGAGGTCGTGATGCAGCGGACCACCTCGACCAGCGGCATCATCGGCGCCGGGTTGAAGAAGTGGACCCCGCACACCCGGTCGGGGCGGCTCTCCATCGCCATCTCGACCACCGGCAGCGTCGACGTGTTGGTGGCGAGGACGGCGGCGTCGTGGCACACCCGGTCGAGCTCGTTGAACAGGTGCTTCTTGACGCCGAGGTCCTCGACGATCGACTCGATCACGAGGTCGCACTCGGCGAGCTCGCCGAGGTCGGTGACGGCGCGCACGCGCCCGAGGACGGCGTCGCGCTCGGCGGCGTCGAGCTTGCCCTTGTCGACCTGCTTGCCGAGCGACTTCTCGAGTCCCGCCATCATCCGGTCGGCCGTGTTCTGCTGGCGGCTGCGCAGGCTGACCTCGAAGCCGGCCTTGGCCGCGACCTCGGCGATACCGGAGCCCATGATCCCGGAGCCGACGATTCCGACGCGCTTGACCGTCACGATGTGACCCCCTCGGCGAGTGGAAACGCGCACCCTTCGTGCAGAACGGGCACGTTACCCGCAAGTAGGCTCCCGGGGCCATGAGCCCCAAGCAGGCGTCGGGAACGCTCGCGTTGGTCGGCGGGGGCGAATGGCACGACGGTTGCCGTGATTTCGACGCCGAGCTGTTGGCGCGCGCCGGCGACGAGGTCGTCGTGTTGCCGACGGCGGCCGCGTTCGAGCACCCCGACCGGGTCGTGGCGCGGGCGACCGACTACTTCTCCGAGCTCGGCGCGTCGGTGCGCGGGCTGTCGGTGCTGCGCCGAGCCGACGCCGAGGACCGCGCCAACGTCAAGGGCGTGAGCGACGCCGGGTTCGTGTACATCGCCGACGGGTCACCGCTGCACCTGCGCTCGGCGCTCAAGGACTCCGCCCTTTTCGAGGCGATCGTCGCCGGGTACCGGAAGGGGTCGGTGCTGGCGGCTTCGGGTGCGGGCGCCACCGTCGTGTGCGACCCGATGGTCGACCCGCGGGGCGGCGCGTACACAGTCGGGCTCGGCGTCGTCAGCGAGCTTGCCGTGTTCCCGTACCACGGCACCGCCGCCGACCACTTGCGCGAGCGTTCGATCGACCTGCTCCCTCGCTCCGCGACGCTCGTCGGCCTCGACGAGCAGACCGCCCTGATCCGCGAGCCCGACGTCACCTGGCGCGTCGCCGGGGCCGGCGTCGCCACCGTCTACGACGGACGGCGGACCACCGTGGTCGAGCACGGGTCGAAAGTCGACCGGCTCGAAGCCTGACCGACCCGGCGGCGCCGCTACGAGCTGGGCGGCACGGCCGGCGTGCTCCCCGCCGTCGAGCTCGGCGACTCGGCGATCGTGACCTTCTTGATCGTCACCTTCTTCGTCGGCTTGCCGTCACCGCTCGCCGGGGCGAGCGCGCCGATCTTCTGCGCGACGCCGAGAGAATCCGAGGTGGTGTTGCCGATGATGCCGTACTGGTAGGGCTGCTGGTTGATCGCGTCGAGGCCCTGGCCGGAAGCGGGGGCGGGGCTGGTCACGATGAAGAACTGCGAGCCCGCCGTGCCCGGTTGTTCCTGCTGGCTCTTGGCCCACGCGACCGATCCGACCTGGTAGCCGTTCGGGGGCGTCTCGGCCTGGATCTTGTACCCGGGCCCTCCACTCCCGTCGCCCTTGGGGTCACCGCCCTGGATCACGAAGTCCTTGGCGACGCGGTGGAACGTGAGCCCGTCGTAGAAGCCTTTGCGGGCCAGGAAGACGAAGTTCTCGACGCTCTTCGGCGCGTTCGTGCTGTCGAGGGTGACGACCATCTTGCCCTGGCTGGTGTCGATGGTCGCCGTGTACAGCGTGTCGGGCTTGAGCGTGACGGCGCCGGGCTTGGAGAACGTCCGCTGCGTTTCGCTCCCGCCGCTGCTCCGCAGCTGGAGCACGACGAACAGGATGACGAGCGGCACGGCGAAGATGGCGATCGTTCGGCCGGTGCGCCACTGCTTGCGCCGGCGGGCCGCGGCGAGCTCTGCTTGACGACGCGCCTCGCGGTTCAGCTTTTGCCGCTCACGCTTGGCCTGCTTCGCCACGGCGGGGGAGTCTAGGAGCGCAACCGCGCCAATTGGCACCCGGGGGCCGTCACCTCCCCTGTACCGTGCGCGGCGTGGGGAACCTGCTCGTCCAGAAGTACGGCGGCACGTCGGTGGCCGACGGCGACCGCATCAAGGCGGTCGCGGAGCACATCGTCCGTACCCGGCGCCAGGGCGACGACGTCGTCGTCGTGGTGTCGGCGATGGGCAAGACGACCGACGACCTCGAGCGCCTCGCGCACGGCGTCTCGCACGTCCCCGCCGCCCGGGAGATGGACATGCTGCTCACGGCAGGGGAGCGGATCTCGATGTCGCTGCTGTGCATGGCGATCCTCGACCACGGCCAGCCGGCGGTGTCGTTCACGGGCTCGCAGGCCGGCATCGTCACCGACACGACGCACCGGAAGGCCAAGATCGTCGAGGTCCGCGCCGACCGCATCCGAGAGGCGATCGCCGGCGGCGTGGTCGCCATCGTGGCCGGCTTCCAGGGCGTGTCGACGGCGCGTGATGTGACGACCCTCGGCCGGGGCGGGTCCGACACCTCCGCCGTGGCGCTCGCCGCCGTGCTCGGCGCCGAAGCGTGCGAGATCTACACCGACGTCGCCGGCGTCTACTCCGCCGATCCTCGGGTGGTGCCAGACGCCCGCCGGCTCCCGCGCCTGTCGTTCGACGAGGCGCTGGAGATGGCCGCCACCGGCAGCGGGGTGCTCGCGCTGCGCTCCGTGGAGTTCGCGCGCAACTATGGAGTGCCCGTACACGTCCGCTCCAGCTTCAGCTGGGAGCCGGGAACGTGGGTGCGAGAGGAAGATCCGACGATGGAACAGGCGATCATCTCCGGCGTCACGCACGACACGTCGGAGGCCAAGGTGACGATCGAGCAGGTGCCCGACCGTCCCGGGATCGCGGCCGCCGTGTTCCGGGCCCTGGCCGACGAGGACGTCAACGTCGACATGATCGTGCAGAACGTGTCGTCGGCCGGTCACACCGACATCTCGTTCACCGTCCCGAACGACGAGCTTGCGCGTGCGATGTCCGTGATGGAGAAGGTCGTGAAGGAGACCGACGCCAGCGGCGTCAGCAACGACCCCGGGATCGGGCGTGTGTCGCTCGTCGGCGCCGGGATGCGGTCGAACCCCGGCGTGGCGGCGAAGATGTTCGAGACGCTCGCCCGGGAGGACGTGAACATCGAGATGATCTCCACGTCGTCGATCCGGGTCTCGTGCGTGGTGCAAGAGCGCGACGTGGAGCGGGCAGTACGCACCCTGCACGATGCGTTCGAGCTCGGTCAGGAGACGGCGTGAGGGTCGGTGTCGTCGGCGCCACCGGCGTCGTCGGCCGCGAGATGTTGCGCGTGCTCGAGGAGCGCGCCTTTCCCGTGGACGAGCTCCGCGTGTACGCGTCGCCGCGTTCGGAGGGCCGCAAGCTCGCGTACGCGGATCGCGAGGTGACGTGCGAGACCTTGCGCGCCGACGGCTTCGACGGGCTGGATCTCGTCATCGTCGACGTCGACGATCCCCTCGCCGCCGAGTGGGCGCCGGTGGCGGCGGCCGCGGGCGCGAAGGTCGTCGACAACTCGGCGGCGTTCCGCATGGACCCGGATGTGCCGCTCGTCGTGACCGAGATCAATCCCGGCGACCTGCGTCGCATGCCGGTGGGCATCGCGTCGTGCCCGAACTGCACGACGGCGGTGCCGCTCACCGCGATCGCCCCGCTGCACCGGGCGGCCGGGCTCGAGCGCATGGTGGTCGCGACGTACCAGTCGGTCTCGGGCGCGGGGCAGTTCGGGCTGAGGGAGCTGGACGAGCAGTGGACGAAGGGTGACGGCCGCTCGGACGTCCTCAGCCGCGCGGGCGCGATCGACGGTGCGATCACGCCCGGCGAGGTGTGGGACCGGCCCATCGCCGGCAACGTGATCCCGAAGGCAGGCTCGCTCGGTGAGCTCGGCTACACGTCGGAGGAGTGGAAGATGCTCCACGAGAGCCGGAAGATCCTCCACGCCGACGACCTGCTCGCGACCGTCACCTGCGTACGCGTGCCCGTGTACGTCGGTCACGCCGTGTCCGCCAACCTGCGCTTCGCGCGCCCGATGACGAAGGGCGAGGCGGTCGAGCTGCTCTCCGACGCGCCCGGCGTCCAACTCGTCGCCGGCGGTGACGGGCATCCCACGCCGCTCGAGTCCGCCGGCGTCGACCCGGTGCTCGTCGGCCGCGTGCGCGAAGACCCGTCGGAGCCGGGGAGCCTCAATCTGTGGGTCGCCGGCGACAATCTCCGGAAGGGCGCTGCGCTCAACGCCGTGCAGATCGCGGAATTGCTCGCTCGTCAGTAAGCGCGGCGCGCGAACTGACCTCGCCTAGGCTCGTTCCGAGCCGATAGGCAGGTGCACCGTGGTGATGGAGAGACAGCAACCACGCGGCAAGCAGACGATGGACCGGATCGCACGACAGCGATTCACCTCTTCGGTGATCGGTCCGCGCAGCTCGTTCGACCTGCAGGCACTGGCCTTCCTCGTCGCCGCCGTCCTCGGCGGGGTCTTCCTGATCCTGTTCCTGCTGGTCTTCCTGCCTTGGCTGCTGTCCGGCGCGTTGACGGCGGCGGTCGTGAACGTCATGCGTCAGGTCGGCTTCTCGAAGTTCACCATCGACGGTCTCGGCGACTGGGTGACCGTGTTCTTCGTCGGCCTGGTGGCCGTCGCGTTTCTGGTCGCCGCCGTGACCGCCATCGCCGGCATCGCGAACTTCCTGTCGGCCCGGCTGACGGTCAATCGGGATCGGGCGGCGGCGGTACCGGCCCGGTCGCAGGTGGCCTACGACGACCGGAACGCCAACGGTGCGGGCGACGGGGCCATCCGGGAGACCGTGCGCTACGAGCAGTACACCGTCGACGAGCTGTACGCCGAAGCGCGTTACCGGGGCATCCCCGGGCGATCACAGATGAACAAGGCCGAGCTCATCCGGGCGCTGCGCAGGAATTAGCGAGCGCCGCGTCAGCGCGCCGCTCTGAACTGCAGGAAGTTGCGGAGCGGCGCGTCGCTGATCGGCAGGATCCCGTCGAACGGGAGGTTCAGGCTCACGACGAGCGCGAGCGTCAGCGACACGAGCAGCGCCAGCGCCGTCAGGATCATCAGGTGGGCTTTCCGGTGCTGGGTGTCGAGCACCGTGCTGACCACGAGCACCGAGAGCCCCATGATCGCCAGCATGAACACGAGCGGCCACGGGACGGTCTCACCCGACGCGTTCACGAGGCGTGCTCGCGTCTCGACGACGCCATCCAGGAGGTCGAGCGTCTTGTTGTAGGCGGCGGTCTCGTCGGAGGTGGCGGGATGGATCGTGCGCAGTGTGGAGAACATTCGCTCGAGCTTCACGTCGCCCATCCGGTCGGGCCGGGCCGTCTCGGCGAGCTCCGGGAAGCTGCGGTCGACGACGGTCTGCGTGTACGACGTGATCGCGCTGCGGAGCTCCTGGCCCTCGGCGGTCGGGAAGATGCGGCTGGTCTCGTACATCGCGCTGAGGTCGGCGGCCTTCGCAGCCACCTGCTCGTTCGCCGCCCGCAGCTGGCTGTACTCGTTCACGATGACGAACGCGACGAGCACGGCGTAGATCGTTGCGAGCACCTGGACGGTGACGGCCGCCGTCGGCCCGGCGCGATGACGGACCTCGGGGCTCACGATGCGTCGCATCACCGTGTCGAGCCCGAGGTTGAACCCGACGCCGACGGCGGCGAACGTCAGGAAGAGCAGCGTTCCGTTCCCGAAGCCGATGAACGGACCTAGCGACGGCATCGGTGCTGTTCGGACCCCCGACGAAACGACGGATGGTCGGGATGGCGGGATTTGAACCCGCGGCCTCAGCGTCCCGAACGCTGCGCGCTAACCAAACTGCGCCACATCCCGAAGGGCGCTCATTGTAGGTCGGTGGTTTCCGATCCGACCTGACGTAACGCCGGCGCGCGGTCGTCGCCGTCGACCACACGTCTCACCGTGCGGCGCAGCGTGCCGGGCTCGACCGGCTTCACCAGCACGGCCTCTGCCGCCGCGCGCTTGGCGAGGAAGTGGTCGGCCTCCCGGTCGAGCAGCAACAGGATCGGAACGTGCGGGAGCCGTCCGCCGGACTCCTCGAGGTGCAAGTCGATCGCGACCGCGATCCCGCCCATGTTGCCGATCTGGAGGTCGAGCACCACCAGATCCGGCTCGTGCTCGGCCACCGCGTCGCGCACGTCCTGACCTCGGGTCACCTCGATGACTTCCTGACCGGGGGCCACGAGCGCGGCACGGACCTGGTCACGCACCCAGCGCGCGTCGGCAGCGACGAGGACTTTCATCGGGCCCGCAACCTATCTGCCCGTTGCCTTCCGCCCCACTCCACGACGCAGTGCTTTCCCGTACGCACCCGGACGGCCATACTCGTGCGTTCACGGCTGGGAGGCTGACGTGAAGCAGGGGTGCGGGTGATCACGCGGCGGAACGGGCTCACGCTCGTTGCGCTCTTGGCGTTGGCGGGTGCGGCCGCCGCGTGCGTGCCTCCGCCCCCTCCGCCGCCTCCGGATCTGGCCTTCCCGTGCAGCGCGTCGCCCGGCTCGCCCGTGTCGGGGAACGACCCGCTGCGGACGGGCTGGTACCCGGACCAGCCGGGCCTGAACCCGTCGGCCGGCGGTGGGTGCGGGTTCGGAGAGCAGTGGTCGACCGGGGTCGACGGCCAGGTCTACGGGGCGCCCGTGGTCGACCCGGGCGCGGGCGCGGACGGCACCCTGGTCGTCGCCACCGAGACGAACCACGTGTACGGCCTGGACGCGGCTACCGGCCAGCCGCTGTGGCAACGCAGCGACCTCGGCGTGCCGTGGAACCCGGCTGACCTCAGTTGCACGGACATCAGCCCGTCAGTCGGTATCACGTCGACGCCGGCGATCGACACCGCCACGCACACCGCGTACCTCTTCTCCAAGACGTACGCGGCCGGTACGTCGGGTCCCGCGCAGTACAAGGCGCACGCCATCGACGTCGCCACGGGGGCCGAGAAACCGAACTTCCCGGTCGTGATCCAGGGCGCGGCCGACAACGACCCGACCGCGACCTTCGACCCGACGTACCACCTGCAGCGTCCCGGCCTACTGCTGATGAACGGCGTCGTCTACGCCGCGTTCGGCGGGCATTGCGACGCTCCGCCGTACCGGGGCTGGGTCGTCGGGATCAACGGGACGAGCGGCGCCACGACGGCGCGGTGGACGGACGTCGCGCTCGTCCCTCCGTCCCCTCCCGAGACTGGCAAGCCCGGCGGCGGGATCTGGCAGGCGGGTGGCCGGCTGCTGTCCGACAAGCCGGGCGAGATCCTGCTCGTCGCCGGCAA